>Ga0163147_10000912_pt1 | contig 46193 bp, 37 predicted proteins | sample OliLakLV19MP6G1_FD_148597 | JGI IMG/M metagenome (GOLD analysis project Ga0163147, IMG submission 148597) | Freshwater microbial mat bacterial communities from Lake Vanda, McMurdo Dry Valleys, Antarctica- Oligotrophic Lake LV.19.MP6.G1 | ecosystem: Environmental > Aquatic > Freshwater > Lake >... | reverse complement strand
ATGGCTGAGGGATCATCGTGCCGGTCTGGCACTGGGGGCATCGCGTCAAATCGACACCGGTCAGCTCGAGGACGGTGCTCTTCCCGTCCGGCCTGTCGGTGGTTGAGGCGTCCACCGTCGTCTGTTTCGGGAGGGCGTTATTCCGGTCGAGTATCTCTTGGGCGAGGACGAGCTTTGTTCCGAGATTGGGCGGGGCAAACTGGTCTCCATAAGGAGGCCGAGGCCTCGCGTGGCTCGTGGTCCGTGGTTTCTGCCGGCGCGGTCGTGCTGCGGGCTCCTGCGTGGCCAGGCTGCGCGCTCGCCCTGCGCACGTCCGCGCCGTGTTCTCGGCCGCGTGGTGCGTGGTTGGCCTCGGCGTTTCTTTCCTGAAGCGCTCGCTCCGGACAAGGCCCGCGCCAGCGGCCGTTTCGTTCGTCGGTGGCCGCTGTCACGTCCCTTGCTTTTCTCCGCTCGCGAAACCGCTTCTTGGCTTTGCCGTGCCCGCCTCCTTTTGTGAGAGGCGGTGGCAGCAAAGCGCGGGAGCGCCGCGGCCGAGGCGACGCCTATCCTCGCGCGTCTGTCGCTTCAGCCGGGGAAACTCTCCTACAGCTATGGCTCGATGTTGATTCCCATCGCCGGCGCCCTCGGCCTGTGGCTCCTGCCCCGGTCCTGGGATCGGCTGGTGCTGCTGACCTGGATGGGCATCCTCTTCTTCGTGAGCGCCCTGGACCTGTTCTTCAACTTCCTCTTGAAGCACCACTACTACGTGATGCTGCCCGTGGCGGTCGGGCTTGGAGTTCTGGTGGCGAAGATCGAAGCGCGATGGGGACGAGTCCCCGCGCTGGCCCTCGTCGGGCTCATTCTGGTTCCCGGAGTGATGACGGCGATCGACGTTGCGCTCGGTCGGATTCCGTGACGAGAGAGACGCCCGGTAAAAGTCCCCTGGTCGTCAACTCGGAGACCAGACCTTCCGCGGCGGTGAGGTGTTCGAGGGGCCCCCAGTGTCCCTCAACCCGGAAGGTCACGCCCCGCTTCGCCTTGTCTCGAAACGCCGGCTGCACATAGGGGCAGGCGATCCGCCGCTCCTCGCAGTACTTGAAGAACGCGCGCTCCCTGAAGGTCATGCCGTCGTCTATCCGCGGGATCTCGCCGTACACCGGCAGATACGCGAAGGCCGCCCGGGCTCCGGCCGACTCCGCGGTGGCCTTCATCTCATCGAGCAGCGCGAAGGTGAGATCGCGGGTGAACTTCGAAGTCTTCCCGGAGCGCCATTCGTACCGCGAGCGCGCCATGGTGAAAAGATCAGCGAACTTCGACCGCCACAGCTCGGCGGCCCGCGTTTCCTCCGGCCGCAGGATTGGGCCGGTCAGAAGTTCGAGCCGGCCCGCCGTCACTCCGAAACGCGGCTTCGCGTAGTCGCGGAATGAAAGGACATTCCGCTCCATGTCGTCGGGCATGAAGCCCAGCAGCACGAGGTCGGGCCGATATCGAACGCCCTCCTCCTTGAGATAGAGAAGCATCTGGTCGTGGCCGTACCCGTGGATGCCGAGATTGAGGACCTCCGAGTTCGGAATCAACTGCTGGAGGTGAAACGAGAAGGTCTCGCGATCGCCGACCTCTTCGCCGAAGGTGAAGGAATCTCCGAGCACCACGATGCGGGTGATTCCCTCCGGCTTTTCCTGCGAGTACTCCGAAGCTCCGCGCAGACCCCTCGAGTTCGAGTTCACGATCGCGCCACGGAAGGGAATGTCCCGCAGGTTCGGCTTCAGGGTCCAGCCGCGCGTGGGACTCCACTCGTCGAGCGCATAGTTGAGGCCCTGATGATCCCGCTGACGGGCCGCCCACAGCAGACGCCACGAGGCATCGTCGTTGGTGAAGAGCTTCTGCCGGACATCGGGGCTTGAAAGGGCCAGCCGCGCCATGCCTTCGAAGGCGAGAGCCACCGCGAGGAAGTAGAGAACCCGTGCCATGAGGCGGCGGAATCCGGTTGGGCGAGTCACGATCTCGCCCCTCAGCGGGTCTCGAAGTCCACGACGATCGGCAGATGGTCGCTCGCCACGCGGGAGAGTTTCTGGCGGCAGCGATGGGCGGACTGGAGCACCAGTGGCCCGCGGAAATAGATGCGGTCGAGGGGGCCGCGCGGGAAGAACGAGGGATAGGTGAGGAGCGGACGCCCGGTGGCCGAATCCGTGGCCGAGCGGAAGTTCATGCCCTGGGTGAGGAAAGGCATGAGCAGCGAACGCCAGTCGTTGAAGTCGCCCCCCACCAGACACGCGGAGGCGGGCGACAAGGCCGTCATTTCTGAGGACCGCGCGAGAAGCTCGATCTGCCGCGCGCGCTGGCCCGCGGAAAGTCCGAGATGCAGGTTGAACACATCCAGCCTGCGGTCAGGCCGTCCGTCGAGGAAGATCGCGGTGTGCTGGCACCCGCGCCGCTTCCACGAGTCGATCGTGAGGTCGATGTTGCGCTCGCTGAGGATGGGGAAACGGCTCAGCGTGGCGTTGCCGTAGCGGCCCTTTCGCAGCGTCACGTTGTGTCCGACCGCCCAGTAAGAGAGCCCCAGCTCGATCGCCAGTTCTTTCGCGAGATCGAGCTCCCTCGATCGGGGCGCTCCCTCGTCCACCTCCTGGAGGAGAACGATGTCGGCCTCGTAGTTAGCGATGATCCGGGCGATTCGCTCGGGACGAAAACGCCGGTCGACCCCGATCGCGCGGTGGATGTTGTACGAGAGAACGCGGAACTTCATGGCGATGACCGGGTCGGCGGGTCGGCCTCGGTGGAAGGCGGCTTTCTTCTTCGGCGCAGCGCACGGGCGATGAGGGCCAGGGCGAACCACATGAGGACCACGGACAGGGGCCAGGCGAGCAACCGGGGCCACACGATGCCGATCACCGCGATGGCGGCGAGGGCCAGCCCGCCCTGGCCCATCAGGGCGCGCTCGGCCGGCTGATGGATGCGGCGCGCGGCCAGCACCGATCCAATGGCATTGCCGATACGAAGCGCTCCCGCGGCGGCCCGGGTACCGCTGCCGCCCGCGCGGGGCGGCCTCGGGACGCGCACGCCTCCCAGGGGACGCACCCGCCGCCGGGGCTCGAGGACGATTTCGGTCGAGTTGGTGAGGTCGGTCGCGAACATCTCCTCCATGGCCCGGCCGAAGGCCTCGTTCTCGATCACGATGTCGAGTTCACGGTTGCCGATCCAGCTCGACATGTTCAGGTTGGTCGAACCCACGCGCGCCCACCGGGCGTCCGCGACCGCGGTTTTCGCGTGGAGCATCGGGCCGTTCCATTCGAAGACGCGCACCCCTGAGTCGAGCAGCGCCCGATACCCCATGCGGGAGATCGTCTGCATCCAAGGAATGTCGCTCCCCGGTCCCGGTACGAGCAGGCGGACGTCAACGCCGTCCTGGGCCGCGGCGCGAAGGGCCTGAACATATACCGAGACCCCCGCGAAATAGGCGTCGGTGAGCCAGAGCGTGCGGCGAGCCAGGGACGCGACCAGCGGGTCGAGGCGATACAGGCTGGCGCTCCCCGGGGTCGAGGCGACGACGCGCACATCGATGTCGCCCGCGATGGGAATCGACTCCTGGACCACGGCCTCCTCGGCGGGCAGAGGCGCTCCGAGGACCTTCCAGGTGTCGGCGAATGCGTCGGCCACCTCCGCAACCGCGGGTCCTTGCATCATGACCCCGGTGTCGCGCCATTCTCCCCGGCCCATCGAAGGCGTGCCTTCCCACATCTTCCCGACGCACAGGCCGGTGACGAACGCGACCGAGCCATCCACCACGAGACATTTGCGGTGATCGCGCGTGACCCACCCGAAGGGATGGTCGAGGCGGGGAGGGTTGTACGACCGCACGTCCACGCCGGCCGCCCGGAGCCTGCGCCAGAAACCGCGCGACGCCCGTCCGATGCAGCCGATCCAGTCGTAGACGATGCGCACCGGCACACCCTCGCGCACCTTCTTGATGAACGCCTCGGCGAACCGCTCACCGACTTCGTCCTCGTGGATGATGTAGTTCTCGAAGTGCACGAAACGCTTCGCCCGAGAGATTGCGTCGAGCCACGCCGGATAGTTCTGACGCGCGTCCTGCAGGATCTCGACCCGGTTTCCGTGCACCAAAGGCGCGCCCGCGGTTCGCGAGAACACCTGGTCGCTCAGGTGCCGTGTGGTGGGAAGGGCCAGGGAGGCGTTCAAGCGGCGCCTCTATTCGGGCCGGCCGAGAAGGAAGCCCTGGGCGGAGTCGCATCCTTCGGCTTTGAGGACCGAGAGTTGTTCCTCGGTCTCGACCCCCTCGGCGATGACCTCGAGGCCGAGCTGATGCGCCATCGCGATGATCGCGGTGACGATGCCGCGCGCCCGGGTCTCGCCGGGCAGGTCGGCCACGAAGGATCGATCAATCTTGACCGCATGCAGGGGCAGACGCCGCAGGTTGGAGAGCGAAGAATGACCCGTGCCGAAGTCGTCCATCAGGAGGCGGATGCCGCGTTGCCGAAGCGCTTCGAGGATGATGTCCGCCCGCTCGATGTCCTGCATGGCCACGGTTTCCGTGATTTCGAACTCGAGCCTGCGGGCGTCGAGGCCGGTTTCGCGCAGCGCCTTGTCGACCTGGTCCAGGAGGCCGGGGTCGTGGAACTGCCGGCCCGAGAGATTGATCGACACCCGCTCCGAGCCCGGCCGCGCCGCGGTGGCGGCGCAGGCGAGGGCGATCACGCGATGGCCGATCTCCGAGATGAGGTTCGTCGCCTCCGCGATTCCGATGAAGTCGGAAGGCTGGATCGTGCCCCGCTCCGGATCGCGCCAGCGGAGCAGGGCCTCACGGGCCTCGATCTCCCCGGTCTTGAGACGGACGATGGGCTGGTAAGCGAGGAAGAGTTCGTTCGAGTTGAGGGCGCGGCGCAGGCGCGCCTCGAGGTTCATGTGCTCGAGGAGACGTGCGCTCATGGCCGCGGTGTAGAACTGCGTCCGGTCGCGGCCCAGTTCCTTCGCGCGGTACATCGCGAGGTCGGCGTTGCGCAGAAGCTGCTCCGCGGTTTCCCCGTCCTGAGGGAAGAGGCCGACGCCGATGCTCGCCGACACGCTCAGCTCGCGCGAGGCCACGTCGACCGGGGCCTTGATCGTCGAGTGGATCTTCTGGGCCAGGCGGAGAAGATCGTTCGGGTCCTTGAATCCGGTCACCAGAACCGTGAACTCATCGCCGCCCAGACGCGCCACCGTGTCCTCGTTCCGAAGAGTCGAGCGCAGGCGCAGGGCCAGAGTGCGCAGCAAGGTGTCGCCCGCGGTGTGGCCCAGAGAGTCGTTGATGGCCTTGAAGTGGTCGATATCGACGAAGAGGACCGCGATCGACTCCTCGGCGCGACGGGCCCGGGTGAGGGCGGTATCGAGGCGATCCACGAAGAGGTGGCGGTTGGGCAGGCCGGTGAGGGCGTCGTGATACGCGAGGTGCTCGATCTGATGTTCGGCTTTCCGCCTCTCCGAGATGTCGAGACCGGCGGCGAAAACCAGCTCGCCCAGGGGATCGGGGGCCGCGTTCCACAACGTCCAGCGGGGCGAACCGTCCTTGTGCCGCAGCCGAAGCTCGATGTCGGTGGCGCCCGAGCGGAGGCGCGGCAGCACCTCCCGATGAGCCGACTCTTCGTCGAGGTCGAGGTGCTCCCAGACCTTGGTGTTCACGAACTCCTCGGGGGCCCGGCCGAGGATGCGGCGGGAGGCGGGCGAAACCCAGCGGATCGAGCCGTGGTGGTCCAGGACCACATGCAGGGTCTGGGAGACCTCGAAGAAGCGATCACGTTCCGCGGTGAGTTTCTGCCGCTCCACCAGCCCCCGCTCCAGCTCGACCGTGCGCGAGCGCACCTCCCTTCGCAGCAGGGCCGACCAGACGAACGCGCCTCCGGCGAGGAACACCAGGCCGAGAACCGCGAGCGCATATTTGCGAAGCTGTTGGACGAAAGGCACGGGCGGGGGAGCGATGGTGAGCGTGCTTTCGACGATGCTGCTGAGCCTTGGAGAGGCGCGGATTCTCTCGAGGGCCTCGACGAAGCGCGCCAGCTCGGAGCTTCGGCCCTTCATGGCCACGAGGTAGTACGAGGTCGAGGCGACATCCACTTCGACCAGATCCTTGAGCCCGAACTGAGCCGCGATATGCCGGAGGGCGAGTCCGTTTCCGGCCACCATCGTGACCTCTCCCGCGATGAGCTTCTGGACGGCCTCGAACTGATCCGCGCAGAGCCTGAACTTCGGCTGCCGGTCCGCCTTGAGCTTCAGCAGAGTCTCGTGCATGAGTCCGCGCTCCAGGACGGCCACGCGCTCTTGCGACAGATCCTCGAGGCTCGAGGGATACGAGGACCGGCCCGGAGGGAACAGGAGCGACATGTGCATGTTCCAGATGGGCGAGAGAAGGTCGTAGCGTTCGGCGCGCTCGCCCGAGTATCCGACCGCCGCGAGGTCGGCGCGGCCCTCGTTGAGGCTTGCCACCGCGGCCGGCCATGACTCGAGCCGGAACTCGACGTCGTATCCCGCGTCCTCCGCAGCCAGGCTCACCAGCTCAATGTTGAAGCCCCGCGCCCGGCCCTTATCGTCCTTGTATTCAAACGGAGGGAAGTAGGCGTCACCCGCGTACACGAGCTTCGGCCGCGCGGGCGACTCGGTTCCGATCTGGGCGGCGCGGGCCGAAAGGGCGAAGGCCCCGAGGGCCGCCACGACCAGCCAGGTGGCGCGCCACCGCGCGCTGTTCGTGAACAGCGAACCATCGGATGCTCGCGGGTGAGAGGAACTCATGAGGACTGTCCGCCACCGGAACTCTACTCGCGGCTCAGGCGGCCGGCTGCTAATCTCGCACGATGATCCGTCAGGCAACCTGGCCCGGCCTGTTCATTCTCCTGGCCCAGGCCGCCTCCGGTCCGGGCCAGGATCAGCCGAAGCCTCCGGTTTTTGCGGCGCGCGCGGCCCTCGTCCTTGTCGACTTCGTGGTTCTCGACAAGTCGGACCGCGTGGTCACCGGTCTGACCGCAAAGGATTTCGTGGTTAAGGAGGACGGAAAAGTCCAGAGGGTCGCGTCTTTCGCGTCGTTCGCGACCGGCGAAGAGCCTCGCGACGCCGGACCCGAGGAGGTGATCGTCGAGCCCTATCCCGAGGCGACGCCTCCGCCCCAGAAGGCCCCGGAGGCGGTCGCGGTTCTCTTCGTCGATGACGGACAGATGTCGCCCTCGGAGGCGGTCCGGTTGCGGCCCGCGATCAAGAGGCTGATCGAGACGCTGGCCGAGCGCAATGGCGCGCTGGTTCTTCTGGCCCCCTGGTCGAAGGTCTCGCTGGCCGAACTCGTCGAGGGGAACCGAGCCCTCTTTGGCGCGGCGGTGGACAAGATCATCGGGCGCCGTACCGAGGACTTCTCCTCGTTCCCGGTCGCGGACGCCGAGGCGATCGCCATCGCGCGCGGAGATCCTTCGATGCTCGCCCGCGTCACCGCGCGTTTCGTCGCTTTGAACCCGGGCCTCGATTCAAACAGCGCGGGTGCGCTGGTGTCGAGCCGCGCCGTCGAAGTCGCCCAGGCGGCCCGCATCCGTCGTGAGGATGCCTACGGCGTTTTGCTCCAATCGCTCGACCGGCTGGTTCGGCAACCCGGGAGGCACAGTGTGGTGATGGTCTCGAGCGGATTCGCCTTCGACTCGAACGAGTTGAGACGACAGCAGGAGGTCGTGACCCGGTCTCTCCTGGCCAACGCGCCCATCCATTTCGTCGACGTGCGGGGCTTGCAGGGGATGGGGCGCTTCCAGGGCGTCGAGTATGGGCCCGCTCTCGACCGCGACGCGGGTGAAACTCCCTTCGCCTTTCAGGACGCCTCCGAGGGCGCCGCCAACCTCGCCCTCGACACCGGAGGTCTGGTGATCCGCAACACGAACGACATCTCCAAGGGCCTCACCCGGCTCCTGGACATGACCTCGACCTACTACGTTTTGGGCTATGAACCGCCCGAGCACAAGAAGCCGGGCTTCAGAAAGATCAAGGTCGAGGTGCTCACCAAAGGGCTGCGCGTGATTGCGCGCCGAGGGTACTTCGACGAGGCCTCGGCGCCCAGGTAGCAAGGAGTCGTCGCGGCGGACCTTCCGGGAGGTCACCGCTTGAGTCTTAAGGTGACGCGGAGGGGGAGGGCGGTCGAGGTCGGATTCACACACCGGAGCATGTCGGATCCCACCGTACGAACGCTGTGCTTCATCGTGGCGTCGAGTGCGGCCACGTCCCCGGGCATCGCACCTTTGGGCAACAATGAACAAACCTCGACGACCGGCACCGTGCCCGAGACCTGAACCTCGATCGCGGATTCCCAAACGGTCTGGCTCACCACGAGCCGGGTTCCCGCGGCTCGCATCGGTATCTCGAAGGGCAGAAGGGTCTCGCCGGTCCTCAGAATGACCCGATACCCGGAATCCGCGCGCGACACTCCAAGCAGTCCTTTCACGATCGCGCTGTGGATCGCCGCGGCCGCGGCCGCGTAGGCGCCGCTACCTTTCGGCGACCCGTCCTGGGCGTACCACTCGTGGATGCCCTCGCCCGCCCGCAGCGTGCGCGCCACGATCTGGTCGAGATGTGTGCGGGCCGAAGCGGCATGGCCGCGCTCGAACTCCGCCTGGACCAGGGGCGCCCCGAACCAGTCCCATTGCCCTCCGTTCTGGTACTTGAAGGGCTCGCGCATCGCGGGATGGAGAAACACCCCCGCGTCGTAGGGCGGAATGAGCGTGGTGGAGATTGTGGAGAAGTTCGAAGCCGCGCGAAGCCGCTCCGCCGTCTCGAAGATCGCCGCGGCCTGTGCGTCGTCCGCGACTCCGGTGAGTGCGGCGAGGGCGTTGCCGCCAAGGGCGAAGCGCGCATCCTCGTCGCGGCCAAACGCCTCGGAAGGCGGGCGATCGAGGGGCCGCCGGATCCGGAAGTAGCCGCGATCCTTCAACCAGAACGCCGATCGGATGCGGTCGCGAAGCAGGCTTGCCCGCGCGGCCAGGTGCTCGCGGGTCTTCGTTTCGGCGGCGAGGGAGGCCAGGCAGTTTAGCGCCGCGTGGACCATCACGTTCGAATACAACGAGAGCGTTCGCGGCGTCTTCTCGTCTTGATAGATCGCGCGTTGATCGGGATAGAGAGGACTGACGTCGCCCCAGTCGGCGGTGAGACCGCTCCACACCAGACCGGTCTTGCGGTCGGTGCGATCCTTGATCAGGGCGTTGAGGGCCCGACTCAAGAGTGCGACCCGGCCCACATGCTCCGCGTCATCGGCCGCGCGCTTCGCCGGCAAGGCCTCCCGCGCCCGACAGTAGGCCAGCGCGGCGCTTGGTTCCTGATCGGACTCATTGGAATTCGTGTCGACCGACAAACCACCGACGGCGGCGACCTGAGGGGCCCACTCGCGAAAGACGTCGGGGGTTCCCGCGGCCACCCAGTCCCGCAGCCGGCCATTCTTCCCGGCCGCCGCCAGGTGAAGGTCGAGCCACGAAGTGAGCGTCTCCGCGTCGTAGTAGGCGGCCGCGGCGGGCACGATCCACGCGCTGTCGCGGAGCCAGATCTGCGGATATGCCTCACCCGCGCCGAATCCATGCACCGTGCCGTCTGGAACCGTGATGACCTTGTGATTCTTCGCGAGGGTCAACGGCACCCGCGCGAACACCTGACGGATCCGCTTCATCGACGCGCTCTCGGAAGGCGAGGAATGAGTGGGCGCTTCGACTCTCGCGCAGCCGGATACGAAGGCGCTCAGCAGAAGCGCCCGCGCGACCCGCCGGAACAAGACGGCGTCCGATCGGGTGAGGGGGCCGGGATTCATATGGAGAAACATAAGACTCTACTTCGCGCCTTTCCCACCTCGAGGTGACCGGGGCCATGCGGTCCCGGAGGTCTTTCCCCGCGACTCGCCGGCTTGCTCCTTGGCGACCGGCGGCGCGCCGGGCGTGTCGAATATGATCCGCAGCGGCCCTCTGCGTTGTTCGTTTTTGGGGCCGGTGGACCGAGGAACCAATGTCGCTCTCTCGGGGTCCAACTGTCGTCTTGCGGTGTGCATGCCTCCGCGTTGAGGAAGCCTGAAGCAAGCGCAGGACCCCACCCTTTGCGCTCAGGTTCCGTGAGCGCCACCGGCTTCTGACGGCAACGCGGTGGGCTTTTCGTTTTCGGGCGGACATCCGCGTCCCCACAGCGCGAAGTGTCCGGCCCTCTCCGCCCGCGGCGCGGTCCGGCCCATAGCCCCGTGGCACAATCGAAGGATGACCCAAACCCGCAATGTCGCCGTTCTCGTGGGGAGCCTTCGCAAGGATTCCCTCAACCGCAGGATGGCGCGGGCCCTCGCCGCCCTGGCCCCCGCTTCGCTGAAGCTCGAGATCGTCGAGATCGGCGGTCTGTCCCACTACAACCAGGACCTCGATTCTGAGCCGCCCTCGTCGTGGATCGAGTTCCGCGGGAAGATCAACGTGGCGGATGCCGTTCTCTTCGTGACCCCTGAATACAACCGCTCGGTGCCCGGAGTCTTGAAGAACGCCATCGATATCGGATCGAGACCATACGGACATAGCGTCTGGAGCGGTAAACCCGGCGCCGTCATCACCGTGTCGCCTGGCGCCATCGGCGGTTTTGGCGCCAACCATCATCTGCGTCAGAGCCTGGTCTTCCTGGATGTTCCCGCCATGCCCCAGCCCGAGGCGTACATCGGGAATGCCGCGGAACTCTTCGATGCGGACGGTTCGATCAAGAACGAGGGCGCCCGTGGCCTCGTCCAGAAGTTTATTAACGCCTACTCCGTCTGGGTCGAGACCAACGTCGCGAAGGCCTGAGCGCCTCGAATCACCGCGGCCGGATCGAGGCCGGCAGCCGCATCGTCTTGAAATCGATGATCACAGCTTCCTCGTGGCTCACCTCGAAGGGCCGCTCGGCGGGAGCGAATCCTCGTTCGCACCGGACCTTCTTCCCTGAGACCGTGGGGCTGGTTGCGCACGCTCTGACCCGGGGCGGCCGGTTGGTCAGCGGGCGCAGGGCGTGAGCCACCATCGAGTTGAGACCGCCGGTCGAGAATGCGTGCAGCCCCCAGTAGCCGCGAAGCACGTTGGTCCGGCGCTCGCCCCATGTGTAAGAAACCCGGTTCGCGAGGCTCGCCATGTCGACGACGACGAGCGGAACTCCCCGCATCTCGTCACGTCGGGACGCGACGTGCTCATAGACCGCCGCCTGGAGTGCCGAAACCTCCGCCTGGCGAAGCGACAGGCCTTGCGTCGCGAGCAGAAGTACCGCACCGAACGCGGCGCCGACCGCGGGCTTCAACCGGAGGGAGATGCCCGCAAGAGCCACCGCCATCCCGAAGGCCGCGAGCACCGAGTGCCGGCTCTCGACGAGCACGAGGGCGGCGGGAGCGGCGAGCAGAATCGCGCTCAGCACCGCGGCGCCCATCACCGCGGGCGAAGCGGGCCGAGGCTGCGGTCGCGCGGTGGACCTGATCAGGCGGGCCAGGACGATCCCGACGACGACCGCCGTCACGACGCAGAAGACCTGGAACAGAACCGGCCCGTTCCAAAGGCCCCACATCCCATAAGCCACATTCCGCACGACCTGAAAACCAAACAGGTTCGACGGCAGGGAGGTGAGTCCAACAAGAAGCCCCGCAGTGGAGACATCGTGGCGGCCAATCGTGATAAGCACCTCGGGGTGGGTCAACCGGAAGGCCCAATAGAAGAGAGCGGGAAGCAGGAAAGCGAGCGCACCCGACGGCCGCGTCCTCTCCCTCCGCTCCGCCACATAGAAGACGAGCGGCGCCAGATATCCGATCTCGTATATGAAGATCGAGAGGCCGTAGCACAACACCCCGAGGCCCAGAGCAGATCGGCTGGAGGTCTTCGCCCATCGACGGTAGAGGAGGCCGGCGCTCACCACGAGGCAGGCCGCGAGGTTGTTCACCCCGAAGAGCTGCGCGGCATAGATCTCATGTTTGACCGGCCAGATCACGAAGAAGATGGCGGCGAGGGCGGCGAAGGGGCGGGGGAAGAGGCCGGCGAAGTAGAAATACCCGAGTGCCGTGAGCGCGCTGGTGGTGGCGATCAGTACGAGAAGCTGCGATGTCTCGTGCAGGCCGAGCACGGCGGGCAGGAGCATGAAAAGCGTCGAACCCAGCGGCCGCATGCCCTGCCTAAGGCCGACATCGACGAAGCTCCACGGTTCGCCCTGGCGCGCAAGATTCAGCCAGATGAAATCGTCGGGCTGGAAACCGGGGCGCTCGAACGGGACGAAATGAACGACCAGGTTGAGGGCGAGCAGCCCCGCCAGGGCGAGGCGGTCGGAGCGCGGTCGCGGCTCGGGATTCAAGGGGACTCTTAGTAAGGCCTCGGGTGAAAGCGCCCCGCGCTCCTTACTTCTTCGTGAAGTGCTTCTCGTACCAGGTGTGTGACCGATCCATCAGGTCGACGACGTGCTTCGGTTCGCGCAGGCCGTGGCCCTCGCGGGGGTAGCGGACCATGATCGCCTCGACCCCGACATCTCGCAGGGCGATGTAGAACTGCTCGGCTTCCGCGATGGGCACGTCGTTGTCGTTCTCGCCGTGGACCATCATGGTCGGCGTCTTCACCTTCGCCACGTGCTTGAGCGATGAGCGCTCCCAGAGGACGTCCATCAGGTTCCCCTGATGCGGCCGCATGCCCCACGCCATCTCCTCGTACTGGTTGTAGTAGGTCATGTAGTTGTACGAAATGATGTTGATGATGGCGGCCGAAGGGATGGCGGCCTTGAAGATCGAGGTCTGGGTGATCAGCCACGAGGAGAGCTGGCCGCCGTAGCTGTTTCCTTCAACGCCGAGGCGGCTCGGATCGATCCACGGATTCCGGCGCAGGGCCGCGGAAACCCCGTAGAGAACGTCCATCCCCTCCTGACCGTTCTGATCGGCGAACACGCCGTCCGCGAACTTCTGGCCGTAACCCGTGGAGCCGCGGAAGTTCACCTGAAGCGTTGCGTAACCGCGCGAGGCGTAGAACTGCGACTTGAAGTTGAAGGCCGGGCCCTGCTGTCCGTGCGGCCCGCCGTGGATGATGACGATCATCGGGTGCCTAGAGTCCGCGGTGCGGCCGAGGGGGAGGGTGAGGAAGGCTTCGATCTCGTACTTGAAATCGGCGGCCATGAAAGTGAAGTTCTCGACCGGGGCGATGTCGATGCCCTCGAGGGCATCCTGGTTGAGATCGGTGATTTTGCGGGAAGCACCGGGGCCCTGGACGCGGGCGCCCGGCGGCCGGCCTTTGCGCATGGGTGCGGGCGGATTCATCTCGCGGATGTAGAGCTGCGCGGTATCGGAAGGGCTGGTGAAGAGGTAGGCGAGCGAGCCGTCCTTCGCGAGCGAGAGGGCGCCCACCGTGCCGCGATCGGTGACCACGGTCTCCGCCTGGCCGGTGGCGAGGGCGATCCGGTGGAGCCGCACATGACCGCGGTCGAGGGCGGTGAAGTAAACCGACGCGCCATCCGGGGAGAAGGCGTGATTGCCCTGCCGGTTATCGACGACCGCCCCCACTTCTCGGCGTCCCGTGCCGTCGGCGTTGATGACCCAGACGTGGGTGTCTTCCATCGTGGTCTCGAGGTCGGTGAGGCCGCGCTTCGTTCCGAGAAAGACGATCTGTTTCCCGTCGGGCGAGAACCTCGGCTGGTACTCGGCGCTTTCCGTGGCGGTGATCCGACGAATCGCGCCGTCCTTGACCGAGATCGCGACGAGATCCTGGTTGTAGAAGTAGTCGGGGTCGTGGTCGAGGTTCGAAACCGCGGCGATCTCACGTCCGTCGGGCGACCAGTCGATGGAGTGGTATTCGCGAGGCGGGTTCGTCAGCATCCTGGGGGCGCCGCCCGTCACCTCGACCACGAAGACCTGACGCCTCCGATTGTCGTTGAACCGCGTATCGCCCTCCCCCGCGTCGGGTTTGTAGAGGTAGCGGGTGATGACGACCGGGTCGCCCGTGGCGTCTTTGGTCTCGGGTCCGGGGATGGCGGAGACGAACGCGATCTGCTTCGAGTCGGGTGACCAGTCGATGCTGACGCCCTCGAACGTGAGGGGCGAGTTGGTGCCGGTGATCTCGGCGAGCAAGCGGATGGCCGTGCCGTCCGCGTTCGCGATGTGCAGGCCGCTTTTGCTCCCCATGTTTCCGCTGAAGGCGACCATCGTTCCATCCGGAGACCACGTGGCGCCGCCCGCGCGATCGGCCTCGCCGCCCACGCGAACCGCCTGGCCCGAGGGGAGGGTGGCGAGGTGGAGCTGACGATACGGGCGTCCGGTTGTGCCGTTGTTCTCGATCGTGTACGCGACCCGGCGGCCGTCGGGCGACAGGGCGACCGAGCCGACCGAGCGCACCTTGTAGAAATCCGCGCTCTGAAGAGGCCGGGCGAGAACGGTTGCGGGAGAGGCGAGGAGGAAGGCGGCGAGGAACTTCAGGGGGCGGCGGATCATTTGCGGGTCCTCTTGGGGTTTGCTTCGGCCTTGCGGACGGCTGAGGGAGGTTTTGGGCCAGGCGCGACGCCCACGCCCATTTCTCCGGTCCAGCGTTTGGCGCCCTTGAGCTCGATGCCGAAAAGATCGAGGAGCCGCGCCACCGTGTGGTCGACGATGGCGTTGATCGACCGTGGTCGGTTGTAGAAGGCGGGCATCGGGGGCGAGATCACCACTCCCATGCGGGAAAGCTTGAGCATGTTCTCGAGGTGGATGTCGGTGAAGGGCGCTTCGCGAACAGCGAGAACCAGGCGCCGGCGCTCTTTGAGGACCACGTCCGCGGCCCGATGCACGAGTTCATTGCTGTGACCGTGGGCGATGTCGGCCAGGGTATTGACGCTGCACGGTACGATCACCATCCCCAGAGTCACGAATGAACCGCTGGAGATGCGCGCACCCTGGTCGTTGTCCTTGTACCAGTGGGTGGCGAGGGCGCGCACCTGGTCGAGCGTGTAGTCGGTTTCGTGGAGAAGCGTGCGTGCCCCCCAGCGGCTCAGGACGAGATGACTCTCGACGTCGGTCTCCTTGAGGGCTTCGAGCATCCGGACCGCGAAGATCGACCCCGTCGCTCCGGTCACCCCGATGATGAGCCGCCTGGGCGCGGGAGTCGCTTCCTCCCTCATAGGAACTCCGGAAGATGTTCGGCGAAGAGCCACAGCCCGAGGGCGACGCTGCCCAGACCGGAGATGAACTGGAAGCGCAGGTGGAGCGTCTCGTAGCGGGTTCGAAGCGCCTGAAGCGGCAACGTGAGAAGGCCGGAGAGAAGGCCCATGCCCACCATCGCTCCGAGTGCCAGTGCTGCCATGTAGAGGAATCCGGCGGCGGGAGTCTGGGCCGTGGCCATCACCAGCAGGGCGAGGCCGCCGCTGCCCGCGATGCCGTGAACGAGGCCGATTGCAAAAGGACGCAGACCAAAACGCAGAGGGTGAGCGTGCTGGTGGACAGGCCCGGCGTGGGGTTTGTGGGTGTGAAGGTGGACGTGCTCCGTCCCGTCGTGGTTGTGAGGATGAGCGTGGAGGCGGAAGCCGGCGCGCGCGGCCCGGATCGCATACAGGCCAAGACCCACGAGCATGATGGACACGAGAATCTCGAGACGCGAGGCCTCGGTCCCGGTGATGTTGATCCGGAACGCCACGATGAGGCCGCCCAGGGTGAGCAGGGAAGTGGCGTGGCCAAGTCCCCACCAGGAACCGATCAGCGACGACCGTTTCCAGCTTCTTTCCGTGGAAACGATGGTGGAGACCGCGATGACGTGGTCGGGATCGAGCGCATGCCTCAGGCCGAGAACGAAACCGAGGACAACGGCGCCCCAGAGGAGCGTGGTCATGATGGGGTCAACGATACCAAGGCCCCGGGCGACCCTGGTCAGCGGCCGCCTTGTCTATTCCTTGTTCTTTCCGAGGATGCCTCGGAGCCAGGCGCCCAGATTGCGGGCGGGCTTCGCCACGTCAGCGCATTGGCACCTTTCACCCTGCGGGACATCGCCGAGCACCTGTTCGATGTGAAGGCCGCAGCCGGCGAACGTCGGCTTGCCGCACTTTCCGCACGTCACTCGTCTGCACATCGGCGGAACGTACCACGCCGCCGCCGCCGCTGCATTGGTCCCATTCGCACAGTGGCGTCTTTACTCAGACGGCCCAGGAATCGTCGCGCACTTCATCCATGTCTCCGTCCGGCCGCGGATCGTCGGCGCGGGCGCTGGCTCGCTGGCAGTCCTCGCAGGCGCGACCGATAGAGGTGCAGGGAACTCCATCGGCCTGCGCTTCGGGGCAGCAGACCGAGAGAATCGCGAGCGGGATCGGCTTCTTCGGAGGCGGATGTTTCATCGAGGGACCTCCCGTGTTTCAAGGAGCCGCGGCTCGCATGGGCCGGGCCCGCCAGTTACCAGTCGAAGATAGCGGACGGTGGCCCTATGTTTCCATGAGTCAAATGGCCTACAGGATTCTTCTGGGGTGCCGGAGGGCCCACCGCTACACTGAACGGCGACGAGGTGAATCCCGATGAGCACTGTTCGCGAGCGTCCGAAACCGCATCTTCTTTCTCAGTTCTGCAAGGGGTGCGGCCGGTGCATCGATGCCTGCAACAAGCACTGCATCACCATCGGATCGGAAATCAACCCGGCTACCGGCCTCACTCCGGTTTCCCTCGACCTCGATCAGTGCAACGGCTGCGGACTTTGTCTCTCCGCCTGTCCCGAGCCCTATGGTCTGCGCGCGGAGCCCGGCGCCGAGTTCGTCCTCGAGGATCCCAAGGCACTCTTTGGCTCGCGCCGCGCCCCGCCCGAAGCCGCGCTCGAGATTCCCGCCGAGCCGCTCGTCCTGCCCCGGGTGGAACCGCTCGTGGTCAAGGGGACCTACGCCTCGGCGATCGGCGCGCTCCTCGCCGGCTGCCGGCATTTCTACGGCTATCCCATCACGCCCTCCACCGAGGGCGCTGAGTTGATGGCGAAACTCCTCCCGAAACTCCACGGCACGTTCGTACAGGCGGTTTCAGAGACCGCGGCAGTGAACATGATGTATGGCTGCGGCGGCGCCGGACTGCCCGCCATGACCTTCACCTCGTCGCCTGGTTTCAGCCTGATGCTCGAGGGCATCTCGTACATGATCGGCGCGGAGTTGCCCGCGGTGTTCGTCAACGTGATGCGCGGCGGCCCGGGCCTTGGGAACATCGGCCCGGAGCAGGCCGACATCAAGCTCGCCTGCCGTGGGCTCGGTCATGGAAACACTCAGGCGGTGGTGCTGGCGCCCTCAACCCCCCAGGAGATGCTGGACCTCACGATGCGCGCCTTCGAGATCACGTTCCGTTACCGGAATCCCGTGGTGATCCTGGGCGATGGCTATCTCGGCCAGGTGACGGGCACGGTCCGGCTCCCCGAAGTCGCGATGAAGCCGGGGCTCCCTTCCTGGGCGGTGTGGGGAGACCGGGCGCACCGACCGAATCTGATCTGCTCGATCTTCCTGAGCGAAACGGATCTCGAGGCCCACAACATCCATCTCAACGCGAAGTACGCGGCCATGAAGGCGGCGGAACAGCGCGCGGATCTGTTCGAGACCGATGACGCCGAGGTTCTGCTCGTGGCCTGCAACACTCCCGGTCGCATGGCCAAGGGCGCGGTGCGCGAGTTGCGCTCGCTGGGAATCAAGGCTGGCCTTTTCCGGCCGATCACGCTGTGGCCGTTCCCGATCGACGCTCTGCGGCCGCTGCTCCACCGGGTCCGACGGATCGTCGTGGTGGAGGCCTCGAACGGCCAGCTCGAGGATGAGCTGCGGCTCGCCATCAGTCACGAAGGCGTGGAACGTGCGCCCGTGATCGATCACGTCCGCCGCTTCGGCGGGGTTCTTCCGCAGCCGAACGAGATCGTCGATTGCCTTCGAGGCGTCGACCTTTGTCGAGGCAAGGCGGTGATGTCATGAACGTCTTCTACGATCGTTTCGAGCGCCACGCCCACGGTGAAGGGCTCAAGGGCCGCTCGACCCACTACTGCGCGGGCTGCGGCCACGGCCTCGCCCACAAGTATCTCGCGGAGGCGATCGAGGAACTGGGCGTCCAGGATCGGACGGTCGCGGTGTCTCCGGTCGGCTGCAGCGTCTTCCTCTATTACTACTTCGATGTCGGCAACACCCAGGCCGCCCACGGCCGCGCGCCCGCGGTGGCGATCGGGCACAAGACCGCCAATCCCGATTCGATCGTCATCAGCTATCAGGGCGACGGTGACCTGGCCTCGATCGGCCTCGCGGAAATCGTGAGCACCGCGCAGATGGGCATACCGATCACCGTGATCTTCATCAACAACGCGATCTACGGGATGACCGGCGGACAACTGGCACCGACGACGCTCATGGGACAACGCACGAGCACCACGCCGGAAGGGCGCACCGAATTCTTCGGCGCTCCCCTGAAGATGGCCGAACTCATCGCTGGACTGGATGGCCCGGTTTACGTGGAGCGCGTCGCCTTGTACGACGCGAAGCAGCGGAACCGCGCGAAGAAGGCAATCAGCAAGGCCTTACGGCTGCAGGTGGAGAATCGCGGCTTTGCCTTCGTCGAGGTCCTGGCCGAGTGTCCGACGCATCTCGGGATGACCCCGCCCGAAGCCGAAGAGTGGGTGAAGCAGAAGATGACCGCGGTCTTCCCCCTTGGGGTGAAGAAGGACATAGAGAATCCCCCCGAGCGCCCGCCCGCCGAAAGCCCGGTGTTCGACCCCGCATACCTGGTTCAGGCGATCGAGGGGTCCACCGACAAGGCTCCTCGTTTCTGCGAGACCTTCCCGAAGCACTGGGAGACCGAGGACATCGCCTTGAAGTTCGCGGGCGCGGGGGGCGATGGAGCGCAGACGGCAGCGCTGCTTGTGGCTCGCGCGGGCATCAACGAGGGCTTTGACGCGACTCACATCCCGAGCTACGGCCCCGAGTCGCGCGGAGGGACGTCCTTCGCCGATGTCCACATCGCGCGCGCCGAGGTCTTGTCGCCTTCGTCGCCGGCCCCGCACGTCCTCGTGGCGTTCAATGCGCCGAGTCTTGCCCGGTTTGGACCCACCGTAGTGAAGGGAGGAACGATCATCTACGACAGCTCGGTGATCGCCGACGTTCCCGCGCTGCCTGCGGGAGTCAAGGTGGTGGGTGTCCCCCTCACGCGCATCGCCGCCGACCTGGGGCGACCGGTGGTGAAGAACGTCGTGGCGATCGGGGCGCTTCAGGCCGCCACCTCGATGTTCCCCGGCGCGACGTTTCTCGCCGCGATCCGCCAGGCCCTCAAGTCGAAGTGCGCCATGATTCCCCTGAACGAAGAGGCCTTCGCGCAAGGGCAGCGTGCAGTCAGGGGCGACGCCTGAGAGCATTGGGGTGATGAACGACATCGCCCACCTGCGGAAGAGCTACGAGCGCGCGGAACTTAACGAGAGCGCGTCCGACCCCGACCCGATGAAGCAGTTCGCGCGCTGGTTCCAACAAGCACTCGACGGCCAGCTGCCGGAACCTAACGCGATGACCCTCGCCACGGTGGGAGAGGTCGGCCGGCCGTCCACGCGCGTCGTCCTCATCAAGGGCTTCGACGAGCGCGGCATCGTCTGGTACACGAACTACGAGAGCCGCAAGGGCCGCGAGCTTCTGAAGAATCCCCAGGCGGCGTTGCAGTTCCACTGGGTGGAACTCGAGCGGGTGGTGCGGATCGAAGGCCGGGTGGAGAAGGTGAGCCCCGAAGACTCGGACGCCTACTTCAAGACGCGTCCCCTGGACTCGAGGATCGGCGCGTGGGCGTCGCCGCAGAGTCAGGTCATTCCGTCACGCACCGTTCTCGTGACCGCGGCCGCGAAGTACGGCGCGCAGTTCCTCACCACCCTCGTGTCTGGCGGCCCCCCGCGCCCGCCCCACTGGGGCGGCTACTGTCTTGCCCCCGACCGCTGGGAGTTCTGGCAGGGCCGCAAGTCGCGCCTGCACGACCGCTTGCGCTACCGTCTCGAAGGCGGGCAGTGGATCCGCGAACGACTGGCGCCGTGACTGAGCATCGTTCAGCACGGACGCTGTTCCCCGGGGAGGCTTCGCGCTGGGCCAAGGACTGCCTGCGCGCTCCGTGACGTTTGGCAGAAACTCTCCGTCACCCCGGCGAAAGCCGGGGTCTAGCGCGAAGAGTGCGTTTGGAATCCGCGGCGACCGGAGGCCCAGGAACCCGCCCAAAATCGGGCGTTCTCGAACGAGTTCCTCAGCAGGCTCGCGTCCGCTGGCTTGAGCCGAAGCAATCCCGCGCACGCGCATTCCGCTCATGACGGGTGGGATTACACCTCGCCCCCATGGTCGCCGTCAAACGGCAAGCTCTTCTTCGCGGCCAATTTCGACAGTGGCCGCGAGCTGGACGCGCACGCGCTTTCCAAAGAACGGTGCGTGCGTGAGATTCCTTCGCCCCGGTACCAAGGAAAAGGGGCAGGGTCACAACCTCACGTACTCGTATTCGAACGGCAAACCCTTGATGCCCGACTTTGGCTTGCCCAGCCAGTTTGCGATCTTGCCCGGCTCCGTGACCGGGTGCATGAGCGAACGCACGTAGTCGCGGTCGGCTTCGCCTGGGATCCACTTGTCCTTGAGCTTGTCGTACTCGGCCCGGCTCAGCAGGCGGCCGTCCGGCGAGAAAGGCATGTTCGCATAGAGGCCGATGTGGCGATGGAAGCGCTTCGAGGGCAACGCGAACCTGAAGGCGATGTCGGCCTCGGCCAGGCGCTTGTTCCATCGGTCGACGCCGCGCTGGCAGTCGTCGGCGTATTCGTCGCGCAGGACTTCGTTCATGGCGTTGCGCAGGGGCACGTCGTCTTCGACCACCGCGCCGTCCTTCATCAATGACATGCGGTACGTCCCGTCGAGGGCCTTGTGATCCTCGTAGGTCGACTCCTTGGCCCGGCCCTTGAGTCCTGCCGCGAAGTACGACGCGGCGTTGCTTGAAATCTCTGATCCGAAAAGGTCGAGGGACAGGGTGTACCAGAGGTTTAGGTGCTTCTGGATCATTTCGAGCGGGATACCACCCTGGGCGCGCGCGTCGCCGTTGGGATCAACCTTCATGAGTTCGGCGGTGCGCGCGACCACGCGCTCGACCCCGCTCTCCCCCACGAACATGTGATGCGCCTCTTCGGTCAGCATGAAGCGTGTGGTGCGGGACAGGGGATCGAAGCCCGACTCGGCGAGGGCGAGCAGCTGATACTTGCCATCACGGTCGGTGAACATCGTGAACATGAAGAAGTCGAGCCAGTTGTCGATGGGCGCGTTGAAAGCGCCCAGGATCCTCGGCTTGTCGGCGTTGCCGCTGCGGCGCTGGAGCAGTTCTTCCGCTTCCTCGCGGCCATCGCGGCCGAAGTAGCTGTGGAGAAGGTAGACCATCGCCCACAGGTGACGGCCTTCCTCCACGTTCACCTGGAAGAGATTCCGCAGATCGTAAAGCGATGGGGCGGTCAGGCCAAGCAGACGCTGCTGCTCGACGCTGGCGGGCTCGGTATCGCCCTGGGTGACGATCAGCCGGCGCAGGGTGTTGCGATGTTCGCCCGGGACGACATCCCAGATGGGCGCGCCGATGTTGTCGCCGAAGCCGATGGTGCGGTTTGGCATCGGGTCGGCGAGGAAGATTCCCCAGCGGTAGTCCGGCATCTGCACGTAGTCGAAGTTCGCCCAGCCGTCCGCGTCGACACTGATAGCGGTGCGCAGCCACACATCCTTCTCCTGGAAACCCGCGGGGCCCATGTCCTTCCACCAGGCGATGTAGTTTGGCTGCCATTCCTCGAGCGCGCGCTGAAGCTTCTTGTCGCTCCCGAGCGAAACGTTGTTGGGGATCCTGGCTTCGAGGTCGATGTTGCTCATGGTTTTCTCCGTTTCAGGGGTTGCTTGCGGCCCAAGGCCGGGCTCGACGCCCCCAAGGGCAGGCGGGCGCGCTCGGCCCCCTCCCCTTGAAGGGTCCTCGCAATGACTTCGTTATTTATTGTCGCGGTAGGTGAGAGGCGGCTTCTGGCCTTCGGGCACCCGCGAGCGGTATTCGAAGCCTTTGCGGCGCGTCTCGAAGTGGTCGCGGGCGGCTTTGACCTGAGTGGGATCGGTGAAGAGATCCATCGCGGTGAGGGCCATGGTCTTCGCGGCCACCATCATTCCCTTGCGGCCAATCGACGAACCCGCGCAGGCCGCCGACTGCCAGCTATGGCCCGGGGTGCCGGGCACGAAGGTGGCGGTGGAGAGCTGCGACATCGGAACCTGCCAGCTCACGTCGCCCGCGTCGGTGGAACCTGATGACGATCCGCCACGGCTTGGCTGGACCTGCGCCTCGCTCCCAAGCAGGAGCGGATCTTCAGTTGCGGCGAAAGACTTCGCGAGCGCTTCGGCGAACGCTTTCTCCTCAGCGCTGTAGACGACGCCGCCCACCCGACGGAGATTCTTCTCGGTGAGAGCAGCAAGCGGCTCGTTCGGGAGAGTGTTGTAGACGGCGTTCACCAGTTCGACTTCGAGTTTCGTGTCCGTGGCGAGCGCTCCCGCCTGGGCGATCTTCAGCATGCGCTCCCAGACGTTGTCGAGAGTCGGCATGTGGGAATGACGCGCGTACGCGTACATCTCCGCGAAGGCCGGAACCACGTTTGGAGCCTCGCCCCCCCGGGTGATGACGTAGTGCATCCGGGTTTCCTGGGGGACGTGCTCGCGCAGGAACTCGATGCCCATCCCGGCCAGCATCACGGCGTCGAGAGACGAGCGCCCTTTGTCGGGCGCGCCGGCCGCGTGTGCGGCCAGACCTCGGTAGCGGAACTTCGCGGTGATGTTGGCGAGGGTGGTGGCGATGCTTGCGGTGTTGCGGTCGGCCGGGTGCCACGAGAGCATCACGTCGAGATCCTTCATGAGGCCGGCGCGCGCGATGTAGATCTTGCCGCCGCCGCCCTCTTCGGCGGGCGTGCCGTAAAGGCGAATGGTGCCCGGCAGCTTCTTCTTGATCAACTCGTCCTTCGCCGCGATTGCCGCGGCGACTGAGGCCGTGCCGAGGAGGTTGTGCCCGCAGCCGTGGCCGGGATCGCCCTCGACCCGCGGCTTCTTCTCGGTAGTGTCTTGCTGCGACAGGCCGGGAAGCGCGTCGTACTCGGCCATGATGCCGATGATGGGCTTGCCGGTTCCCCACGACGCCACGAACGCCGTGGGCGCTCCGGCCACACCTTCTTGAATTTCGAACCCGGCCGCCTTCAGTTCGGCGACGAGTGCGGCCGCGCTCTTCGTCTCTTTGTAGCCGACTTCCGCGAACTCCCACACTTTGCGGGACAGGTCGCCGTAGTGCGTTGCTTTAGCGTCGATCGCCGCGATGAGCTTCGCTTGGTCGGCGTCTTTGTAGGGGGGGGGCGCAGGCTTTGCTGACTGGGCGGATGCGGTGGCTGCGGTCAGGAGGAGGGCGAAGGTGAGGGTTTGGTTCATTGTTGTTGCTCCTTGGTTTCGCGATAGGAAAACGGACAGCGCGCGCTAGGCCCCGGCTTTCGCCGGGGTGACGTGAGGGAACAAGTTCCTGTTCCGCTGCTCGAGATGAAGGCTTGAATCTTGGAGTCACGCGTCATCCGTTCATAATTCATTGGCTTTAACCCGAACTCTTTATGATCCATTGGCTCAACCCGAGATCCCTATGATTCATTCGCTTTAGCTCGAGCCCTCTATTGGTAGTTGGTCCCCCACGTCACCCCGGCGAAAGCTGATTCATGGGCTTATCCCCGAGATCCCTATGATTCATTGGCTTTAGCTCGAGCCCTCTATTGGTAGTTGGTCCCCCACGTCACCCCGGCGAAAGCTGATGCGGTGGCTGCGGTCAGGAGGAGGGCGAAGGTGAGGGTTTGGTTCATTGTTGTTGCTCCTTGGTTTCGCGATAGGAAAACGGACAGCGCGCGCTAGGCCCCGGCTTTCGCCGGGGTGACGTGAGGGAACAAGTTCCTGTTCCGCTGCTCGAGATGAAGGCTTGAATCTTGGAGTCACGCGTCATCCGTTCATAATTCATTGGCTTTAACCCGAACTCTTTATGATCCATTGGCTCAACCCGAGATCCCTATGATTCATTCGCTTTAGCTCGAGCCCTCTATTGGTAGTTGGTCCCCCACGTCACCCCGGCGAAAGCTGATTCATGGGCTTATCCCCGAGATCCCTATGATTCATTGGCTTTAGCTCGAGCCCTCTATTGGTAGTTGGTCCCCCACGTCACCCCGGCGGAAGCCGGGGCCTAGCGCGAACTGTCCGTTCTCCTACCGCGAAACCCCCAAAGCCCTCACCCAAGCGCGAAACCCCCAAAGCCCTCACCCAAGCGCGAAACCCCAAAAGCCCTCACCCAAGCGCGAAACCCATTAAGTCCTCACCCAATCGCGAAACCCCAAAAGCCCTCACCCAAGCGCGAAACCCATTAAGTCCTCACCCAGGAAAACTTCGCCCGTTCCGGTTTGCCGTAGAGCGTCAAGGCTCCGTGTTCGCCCACCGCGTTCGGGCGCTGGAAGATCCAGTTCTGCCAGGCGGAGAGGCGCCCGAAGATCTTTGTCTCCATCGTCTCCGGCCCCGCGAAGCGCAGGTTCGCTTCCATGCCGGTGAGCGCGTCGGGTGACAGACTGGACCGCTCTTCAATCGCGAGCCGCACTTCGTCTTGCCAGTCGATGTCATCGGGGGTGAAGGTCACGAGGCCGGACTTCAGCGCATCGGCGGCGTCGAATGAGCGCCGGATAGCGACGCTCGCTTTGTCGGGCGCGCCCAGGAAACGCGTCTGGAGCCGGGTGAGACCGTTCGACATCAGCAGCGGACCCTGGTTCATCAGGGTGAAGCGCAGAGCCGGACCGTCCCCGTCTTCAGCGTCGAGCATGTAGGAGCGATCCGCGGCGAAGGCGAGCTCCGCGAGCGTTCCCGTGAAACACGACCCCTTGTCGATGATCGCGAGAATCGAACGCGCGGTGAGATCCAGCCGCTTCAGCACGCGACGCAGCTTGTAGACGATCTCGTCCGCGAACCAGTCGGCCTTCGCGAGTTCCATCAGTTTTTCGTCGTGCGCCTCGACGAGAGCGGAATCGCCCGCGGTCTTGAGGACGATCACCCCGATCTCCGGCTGGTTGAAACGAAGATCGAGCAGCGCGGCGTCGAGTTCCCGGGCCATCTGAAGGTGCCAGTTCGCGGCGCCCTCGGCTCGAAGGGCCGCGGCGGTGGCGGCAGGAGCGCTCTTTGGTCCGCTGACCGTGATCGTCGCGACGCGCAGCTTCGCGTCGAGATCCACCTTCACGTACTCGCCAGGGTTCTTGACCGGGGGAAGGGCAACCCCCGCTCCTTCGCGCTTCGGAGCCATTGCCGCCACCGCCTGTGCGCGTTCCTTGAGGGCGCTTTCGAACTTCGAGAGGGGAATCGCCTGGTCGACGAGGTTCCACTGCAAGGCGCGCTTTCCCTTGACGCCTTCGCCAAGAGACGAGAACACGTCCGCGAGATCGCGTCGCACTTTGCGCTTGTCGACCACGCGGGTGAGGCCGCCGGTGCCGGGGAGCACCGCGAGAAGCGGAACCTCGGGAAGCGAGACCGCGGAGGAGGAATCGTCGACGAGAAGGATCTCGTCGCAGGCGAGGGCGAGTTCATAGCCGCCGCCCGCACACGCGCCGCTGACCGCCGCGATCGAATGCAGGCCGGAGTTCGCCGACGCGTCTTCGAGATAAAGCCGGGTTTCGTTGGTGAACTTGCAGAAGTTCACCTTGAAGGCATGGGTGGAGCTTCCGAGCATGTAGATGTTGGCGCCCGAGCAGAAGATCCGGTCTTTGGCGCTGCCGATGATGAGGCAGCGGACCTCGGGGTGCTCGAAGCGCAGCCGCTCGACCGCGTCCCATAGTTCGATATCCACGCCGAGGTCGTAGCTGTTCGTTTTGAGGACGTAACCCTCGCGCATCGGACGGTCTTCCTGAACGTCCATCAGGAGCCTCGCCACCGGCGCTTCGATCTGGAGCTTCCAGTGAATGTAGCGAGACGGATGGGTTTCGAACGAAACCAAGGGTTCTTTTCCGCCCGAAAATTCTGCCATAGAGCCGATGACCTTAGGCGACCCGATTCGTCCGAGTCAAGCACTATAGTGCCGCTTTGCTTAAGCTGAATGTGCAATATACTGCGCGACCCGATGACCAGCCTCTTGAAGATGATCGGCGCCTCGGTGCGAAGCCAAAGGGTGGCCGCGGGCCTCACCAGAGCGCGACTGGCGCAGGTTTCAGGGGTATCGCTGCGATTCCTGAACGACGTGGAGCTCGGTCGTGCGAACCCCTCGGTGCTCAAGCTCCAGGCGCTGGCCGAGGCCCTTGAAGCGCCCATCGAGAGCCTCTTCACCCGGCCGGAAGCACCAGAGGGCCCGGTCCGGATTTCCCTCCTCGGAATCCGCGGAGCGGGAAAAACAACCATCGGACGCCGCCTCGCGGTTAGAATAGGCCTACCTTTCGTCGAGCTCGATCGGAAGATCGAGGAAAAAGCCTCTTTGAGCCTGTCGGAAATCTTCGCCCTTCATGGCGAGGACTACTACCGGCGGCTCGAAAGATCGGTCCTCGAAGACGTTCTCGTCGAAGGGAAGGGTTGTGTGATCGCGACGGGCGGCGGCATCGTGACGTCCCCGGAAACGTTCGCACTTCTCAAGGCGCAGACCATCACAATCTGGCTGCGCGCTTCTGCAAATGACCACTGGAACCGCGTGCTGCAACAGGGAGATCGACGTCCGATGAAAGGCCATCCGCAAGCCATGGCCGAACTTCGGCGGCTACTGACCACAAGAAAGCGCCTTTATGGCACGGCCCGCCACACCGTCGTGACTTCGTCTCTCTCACCCGAGCAGGTGGTGGACGAGATCGCGGGTTTGATCGGGTCCGCGCCTGCCCTTCCATAGCACTTGAAGCGGATCGACTGATTTTCGGAGGAAAGACGTGACACTCGAGGAAGTTCTTAAGCGACTGCGCCAGGAGGGTGATCCCAAACATGCCCTTGCGCTCGAAAAACTGGGCGTCAAACCCCGCGCTTCGTACGGCGTGCCGCCGCCCAAGATGAAGAAGATCGTGGCCGAGGTCGGCCGCGACCATCGTCTGGCCCAGGAACTCTGGGGCACCGGCCTCTACGACGCGCGTCTGCTCGCGTCTTTGATCGACGAGCCGGAGAAGGTCACGAAGGTTCAGATGGACCGGTGGGCGCGGCAGTTCGACTCGCAGGCGATTTGCGACAACTGCTGCTTCAACCTCTTCCACGCCACCCAGTTCTCCTGGGGCCGGTGTGTGGTGTGGACCGACCGCAAGGAGGAGTTCGTCAAGAAGGCGGGCTTCACCCTCATGGGCGCTCTCGCCGACTTCGAGCCCAAGGCCGACGACGCGCAGTTTCACCGCTTCATTCCCATCATCGAACGCTGCGGCAACGACGACCGCCTCTTCGTGAAGAAGGCGGCGGCCTATGCCCTTGGGGCTATCGGGCGGCGTTCCGCGGCCCTTAAGAAGATGTGCGCCGAGACCGCTGACCGCATGGCCGAAAATGCATCGAAGGCCGCGCAGTTCGTGGGCAAGGAAGCCCAGAAGGAAATGGCGAAGCCCCGTCCCAAGGCCTGAGCTGACGGGAGACTAGTGCACCGCTCCGGTCCCCCGCAGGTCTCTCGTCATCCCGGCGCAGGCCGGGATCCAATTAAGAGACGTCAGGAGCCGCCGCGGGCCGCTCCTGCCCCAAGCGCGCCGTTCGACCTCGTCGTCACCGACCTCGCCCTTTCCGGCGAGGCGTACGCGGAGAGCAAGGGCGAGACGATCTACGTCGACGGTGCCATACCGGGCGAAAAGGTCCGCGTTCGCATCGTGGATCGGGGCGACGATGGCGTCGCGAAGGCGGAACTCCTCTCCGTCCTCGAACCTTCGCCGCATCGGGTCGAGCCCTCCTGTCCGCATGCCGCCTCGTGCGGCGGCTGCTCTTTCCAGCACGTCGCCTACGAAGAGCAGCTGAGGCAGAAGACGCATCTTCTCGACGGCTTACTCGAGGACATCTTCGGGCCCAACCGGCCGGCGGTCGCGCCGATGATTGGCATGCCCGTGGACGAAAACGGAGTGCCGCGCCACTTCCGCCAGAAGGCCGCATTCACCTTCACCGAAGACGCTCGCGGCCGTCTTCAGATCGGCCACTTCGCGCGCGGGACGCATACCGTGGTGCCGGTGACCGAGTGTCTTGTCCACTCCCCGCGCGCGAACCAGGTGGCCTTTGCCATCAAAGACGCGATGGCGGCGAAGAAGATTCCGGTGGCCACCGAACGGGGCGGCCTGCTGCGCCACGTGGTGGTGCGGGTCACCGAAGATCAGAAGGAAGCGGTGGCGGTGGTCGTCGCCACCGAAGAGCATCCGGCACTTCAAGGCCCCCTCAAGCAGATCGTCGGATCGAAGTCGAAGCCCGATGGCCTCCTGCTCAACCTTCACGACCAGGCCTCGCCCTACCTCTTTGGTCCCCACACCGTGCGCATCGACGGTCTCGGCCACGTGAAGGAGACCGCACTCGGCCCGAGTTTCCTCTCCTCGCCCACCGGCTTCTTCCAGACGAACATCCACGGGGCCGCGCATCTCGTCCGGCTGGTGAAGGCGGCGATCGGGCCGGGCAAGCCGCCGATCCGTGTCCTCGATCTTTACAGCGGAAGCGGCCTTTTCGCCCTGCCCCTCGCAATCCTCGGGCATAGAGTCACCGCCGTCGAGGAGAGTCGCAAGGCGTCGCGCGAAGCCGCGAAGAACGCCCAGCTCTCAGGCGTCCCGGAATCCCGACTGCGTCTCATGCCTTCAAAGGTCGAGGAAGCGATCGATCACCTCATTCGCGAGGAGTGGGATGCCGCGGTGATCGACCCGCCGCGCTCCGGCTGCCCCGACGACGTGATGCGGACGCTTTGCCGCAGGATCGCGCCGCAAAAGCTCGTGATCGTGTCGTGCAACCCCGAAGCTCTGATGGACCAGATGCGCATCGCGGTCGACGCCGGGTATCGCGCGTCGCTCGTTCAGCCCGTCGACATGTTCCCGCATACGCCGCATATCGAGACCGTGGCGGTGCTCGAACTGAAGCATCGCGCCCGCACCGTGACGAGGACGGAACGCTCGACGGCTCACTTCGCGGCCCGGAACGAGGGGCCGGTAGAGCCCCGGGAGTTCAAGAAGAAGCCGGTGAAGCCAAGACCCGCGAAGCCCTGGTCGCGCATGCCGAAACGCGGAGGCTAAGGAAGCGACGGGCGACCGTTCTCATAGGAGAATGACCCATGGCTCAACGACCACCCGACGTGACCCCGGAGATCGTGCAGGGCGATCTCACCGAAGATCAGCTCCAGCACTACCTCAAGCAGAAAGAGATCGCGGTCGACACCGAGACCATGGGCCTCAATCCCCTGCGCGACCGGCTCTGCGTGGTTCAGCTCTGCGACCGGTCCCGCCGCGCGGTTCTCGTCCAGATCCCTCCAACGCCCGGGCGCCGGGCGCCGCTCGCCGCCGCGGAAGGAGCGCCGCGCCTCAAGCGGCTCCTGGAGGATCAAGGCATCGTGAAGATCCTCCACTTCGCGCGTTTTGACGTTGCCGCGATCCGTCATCACCTCGGCATTGCGATGTCCCCGATCTTCTGCACCCGCACCGCGAGCAAGCTCGTGCGAACGTACACCGATCGTCATGGTTTGAAGGATGTCGCCCTCGAACTCGCCGATGTTGAGATGGACAAGACGTCCCAGAGCACCGACTGGTCGCGCTCCGACTTGACCCCCGCCCAGTTGAAGTACGCGACCGCCGATGTGACGCTGCTGCACGTCCTCATGGACAGGCTTGCCATGATGCTCGCGCGCGAAGGCCGCACCGGACTCGCCGCGGAGTGTTTCAGGACCATTCCCCTGATGTCGCAGCTCGACCTGATGGGTTACGAGAGCCTCTTTGAGCATTGATCGGTCCGCGGTATGACGTCCTCCGGGGACGGACCGGAGATCCCTGAAACTCCCGACCCAGGCGTGCTCGCCACCCTGCGTCCCGGCGCCGACCTCTGGTCGGACATCCGGCTGCGTTTCCTGAGCGAACTCGCGAAGCGCCTTCATCAGTACGGCACCACCACCACGCGCCTCGAGGCCTCGGTCGAGTCGCTCTCCCACAAGCTCGGCATCGACACCCAGATCTGGTCGAGCCCGACGGGAATCCTCCTCTCCTTCCGCGAACCCAAACACCCCGAGGCTCCGGAACAGCGGGTCTCCGAGGTTTTGCGGCTCTCGCCTGGCGAAACGAACCTGCGCCGCCTCGTCGATACCGATGAGGTTGCCGACCGGGTCTTCCACGGAAAACTGAGCGTTGCCGAGGGCTACGCCCGCCTGCGCGACATCCAGCCGGACCCGGTGAGGATCAAGACCACCATCGCCGGCTTCGCCTTCGCAGCCGCGAGCATCGCGGCGGTCTTGAAGGCACGGCCCACCGACATCGTCGCCGCGGCCCTCATCGGCGGGCTCACCGGCCTGCTTCTCGTCGCGTCGAAGCGATACGCAAATCTCCGCCCGGGTCTTGAGGCCCTCGCCGCCTTCCTTTCGACCCTCCTCGCCACCCTTGCGAGTGCTTACATCATTCCTCTCTCACTCCCCTCCGTGACCCTCGCGGCCATCGTGGTCTTCCTTCCCGGCCTTACCCTCGCCACCGCGGTTTCAGAGTTGTCGAGCCAGCATCTGGTCGCCGGGGTCGCCCGGTTCGCGGGTGCGATGACCGTGCTGCTCAAGCTGACCTTCGGCGCGGTGGCGGGAAGCCAGGTCGCCAAGGCTCTCGGCGTTCCGATACCCGCGGTCCCGGTCGCCACGAGCTCATTGTGGGTGGAGGGCGTGGCCCTCCTGTGCGGCGCGTTGTCGTACTCTTTGCTGCTGCGGCCGCACAAGCGGCATCGCTGGCTGGTGATGGGAGCCGCGGTGCTCGGCTACATGTCGGCGCGGGTTGGCAGCGAGGCTTTCGGGCCGCAGTTCGGAGTGTTCTTTGCCGGCATGGTGGTGGCCGCCGCATCGAACCTGTTCGCCCGGATCAAGAACAAGCCGAGCGCCCTGGTGCGGACGCCCGGCATTCTGCTGCTCGTCCCCGGCAGCGTTGGTTTCCGGACCCTGTTCTTCGTCTTCGACGGGCAGCTGATGCAGGGAATCAACACCGCGTCGGCCCTCATGGTCCTGCTCACCACCCTGGTGGCCGGGCTCCTGTTCGGGGACCTGCTCGTCCCGCCGAGGCGGAATTTGTAGATCGTCGCTACGACTATTCAACAATTGTTGTATAGTCAGATCGTGGAAAAACAGACCGCCACCGACATCTTCGAATCCCTCTCTTCCGGGGTGCGGCTCGATGTGTTCCGGCTCCTCGTGAAGAAGGGGACCGAGGGCATGGTGGCCGGCGAGATTGCGTCCACGGTGAAAGTCCCTCCCACCAATCTCTCCTTCCACCTGAAGGCCCTCACCCAGGGTCGCCTCGTGAGTGTGGAGCAGGAGGGCCGGTTTCTGAGGTATCGCGCCAACATCAAGTTGATGCTCGATCTCGTCGCCTACCTCACCGAGGAATGTTGTTCGGGCCATCCCGAAGCGTGCGTCGATCTGCGGGCGAACTCGAAGGTCGCGCCGAGGGTTCTCCCGCCCGTGGCGTCAAAGGCGCCGAAGAAAGGCAGACACCGATGAAAACGATTCAGGTCTACGATCCCGCGCTGTGCTGCGGCACGGGTGTGTGCGGCGTCGATGTCGATCAGTCACTCGTGAACTTCTCCGCGGATGTCGAGTGGGCGAAGCAGAACGGCGTCGCGGTCGATCGCTTCAATCTCGCTCAGCAGCCCATGGCCTTCGCCGAGAACACCGCAGTCAAGAGCTTCCTCGAACGCTCGGGTGCTGAAGCCCTGCCCCTGATCCTCGTCGACGGGGAAGTGGCCCTCGCGGGGCGCTACCCAAGGCGGGCTGAGCTGGCGAGATGGGCCGGGGTCAAAGGGCTCCCGGAGCCTTCACCATGAAGTTCCTCGACGCTGCGCCACGTTTCCTCTTCTTCACCGGCAAGGGTGGGGTCGGCAAGACGTCGATCGCCTGTGCCTCGGCGATTCAACTGGCCGAGTCCGGCCGGCGAGTTCTGCTGGTGAGCACCGACCCCGCCTCGAATGTGGGCCAGGTGTTCGGCATTCAGATCGGCAACGTCATCACCCGGGTCTCCGCGGTCGAGGGCCTGTCCGCGCTCGAAATCGATCCGCAGGCTGCCGCTCAGGGATACCGGGACCGGATCGTCGGTCCCGTTCGTGGCGTCCTGCCCGAAGCGGTGGTCAAGGGAATCGAGGAGCAGCTCTCAGGGGCCTGCACCACGGAGATCGCCGCTTTCGACGAGTTCACGGCCCTGCTTCTCGACTCTCCGCTCACCGCGGGCTACCACCACATCGTCTTCGACACCGCGCCCACGGGGCACACCATTCGCATGCTGCAACTGCCCGGGGCCTGGGCCGGCTTCCTCGACGAGGGCAAGGGGGATGCGTCGTGCCTGGGTCCGCTGGCTGGCCTCGAGAAGCAGCGTGAGCAGTACAAAGGTGCGGTCTCTGCCCTGGCTGATCCTGCCCGAACGCGTCTCGTCCTCGTGGCGCGGGCGCAGGACGCGACCTTGCGCGAGGTCGCCCGCACCCACGAAGAACTCACGGGCATCGGGCTGACCCGGCAGCATCTCGTGATCAACGGCGTCCTTCCGCAAAGCGAAGCAGGCAAGGATCCTCTCGCCGCCGCCATCTGCGCGCGCGAAAGGGCGGCGCTCTCCTCGATCCCCGAGCCGCTTCAGGCTCTGCCGCGCGATGAGGTGGCGCTCAAGCCCTTCAATCTCACCGGCGTCGAGGCCTTGCGCCTGCTGCTGGTGAAGGACAATTCCTCGCCGCCCGTCGGAACGGAATCGCCGGCCGCGTTCGCGTCGCCCGGGCTGTCGACCCTGATCGATACCATCGCCGCCGATGGTCACGGTCTCGTAATGCTGATGGGGAAGGGGGGCGTGGGGAAGACCACACTTGCGGCGGCGTTGGCGGTGGAGCTCGCACGGCGCGGTCTCCCGGTGCACCTGACCACTTCCGATCCCGCCGCGAATCTCACCGAGACCCTGAACGGCGGCCTCGGGAATCTCGAGGTCAGCCGGATCGACCCCCGCGCCGCGACCGAGCGCTATCGGCAGCATGTGATGGAGACAAAGGGAGCGAAGCTCGATGCTCAGGGCCGCGCCCTGCTCGAAGAAGATCTGCGCTCCCCGTGCACCGAAGAGATCGCGGTCTTCCAGGCCTTCTCCCGCGCGATCCGCGAAGGTGGGGGGAAGTTCGTCGTCATGGACACCGCTCCCACCGGTCACACCCTGCTGCTGCTAGACGCCACCGGCGCCTATCACCGCGAAGTCACGCGGCAGACCGGCAACAAGGGGCTGCACATCACGACCCCGATGATGCAGCTCCAGGACCCGCGGCAGACCAAGGTCCTGATCGTCACCCTCGCCGAGACAACCCCCGTCCTCGAAGCCGCCAATCTCCAGGCGGATCTGCGACGCGCGGGAATCGAGCCCTGGGCCTGGATCATCAACGGAAGCGTCGCGGCCGCTCATCCCGTCTCGGCTTTCCTGAAGCAGCGCGCGCGGAACGAACTCGGCGAAATCGACGCCGTGGTCAAGCGCCACGCCTCGCGTCATTTCGTGGTTCCGCTCCTGCGAACCGAGCCGATCGGCATCGAACGGCTGCTCGAGCTGGCGGGCCCGGTTCTCTCTCTCGCCCTCGGGCCGGACACGATCGAAAACCGAGTAGCGCGAGAGATCCTTGAGAAGCAACTCGAGAGCGTTCGAAATCTCGAAGCGCGGCTTGAAGAATGCCAAGTCGCGGCGTGCCCGTCGGTTTGAGTTGCTCAAGGCCGTCTGGCTTCAGGGGGTTGAGTTACGCGCCGCCGCCGATGACGCGGCGAAGACCAGCCGCACCACGGACCGCATTCGAGCCTTGTTCGCGGAGATTGGCCAGCACCACGATGAGTCACCAGTGTCCACGGTAACACCGGGACATGGCGTCAAGCGCACGAATACAGTGCAAATGCTGCGTCTTTCGCCATGCCACGGAAAGGTCTATCTTGCCTCGCATGACAAGACCATCGGTCCGTTGGGGGCTCGCGAGCCTTTCCCTGTCCATGCTGATGCCCTCACTCGACACCAGCATCGCGAATGCGGGTCTGCCCACCCTGGCGCATGCGTTCACCGCCTCGTTCCAGCAGGTCCAGTGGATCGTCCTCGCTTACCTCCTCGCCATTACCACCTTGATCGTCAGCGTCGGCCGGCTGGGGGACATCATCGGCCGAAGGCGATTGCTGCTGTTTGGCATCTCCCTGTTCACGGTGGCTTCGCTCCTGTGCGGCATCGCGCCGACGCTCGGGCTGCTGATCGCCGCCCGGGCGGCCCAGGGTCTGGGTGCCGCCATCATGATGGCCCTTACGGTGGCCTTTGTCGGTGAGACAGTTCCGAAGGAGAGGACCGGCAGCGCCATGGGTCTGCTCGGAACGATGTCCGCGATCGGCACCACGCTCGGCCCATCACTCGGCGGTGTCCTGATCGCCGGGTTCGGCTGGCCGACGATCTTCCTCGTCAATGTCCCGCTCGGCCTTGTGAACCTCGTTCTCGCGCACCGCTACCTTCCTGTCGACCGCCCTGAAGTAAGGGTGGCTCGGGTGGGCTTCGACCCAGTCGGGACGCTGCTGCTCGCCCTGACTCTTGCGGCCTATGCGCTTGCCAGGGAGAAGCCCGAAGAGGGAGGAGCGGTAGCGTCGGGCGCTCTGAGATTGTGTTCGCCCCGAATAGCGGAGGCCCGGCGCAGAATATCCAGACTCATCGGTATGAGCAGCCACGAAGGCTGGCGCAAGAATGCCGTATAGGCGTCGAGGAGGCTGAAGTTTCTCCTTGAACGGTCCCACCCGACTTTCGAACTCCGTGAAGAACGAGGTCACGAACTCGGCGCGGGCCTGCGAGGCCTGGGGGAGCCAGGACCGGGCCGGTCCTCGAAATTCCTCATTGCCTCCCCACGGGATGGCGTGCCGATCTCGGGCAGACTGACGTCATCGGGACGATCGACAGCAGCCAGCCGCTCGACTGGCGGCTCGAAGTCAAAGAGAAGGCCGAGCTGACGTTCCGCACGGTCACGCGTGGGAGCACGCCGGTCATAGACGGCGTGATCGCCTCGTTTGATCCGACGTTGAAGCGCCATGAGGCCGAACTGACCCTGCCAGCGTCGTGGCCCCCCGATTCGATGTGGCCGCGCGACCGAAGAGCGTAAGTGAAACAAGCGCGTTTTGCCAGTCAATTCGCAGGACGGCGGGCGGCCTCGGCAGACGGGCATCCCTCGAACGCGCCTAGCAGCTAGAGGTCCAGGACCTCCCTCAAGGCTTGCGCCACCCGCGCAAGCAGCGATTCTGGAAGTGTGGCGATCGGTCCGCTGATCAATCGTCGGTTATCGATGGCGCGGAGTTGATCGATGAGAAGGTCCGAGGGCTTCGCCAGCGTCCCCGGCCTGGGTACTCGAATGCGCAGCGGTTCTGCGTCATCAATGAGGTTCGGCGTGAGGGGAACAATGAGCGAAGACGGATGCCCGGCGGCAAGCAGGGACCGGGCCTGGACGACGAGAACGGGCCGGGTCTTCCCCGGTTCGGTGCCCCGACCTGGATTGAGGTTGGTCCGCCAGACGTCACCGCGAACGGGCATGCGGGTCCCTTTCGATGCGCGGGAATTCAGCATTGACTTCGAGACTCTGGCGCCGGACCTTGAGCGAGGCTCGGGTCATTCGCTCGGCCAGAAGCTGAGCTTCCGCCTCCGTGTTCATCTTCTCGATGGCGCGCCGGAGATACTCCGCTCGGGACAAGCGAAAGGCCTGCGCGTTTCGGCGGCTCGCCTTCAGCATTCCTTCGGGAAGCTTCAATGAGATTGATTCCAAGGCTAGCCGCCTGCAGCGCCGCCCTTGCCGCCCGCCGACGAATGACAACGGGCGAAGCAATCTCCCGGGGAGCAAGGCGCCTCCGAGGGAGTCAAGGCGGCTTGGGAGGGCTACCCCGCCTTGAGCGTCATCACCCCGAGGTAACGACTCTCGTCCGCAAGGTCGAACTGCGTGGAGAACTGCCCCGACGGTCCGGCGACCTTCAGGTGATAGCCGTGGCTGTTCGGTTCGAGCCGGTCAATCACGAACTCACCGAAGGTATCCGTGGTCGCCCGACCGACCTCACGACCGTCCTTCTTGAGAACGACCTCGACCCCCGCCGCGCACTCCTCGACGCCCTCTGACGGCGCGAAGCCTGGCCTTGGGCCATGCCGGACCACGGTTCCGCCCACGAAGCACTTCGTGATCATGTGGAGGTTCTTGTAGTAGACGCGCGGCTTGGTGCCCAGCTCCGGCTTGAGGACCTCGAGGCTCTCCTCGGCCCGGATCCGCTGCATCTCCTCGTCCTCGACCTTGATCGTGCGGAAGACCTGGGTGGGGCAGGCCTGCTCGCCTCGCGTTCTGGACCAGCCCTCGTCAAGCAGATGCGCATCGAAGGGCCACGCCTGAGGGATTTGCTTTTCCTCGTTCCAGGAGATGGCGCCATAAGGACACGATTCGACGATCTGCTTCTGGCCCTTCGACTTCTCGGGATCGATGATCACGATCCCGTCCTCCCGCTTGCGTACCGCGCCGTCACGCGCGGCCTTAATGCAGGGCGCGTCATCGCAGTGGTTGCACATCACGGGCAGAAAGCGCGCCTGGACGATCGGATACGTGCCGCGCTCCTTGCGCTTGATGTCCAGCCAGTTGTGTCCCAGCGTGGGCTGGGCGGCCGAGACGCCGGGGTGATCGTTCCCGATGTACTCGTCCTTAACGGCAAGGAAGCAGAGGCGGCAGTTGTCGCAGCGCGCCACGTCGACGATCAGGTTCCACTTCATGGACATTAGAGCGCCTCCAAAGGCTGCCAGGTGTCGACGCCGGTCCACTTCTCGACCTGCACCAGTATGTTGTTGGGCTTCATCCCGTGTCCCTTCTTCGTGATGGACTCCTTGGGATTCAGCATATTCACGCAGCCCCCGAGGTCAGTGGACCTGCCCGGCTCTCCCACCGGTTCATAACGGGCTGAGCCCGAGTAGGTGCCGACGACACCGGGCCGAAGCCTCTCGGTGATCTGAGCCGCGCAGACGACCGAGGCGCGTTGGTTCCAGATCCGGACCAGGTCGTCGTCCTTGATGCCTCTTAGCTCCGCGTCGGGTCGGCTCATCCGGGCCACGAGGTAGTAGCGGCCCTCCTTCAACACGCGGTGTTCGCGAATGTCGTTGACGCTGCTGCCCTCGTCATCACCCATGACGTGGAACGCGTAGCGGGTGTGCGTGGTCTGCAGCTTCAGCGGGAATCCGGCGAGTTCCGGGTTGCGCGTCGGATCTTCGTAGGACTTTATGTACCGGTTGAGCGGCGGGCGGTCCGGATCGTCGATCTTCTTGAGCGATTGGGCGATGAAATCGTACTTGCCCGACACCGTCTGCAGGCCATCGAGGTATTCGCCCTTGTAGTCGGACGGCAGCGGATAAGGCTCGGGAGTGTCTTTCTTCCGGCCTTCGTAGAACCAGCGATTCGCGACGGCTTCACGCGCCGGCTCCGGGTCCGCGGGCACCACGAAGTAGCCCTTCTTGAGGAACTTTCGCCACGTGGTGTGCTTCGCCAGGTCGGAGGAGTCGAAGACTCGCTTGCACCAGTCGAGCTCCGATGTGCCGCCTTCCGAATACATCGCTCCCAGGTTCAGTTTCGCCGCGATGGCGAGAAAGATGTCGTAGTCGGACTTCGACTCGCCCCGAGGCTCGATGCACTTGTGCTGCAGCGAGATCACTCGGTGGTTGTTCATCGAGTACATGTGATGCACGTACCCGGTGCCCACGTTGTACCACTCGCCGATGTCCCACTTCTCGAAAACCGTGCACGCGGGCAGGATGATGTCCGAGTACGGGGTCTCGCCTTCGTGCCAGACCGATTGGTTCACGATGAACTCGAGGCTCGGGTGCTGGTACGCCTTGACCCAGCGATTCCCGTTGACCATGGTGCCGAAGAGCTGGCTGCCGTACTTGTAGAGCATCCGCACCGGCACGTGACCGGGAGAGGGGTAGAAGAAGGGGAAGAACTGCCCCTGCACCGACGCGACGTCGGTGATATGCCCCCCCGCCTTGCCCGTGGTGATCGCCTCGGGGAACCAGATCCTTGGGATGCTCTGCCGCACCGAGTTCATGGTCACGATGTGCGGCATGCGCTGATAGTTATTGGCCGCGTTAGCGCCAAAGGTCAGCTCGCCCGAGAAGGAGCCTTCGCCGTAGCCCGGGAAATAGAAACTGAAGTCGAGGGGCGAGCCGAACTGCAGATTGCCGAAGTTGACGCCCGGGCGTCCCCAGCCCTGCATCGCGCCGAGAATGGTCATCATCCGGGCCCACTGCATACCCGTCGCGGTGCGGCAAGCACCGCCTACGCCCACTCCCCAGCTGCCCGCGCCGAGGTAGGTCTTCTTGCTGCCCCACTCGCGGGCGAGCGCGCGGACGTCGCGTGCGGGCACCGAGGTCTCGGCCTCCTGCCACTCGGGTGTTTTGGCCTGGCCGTCACTCTCGCCCAGAACGTAGGCCTTCCACTCCTCGAAGCCGGTGGTCCGGTCCGCCACGAATTTCTTGTCGTAGAGCCCTTCGGTAATCCATACGTGACAGATGGCCTGCGCGAGTGCCGCGTCCGTTCCCGGCTTCGGCGCGATCCACTTGCCGCCGACGTGCGCCGCGGTGTGGTTCAGATAAGGATCGATGTGCACCATCTTGATGCCGAGTTGATTGGCCCACTCGCGCCGCTGTGTCCCTTCAAACCCGTAGGTGGTGTCCGGGTCGCTCGACCAGAACACGATCATCTCCGCTTCTTTGAGGCAGTCCTCGACCGTGCCGTAGAACTCGGGGCAGCCGAGGCGAAGGCTGTTGCCCCAGTGGTGCATCGCCCCCCAGAACCAGCCTTCCCAGCTGTCGGGGCTGTGCATGAGCTTGGTGACGCCGATCAGATTCCAGAACCGGTTGAAAGCACTCAGGTAGTGCCCGAGGTTGCCCCACTGGTGGTGAGAGCCGTGGTCGACCGCGATGGCCCCCGGGCCCACCGCCTTGGCGCGTTTGATCTCACTGGCGACGATGTTGAGCGCCTCCTCCCAGCTGATGCGCACAAACTCGGACTTGCCTCGGTTCTGGGTGTTGCGCTCGCCGTTTGGATCGAAGTCGACCCGCTTCATCGGATAGAGCAGCCGGCTCTTCGAGTACACCATGGACTTCTGGCACATGCCATGCGCCCCCAGCGTGGTCCGTCGCGGCGGTGTAAACGTCTTGCCCCGCGCGGTGATGGACCAGGATGGCGCGTCTTCGTCGGCAAAGTCAATCGGGGTGGTGCGGAGGATCTTGCCGTCCTTGACGTAGACGAAGATCGGGCCGCCGTTCGTCCCCGACGTGTAGCGCACGACACCGTTGCCCAGGTCGGTGCCGGCCTTCCACATGACCGATTCCAGCCGGCCCATGACGCCCAGGAACCACACCGCGAGCTCGTCGGGGCCCTGCAGGCGAACCTTGAAGTTCTTCGCGGCGTCAACACGCTCCAGCAAGTTGAACGGCGGGGTGAGGAACCTCTCCGCGAGGGCCCGGTTCTTGAACTCGACGACAAGATCGGGAGATTCGTGGATGCCGCGTCCCGAGCTGATCTTCCCGTTGTCGATCCTGATCCAGCGGCCCTCAGGCTTGTCCCGCAGCCGGAACTGCACGATGAGATTCTTCTCCTTGAGGCGCTCGGCATAGTCCGGGTACACACGCGCCGCCAGTCGCATGGCTTGCGGAATGCCCCACAGCAGGATCGAGAGATTCATATCACCCTCCAGAAACGGACACTGAAACAATGTCGGCATCATCGGCCCGTCGCGGGACCGGCCGACGGGTCTGCCTGATCATGCCCTTCGACCCGGGTGCTACGGCCACCGAAGCGGCGGCACACCGTAGACAGGCGCGAAGTGCTCGCAGCAGGACGGCTCGCTCGTCGGCGTCCAGTTCACCCAGCAGGGTGCGGTTCGCACGGCGCCGGCTGGCGTCGAGGCGGGCCAGGGCTGCCCGGCCCTTCGCGGTGACCGACAGGCCCTTGCGTCGCCGATCCGAGGCCTCGGCGTCCTGCCGGATCAGGTCCTTGGCGAGCAGTTGCGCCACCAGAGTGCTCACGCTGGCGCGGGACACGCCGCGGGCGAGCGCGATCTCCGAGGCGAGCACTCCGCCAGGTGAAACCACGGTCCGCCCCGCGGGCGCGTGGAAGTTCGGGTCGCCCGCCACCTGAAGCAGGACCAGCCACTGCTGCGTGGTGAGCCCCGCATGCGCGGCCAGCCCCTCGCCCAGCTTCCCCAGCTGGTTGCTGAGATCAAGGACCGAAAGCACGATGGACTCCTCCACCGAAGCCTTCGTCGGGACCACTCGTGACATTGGTTAAGGACATTACCTATTGCCCCCAAACCTGTCAAGCGTCGCGGTGGCTAGACTGAAATGTAGTGCTTTGTCTCTCCGCCCGCCGCGGTCGCGACAGGCAGATCCCCGTCCGTGCGCTTGCGTTTGAAGAGATCAATGGCCGTGCGGATCCTGACGCCCCCAGATCATCAGCATCTCGCCTTTTAACTCAGGCATGCGAGCCAGCGTGTCGTCACCACCCTGGCCCAGGCTTCCCTTGTGAATGTCCGTGGCATAGAAGCACACACCCGCCAGAACCTCGGGATTCATCGAGGCACGAAGCGAAAGATGCCCGCCGGTGCAGCTGCCGACCGAACCAATCCGGCCGCTGCACGCGGGGTGCGACAGAAGAAAATGAATCACGGACCTGGCCTTGGGCCACAGCGTCTCGAGGTTGTCGCGGAGCGCGCAGCCTGGCCACGCAGGCTTCGCCGCCCCGCGGTGCGCCACGCGTTTTCGCCTCCGTTTCTTACGCTGCCTCGTCGCTCTTGCCGCTGTGGTCCCCGCACTGGTTCTCATCACCGAGCGCCTGTCGCCTGAGCCCGCGGCTCTTCCAGTAAGGCGGACCACGGCCAGGCGAGCGGCTCGGCACGGTCCTCTCTACGACCGCGCCAAAATCCTCCTCAACACCGTCTCCGCCGGCGTGAGCGTCACACCGAACTTTCGCGCGGTCAAGGACGTATCGAACACGACGTCTCGTTGCTCAAGTCCCGCCGCCAGGTTGCCGATCACCTGGTCGAGGGGTGCCGGAAGGGTGGGGATGGGAGCGCCGGGTGGAATGGTGATCGTCGATACGGGGCCGCCGAGAATCGAAGTGGTCCTGTCCGCGACTTCGCTCCATGACAAGGCTGCCGGGCCACCGAGGACCAGGCGCTGATTGATCGCGGCAGGATTGCCGACCGCGGCTACCGCGAAAGCGGCCACGTCCTCGACGGCGATGAAGGAGTGCCGCCTTTTGCCGCCGCCCACCAGGGCGACCGGCTTTCCTGCGGCGAGCGCGCTGCCGATGAGCATTTGGAACCAGACATCCATGAAGATGTGCGGCGCGATGATCGTCCAGTTCATGCCGCTCTCGCGCAGGCATCGTTCAGCGCGCGCCTTCGCCGCGCAGAGCGGGACGGGGCTCGATTCGTCGACCGTGGCGGCGGAGATGAAGACGAATTGGCGGACGCCCGCCTGCCTCGCCGCGTCGATGAGGGAGATGTTTCCTTCCTCATCAATCGAGGCGACATTGTCTTCGCCGCCACGCTGCGCCGAGTTTGCCGTGGTGATGACGGTCATGACGCCGCGGCACGCCGCGTCGAGGGAGGCGCGGTCCTTCAGGTCGCCTTTGACCGCTTCCACTCCGAGGATCTCACTGTATCCGCTACGCACCAGCACGCGCACGGCCGTTTCCTTGCCGAGCAACCTGCGCGTGATCATACCGCCGAGCAACCCAGTGGAACCGACAACGAGATTCGTCATTTAAGCCTCCAATCCATATCGTGAGACCAGCTCGCGGAAGCGGGGATCTTCCCGAATCCGGTCGAACCGCGGCTCCACCGGCGTGAGCCAAAGCAGACTGGACCGATCCTCGAGCGCGCGCTCCAGCCACTGGAGCGCGGCGTCGGTGTCGCCCAGACCGAGGTGAATGAGCATGACGTTGTAGCTAAGCCCGTCCTGCTTGGGGTTCCCTCAGCGTTGTGGCTGATCGAGGCCTTCTCGAAGCCCCGCACGGGGAGTGAGAAACTGGGGCATGAGACCAGCAACGCTCAGCCTCCTTCTTCTCCTCGCGGCCTTTTCGATCGGCGACGTCGACGCGCAGACCGCCGCCGTCGTCGATCCCACCGCCGCGGCCAAAGCCGCCCTCGCGCAGCTCGACGGGACGATCATGCTCGTGGGAACCCAAGAGCCGGTTAAAGTGATTCGCGACCGGTTCGGTGTTCCGCATATCTACGCGAAGAACACCGGCGATCTCTTCTTCGCGCAGGGGTTCGTGGTCGCGCAGGACCGGATGTGGCAGCTCGAGATGTGGCGGCGCAACGGCGAGGGCCGGCTTGCCGAAGTCCTTGGGAAGGACTACGTCCGCCGCGACACGTTCGCGAGGATGCTTCAGTTTCGCGGCAACTGGGACGCCGAGTATCGCAAGTACCACCCGCAGGGAAAGCTGATCTTCGACTCCTTCGCGAAGGGCGTGAACGCGGCGATCCAGAAAGCCCTCGATGAGAGGAAGGTCCCGGTGGAGTTCGACCGCATGGGCTTTGCTCCCCAGCCGGTGTGGACCGCGAAGACCATCCTCACCCGGATGCCCGGTTGGGGGATGACGCGGAACGCTTCGAGTGAACTTGCCCGTGCGCTGGACATCAAGCGGCTGGGTCTCGAGCGCACACGTGAACTGAGGCCCACCGAGCCCGAGCGCGCCTTCGTGGTTCCCGAGGGCCTGAACCTCGACGACATCGAACCCGGAATCCTCGACATCGCGCGCGACGCGAACAACTATCGGTTTCCCGTGGCCGGCAGCGGCAGCGGCAGCGGCGGCGACGGCGCGGAAATCTCCACCAACGAACCCGGCTTTTTCGTTCCCGGCGATGAGCGACCCTCGGCCAGCAACAACTGGGTGATCTCGGGAAAGAAGTCCGTGACCGGCAAGCCCCTCCTGGCCAACGACCCGCATCGCGATCTGGTCAATCCCTCTCTGCGCTACGTGGTTCACCTCAACGCCCCGGGTTGGAACGCGATCGGCGCGACCGAGCCCGGCGTGCCCGGGATCGCGATCGGTCACAACGACCGCGTGGCCTGGGGCTTCACCATCCTGGGCGTCGACCAGCAGGACCTCTATGTGGAGGAGACCGATCCCGCGAATCCGAACCGGTACAGGTGGAAGGGCGAATGGCGTGACCTGACCCTTGACCGGGAGCTGATCTACGTCAAGGGACAGGCAGCCCCGGTGGAGGTGACGCTCAAGAGGACGCATCACGGGCCGGTGGTGCACGAGAACATCCCGAAGAATCGTGCGTACGCCGTTCGATGGGCGGGTGCTGAAACCGGGGGCGCCGGCTACGTGGGGGCGCTCGGGGTGATGCAGTCGAGAAACTGGGACGAGTTCAAGACGAACATGTCGCGAGCCTGGTTCACGCCCTCGCACAGCATCGTGTACGCGGACGTGGACGGGAATATCGGGTACCTCGGGGTCGCCCTCTCCCCGGTGCGGCGGAACTGGGACGGCCTGCTTCCCGTGCCCGGCAAAGACGGAAAGTACGAGTGGGATGGTTACGTGCCCCCAGAGAAACTGCCCGCGAGCTTCAATACGCCGACGGGTTTCTACAACACCTCGAACAACGATGTCGTTCCAAAGATCGTGGCCGGCTACGACCAGGCGCTCGGTTTCGAGTACGGCGCCTCGTTCCGCTACGACCGAATCCTCGAGGTGCTGAAGGCGAAGCCGCGGTTCGCACTTGGCGACATGCAGACGCTGCAGCAGGACACCGTATCGCTTCCCGCGAAGACCCTGGTGCCCCTGATTCTGGGCTTCACCTTCGCGAAAGGAGAGCTGGAGCGCGCCCAGAGGCTCTTCATCGGGTGGGATTTCTCCCTGGGCAAGGACTCCTCTGCGGCTGCGGTCTACGAGGCGCTTCAGCTCAAGCTGCCCCCGCTTGCTTATGCGCCCTTTCTGTCCGACGCCGAGCGCTTCACGTATCGAGGCTTCGATCTTCGGCGTGTGCTCTCCTGGATGAGCAGGCCCCCGGCGATCTACGGCGCATCGCCTCGGGAGCGGCGCGACACGCGGGATCGCATTCTCCGCGAAGCCTTCGAGCAGGCCGTGGCTCATCTCGTCAAGCTGCGGGGCGAGGATATGAAGAACTGGGCGTGGGGCGACATCCACACCGCGGATTTCGCGCACCCCCTGGTCGGCCGAGGTCCGGCGTCGGCTCCCGAGGTGTTCGCGATCACCCCCGTGCCCAGGGGCGGTGACGGCCACACGCCCATGGCGGCTACCAGCATGTCGGAGACCAACACCAAACAGGTCGCAGGCGCCTCTTTCAGCTTCGTGGCCGATGTCGCCCTCTGGGACCGATCGACCTTCCTGAGCGCCCCGGGCAATTCGGCTCAGCCTCTCTCGCCTTTCTATTCGAACCTGATCGAATCGTGGGCAGCCGGGAAGGGGAATCCGCTGGTCTTCTCCCGCCCCGCGGTCGAGGGCGCCAGGGCTCACCGCCTGGTCATCGCGCCGATCTTCGACCGCACCGAGCCCGGTTCGGAAGAGCCTTTCGAACCGGTCCAGAAAGACCTCTTCTCCGCGGCGGGCGGCCAGCCCATCGCGGTGGCCGACTTCGACAACGACGGGGATCTCGACGTGTTCGTCGGCTTCCGCGGGGCTCCTTCCCGCCTCTATCGAAATGAGGGAGGCCGCTTCACGGAGGTGGCCGCGGCCTTTGGCGTCGACGAAGGCGATGAGGTTCGCGCGGCCGCGTGGGGCGACTACGACTCCGACGGGAATCTCGATCTCTTCGTGGGCTTCGCCCGGGGCGCACGATCGCGCAACAAGCTCTACCGCAACGTGGTGGACCGCGAACACGAGCAGGGCCGGCACTTCGTTGACGTGAGCGCCGCGATGGGCGTCGACGACTTCGGCACCACTCGTCAGCCGGTGTTCATCGACTACGACTCTGACGGCGACGTGGATCTGTATGTCGCATTCCGCGATCGTCCCAACGCGCTCTATCGCAACGACGGCCCCGGCAAGCCCTTCACGGACGTGGCTTCAATGGTCGGGTTGGCCGATCCGCGGAAGACCGTGGGCTCGCTCTGGTTCGACATGGATCAAGACGGCGACCTCGATGTCTTTGTCGCCAACCAGGATGGCGACACCAACGGTTTCTTCCGAAACGACGGAGGTCGCTTCACCGACATCGCCCGCGACCTTGACATGGATGGCCTCGGCCGGCCCCCGGTCTATGGCGGCGTCGGCGCAACGCTCCTCGACTACGACAACGATGGCGACTTCGATCTCTACCTCGGCAACTACGGACCGAACAACCTGTTCCGAAACGACGGCGGCGGCAAGTTCACGGACGTCGCGGCGGCGCTTGGGGTGGCAGGCGACTACCACGCGACCACCGTGGTGTCAGGCGACTACGACAACGACGGCCGCGAGGACATCTACGTGGCGTCCTATCTGACCGCGGTGATGCAGGCGCGCGACTACCTGTACCACAACGATGGCCCGAAAGGCTTCTCGGACCGCCTGCCGGCCTACGTCGCGAAGCACGACGCGACTCATGGAGTCCAGTTCTTCGATTTCGACCAGGATGGCGACCTCGACCTGATGGCGGCCGACAACCTGCAGTACGGTTCGAACGCTCTGTTCAAGAACCGCAAAGGCGGTCGGTCTTTGCAGGTCCTCGTCACGGACGCGAATGGCCGCCTCACTCTGGCCGGATCGGAAGTGCGTCTGTACAAGGTCGGGACCCGCGATCTCCTCGGCACGCGCATCGTCGACACGGGAGGCGGGTACTGTTCGCAAAACGCCATGGCCCTGCACTTCGGCCTGGGTGACCACTCCGGCCCGGTGGATGTCGAGGTCGCGACGCTGCGCGGGAGCGAGCGCGTCATCACGCGCAAGAGTTCGGTGGATCCGGGCCCGCGTCCGTTGACGGTCGCCGTCCCTTAGCCCGCATTATTCATGAGAGTCGGTGGTTGTGCAGGAGATCGCTGTTTTGGGCCGGATAGTAGAAGTCGGCGATGTTCCCGGGCCGAGACGAGGCGACGGAGCCACCGGAGACGCGGGATGACGCG
>Ga0163147_10000902_pt1 | contig 46545 bp, 78 predicted proteins | sample OliLakLV19MP6G1_FD_148597 | JGI IMG/M metagenome (GOLD analysis project Ga0163147, IMG submission 148597) | Freshwater microbial mat bacterial communities from Lake Vanda, McMurdo Dry Valleys, Antarctica- Oligotrophic Lake LV.19.MP6.G1 | ecosystem: Environmental > Aquatic > Freshwater > Lake >... | reverse complement strand
GCGTATGCTTCCAGCTGCTTGATGTCGTACCCGAGGCGCCGCCCGAGGCGTCGATCGGGTGGACGTCGGACATCGCCGTGGGATGGGCGGACACGCTATCGGGCGAGCTGCTCCGCGAGCAAGTGGAAGCCGCCGTAGCCGGTGGCTACCCACACGTCCGCATCTCCGGCGACTGGTACGCGTCGCTGAAGACCTGCATGCAGCACGCCGACGTCGACCTCTGGACGCTGGACCGGGAGCGCGGTGCGCTGGTGTCAGGAAAGATCCGGATCCCGTTCAAACGACGCGGGAGGTGATCGACGCGCGGAAGATCCCCGTGTCGATCAGAGGCTTACTTGAGCCCTTCTGGGCGATCGTGCTTGGGGCGTTCTCGGGCTCGATTCCCGCGGCGATCCGCGCCTGGATCTGCCCGACGATCCACACACCCATGCGTGCGTGCGCCTGACGCATGGTGCGATTTCCTGCCTTGACGGCCTTCAACTCCTCGCGCGCGAAACGCCGGACATCGGCCTCGTGCGTGTCGGCCCACGCGCGCAGCCAAGAGCGCATGGGCTGTCCGATGCCAAATTCGGCCCACTCCGCGATATCAGCTGTGGTGACTCCACCGCCGTCGGCGTAGCCGCCCTGATCGCCGCCGAGAACGCCGACCATGACGTACTCGACGCCGCGGGTCTGGAGACCGGCTATCAGCGCGACAGCCCCCCGGTCGCGCTGGGTGACCGACACTAGACGTCCACCGTGGTTGCCGTACCGATAGCTCGATCGAGCGCGTCGAGCGCACCGCGTTGCGCGTCGCGCGCGAGGATCAGATCGGCGAACGCGCGATCGATGGCATCGAGCGCGCTGCGCTGCGCGTCGCGCGCGAAGATCAGATCGGCGATGGTGTTGACTTGCGACGTGCTCGACGTGCGGGCTCTCTGCGCCGTCCGCATTGCGACCGTGACCGCACGCGACTGCCTGCTGTCCAGCCCTGCGATACCGGCTATCTCGACCGCAGCCTCGGCGAGCGTCATGGGGATAGGTGCTATGGACACGACGACACCACGCGCCACCCCGACGACACCACGCCTTCGAGAAACCGACGCTGCTCGAGATACATGGTCTCCCCCGCATTTTCGCCCTTGGCCATCTTCTTCCCGCCGGGTGCCAGAGCCAGGTAGTGTGCCGTGAGAAAACCCACACCTTGCTCGCGCAGCTCTCCCCAGATCTCCACCGTAGTGCGCGCCTCCGCCCAAGCGATCCGCGACTCTATCAGCGCGGTGGGCGCGCCCGAGAATTCGGGGAACAGGACGACGAATTCCGAGGCGGTCATGAATGTATCTTGACACATCCCGAGGATCGGTCATGATCCGCCCATGACACCGAAAAAGAATGAGCCCGACCTCTCGATCGACTTCCGCGAAGACCGATCCGTGGTCCTATGGTCGATTTTTAAACAGAAGCGCATCCGTGTTACCTCGACACTGGACCCCACACTCGCCACCCTGCCGGCACATATCTGCGCCCTCGTGCTCGCGCACCTAGGGGTGCGCCCATGAACAAGAACCAAACCACCGAACTACTGATCGAAGGTCGCGCACGCATCGCCCGAGGCTGGACGCAACGCGTGTGGGCCCGTGATGCTGGCGGGTGTGCGTCGGACGGCACGGCCGCGGAGGCCGTGTGCTGGTGCGCCCTCGGCGCGCTCGCGGGCGCTGAGGTGGATCACATCAGCCGCGCGATGGCGGAGCTGGGCGCGGCACTCCCTGAGGGCGCGCACCATGGGGTCGACGAGTGGAACGACGCGCCCGGCCGCACTCATGAGGACGTGATCGCGCTGTACGACCGCGCGATCGAGCGGAGCCGGTCATGACCACCGAAGACGAATACACGACAGCTGCGCGATGCTGGCTACTCGCGCGCGGGCACGGGAGCCAGGATCTGCTCACTGGCGGGCTCAGGCTCGCCCGTACGGGCGAGGGGCGCGCTGCTCTGGTAGTCGCCGCGGTCCTTGCGGGGTCGGCCTGGGCCGCGTCGTACGGGCTCGGGCTCACTGGGGACGGCGGCGGGCGGAGGCACCCGACGATCGGGGACGAGTCTCTCTAGACCCTCGACCAGGTCCAGATCGGTCCATGCGCATTCACCTGGCGCGATCCCGTGGATCGCGGTATGGTTCGATAGGTTCCGAACGTAAATCATTGGAAAGGATATCACATGAAGCACCCCCCCGAAGTCCAGGCGCGTCTCGACGCCCTAGAAGAGGATAACAAGCGTCTCCGCAGCGCGGCAATCCGCGCGCAGTTGAAGTCCCGAGGTCTGCACCTGGACGGAGACCAGGAGATCTCGGAGTATCGCGTCCACGCTGCTATGAAGCACGAGTATCTGATCCGACTGGCCACCGAAGCCGTGTCCACCGGGCTACGGACGGAGCCCGAGCACCTAGTGGAGGCGCTGCGCGCGGCCATCCGCGAGCGCATGGCTCAGGCCGCACAGGTCTGGACGTGCGACGCCGAGGAGGCCCATATGCTGCGAGCGGAGAACGCAGCACTACGGGAGGCCGTCCGCACCGCGCTAGGGCTGGGCGGAGAGCCTGCCGGAGACGAGTCATGAGGTGGCGCACGCAAGCAGGGGGGGCGTCGTCACTCAGCATCGCGAGGGTGTACCCTGACGGGTCACTGTGGCGCTGGCGTGTCATTGCCCTGGACGGCGGACAGGGAGCGTTCTTCACCCAGGCGCGCGCGCGGCGCGCGGCGCGCCGAGAGCTTGTGCGCCTAGGCCGCTCGATGGTCGCGGCAGGCGGTGGGCAGTGACCGAGCGCGCGATCACCATGGGCCCGGTAGAAGTGCGCGCGATCCTCGAAGGCGCGAAGTCGCAGCTGACGTGCATCACAGCTGGCGGCGAAGAGCGGGAGGTGGGGAGTGACTGACACACCGCATCTCGGATGCCCCCTCTGCGGCGCTCCGCTCTTCCCGGCGCGACGTGGGGTCTTCTCCGACCACGAGTTCGCGGAGCACCGGCCGGAGTGCAGGTGTCGTCACTGCGGGCCTATGTGGATCGACGAGGCCGCACCATTGGCGTGCTGCGGCGTCCTGTGGCGCGTCGAGTGTGATGATGGTCACGCCTACGTGGTCGTGGCGGGAGGTGGGCAGTGACCGAGCGCGCGATCACCATGGGCCCGGTAGAAGTGCGCGCGATCCTCGAAGGCGCGAAGTCGCAGCTGCGCCGCGAGTATCACTGGCACCCTGGCCGCGGGGCGGCCCCGTGTCCCTGCCCCCCCAGCAAGATCGGCGATCGCCTGTGGGTGCGCGAGGCCTTCGAGCCCCAATTCGAGGGGCGTGGGTGCGCGACTCCGGATGCCGACCTCGCCATCCTAGAGGACGGCGAGCGGGTCTACCGAGCCGGCGGGGTCCATCGTGGATCCACGCTGTGGCCGGGGTCGCGCGTCAAGCGGCGATCGCCCCAGCACATGCCGCGCTGGGCCTCGCGGCTCACACTCGAGGTGATCGCTGTGCGCTTCGAGCGCCTCACGGCGATCACCGAGGCCGATGCGATCGCGGAGGGGATGCACTCGGTGCCTGGCGGCCATAGGCCGACCTGGTCGTCGCTCCGGCCGCACCCCAACATCATCGACCCGGTGATGGGGCACGAGCACTGCCTCGGCTCGGCGATCCACGCGTTCGGAAACGCGTGGATCGCCCGCACGCGCGACGCGGACGCATGGAGTCGCGATCGGCCTGTGTGGGTGCAGGTGATCGAGTTCGCCGTCGAACGCCGCATCTGAAGGGAAGGAACGCCCGCGCGCCGGGAGGGCGGCGCGCGGGCGGTAGATCTCAGGTGTTGGGCAATCCGGTCAGGTAGCGCAGCGCGGTGGGCCGGTACACGACGGTGCCGGCGGTGCGCGCGTAAGCCAACGTTTTGAAGGCGAAATTCTCGGGCTGGGGAGGCAACATCGTGAAGTCCTGCGCGATCACGAGAGACACGGAGTCCACATCGCGCTCGAACAGTAGGCCGCGCGATCCAGTGCCGCCGGCGTCAACCGATTTGAACGAGTCCTCAGAGTGGATCTTCGTGACATACCCATTGTCGCGAAGCCAGCGGGCGGCCGCCGACTCTGCATTGGTATCGGTCGTGTAGGTCTGATGGAAGCGCATGTACTGGAGTCGGGGGAGGATGAGATCCGAGGGGACCCGCGCCTCGTTGACATCCAGGTACGCAGTGACAGCGGCGTTCAGATCGCTGATCATCACCGCAGCGTCGGGGGTCGAATCCCAGGCCGCAGAGGTCACAGCCGTGCTGCGGATCTGCCCGGCGCCGGTGCCCGTCGGGATGTTCGCCAAACCGGTCTCGATCGCGTCGCCGTCGCCCAAGAAGGCGATCGTGTTCAACTGGGTCTCGTACGCCCGACGCATCGCTTCGAGCTTGCGGCTCACGATCGGGCGCCCGCTGAATGCCGCGCGCCGAAGGTCGGCGATCGTGTGGTGCACGACTCCACCTAGGTCACGGATCCGGCGAGTCAGCTTGCGGCCAAGCACCTCAGAGCTGGGCGGATCGTCCGCATAGCCATCATCCGAAATGACCTTGAAGGCCCCGACACTCGCGGTCTCTTCCCAAGAGAAATACTCCGCATCACCGGTGTCATTTTCGATCGGAAGGATCTCCTTAGCCTTGAGCAGGGGGTAGTCCTGCTCATAAACCTTGGAGCGCAAATGCTCGAGTTGCTGTGCCAGCATGGCAGTCTCATCGGCGTCCAAGCGGCGGAGATCTCCGCCGAAGTTGGGCGCGTCCGAGCCGAGCCGGGCCTGCATGTCATTGATATAGCGGGCGCACTCAGCGGCGGACGCGATATTCTGTTCACGAGTGACCATCAGAGACTCCCGACCGTGGCCGCGTCTTGCGAACCGAAAAGGTTGACTTCAACACGCGCGGGCCCAGCGGCCGCGGTGCTCTGTACGATGCGGAGTCCGGGTAGGACCACGATGCCAGTCGCCAGCGCGCCGGCCGCAGTGCCCTGCGGGACGCCGCTGAGCGCGCCAGTCGCGAGAGTAATCCCGACCTGCTCACCACCACTGACCGCCTCGGCAAACTGCATGTAGATCACGCCGAAACGCATCACCGACACCACGTCTCCGACGAGGCGTGGCGAGTTCTCAAGCGGGGCAGTCGAGCTGAACACCACAACACCGGCGAACATCGACGCACTAGGCACGTCGGCCGCTTCGAAGGGCTTGATATCCTTTTCCTTGTTGGTGCCGCGCTTGACGGGCATGCCCGCCGAGACCGCGGTCTCTACGATAAAAGACCCGCTATACCTGGGCGCCGCGTCGGCGATCTGTCCGGCAACCGCGATATCCATGACCGTGGGACTCGAGTTATCACTGGGAAATACGATGGCCATCTATCAATCCTTCCGCCCGGCGCGCCGGGCGATCATACGAGTGCGCGCAAGCTCATCGGCGCTGGGGGAGAGGTCACGAGGTGCCGCAGGAGCGCGGCGAGCGTCTACGGCGTCCGCACGAGCGAGCGCTGCATCACCGCCCGAGGCATCCGGCGCGGGCGGGGGAGTCGCGGCGTCGGGCTCAGGGGCAGGTACGATGTCTAGGGCCATCGCGATCGCGACCGCGAACGCGCCCGCCAAGAAGTCGGGACTCGCACCATCGATATCGACGCCCGGAGCGATCTTCTTGATCGCGTCGGTCATCATCTCCTCAGGAGAGGCATCGGCGCGAGCACTCACCTTGTGCGTCTTCAAGACGGCCCGAAGCGCCAACTTGCGCGACGCGAGCTGCTCGGCGATCAAGCGCTTGTTTTCGGACTCGAGTGCGTCGAGGCGCGCTTGGACTTCGGGGGAGAGGGGCATAGACACCAGACTAGCACACTCCGAGATCTCCTCGTCTCCGTCCAGGCGCAGACGTGCTGAGCCCGCGCGACCCTTCGGCACGAGCGCCACGTGATTGACTCGTAGGTTCGTCTGGGTGGCGTCGTATTCCTCGCCCTCAGGCGAGACGCCCTTGCCTAGCACTAGGTCTGTGTCGTAGCCCAGACTCACCTCTGACCGCTCACCCGACTCGATGAGATCGATCGATCCTGAGTCTTGGATGTAGAGATCGGTCAGGACGTGGTCCCCCTCCTGAGCGGGTGTCTCGCCGGCATGACCGACTGAGAGCGATCGCCAGGTCTTGGAGTCCACACGCCCCGAGCCGGGGTGTAGGTCCGTGACGGGTGCGCCGCGCAGACTCGCTAGGTGCTCGACGGAGAAGACTTCCGAGGCCGGGCGGTACTCTCGACGCTTCGATCCGTCGGGCTGTAGGTAGGTCAGGACGCCCGACCGAGTCACGGTGGCGGGGACGCGGATACCGCCCTGCGGAGTGCGCTGGACAGCGCCTAGGATGCTGCGATCGGTGCGGAATGCGTGGGCCATCCCACCTAGTGTAGCTCAGTCGAAAACAGGGATCGCCACGCAGCGGCACTGGTAGTCCTCGCCCGGTCCGTTTCGGTCGCCTTGCTCGTTCGTGATGGGCGGATCGCTCCACTCGAAGATGCGGCCTTCGAGTGCCGCGTGCATGTCACGCACGCGCTCGTCTCGCGAGGTGCCCCACGCGTAGCGCTCGACCCCCGCTTCCTTGTGTCGGATCTGCGTAAGGGCCGAGTTCGCCTTCAAAGTCTGGTCACGCGCTATCAGGTCAGCGCGTGACTGCGCTACGCCCGTGCGCTCGACTAGCAGCGCCGCGAGGTCCTTAGGGCGCGTGCCGGCCCGGTGCGCAGCGCGCACAACCTTCCGCACGTCGGGCAGGATGTCTGTGGCGATCGACCGAATCAACGCAACGTTCTCGCGCTCAAATCGCGCGAGAGCGAGCTTGACCGATCTAGACTCGGTGTTGAGATTGATGCGCAACACTCGCTCTAAACCTCTGATGTTGCCCCTGTCGACCCGCCTTGCCTGCGATCTAGCAAGCTCGCGCGCGCGCTCGGTGGTCACTGATCCGAGCGTCTCTCGTAGTCTCTGCCAGTCGATCCCTGTGAGTCGGTCGGGGGCGTCCTCACGTCGGTCGGGGTCGTAGTGGCGCATCACGTACAGACGCGCGATCGTGCCCAGCTCTCGCGCGAGCTGGCGCAGCTCTGCTCGGTAGATCTTCTCAGCGGTCTCGGGCGTGCTGGGCCGGCGCCTCACGCGATCGCCGGAGGGAGAGGGCGACACCGATCGAGGAAGGTCGTGAGAGCCCACGAATACTGGAGATCTGGAGTCTCAGAGCTGAGATCTTGGCAGTAAACCTTGCCTCCGCTCACCGCGTTGACTTGGATCCGATGCGCGTCGAACGTGTCGATCCAGATCGAGTCGGGCTCGGGCAGTGCGGTAGTGATCGCGGCCGACACATCGAGGGAGTCCGCCTCCGACTCGGCGTCAAGCGCGCTCGGCTCCTGCCCGGTCGCCCACAGTACGCGCTCCTCGGCCGAGGTCGTCATCTGGCTCCCGATACGGATCTGCGCGCCCTGGGCGCGAGTGAGTTCGAGCGCAGCTTGCTCTTGCTCGGTGGCGTCCCAGAGGGACGGCCATTGGAGCGTGTGCGCCTCATGTAGCCCCTCGGTGCGCGCGATCAACCAGATTAGCTTGCGTAGGTTCGGCAAGGCGTCGCGACGAGCCGCGCCGACCTTGGCATACCAGATACGGATATCAGCCTCTCCCGTTGCGTTCATGCCCGCCGGGCTCATGCCCATCAAGATCGTCACTGGCATATCCGCGGCCGCGGCGAGCCTCGTAAACACGCGCACGAGCAGCGGATCAACACCGGTTAGGTTCGCCGCGCCGACGTGCTCGAAACTCTCGGACTCCGCGTCGATGACCACAGCACGCGCGACCGATCGTGCGATGTCCACAAGCGCCATGCGATCCATGGCGATCTGGCCCTGACCATTCGCGACCATCGAAGCGAGGTCCTTGATCTTGAAGACTGCTTGCGAGAGATCTTGCATGAGCAGCATCACTGCGCGCCACGCGGAATCGACGTCGCGCAGCACCTCGTAGGGGCGCTGTAGCACGCTCAGATCTCGCCCAGAATTGCGCGCCTTCACGCGCGGGCTGGTGCGTGCACCGCCAAACAACAGCATGCGAGACGAGTGGACGCGCGCATCGGTGCTGGACCCAATTCGGTACGTGCGCGCCTCGCCGTATCGAGGATCTGTGCGGTCCTCGATGTAGTCGGCGGGCGCCAGATCCTGAGCCTCGACAGGCATGATGTACCGGAGATCTCCCTCGCGGATCGTGCTCCAATCGAGAGGTTGATCGACCTTACCTCGAAGATCGCTAAACCCGAGCACGAGCGCCCCTTGCCCGTACAGTCGACCCCAGATCCACGCATCGAGGAACAAGTCAAGCGCCTTCCAGCGCTCGATTGCTAGGTCGAGATCCGGATCTCCGGTCAAGATCCCCTGTCGCATCGCGTCCGTGGGGAGCGCGTCGACGATCTTTCCCGGCAGGTCGCTCCCGTGATACAGCGCCTCTAGCTCGGTGGGGGTGAGCGGGACCACGCCTTGGACGTACGATCGCACCGATCGATCACGCGTCCCGCCGAGACCCGTGAGCAGGTTCACGAAGCCGTCAACGCGCAGCTTCGACTTGACATCGTCCACAAAACTCATGGGCCCATCCTAGCACCGTGTCCAGACGCCCAAGAGATCCACTACTAATGGACGCTCAGCGCTGCACCTCTACGGGGATCGGAATCTCCGCCGTGTCGTCGGCCTGCCTCTCAAGCACGCGCGCGACGGTGCGTGCGCATCTCATCAGTCGGTTTCGTTCGTGGATCGGGCCCACGCCGGGCGACTGACACAGCCGCAGGAGGTAGTCAAGGTCGTCTTTGCTCGCGTAGATCATCGTCTCAACCCTCGCACAAAAGCCGCGTAATTTGCTGTGCCTTGGGCGTCCAAAATCATCAGCGCCATGGTCGTTCCGTCGACGCGATCGTCGTGTTTCCCGCGCGGGAATTTGTGAAGCTCGGAGATATACGCCTCGAGATCGCCCTCGGGCAGTAGCACATTTCCCGCCTCGAACAAGTGAGCTTTCGCCTCGGCGCGCGAGATCTTGCTTGCCGTCCCGGGGCTCCATGCGAGCACCCCGGTCACCAGATCTTTCAGCGTGTCGATGATCGCGGGTCCGTTTGCCTTGTCTTCGATGTAGATCGCCGCAATCGGGAAGTTCGCCTTGACTTGGCGGATACGGTCCACAGTGCGCGAAAAGCTGAGCCGCTCCGCGTGCTCTTCGAGCAAATAGAAACGGGGGTGATCGCCGTGCCACACCTGGATCGCGACGAAGTCGGAGGTCTTGCTGTCCTTGAATGTGGCGTCCACCGTGATGATGGTGCGCCCGTTTTTTGGCAGAGTCGCCCAGCGCTTCGCGCCAACATTCTTGAAGATCGACCCCGTCGCGCTCGTCGGGGACTGCTGAAACTGCGCGGCGTAGTCGCGCGGGGGCATGCGCGCCTTGTCCGCGTCGACCACAGATCGCGGGAAGCGGTCGGGCACGAGCAGCTCTCCGGGATCCTTGCGTCGATCTGTGGTCGACGCTATGCGCGCGTCGTACTCCATCGGGAGCACGAGGGCTGTGTAGCCCTCCTCGATCGCGCGACCTGGGGCGTCGTCTGAGTGCAGCCGCTGCCCTATCAGGAGCCTTCGAGTGGTGAGCGGATCGGCCCTACGCGTCCTCATAGTGCCGAACCAAAATTCATTCGCTCGCGCTATCGCCTCGGGCTCTACGATGTACGCGCCGGTGACGTCCTGGACTTTTACCAGGTCGTCACCGATCAAGAGATCGGCGTGGCGTCCTGTGGCCTCGCCGCCCACCGACGTCGTGAATCGCCAGCCGAGCGCCTCGTTGGTGAACAAACGCACCTTGTTCAGATCGTCCTTGCCGATCCTGGCGCCACCCCACCGAGACTGGAACCAATCGGACGCTACGAGATCTCGATGCATTTTCGAGTTTTTCTCTGCGATCCCTTGCGCGTACGAGCTGGAGATGATACGCAGCGCGGGCTTGCGGATCCAGCAATACGCGGGGAATAGGGTACTTGCGATCAGGCTCTTGCTCGTGCCGGGCGGTTGACAGATGCAGAGATCGAGGATATCGCCCGCCAGGAGCGCCTCTAGGTGATCGCAGATCACGTCGATATGCCACGAGGCCCGGTATTCGTTCGGCTCGACGATGTGCCAAGCGCGACGCACGAACCCACGCAGCCCCTCGCGCTCGACCAGGTGCCTGTCCAGGGCGATCCCGACAGCGTGTAGATCGGTCACGATCTACCGACGACCGTCGACGATCTTTTCCAACAAGGCCGTCTCAGCCTCCGAGCACTCGGACAGATCGAGAGCCACGCGCTCAGTCGCACTACCAGAGGTCAGCAGCTCAGTCCGCGAAGCCCACTCCAGCACACGCAGCGCGTCGCGCGGAGACAGGTCCCCGCGCAGCGCATGCGCCGTACAGATATCACCAGCCACCTCGCGCAGAGTGACCGCCAGGGCACCCAGAGTGCGCCCAGCGCTACGGGCGCCCTCGAGTGCGCCAGCGTCCGCCTCACGCGCCAGCGCGTCGACGTAGGCCGCCTTGCGAGCGCGCCAGCGGTACGCGGCGGAGATGGGGGCGCACTGGCGTCGCAGCCTGCGGCTGACCTTCGAGACGTTGTCGGACTCGAGATAGACGCGAAAAGCCTCGAAGTCTTCGGCCGACTCACCAGCTAGCATGTCCCAGGGAGTGCGTATCGGATCCACGATCGAGTCTATCACGTCAGGGAACCAGGGGTTCCGTTTTGCGCGTCCAGAGCATCGACGATCATCTCGGCTGTGATGTGCTGGCGCACTGCGATGGCGCTCGCGCGCAGAAACGCGCGCAGCGTCTCGGACTCGGTCGCGCCCAGTATCTCCTCCTCAGCCTCGACCTCGGCCTCGTAGGTGGCCGCGTAGGCCACGCGCGCGAAGACCTCGGACGCTGCTGTGTAGGCCGCGTCGGGGACACCGACCCGGAGTGCGAGCCAGAGCAGCCAGTCTCCGCGCTCGCAGTCATCCCACGCCTGCTCGAGCGTGCCGTCGCGTGCCGCTAGCCAGTCGATGGCCTCGGCGCATCCGTCGAGGTCGTACGGGTCCCGGAGGCGAACTAGCAGGTCTTCGATGGTGGTCATGGCGTCACCGGCCCCTGGCCAACCGACCAGCAATAGCCACGCCCACCAGCCATCCGAACGACGACATCGGCCCGGGTGTAGCCGATCCACAGACTGCGCCCCTTTGTGACGGAGTGCCAGCCCCAACGACCGCACGCGCCCCGCCCGAAGAGGAGCGTCAAGCCGGAGGTGCAGCGCTCGAAGTCGGCCTTGGTGTTCGTCATGGTCATCCTCTTGGGTAGTGGTGGCTGTGCCGAGGATCACTCGTCGTCGTATCGACAATCGGCGCAAGCGTTGGCGGAGAGGCCTCCGCCGGGCAGCTCGCGGGCGCCGCAGGGGCAGCCAGTCCACACGCCGCGGCTCTGGTAGGTCCGAGCCTTGGCGGGCGCAGCCTTGACTAGCGCCCAGGCGCGGGGCGCAGCCGCGGTAGGCACGCGCCAGCCCTTCGCTACTGCATCCCAGCGCCCACCGAGGGCGCGGAGCTGGTCCTTGACAGGGTACGTGTTTCCAACAATCAGGGTGTTCGTCATGTTTCGTTTTCCTTTTTCTGGGTCGGCTGTTTGCCGACAAACCAACAATAGCCCCTGCAACGCCGAAAGCAAGCGCCTCGATGTCGATTGTTCGTAAGTGCGTGAGATCGCTAACGATCTTTTTTGTATGACAGATCGCGGACAGCCCGCTCCACAGCGTCGTAACGCGACGCGCTCCGACAGTGCGCATCGATGAGGCGCTCGTCTGCGATCGTCAGGTCGTAGTGCCAGACATGCCGGGGATCGACGCTGGCTGCGATGTGGGCGGCCAGCTCTTGGACAGTCAGGGGGCGACCGGTGAGTCGCCACAGCGCCTCGCGCGCTCGACGTAGCAGGGTGCGCCGGGTGTGGGTCATGTCGGCATGGCGAGGATGCGCGCCACCTCGCGCAGTGCGTCCTCCTGGGTCATCTGGTCCAGGCGCCGCGCATCGCGGCGGAACACCGGGCATTGGTCCGGGTACCACTCGCCTTTGAGCGCGATGTCACAGACGGCGACCAGCGCGTAATCAAGGGCCTCGAAGGCCTCGCAGCTCAATGCGCGGATCTGCGCTCGGATCTGCGCTCGGGCGGGGCTGGCGGTGCTCATGACGACACAGCCAGCCCGAGCGCGGTGCGCACCGCCGCCGTGCTGGGGTCGTCGCCCCACTCCGACTCCTGCGCCGAGGCGCTGAGGATAGCCTCCCGCGCTCCCGCGACGTCCCCCGCCGCGTAGTGCTCGATCGCCTCTACCAGAGTCGAGTGGATGGTCTCCGCCGCGGCCCAGGCTCGGCGCGCGTAGGCCACGGCCTCACCGATCGCCTCGCGCTCCTCCTCCGAGGCGTCGCCGCCCACGACGTCCTGGACGATCTCACCGTCGGACATGCGCCCGAGGTCGGCGGGGGCGCAGACGGGGTGCGTGATCTCCGACTCCGACTCCGACCCGTCGGCCTCGTACCATCCAGTGGACCAGCCGAGCGCGGCGTACCACTCCTCAGCTGTCTCGAGCTGTGAGGACGCCTCCGCTGCGCGGTCGGTGGAGGTGGAGATCAGCTGGGGCAGTAGGGTGTTCTCGTTCGTCATGGTGTTCGTTTTCCTTTTTTCTGGCCGGCTGTTTGCCGACAAACCAACAATAGCCCCTGCAACGCCGAAAGCAAGTGCCTCGATGTCGATTGTTCGTAAGTGCTTGAGATCGTTACCGATCTTTTTTGTATGACTCGTCTCGCTCGCGAGCCTCGGCGTCTCGCTCGCGTGCGAGCATTTCGCGCTCCATATCCTGGGTGTAGTAGTGGGGGTCGGAGTCGCGGGGATCGTCTTCGTTCATGGTCTCAGGTCCTTTCGCCGCGATCATCTCCGCCTCGGCGTCTCGTGCCGCGGCTTCCTCTCGCGCACGCGGAGACCTGTGCGGGTCTACATCCCAAGCGTACCGCCGGGCCATCCACTGTGTGAGCGGGCTCAGTCGCGCGATCGACATGCGTGCTCCAGGGCCAGTCGCTCAGCGCGCTCGATTTCCAGTCGCGCTAGGAGGCACGGCTCCACCTCGCGGAGCGCGTCCGCATCGCCTTGGAGAGCGCGATCGCAGAGGGCGACTAGGTCGGGATATCCACGCTCCTCAGCGTCCTCGCGGAGGTGCAGTAGGCGCATGTCCGCTCCGGCTATGACTTGGATCACTGTCACGAACCGACCGCTATCAGTATGGTCTTCAGTATGGTGGCGAAGTCGTCGGCACTCGACCCTCGGCCGTGCCGGCGCACTACCTGGACGCCCTCGATGCCGTGCCGAGCAAGCTCGGCTTGAATGCGTTCGACGATCTCAGCGCGTTCGACGATCTCAGCGGCGCTGGTCTTGACGGTCATGATGCCTCCTTCGGTTCGTAGACCAGGTGGATGCACCAGTCCACGCCATAGTACTCGTACCCAATATCCGTCATGTTCTCGCCATTGGCGGCCTCGCGGAGGTCTGCCGCGAGCTGCCGCGTCCAGGGCACGAGGATCGTACGCCCCTCGCGGATCGACGACTCGATCAGCAGCTGGATCAGGAACTCGTTCATGGGGCCACCCCGTCCGCGTCCAGCACAGCGACGAGCATCGCGCCTGTGATGTGCTGGCACATTGCGCTGGCGGCCCGACGCTCGTCCTCTAGCCAGTCGTGCCGGCTGCGCTGGAGGCGGGGCGCGTCCGTGAGGACCGCTAGCCAGCGGGCCTTGCGCGCGGCTATGTAGGGCGCGTCGGGGACATCGACCCGGTCAGCCAGCCACATCAGCCAGTCGCCGCGCTCGCAGTCATCCCACGCTTGCTCTAGCGTGCCTCCGCGGGCGGCGAGCCAGTCGATGGCCTCGGCGCATCCATTGAGATCGTCAGGGTCTCTGAGGCGGACTAGCAGGTCTTCGACGGTGGTCATGGCGCCTCCGCGCGCCTGATCACGCGCAGCGTCTCGCGGTTGTACCCGCACGCCGAGACTAGGTGCTCGATCCTACTCTGGGCCAGGGCGCGAGAGGTCAGCACCTCCCCGGGCACGTCGCGCCATGACCATGCGACTAAGTCCGCGTAGACCACGCACTGCACGACGTACCGCTCGGTAGACATGAGCCTCAGGGCCGATGTCGTCGCTCGGATGATGGACGCCGCGTAGACCTCGTCGTCCTGGTCGCGTCGGCTCATGACGCCACCTCGCCCGCCAGGCACGGGAGTTCATGACGCCACCACCACAGCATACGCTCGACGACATCGGCACGGGTGCGACCCAGCCACTGAATGCGGTGCGGGTGCACAGCCCACCAGCCGAAGCGAGCTGGGCCGGGCCCGTCGAGACCCCATCCGTGGCGGACGGTCAGGTCAGAGGTGCAGTCCCGAAAGCTGGCTTTGAGGGTGCTCATGACGCCACCTCGCCCAGCCCGAGTTCGATGCGGATCTCGTCGCACTGACCCACGAGCACCGCGTCGAGCACGGCGTGGTGCTCGGAGCTGTCGTCAAGGCGGCCGCTCGACCTGTACTCCCTCTCGACATCTACGCCCTCGATGCCACGGAGTTCCAGCTCCGTCTCTACGCGACTCGCGATCTCATCGATCGCCGCCCGCGAGATCTCGCGGGTGTGCTCTGCGTCGGTGAGCACCATCGTGACGGTGTCGGGGTCGATGATGATGGTCTGGTTCTCGTTCGTCATGTTCGTCTCGTTCCTTTTTTGGGGGCCGGCTCTCTCGCCGACCAATCGATAATAGCCCCCACGACACAGATGGCAAGTGCTCGGATGTCGATTGTGCGTAAGTGCGTGAGATCTTTACAGATCTTTTTTCAGGCACGCCCGCAGATAGTCAACGTTCGCAACCTCGCGCGACACCTCGCCGAACTCGCGGTGAAGCACAATCCTCTGCATATCCCTGGGGGAGAGGTAGCCCTGATGTGCGTGCCAGGCGTCGCGCCCCGCAAGCGTTCTGAAAGTCTCGACCGTGCACCCAGGGAAGTCCTTGCGGCTGGTGTGATGGAAATGACCGAGGTAGAAGTAGCGATGACGCGTCGAGCCCCACAGGGCAGGCGCTTCCGCGGCCATCAGGGCGGGCAGCGCGTCGATCTTAGCGCCATCGCCGTGGGTGGTGCCGATCAGACAGGCACCAAATTGATGGTAGTGCCGAGGTGCGGGGTTGATCGGGATCGTCACCCGGGGCTCCGCCCGGTAGTACGCATCGAGCCCGATAGCAAGCATAATCGCCGTATACGAATCGTGATTGCCCTGTTGACAATCCACGATCACCGTGCTGTGCTTCGCGAGCATGCAGTCGATCGCGTGCACCAGCATGCGCATCCCGGTCTGCAAGACCTTCGGGAAGCGGCTGTCGACGCTCTGACGCGTGCCTGCCGTGGTGGTTCCGAGCGCGTTGTCCGCGGTGAAGAAGTCGCCCAAGTTGACGAGCAGCCCCGTCTCCGTGTTAGGCCCGCGCTCGACTAGGTCGGCGATCGCGGCGCCCATGAGCGCCTCGGCGATCCCTAGGTCGTAGTCGTCTCCGGTCTCCGGCGCCCACGCGAACGCGCCCACGTGCGGATCGCCTAGACAGATGATCGCCATGCGGTCAACGTCTTTCTCGACCGTTGACTGAGGGACCGTGCCCTCCCTCACAGGGACCTGTGCGGGGAGCGTGCTCAGCAGGCGCGCGAGCGCCGACTCACGATCCTCCTGCGGTGCGTGGGTCTTGATCCACTGACTCGAGATCTTGCCTTCGCCGTCAAGGAGAGTACTCACACCGCGCACGCGGTGACCTGCGGGGATAGGCTCTAGGGGAGGCGCGCCTACGCGCCCGCCAGAGGCCTCCGACTTGGCCGCGCTCCATCCGAGTATCGCCCGACCCACGCCTGGGTGAGCGGCTCGGAAGGCGTCGCGCCCGACGCTCTCGACGTCGACCCCCAGGGCCAGCGCGTACGCACGGATCAGTGCGGGTAGGTCGACGTCACTCATATCGGCCCGGCCACATGCAGTGGGCCACACACGTACGGGCTGTGTATTGCGGCTGCCTCTAGGGCGATGCGCACCCGGTCCTCGGCCTTGCGGCCCTTGGTCGAGGCCAGGCTACCCAGGGCGAAAGGCTCGCCCGCACCTGTGGCCGCGTAGCCTTCGAGGGCGCGTGAGACCGCCAGGTCGCCCTGGATCGTGTAGATCTCCGAGCGGAGCACGAGTAGGAGCGATGCCTCGTGCGCGTCGACGCCGGGTGTTTCACGTGAAACACCGAGCGCACCATTCGTTCGGAGGGCGCGCCGCAGTGCCGGCACGATCGCGCACACGAGGTAGCTCAGCGCGTCCTCGCCCTTGCGGATCTTGCGCACCTTGACCCCGAACTCGAGGATCTGGGGCACCCGGAGGGAGCCCGCGTAGCCGACGGCGCAGCTGCCCAGAGCGAAGATCTTGGGCCGGTCGATGGCCCCTGACTTGATCCCAGAGTCGCCCCAAAAACTGTCGCATCCGATCCACGCGCCGCCCCGGCCCTCGACACCGACGATGCAGGTCACCGCCACGCTCCCGTGTCTATGTCTAGGTTTGCGCGCGTAATCCACGCTCCGGCCAGTGCCGTCGCCAGATCGAGGCCCTCGACACCGTGCGCCGCACGGACCTCCCGCTTTATCGCGGCGGCGAGCTTCGCGCCGCCCTCGCGCGCGAAGGCCTCCTGTACCGAGGGCGGCGAGCACACCAGAGGCAACGCCTGCCACAGCAGCCGCTCGCGCGGCGCGCGGGTGATCCCCCCGTTGGGGAGCGTCTCGGCGCACCACATGTGCCCTGCGTGCGAACCCACAGGGATCCAAGAGTACGGACCGTCTGAGATCACGTATCCTATCTCCTGAGTCTGATGAGCCGCCAGGTCAGCGAACAACCAAATTGCCTGCCGTAGATCCGTCATGCGGGCATCCTAGCCTACTTGTGCTTTTTGCGCAAGTCAGCGTCTGTGCGCTGGCGCACGGCGGCGAGGCTCGAGTCGAGCGCCTGTAGGACGGCGTCTCGGTGGCCGAATTTGTCCGCGAGGGACCAGATCGTCTCGAGGATCTGCGCCACGAAACGCACGATCTCTAGCTCGCTCACTGTCCGGCCTCGGCAAGGGCGCGGTCGCACCGGGCGCGCTCGATCGCGAGGTCCAGCTCGTCCTGTTCGGCCGTGCTCTCGCGCTCGACGATCGCGCGCTCGGCGGCGGCGCATCGAGCAGCCTCGAGGGCGTACGCCTCGCGGACCTGGGGGGAGGCGCCGCACGAGGCGGCGAGGACTAGAGGCAGGTAGATGTAGCGCATCAGATATCGTAGCACTGTAGGCGGATGTAGGTGCGTGTACTACGTAGGTGCATGTAGGCAAGTGTGAGTGCGTGTACGTGCGACACGTACAACTCCCGTAGTGTACTACTGTGTCCAATAGTTCACTACTGTATCCAACCGTTCACAGGTTACATGTAGGCAAGTGTGCGTGCGTGTGTGTGAGGTACGTACAGTTTCTGTCTTGGTTCGCAGACCTGGGAGCAACCTAGACAGGACGTAGACAGCGCAACCTGTTGATATCATTCAGTTCAGGCCGCCGTGTCTATGTCTAGGTTTGCGCGCGTACTACCCCCCCCCTGGAATTCTAAATTCCTACTTAATACCTATTCTCATCTATTATCATTTTCTCACCTCCACAACTCCTACAAACAACCTAGACAACCTAGACATTTCTCAGAATCCCCAAGGAATCCGGGGGGTTCCCTCTGACTAGGTTGGTCAAAACAGACCAAGACAACCAAGACAACCAAGACAACCAAGACAGTCGACGCCCTCGAAAAAAAGTCCTTGACCCCCGAGGCCGCCTCGGTTAGAGTCCCCGTCCGAGCTACTCGGGTCTCTCAAACAACAAGGCAGGACAATGCAAACTCTGAATGTAAAGTGGATTGGAACTAACCCTTTGCTCTGTCACAACGAACAGCTGGCGGACCCCATGTCGCCGGCAGCCAAGGCGCTGAGCGCCCTGACGTCCCGCAGGGGTAACGCGAAGAAGACTGAGACGCACGTCGAGGATGTCGCCCGCGCCGAGTGGGACGGCGGGTTGTACTGGGACGAGTCGGTAGGCCCCTACCTGCCGGCGTTCAACATCTTGGCTGCGATCCGCGAGGGGGCCCGGCTGAGCAAGCTCGGCAAGGAGGTCGAGCGGTCCGTGCACCTCCTCGGCAGCGATATGGTCCCCATCCTCTACGAGGGCCCGCGGACCCTCGACGCCATGTGGGAGCGAGGTACGGTGCATGTGCACCGGTGCGGCGTCAAGGTGGGTCAGGCGAAGATCATGCGGACGCGGCCCAAGTTCTCCCGGTGGAGCCTCGAGTTCACCCTCTCGATCGTGGATGACCGTATCTCCCGCGAGGACCTCGAGCGCGTGATGGGGGACGCCGGCAGGTACACGGGGATCGGCGACTTCCGCGCCCGCTTTGGTCGCTTCACTGTCGAGGTGGCGTCGTGAGGGGGATGGAGCCTTGGCGCGAGTGCTACCTGCGGATCGTGGCCGGCATGGAGGCAGGCATCGTGGAGTGGAAGACCGACCATCTCCGCGAACTCTGCGGGCTCACTGCTAAGTGCAGCGAGGTGGCGTTGACGTCGCGAGAGCACTCCAAGGCGGAGCTGCGCTTCGTGAAGTACGTCACGTTGATCAAGGAGGAGTTGGGCGGGACGCACCGGGTCGACTTGCGCGCTTCGCGTCAAGGCACGTACGAGCTGGTGCCCCACGACAAGCACATAGGGGTTGCGATGCGTGATATGGGGCTCGAGATCCAGCGTGCTGTGAAGGGCGCATCTCGCAGGATCTCGTACTTCGATCCTGCGACCTCGGCCGAGGCTACCCGGCTCGCGATCGCGGAGGTGCAGATCGCCGCGGTGCGTGCCCAGGCTCGGCACGTGGCCGATAAGCGCGTCGCCTCTGAGAAGTTGCGTGCGGACTCTGCGGCGTATGCTAAGCAGAAGGCCGAGGAGCACGCGGAGCATCGGAAGAGCTAGGTTCACAGCGACGAATGGTTTCTCCGAGGTTCGATTCCTCGGCGTCGCATGGCAAGGCGGGGCGGGGCAAGGCCGGGCGTGACCTGGCGTGGCAAGGCAAGGGACCCTTCGGGTCAACAGCGACGGACGGTTCACTGAGGTTCGATTCCTCGGCGTCGCATGGCGAGGCGGGGCTCGGCAAGGCAGGGCTTGGCGCGGCATGGCAAGGCGAGGGACCCTTCGGGTCAACAGCGACGGACGGTTCACTGAGGTTCGATTCCTCGGCGTCGCATGGCCCGGCTCGGCGCGGCACGGCCTGGCATGGCTGGGCATGGCATGGCTTGGCGCGGCGAGGGACCCTTCGGGTCGACAAGGAACATATGCCCTACACCCCCGAACAACACGCCACCCCCGAAGCCCGCGCCCGCTCTGCGGAGCGTCGCAGCACCGAGGCCTACCTGGCTCAGGAGCGCCGCAGGGACGCCAAGCGGCGCCCTCCCCCACTAGACCGCACGGTCGAGTACGAGGGCCGCGTGTGGTCCAGCCTCCGCGTGCTGTGTGGGTTCCATGGCTTGTCTCTGCCTTGCGTGCGCTATCGTTTGCGCACTATGTCACTCGCCCAAGCCTTGCGGGCACCGCTCCCCCGTGGTAGGATGCCGACCCGATGATCACTACGATCCCTCTCATGCGCGGTTCGAAGATCCCCGCGGTAAAGTGGCGCGATCTCGCCGCCGGCGACTCCCCTCCGGACCGGCGCGACACCGAGGGTCGGGCGATGTTGACCGGCCATCGCAGTGGCGGAATCGTGGCAATCGACGTCGACAAAGGGGGCGAGGCCTACCTCGAAGCCCTCGAAAAAAAGTACGGCGTGCTGCCCGCCACGCGCTTGATTCGCACCCCCTCGGATGGATATCATCTCTACTATCGCACCCGCGAGCTTATCCGCACCCAGGCGCCGATGACCCTCCCCGGCAATACCTGTCTCGGGGGCGTCGACCTTCGCGGTGAAGGTGGGATCGTAGTCATCCCGCCGACTCCCGGCTACGTCGTCGATGAGGACTTGCCGATCGCCGAGTTCCCCGATGCGTGGCTCGCTGCGCTTCCCCGCGCTAGGCACGCGACGGACCCCGTCTACGTCGAGTCCATGCACGTCGGGCAAGAGGACCTACGTCGTCGGCTGGCCGAGACCGCGCAAGGTAGGCGCGGCGATGCATGGGAATCACTGCGCCTCATCGCTCGCGGTGAGCAAGCTCTAGTGATCGGCACGCTGGACGGCACGGCGCCGCATGTCTCCGGCGTCGACTCGTACCTCTCGACCGAGGTGATCTTCCAGCTCGCGTGCGCTCAGCACGATGACTTCGCCTGGTTCAAGGTCGACGCCTCGGACATCGCGACCTTGATGGAGCCCTCGATGTCGAGGCTTAGAGCCGACTGCGCATCCCTCGGCGGTCAGTCGAAGTGGGACCGCGAGCACGTCGCGCAGAAATGGGAACGCGCCGCGGCAAAGGCCGCCGGCCAGGTGCAAGAGTTGATCGATCTCTCGCTCTCGCGCGAGGCCGACTCCGAGGCATCGGCGGAGATCGGCGCCAGTGGTACGCCCTTGATCGTGCGAGTTGACGACGCGTTTTTCGTGCTCGACGATCGTGCTAGACTGAGATACGAGGGGCCGTGTACGAGTGGGGGGCTGCACTCGTTGTGCCGCAAGTTATGGCCGGGACGCATACTCCAGATCCCAGCCAAGAGCGGTCTGCTGCGTGACATGACCCCGCCAGAGATCCTCGCGGTCTCTCACGGCGAGGCATGCAATCGGATCGAGGTGGACTACACGGCGACCGGGCCGCGCGTCGATGATCTCACGTTGATCCGATCACTCGAGAGCACGCCCGTAGCTCCGCTCGAAGACACCGAGGTAGCTGAGTGGCTGGACCTACTCGGAGGTGATCGACTGCGTGACTGGTTGGCCTGGGCGGCGCCCGAAAAGTGCCTCGGCGTGCTGCCCGCGCTCACGATCGTAGGTGGGTCGCACATCGGTAAGACGTTGCTCGCCGAGTCCCTTGCTCAGTGTGTGGGGCAACGCAAGGCAACGGCGCTAAAAGACGTGCTCGGTGCTCGGTTCCGCACGCCGCTTGAGCGTGGGCCGATCGTGTTCGGTGATGAGGGCCTGCCTGAGGATCATCGAGGGCGCCCGCTCACGGCCGAGCTGCGTGCGATGCTCACCGAGTCCCTGCACGAGATCGAGATGAAGGGCTTGAACAAGCGCACCTTCGTTCGCGGCGGTGTGCGTTGTATTTTGGCCGCGAACGCCATGGATCGTGTGTTTTCGAACACGGGCAGTCTCGGCGGTCACGACATCACGGCGATCACTCGGCGGCTGTTCGTGATCGAGATCGACGACCCGGAGTTGATCCGGGACCTGCGGGCGCGTGCTATTGGGCTGGGCGGGTTCGAGAACGATCCTGCGAGATCTCTGCGAGTGGCTCGCCATATCCGCTGGATCCAGATCGAGCACACCTGTGCTCAGCCTGAGCCGATGTCGGGCAGTGTCGACGCGCACTTGCGCCGAGGGAGCGACAAGGCCTCTGCGGTGTTCGAGGCGATCGAGAGCGCCGATATGGCGCCTTGGGCTGCTGTCTCTGGCGACTTGATTTGGATCAACCCCGGAGGTCTGGCCGTGGCCGTGGGCGCGTGGCTCACACCGCACGCTGCGCACCGGGTCATGTCTCCCTACATCGTCGATCGCACGCACCAGCGCCGCAATCACCCCGTGACCGGAGCTGCTTTGGAACGCCGATCGCAGTGGTGCAGTTTGGACTTGACCGCCATGCGCGCAGATGGTATCGAGGTCTGACCATGCGAGAACCGAAAGTGAATGAACTCTGGACCGATCAACAGGGACGAAGCGCAGTGATCCTCGAGGTCACGTGGTGCGTGACGCTCCTCTACGACGATGACGATCTACCCGAGACGTTGACGATGCATTCTTTTCTGACGGAGTTCCATGAGTAAACCGACACCGATCGACGCCGAAGAGCTGGACGAGATCGACCCCGTGAGGCCGCGACTCTACGACCCCGACAATCCCGATCACGTCCGAGACCTGTACGAGCACGCGACGTTCCGCCGGCCCGATCATTCCGGATGGCAAGGACCAGATGACTAGCTCGAAGCCTCTCCGCATATCCCCGAGTCAAATCAAGCGCTTTCGGTTGTGTCCGCGCAAGAGCGCGTTCCAGTTGACGAGCCACACCCCCGCGCCGAGCACGTGGGTCGGCGCAAATGACCTCGGCACGCGCTGCCACTCGATCGCGGAGGCCTGGCTCCGCGACGGTTTGTTCCCCGACATCACGGAGACCTTCGCCTTCGAGCGCGGGGGGCGCTCTGAGACTGCGTACCCGGGCGCTATCGTCACGGCAGGCTTGCACCTGCTCCCGACGCCTAGGACGGCGCACGTCGAGGTGGGGCTGGCCTCCGGGGGGTATGCTTCTCGCGCCGACTGGACCGAGGACGATGGCACGGTGGGCGATCACAAATTTGTGCGCGACCTCAGCTATGCGCTGTCCCCTGACGACCTGGCAGGTGACCCGCAAGCGGTCATTCAGGCCGCACTGCAAGTCGAGAAGGGCTTCGAGAAAGTACCGCTGACGTGGGTCTACTACGAGACCAAGATCACCGGCGGCCGATACAAGACCCGACGCGTGCATTTGGTCCTTGACGCGGACACGGTACGCGATAGGATGCGGCCGATCGAGCGGGACTCTCAGAGAATCCACGCGATACACCGGATGCAGGTAGATCCCCTGCGCTTGCCGCCAAACCCGAGCGCCTGCATGGCATACGGTCGGGCGTGTGAGTGGCAGGGATACTGCGGAAATATGGACCCTTTCGACGGAGTTGACGACATGGACGAAAAGATCGATCAGTTGCTGGCCAGCCTAGCCCCGCCTCCGCCTCCGCCTCCGCCCCCCGACGATGACGATGACGACTTCGTCGTCCGCGTGAACCCTCCTGAGGAGCCCGCCGAGGATGGCGGCTTCGGCCCGCTGGCCGAGGCGCCCGTCAAGGACCCGGTGCTTGTGCCGGCGGGCGCTGCGATGGACCGTGCGACCGTCAAGGCTCTGCTCGTAGAGCGCGGCGTGATCCAGTCCGGTGACCGTCGGTCGCTGGCTGCACTCGTGCCGCTGCTCAGCCCCGAGCCCGCTCAGTCGATCATCCATAGGTCGCTGGAGGCGCTCATGCCGCTGCATCCCGAGGCTCCGGACCTCGACGATCTGGTGACTCAGATCTACACCTACCACGGCAGTGAGATCCGAGCGCTGATCGCGATCATCCTGCGCTCCGCGGGGGCGAAGTGACCCGCTGCGAAGACCGGCTGGTATTCCTTGACCTGGAAACCACGGGTCTCGACGTGCGCCGTGACTCGATCCTCGAAGTCGGGGTGATCGTCACCGACGCCGACCTGAACGAGTCCGACCGATGGCACTGGCTGGTCATCAGTGGGAGGCATCGCGAGAAGTTGGAGCGGCGCGACCGCGAGTCCGGTGGGTCGGTGCATGCTATGCACGAGACCAGCGGCCTACTCGCCGACCTCGATCGGGGGGTCGGTATTGGTAGCCTGCACGAGGTCGAGCGGGAGCTGTGCGAGCGGCTCGGCGACCTAGGCGCACCGCCCGGGTCGTTGCAGCTCGCGGGGTACTCGGTGCACTTCGATCGCAGGTTTCTGGATGCGCACATGCCACTCGCAGGCCGGTACCTATCGCACAGGATCGTTGACGTCTCGACGATCCGCAGCCTCTATCGCCGGTGGGTCGGCGAGCCGCCTCCGCAGGGCAAGGCTCACCGCGCACTCGCGGATTGCGAAGAGGCGATCGCAGAGCTTAAATTCTACCGTACCGACATCATGAAAGTGGGTATCTAATGACCGTCGTTGATCTGATCTGGCGCCTGATCGTTATGGGGTTTGCGTTCGCGTTCACGGGTGTCTGTCTGCTCGTGATCTGGTTTGTGTGATCGGCGTACAAGACTCAGCCGAGCTTCGGAGGATCCACGCTCTGCCTCGTAGGGTGTGGACTCCGGAGGCTACGGCGGACCTAGTGGCGCGCATGTCCGACGCGCACCGTGCCCCCGGAGGCACTCAGACGCTGCGACCACTACAGGCGATCGCGCTGGCCGAGATGGGCCTCCACGGAGGTCTCTACACGGGCCTACCGATAGGTCACGGCAAGACGCTGCTCTCGCTGCTTGCACCTAGGATGTTTCGCCACGTCAAGCGGCCCTTGCTGTTGGTGCCCGCTCACCTCGTCGAGAAGACGGAGCGAGAGTCTCGCGAGTACCGCGAGCACTGGGTGCTGCCGACGTTCCTGAAGACAGTGTCGTACCAAACGCTATCTCGCGTCGCGGCCGCGGGCCTGCTAGAGCGGTATGCGCCCGATCTCATCGTGTGCGATGAGGCACACTACGCGAAAAACAAGAGCGCCGGAGTCACCAAGAGGATCATGCGGTATCTCGAAGCTCACCCGGACTGCATCGTGGTCTGGATGACAGGGACCCCCTATGGCAACTCCCTCGCCGACTTCGAGCATCAGTCGTGGCGCGCTCTCGGGGCGAAATCTCCCGTGCCTCACAGCTACCTCGATCTGGACGAGTGGTCACGCGCGCTAGACGTCGACACGCCCGACCAAAAGAGGATGGGCTTCGGGGCCCTCGAGAGATTCGACGTTGACGATCCCGTGCGTGGTGTAATGAGGCGCCTCTACGAGTCGCCCGGATTCGTGCTCTCGCAAGACCCTCCGCTCCCGATCCCCATCAGGATCACGAGTCACCTGGCGCCCGTAGACCCGGCGATCAGGGACGCATTCGCTGTGCTGCGTGAGACGGGGGACACGCCCGACGGCATGCCGTGCGCAGATCAGATGGAGGTATGGCGGCACGCGCGCGAGATCGCGACCGGATTTTATTCCGTGTGGGTGCCTCGCGCTCCCGCGGACTGGCGCGATGCGCGATCGATCTGGGCGAGCTTGTGCCGTGATATCCTGTCCTCGAATCGCCGGGATCTGGATACCGAAGAGCAGCTGTGTCAGCACCTCGACGCGCTCCCCGAGCACTACCCTGCGGCGGCGGCGGCCTTGGCCACATGGCGCGCGGTCAAGCCCACGTTCAAACCGAATCCTGTGCCTCACTGGATCAGCTCCGTGTGCCTGGATTGGATCGTTGCATGGTCGCGCCAGGCGCCGGGACTGATATGGACCGACAGACCTGCTGTCGGTCTGGCACTGGCCGCGCGAGGGCTGGCCTACTACGGGCTGGGGGGCGTGGACCAGGTGACGGGGCTACGGGCTGAAGAGCACGATCCCGGCGTGTCTTGCGTGCTCGCGCGCAAGGTCAACGACAGCGGCAAGAACCTCCAAGCCTGGCGCCGCAACCTGCTGATCGATATCCCGTCGAGTGGGCAAGATCTGGAGCAGCTACTAGGACGCACGCACCGACCCGGACAGCGCGCGGAGCGCATCGACGCCGATCTGCTTTTCGGGTGCATCGAAGACTGCGAAGCGTTTTGGCGCGCCTACTCCCGGTCATCTCGTGCGCAGGAGGTCACGGGGCAGGCGCAAAAGCTCTGTCAAGCAGATCTTTCGGGCGTCACCGAGCCTGGAATGCTGCCCAAGCAACCCCGATTCGCAAAGAAAACCTTGACACGTGTCCCTGACGAGACATACTGACTCCGGCCCCATATCGGGGACCTCAGAGAAAAAGGATAGTAGACACCATGACCGACGTATTTGATAATGCAGGCCAGCTCGACACCACGCTCCGTCTGCCCGATCTCCCGATCGGGGACTACACCGTCACTATCCGGGACATGCGACGACAGTCGTCGTCGAAGAGCGGGCGCACGAATCTCATCGTGACCTTCGATACGCCGCGGGGGCCCGCGAGCTGGGCCACGAGTCTTGAGGTGGACGGCTGGGGCAAACAGAAGGGTGTGGTGCACATGAAGCGCATCGTCGCACTGGCCCTCGGGCTCGAGCCTGAGGGCGACGCGGCGCGCGCGCTTGGCAAGGCGGAGCTGACCGCTGCTGTCTCGGCCCAGAACCCTCACGCAGGGGCCCCCCTGCGCGTCGTGTGCAGCCAGGGCAAGCCCAAGGCCGCACCGCAGACGGGTCACTACGTCGAGGCGCATTTCGACGCGGCGCGCACGGCAGCGCCTCCTGTGACGCCTCCTCCTGCGGCGCCTCCTGTTGACGCGGATGCTGGGTGGTTCGACTTCGCGGCGTCCGACCGTCGACACGGCAAGCGGCAGTACAACGCGGCTGGCGAGACCCGCGCGATCGCTTGACACGCATCCCCCGCAGCGATAGGCGCTGGCTCGACGGCTCGATACCGTCCGGGGGACTATGGCCCATATTTGGAATGTACTACCTCGCTGGTCTGAGTGCACAGTGTGTGGCACTCGCGACTACTGGGCAGGCTCGGGCACTGCCTGCCTCCCTGCGGACAAGGGGCGACCCACGCCGAGCGTCACGCTCGACGATGCCCTCGAGCGCTTCCGTCGCGATCTGGACGCGTTCGGCGCGTGGTGGGATCGCTCTGACCTAGGTCCGGAGCGCCCGACACTCCCCGAGTGGTGGGCTGAATTTGACTCTTGGCGTCGACAGGGTCGCGCATGATCGAATTCGCCTTCGACACCGAGACATTGCCGATCCGGCCAGGGCGGCAGGCCCCACGGATCGTGTGTGTGCAGTCGGTCGAGGGCGGGATTGAGCTGCGTGATGCCGGCCTCGATCGGATAGAGCGCGCTCTGCGCGATCCCAGTGTGTTGCTGTACGGGCACAACACGGCGTACGACGTGCTGTGCTCGATCGCCACCCGTCCGAGCATGGCTCCGCTATGGCTGGCGGCCTACCGGGCTGACCGTGTGGCCTGTACCTTCCTCCGGGAGCGTCTGATACGGATCGCGCTCGGCGAGCCCTGTCAGGACGGGCTACAGGCCGTCCTGGAGAGGTACGGCATCGCCGATCCCTACGCGGAGGGTGTCAAGGACTCGACCGTGCGCACGGGCTACGGCGCGCTAGACGGAGTGCCAGTATCCGACTGGCCGCAGGAGTCGATCGACTACGCGCTGGCAGATCTATCCGTGGCACAGGTCTTTCGTGCTCAGGAGGAGTACGCGCGCTTTCTCGAAGACCAGTTTCGGCGCGCTCGCGGTGCGCTCTGGCTCGAAGCCACCTCAGCGTGGGGGATGCGCGTCGACGCCGGCGCCGTGCGCGTGCTCGGCGAGATGGTCGAGGAAGAATTCGAGCAGATGCGTGAGATGTTAATTTACGCAGACTCTGAGCGCGTGCGCGCCTACGCCGAGTCGCGAGACCTAGAGGCGCCGATCGTGTCGTGCACACCGCTGGTCCGCCCGACAGGATCCAAGGACACGACGGCAGCGAAGAGCCGGATGGTAGCTGTCTCTGGGCACCTGGGCCTGCCGATACCGCGCACCAAAAAGGAGCATGTTGCCCTCGATGCCGACTCCTGCCTAGCCACGCTCGATCCCATGTTGATCGCTTACGCACGCTTCGGGTCGATCTCGACGGTCCGAGGCCGCGTGCGCCGGCTGGAACTAGCCGCGCATCTGGGTCTCCCGATACAGCCGCGCTTCGATCCGCTCGTAGCTACTGGGCGCACGAGCGCATCCGGCGGAGGCCGCATCAAGCCGGGCAAGGCCTACTCGAGACTGGGTGACCAGACCCAGAATCTACCGCGCGAGCCCGGACTCCGGGAGTGCTACGTGGCGCGACCGGGTCACTTGATTCTGTCGTGTGATTGGAGGTCCGCGGAGCTGCATGGGCTTGCACAGGCGTGCCTAGATATGGGCTTCGATTCGCAACTAGCTCGGCTGCTGAACGAGGGTGTTGACACGCTGCTTTGGTTCGCCTGTTATCTGCGAGGTTGGCAGTACCCGTGGGCTTCGTCGCCGGACCGCACAACCGACGAAAAAAAGCAGATCAAGAACGCAAGGCAGAGTGCGAAGGCCTATATGTACGCGCTGCCCGGCGGGCTAGGTCTCGACAAATTTCGCCAGCTGGCGGCCAAGCAATACGGGATCCGCCTTACCGCGGCGCAAGCCGCCGAGGGCAAAGAAGCGTGGCTATCGGCCTTCCCCGAGATGCGCCGGTATTTTGATCATGTCAATCGGCTGATCCAGAGCGGCGAGCCGCTCAAGCACTTTATGAGCGATCGGTTCCGCGGGAACCTGCGATACACCAGCGCCGCCAACTCGTACTTTCAAGGCAGAGTCGGTGACATGTTGATGGACGCGGGATGGCAGATCCTGGAAAAGCAGTGGACTGGAACGCCGATGCGATCCTGGAATCAGGCGCATGACGAGATCCTGGTCGAGTACCCCGAGCACGAGACGAGCATCCCCGGCATCGTAGTGGGGATCATGGACGCCGTAGGCGCGAAGTGGTGCCCTGGGTGTCCAGCCAAGGCCGAGCCCGCGCTGCAAAGACACTGGCGCAAGGGCGCGGAGCCCGTGTATCGTGACGGTCTGCTGATCCCCTGGGAAGACAGAAATTTCGTTCAAGATCCGAAAGTCCTTGCGCTTGACCGCGATCCAGTCTACAAGTCTTGGCTGCTCGGCATAGAGCCGTCACAAGTCGAAAGGTGACCACATGACCCCTGAAGAGCAGAAAATCCGTGAAGTCGCAGCCGCTAGCCAGTGGGACTGGCAACCACGTGCCCATCCCGATGTGCCCAATTCGCCTGGTGTGTTGACTTGGCAGACGTCCGATGGACAGATCCTCTACCTGTCGAGGACCGAGGAGAGCGCCCTAGCCATGGCCGATCTCGTGGCTCGTGCGGGGTACGTGGAGACTCTGCTCGACGCCCTCGACGCCCAGCGCCGCGAGACGGCTAGGTGCCTATCTGGTGTTGCCAAGATAGTCGATACCCTCGACCTTCTGCAAGGTGCCCTCGACGCCGAGCGCGCCCGATGATCGTCCTCGCGATAGATCCCGGAGTGCGGGCGCTCGGGTACGCGCTCGCTGTGGACGGTGGTGTTCTGACACGCGCGGGCGTCTCCAAGGCGCCGAGGCAGATGTCGCTCGGCGAGTGCGCCGTTCACCACGCAAAGCATGTACCCTCGGCGGAGATCGTGTATCTCGAGAGCATGGTCATGCGGCCAACTGACGGCCTCGCGCGGTGCAAGGATCTCATGGACGTGCAGTCGGTCGGGTGCTTGGTAGCCGGGATGATCGGAGTGCCCGTGCTCGTGCCCGTGCACGAGTGGAAAAGCAACCTCCTCAAGGAAATCATGCACCCACGCACGCTCGCCGCGCTCTCGCCTTCCGAGCGGGAGATCGTCGACCGGGCCTGCGAGTCGGCCGGTAAAACACACACAAAAGAAGTGCTTGACGCGGTGGGGATCTTGCTCCAACGCCTAGGACGTACGACAAAAGGAGGATCCCGTGTCTGACCAGAAGCCGCGCCTGAAAAAAGCACGTTTGGATCTAATCCCTTGGGAGCTGGACTTCTTGCACTGGCGCATCCCGCTGATGCCCCTCGACTGCGCGGGCGGGGAGAGTCTGCTCGCGCAGATAGGCGCCATGGCGACCATAGAGGACGCAGCGGCTGCGTTCGCGCACGGCGCCGCGAAGTACGGCGCCGACAACTGGAAGCTCGCTAAGTGGGATGACGCTGCACGCCGCACGTACTACGGCGCGATCTGTCGACATCTGGTCGCACATAACCGAGGCGAGTTGGCAGATCCGGAGTCGGGCGCGCCGCACCTGGGCCACGCGCTGGCCTCTGCGATGATCTTCGCGTGGCACGAAAAGTTCAACAATGACTATGAATGACGCCATCGTGCTAGCAAAACAGCAGGCTCTCCGCATCTGGCAGATCGTCGAGGTGCACCCTCTCGCGACACCTGAGGACGAGCAGACCGCGGGCGCGCTACTACGTGAGATCGCCAGGGTGATCTCCGAAGTGGACGCCGCGCGCAAGATCGAAAAACAGCCCCACCTCGACGGCGGCCGCGAGGTCGACGCGCGCTATAGGCAGGCGCTGGACGAGCTAGAGCGGGTGGACGGTCTGATCCGCGGACGACTGCGGGACGCCATCCAGGCGCGTGAGCACGCCCGACTGGAGGCGCTAGAGATCGCACGGCTCGGGTCGGCCGCCGAGGGCAACCGCGCGCTCGCTGCGCTGCCCGCTGACGTGCGGATCTCCGGTGTCTCCGAGTCGTGGGGCTACGAGGTGCGTGCGGTGCACGTGGCCCAGGTCCCGGCCGAGTACCTCATGATCGATCTGACCAAAGTCAAGGCGTACATCCGGGACTGCATCCGTACGGGCCAGGCCCCCTCTATCCCAGGTATCGATTTCGAGCAAGTGGCCCAAATCCGAGTGAGGAAATCATGAGCGCTACCACCGGCGTACTCAGGATGCGGAGGCACGGTCTGCTCTGGTTCGGAGTGGCTGACGATGTGGGAGACCGCTGGTCGATCACGGACCCGCTGTCCGCCGAGCTAGCGGATGCGTGCTCTCGGCTGATGTCGAGCACCATCGACGGACAGGGGACGCGCAGCAGCGATATCTACACCGTCCTTCGTGTTGTCAGCGACTACCAGCACCTGACGACCTATGAACTGGGTGTCGAGCACATCGTTCGGAAGCTGCGCTTCATCTGGCGTGGCCTTCGTGAGCCCAATCCCCTAGTGAGGAAGTCATGACGTCACCACACGAGCTATCCTGTAAATCCACTGACTGGCAGACCCCAGAGAGCTTCTTGAACCTTGTGCGGCGCGTCGCGCCGATAGGCCTGGATCCGTGCACCACGCCGACCAACCCGACGGGGGCGACACGGTACATGAGCGCGGGGGGTCTGACCGAGCCCTGGGTGTGCCCGGAGGGATCGCTGGTGTTCATCAATCCGCCCTACGGCCGGGCGTTGAAGGACTGGTCTCACAAGATCACTAGTGAGTCGGGATGCGAGCGAATAGCTCTGGTGCCCGCTCGTACGGACGCCCGATGGTGGCATCACATGGTCCGGCTGGCGGACTCGACATGCCTACTCCGAGGGAGGATCGCGTTCATCGATCCAGCATCAGGTCTGCCAGTCAAGGGCAACACCGTGGGGTCGACCGTGTTTTACTTCGGCAATCAGTTTAGCCGTTTTCGCGACGTGTTCGGCGACATCGGGGTGGTCTGGTGAGCGAGGATAATCAGCTGTTCGAGGCCGTTTTGGGCGCTCTAATCATCGGGTTTGTACTAGGGATGCTGTTCTCATGATCTACGATTTACGCTCCGAACGATCGCCCGCCCCCGTCCGCGGGATCCGCAAGATCAAGACGATCAACGGAAAGCCTGTGATCCGTGACCCTAGCTCGGTCGTCGGGATCGTGCTCCACCAAACAGACTGCGTGTTTGGCGCGAAGCGAGGTCAGCCTAGGTATCGACGCGCCCTCGATGTGGCGTGTCACGCGCTCGCGTTCACGACCGGTGAGTGCGTGTTGGCGGCTCCGTTGACGTGGTATGTGAACCACGCGAACGGGCTCAATCCCGAGACTCTCTGTCTCGAGATCGAGGGGGTCTATGCCGGGGAGGGCGTGGGCGTGCTGACTCGCCGCACTCTGGAGACCGCCATGGAGGCGCTGCATGCCCTCGTGTGCCTCGGACGTGCGGAGGGCATGCCTCTGGTGTGGCTGTATGCGCATCGCCAGAGCAGCGCGATGCGGCGCCGAGATCCCAGTCAGGAGATATGGTCCGAGCTGGTACCGTACGCGCGCACGCTCGGTCTCGAGACAGATCCAGATCTCACGCTGGGCACGGGTCGCGCTATCCCCGAGTCGTGGGAGCCGCGCGGCTCCAAGGTCAGGTACTAGCTCAGTAGGCCCGAGGCCCCTGGTAGGTATACCGCAGGCCCGCACCGAGGAACATATTCGGGGTACTTGCGGCATCCTTACTGGCGCGCACGAGTAGCACAGGGATCCGATATTCGCGGTCCCCTTCAAACGTCAGACCGGTCAGCGTCACTACGTGCAACGTCGATACGTTGTCGACGGGCGATGTCGCCAATGTAACGATCGTCGATCCCACAAGACCCCAGTATCCGACGCTGACCTGCATTCTGTCGTCTGCCGTGGCTGACGTGTTGTTCGGCGTTACGTAGAACTCTACTTGTGTCAGAACGAACCCGTTCGCCAAGACCTCCTGGACTGGCAGGATCCCCTCGTTGTACGGCGAGCTACAGATCGAGTGCGTCGTGGGGATCAGCAAGTCCCGCCCTCCGGGTCCGCCTGCGGCAGTGAACCGGCTACCGACGGGCAGGATTCCCGGATGCCATGAGTTGTCCGGATCCGCAGGTATGTAGATTCCGGCCCCGTCCAGCTCGGAGATACCGGGCTTCAGGTCGCATCCGGGTACCAGGTATCGCGTCGCCGTCTTGGCTACGGGGTAGGTGTGCTCGTCGTCGGCGTCGATCACGGTCGAGAAGTACGACGCCCAGTCGCCCTGGACACCCAGCCTGTGATTCAACCACTGAGCCGGTAAGAGATTCCCCGGCTCGTAGCCCTCTGCGGTCCGGGATGCGCCCGGATCTACGCGTGTCGGAGTGCTCGACCAGGGATCGCCGTCTGCCGCGAAATTCGTGTCAGTCGCGAATAGCGGACCGTCGGTGGGGCGTGCCATCGTCTAGCGTAGCACGAGCACTGCGGAGCCTGCGAACAGGCACATGACGCATGCCCACAGGTAGAGGGCGCGCGTCACTTTTCGCCCTGTGGAGGGGTCATGAACAACCCCGCGACGCCAGCCGCGATCGACACGGCAGATGCGGCGATCACCTCGATAGGGATCAACGGCCAAGTGCTGGCAGGGACCAGCACAGCGGCGGATACACCACCGATCACGAGCACTGCGAGTGCGACCACGGCGGGCCAAGATACTGACTTCATTTGAGGGAACTCCTGAGTTCGGCGATCTCTGACCAGAGAGCGCGGTTGGCCATTTCGAGGCGGGCTACGTCCGCCTCGAGGTGTGCGATCTTCTCGACGTACCTCCCGCGCTCTACATCAGCGCGGGCGCGGAGGTACTCCGCAGCTGCGCGGATCAAACTGGCGAACTCCGGCGCGCAGACCTTGACCAAAAAAGTCAAGGCGCCGACGAAGAACCCGAGCGCGATCAGAAGGGACGAATCCACCCACTAGACTAGCACGGTGGATAGGTATCCGCCCACGGCGGCATCGAGCGTGTCGCCCATTCCCTGGGTCGTGTTGTCGTTCGGATATGTCGCCGACGAATCGCCCAAGATGAACAGACGATTCGCCGGCACGCCGGGCGTGCCCACTATCAGTGACAGTGCCACGCCAGCGGCCTTGGCGCGCTTCAGGCGGGCCAGTAGGCCGGCCCCCGGGACAACCAACTCCGCGTTGACGCGGACCTCTAGGCGCGCCGGCTGGACGTCCTGGATCCACACTGAGTCTGCGCCCGTGAGCGCCGCGTATGTGCGGATGATATCGATTAGATCCTGTATCCGACCCTGCGAGCGATTGACCAAGACGCGCGTGAGAATCGCGCGCCGAAAGAGAGCGTCGGTCTCGCCGTTTCGCACCTCGCCCACGATACGCCCTAGGATTTCCAGGTTGACCCCCTCCGCGTTCTCGACGTCGAGCACGCGCTCATACACCGCGGCCGTAGCGTCGTCGATCTCCTGCTCTTGATCGACGATCGCGCAGAGCAAGCCCTGTAGTAGCGGGCTCTCGGAGTACTGCGACAGGAGCAGCGCTATCGACTGACCGCACAGATCGTCGATCCCGGTTAGTGTGCCATCGACACCGCCCCCGGGAGTGACAGCGCCAGCGGGGCTGGGCGTGGTCGCATCTCCGGGGAGCGTGGTCGGTAGGGAGTAGGGCAGCGCAGACACGGGCTAGCCTACCTTGAGCGCGAAAACCCCTCCCACGAGGTCTCGCTCGTCACCATGGTCACCGGGTCTGACCTCGCCGGTGTCCGCGGCTATCGACGCGAGCGCGCGGACCTTCGCCGCGGCGAGCAGATCCGCCTTGGGGTCGCCATTGGTGATCGTCATCATAAAGGTCTCGATGCATCGGACGCTCGTCTCCGAATACTCGACCACGCTCACCTGCATCTTGCTGCCCAAGACACTGTCGATCACGATCTGGTACGCCATATCAGCTCCTCGGGGTCGCGAGCGTGCCCACGCCCTCAGTAAAGTCCAGGTAAGCGAACGGAGGCACGGTGCCTGCGCTCTTCACCATACGGCCCGCAGTCAGGTTGATGGCCGCGAAAGTGACTCCTGTGTACGCCACTCCAACCGCTACGCCGTCGATCGATAGAGTCACGGTCCCTCCGGCCGCCGAGGTCCACACCCAACCAAATGAGTGTATAGCAGTGTCGGCGACTACGGTGGTCGCCGTGTGCGTCGGCACCCCTGCCGCCCATCGCGTAGTCTGCCAGTTCAGCGAGGTGTTGCGGTCGTAACTGAACGAGACGCCGTTGACGCCGCTGTAACAGACGAACAAATCGTATTCCTCGGCGCCCGTCGAGAGCGCTGAAACGAAGGCCTTGACCGACCACGAAAACTGGGAATACCGGTTCGTGTAGAAATGATTCAGCGACCTATCTATCTGCGCAGTACCGGTCGCAGTAGTCCCGACGTAGAGGCGCAGCAGCGATCCATAGGTGGATCCGCCTACTACGAGCGCGACGGTAGCCCCAGCGCCCGTGACCGCACCGGTCCAGCCGAGAGGCACACCGGCCTCGAATTCTTCGCGAAAAACAATCTCTTGGTTCTGCGAGGCACCGATCACGCGATCGTAGTCGGCGGAGTCTAGGAAGCCATGCGCTGACTTCGTCGCGAGCGCGTGATTCGTGGGTCCCGTCTGCGCGCCATGCGCGTGCACGTGGTCTCTGTCCGACACCTTGCCGGACGAACCGGGAGCCGCCGTCCCGATCGGCAGTGGGTTGGTCCCAGCGATGTCGACAGTCAGGGTACGGTCGGCCGTGAGATCGCCGCCTCCGGTGAGCCCGGTACCTGCGGTGATCGTGCGTGACGAGGGCACTCCGCCGCCGACTACAGCGGCGTCAACATATGCTTTGTTCGTGACGTCGGTCGCGTTGACGGGGGTGTCGACACCGGTCAGGGTGACGCCGTTGAAGTCAATCGTCGGCGCGGTGACGTTCGCGCCGAGCACGGTCACTAGGGTCTGGATCGGTAGTGCGTGCTCGTGATCCCCACGTGAGTACTTGACTGCGACTCCAGGGTCCGCGGCTGATGCGATGTTGTTTGGGTCATCGTCGCTGGGTATGCGAGCCGTGAGCGTCGCGTTGATCGATCCCGCCGTAGACCCGTCCGACAGACCCACTTCCGTGGCGATCTCGATGATGCGATCTTTGGCGGCCTCCACGTTGACCGCGCTCAGTTCGTTTGCGATCGGCGCTCGCGTGTTCGTGAGCGCGACCCCGAGATCGGCAGGCCCGCGAGTGGGTAGAGTGGTGATCGCCATCTGCTATCTTATCACGTATCCGTGGCCAAATAGTAGCGGTAAAAGTCGAGGATCACCGAGCTAGCCACACCGTTGTTGTTCATGTAGAAGTGCGGGGCCAAGAATACCGTGCTCGCCGGCAGCTCCGCGCCGCCGAGCGATCCCGTAGCCACAGACCCCGTGACCAGATGCGAGACTCGATACCCGATCACCGATGCGTTGGGCGCAGCGAAAAGGTCCAGCTGGTACATGGCGTTGTTCGAACTCGAGGGCACCGGAAACGAGGCCCCGAGATCTGTCTTGATCGCACTGCCCGAACCGTCATTGACCAAGACCTGTAGATTCGCGTCCGCGGCAGCGTTGCCCACACCGACGCAGTTCGTCAGCGTCGCGGGGTCCTGAGTCGTAGCTATGGCGCTTGTGGAGCTGGTCAATCCCACGAACAGCCGCTGTCCCGCCACAGCCGATGACGCACCGAAGCGCGCCGAGAAAAAGAAGCCGCCGAGCCCCGCCCCGTCGCCGCGCCAACACTGTGTCTGCGCCACACGCAGCTCAGATGCAGAGTTCGCGACAGCTGCGCTGGTGGCGATCGCTCGCTTCGTTGACAGCCTCAGGGACCCGACAGCCAGTGTCGGAGTGCTCACGGTGCCGACCGCGGTGAATGTCACGGTGCCGATCGGCAAGAAGGACGACGTAGTATTCGGGGTGATCAACGCTACGGCGTTTGAAAATAGTGCTTCCTGGACGGGCGTATCCAGCCCCGAGGGCCCGCGCCATTTGAGCATCTGCCTTCCGGCGATATCCTTGCCATACACCGTCAGAAAGCCGGGGGACGGCGCGCTGGGCTCCGTCGCGCCGTCGTAGCTCTCTAGTAGTAGTGCGGTCATGGTCCCAGAGAGCACGCGATACGCGAGGGCCGTCCAGGCACTAGTGCCGTCGCCGATCTTGTACGCCAACGTGTCAGTCTCTAGGCCCAGCTCGCGGATCGCGAGCACAGGGTCTGCCGTAGTCCACTGGGCGGCAGTGCCGCCGCGCAGTTGAATCGTGACACTCACGGTGCACCTCCATCGATCGCAAAAACCCCAGGCCCAGACGACGACGACGGAGTCCCGCCGTCGATGTTGCCGACGAAACCGCCAGGATCGCCCTGCGGCCCGTCAGGTCCGGCGACGCCCTGCGGGCCCTGTGCTCCCGTCGAGCCCGCGGCGCCCGTAGAGCCTGCGACGCCCTGCGGTCCGTCGGGTCCAGCGACGCCCTGAGGACCCTGTGATCCCGTCGAGCCTGCGGGTCCAGTCGAGCCCGCGGGTCCAGCGACGCCCTGCGGTCCGTCGGGTCCCGCGGGTCCAGTCGAGCCCTGTGGTCCGGTGGATCCAGCCACGCCCGCATCGCCCTGTGGTCCGGCGGGTCCGGTCGAGCCTGTAGACCCAGTCGAGCCCGTAGACCCTGCGGGTCCAGTCGAGCCCGTAGACCCTGCGACGCCCTGCGGCCCCGCGCTACCCGTCGAGCCCGCGGGTCCGGTCGAGCCCTGCGGTCCAGCCACGCCCGCATCGCCCTGCGGTCCGGCGGGTCCGGTCGAGCCCGCGGGTCCGGTCGAGCCCGTCGAGCCCTGCGAGCCCGCGGGTCCAGCGACGCCCTGCGTGCCCGACAGGCCGATCGCCACATGCGGGCGAGCCACTACCAGGGATAGCTCTCCGCTAGCTGCGTCGATCGATACAGTCGACCTGCTCGGGGTGATCGTGATCGTCACCGGGCCGTGATCTCGCGCTCGATCAGGATGCTAAACGTGGCAGTCGACAGGGAGTCTCCGCCCGTGGGCCCATACCTGATGTCCAGCGCGTAGGCTCCCAGCGTCCAGCCACTGGTATCGGCCGCCGTGATCTCGAAGGATCCTAGCGCCACGCCGGCAGCGATCGTGAGCACCACGGTGCTGGTCCCGCCAACAGCCCAACACGCTAGGTCGTAGCCTGTGAGATCTAGGAGCCCGTCGGCATCGGAGAGCTGGCCGGGGATTCGGATCGTGTCGCCGCGCTTGAAGGTGATCGTCACGGCGTAGCTCCGGCGCTGGTGACGGTGATATCGGTGCTCTCTAGGGTGGCGATCTGTCGAGTCGAGATCGCCACGTTGACGAACGCGCCCCCGCCCACGTTGATCGTGGTGGCTCGCAGCACGCCCTGGACCTCGTGCGCCCATCCGAGCACCTGAGACCACGATACGTCCAGGCCAGGAATCCACTCCTCGAGAGCGCGATCGGCGAGGTGCTCGGCCAGCGCAGTGTCCCCCGCATACGTGGTGGAATTAACCAAGATAGACAGGGTGATCGTAGCAGGCACGAGCGTCGGACGGGTGAATCGTACGAGCTTGCTCTGCCCCTCGGGGTCCACCACGGTGACCGAAGTGTTGCCATAGGTCCCGATTCCCGCCGCCTTGCTCGCGAGGATCTGCAACGCGACTTCCTCGTTCTCAGCCGCTGTCGGACTCAGCGGCCCATACACGATGGCTTCAATCGAGTGCGCGGGCACAGAGTCGACGACTCCATCCGTGTCATTCTCGGTCACGCTCGCGGATATGATGGCTGCGATCTCTCGGGTCAGGTCTGCCACGATGCCGGCCGCGGAACTCGATCCCGGGGACTCCACCTCTGAGCGGCGGCGAAGACGTAGTGCAGCCTCGGTCTCGATCGGAGATCCCGTGACGCCGTCTTGATTCGAATCTACATAGTTGACGCCGGCTAACGGACTAGCAATCGTTAGCGTGTTCGCGGTGACGTCCAACGCGCCGGCGATCTCCGCGTCGAAAAGCATGGGCTCTTTGCCGCCCGCCGTGGTGATCTGTTCGATATTGGACAGGCGATCTTCGGGGCGACCATCAGGGGCCACCACGATCGCGCCGATCGCATACACCCCCGCATCTAGGTCGATGGTACCCAGCACGCGGGTCTTGCTCGCGGCCTCGCGGTAGGTGCCCGTCAAGGCACTGAGGCGGAGCAGGGCGTCACCGGACGCGGAGTCGGGGTCTATTGCTGCGTAGAGCGCAGCTAGCCCCTCCTCGCCCAGCCTGAGGGCCCTGGCGAAGATCCGGTTGATCTGCCCTAGGGGGCTGGACGTCGACAGATCGAGATCGGCCGAGACCTCAGCGCGCTCCGCCGTCTCCAGATCTGCCTGGATCTGTCCCTGTGTGCGGATCTCGAGACCAGTGGAGGTGAGTGCGGTCACCGGTCAGGATAGCACCAACGGGCCGAACTCCTCGGACCGCAGGATACGGCCGGTCAGTGTGCGCGCCACGAACGCCACGGAGGCTACCCGGGTGATGCGATCTACGTCCAGAGTGAGGCTCGATACGTCGATCACCTGGGGATGACTCATGATGGCCTTGCGCAGCAACGCCTTGACACGCCCGGGCGCCGTACCCTTCTTCAGGATCTCCTGAAAATAGGGCACTCCAGCGCGTGCATCGTTGAATGACTCGCCCTTGAAAAAGAGCAGCCGGGTCTTGATCTCTTGGACCGTGGCGGCGTCGTCGTCGACGAACAGCAGACGCCCCGCCCCGTCAAGCGCTAGATCGTGTGCCTCGATATCTAGCTTGAATCCTCGCATCAGGCGCCTTTCAGCTTCGACGTGGGCGTGACGCCTACGCCCTCGGTCAAGGACTTGACGTAGGGCACCGTGAACGCGGGTACGCCGCTCACGGTAGCGATCGAATTGAGCGTCTGCTCTATCGCGTCGAGGTGTGCGGACACACCGGCCCAGCGCGCCAGTTGATCGGTCCCACCAGCCTCGATGGAGTCGCCTCGGATCTTGAGCAACGCCTGCCCGCCCTCGCGTCCGATCGTCATGTAGGGTGGCGTTTCCGGTCCGGGAGTCCCGATGTCCGAGCCGCCTAAGGGGTTGCGCTGATGGTGGATCCCGGGGATACAAAACGCGCCGGACAGCCCGTGTCGGGTGGCCACGCCGGGATCGGTGAGTGCCCCCGTCCGACGCCACTCATTCAGGTCGGACTCAGCGAAAAACACCATGACCTTGTCCCCCTCGGCGAGGGGAATATGCACGAAAAAGTTCGCGCCCCGGAGGCAGACCACGGGGACCTGGGGGAGCACGGGATACGGCGTCGCAGCGTCGTCGTCGTCGTCGTCGCGGGCTGGCGTGACCTGTCGGATCTCGAGTTCAATCTCCGCGGTCTGGCTGGCCTGGTCGTAGCTGCGCACCCTACCGGGGAGGCACGTGTGCACCTCTAGGCGGTCTGTCTCGAGGACTCGCCGCATCGTCTCGGCGGAGCTGGCGGAGCTTGGCATCTCCTAGGATATCACGCTCGCGGGCGGCGTAGCGTGAGGCTGGCGGTCCAGTCGTCCGCGCGCGTATCTCCGACGTACTCGATCCCCCGCACCTCGAAATCGCCCGTCACGTCCACCGTGTCTATCCTCACCATGCGTCCGGGCTCGATCCCGGGTTGTATCAGGGTCACGCATGTGAGCACGCCTCGCCGTCCACCAGAGCGCAGACCGCGCTCATCCCACGTAGGTGAGCCTAGGAGGCCCGAGTCCGGGGAGAGGACGACTACCCGGGTCTGTAGTGCCTGACCCCTACGCTGGACCTGTAGGGCCCCGTGCTGGACCGACCAGCGACACCCCGACGCTCGGATGAGATCGTTGAGTACGCGATTGGCGGGTCCGTGGGCCACGTACCCGTCAGCCAGGTCTTGACCGCCGTCGAGCCCGTAGACGAAGTCGGCCAGGTTGCCTCGGCCGATGCCCATGACGTCGAGCGCGTCTCGGATCACCGTCTCGACGGGCGTACCTGGCGCGTACGCGCGGGAGATCGGGGAATCCACGTATCCGTGCCCGCCGTCGCGCGCTATCAGGGTGGTGATTTGCTCTGTGCCGTCGCGCGTTGTGTAGACGTATCGGCTGTCACCCTGGAAGATCTGCGCAGGGTCCTCGTAGCCCGCGTAAAGCCGTATCAGTCCGCCCTGCTCGACGCGCGCGCGCGTCTGCCTCGAGAGGTTGAAAACCTGGATCTCCGCCGAGTTCGGCTCGCGGCGGGTAGTGCGCGCGACCTTGAATGACAGATCGAGATCTGACAGATCAAGCGACCCGACAGACAGCGACCATTGGCGCCCGAACAGCGCACTCACAGCGCCACGTACCAGAGGCGATGATCGACACCGAGGGAGTAGAGACTAGCTTCGCTATCCGCACCCGAGAGGTCTACGAGGATCAGTGACCCCTCAGGGCACGCAGGCAGGTAGCGGATCTGCCCTAGGATGTCGGCGCGAGTGGCCAGGCCCTTGGCCCGCAGTAGATACTCACCCGACTCCGTGGCAAGGTCCATGAACCATCGGCTGATGCGCTGATTCCAGTCCAGCGTCACCTGGTATCGGCGCTCACCTAGGGTGATCAACGCAGTCTGCCGGGGCGAGCCGGAGAGCAGCGGTAGGTTGAGGACGGCACTCATCGAAAATACTCGGTGGCGGCGTCGACGATCCCGTTTAGTACAGACACAGGAGCGGTGTTCTCGGCGTCCTCGCCCTCACGCGCCCCGCGATTGTTCTCGCCTGCACCCCGAGGCTCTAGAGCAACGGGGTCGTCGACTTCGCGCGTGCGCGCGATGCGTACCTCAACGCACTCGATCATGAAGGGGACCGCGCCCTCAGGGCTATCGCGCTTGACCATGACGCCGACGATCTGGACGTCCTCGTAGTCGCGCCAAGTCGTGGTGATCCCCACGGGGATAGCATCCAGCCGCAGGCGCTCCAACACGTCCCAGACATCGCGGATCCGATCGAACTCCTCCGAGAAAACCCGCACCTGTGCGCCGTCCTGACTGACCGACGTTGTGATCGTGGTCTCGCCCGCTCCGCTCGACGGGGGCGCATCGAGCGGGGTGTTCGTCACGAATCCCTCGATCGTGAGTCGCCTAGGAGTGGCCCGCTTGTGATCGCTGATAGGCGCGCCGCTCTCGACGGCGTGCTCGGTGACCTCGCTGTGTGCATCGTGCGACTCGGACAATACGCAGTCGAACTCCAGCAGATGAAATACCTGCGAGGGGACTACTACGCCCGACCCTTCGAAGAGGTTTTCTTCGGTCGCCCATGAGATCTGGAGACTCACGCCCCACCGCCTACGGCGTCGAGCGTTTCCTCGTTTGCACTCGACACCGCGCGACCGATCTCAGTGCGCGCAACCCGGGCGGCAGCCGCTTCGTCGAGGCCGTTCGCGTTGATCACGGCATTGACCACGATGCCCCCCGTCGACGACAGTCCACCCAGCGCGCCGCTAGCGCGCAGCTCGCGAGTCGCCATGACGCGCTCGAAGGCGTCGGGGGTGATCATCCCACGATTCGCATCGTGCGATCGGTTCTCCGCGACTCGCGCGCTGATTAGCTCGCCCGCGGCAGAGCCGTCGTTCTCGAGGGCTAGGTCCCGCTCTCCAAAGTCGCCCATAGCTACCGCGGTCCGATACGCGCCCATCGCTGCGTCATCGAAGCCGGCAGCCTCCGCCGCAAACCCGAACAGCCCCGTCAGGCCCGCGCCGACCTGAGCGGCCACCTGGACGATGCTGGTTAGCAGATCCAGGATCGCGTGTAGTCCGAGTGCCATGATCCCTAGGGGGCCATCATCCGCCCCGAGTGCGGTGAACGACTCAAATCGGTCTATGGCGTTGGCGATCACAGACTCGCCGCCTTGAAACGAAACCCAGATGTCTTGTACGATCAACACCAAGGCAGCCAAAGCGACGCCGATGGCGATGAACGGCAGGGCGGCGGCAACCCACGACGCGGCCGTCCGAACGCCTGCGAGGACGGCGACAGCGCCGAGAGTGGCGAGCCCAACCTTGAGGATCTGCGTCCGGGCGTCCAGGCGCAAGAACCCCTGCACCAGACCGGACGTGACGTCGGTCAGTCGGGACACGGCAGGGAGCAACCACACCGCGATCCGAGAGCGCAGACTGAGCATCGATGTCGACAGGCGCTGCTGCTGCCAGGTGAGCGCCAGTGACGCCTCGATGGCCTCATCCGACATGCCTCCGCCCAGCTCGCGGATAGCCGCTAGCTGGGCCTCGACGCCCGCGGCACCCTCGGTGAAAACAGGCCCTAGACGTGCGCCGCTCTCACCAAGAAGCCGCATGGCGATCGCTGCGCGCTCGGTAGGGTCGGCTACCTCGGCCAAGCCCTCGAACACACCCCGGATCAGATCGTTGGTGGGGAGCAGCTCTCCGTTGGTGCCCCGCAAGGTCACACCGAGCGTGCGGAAGTCCCGGCCCATCTGACCGCCAGCCAGCGCCGCCGCGCTTGCGTTGCGCCGCATCGCCTGGATTGCTGGCGTGAGCTGCTCAGCCGACACACCGGCGCTCCCAGCGACACCCTGCCACTCCTGTAGCGCCGCCGTAGTCAGCCCGAGTGACACGGCAGCGTGACCGAGCTGGTCGCCCATTGCTCGGGTCTCTTCGATGAAATTGCTGATCCCGAGGACTACGGCAGACCCTGCGATCACACTTCCGAGGGACTGTAGACCCGCCACCGAAGTATCGACAGCCGCGTTGCCCCGCACGAGCGCCGACGCGTCGAAGTCCACACCGAAGCGCGCGAAAACCTCTCGTAGAGCGGACACTCGCTATCTTACCATGCCTGCGATGGTGGCCATGTCTTCGATCACGTCTAGGGCCTCGTGCGCCTCTCGGGCATCATCTAGGGACCACTCGGTATCGATCACGTGTTTACCGTCCTTCACCCTATCCGCGACGTACAGTCGCCACGCGTACCAGTCCAGACCGGAGGGAGCTAGCGTGTTCTTGATGGCGATGGTTGCTGTGGTCGCACGCGCTACAGGGCGGGTGCGTTGCCCCCCCTGAAGGCGTCGAAAAAATCCGCGAAGTTCACCTCGGCGCACGCGAGGATCCACTTGAAAAACAGCAGCATATTGCCGCCGAACACGGCCTCCATGTTCGGCGCCAACATCGGCCACTTGGTACCGCCGTCGATCGAATACTGGGACTCGAAAGCGAAGGTCTCAGACAGCCATTGCAGGTCCGCGTCGGACACAGATCCCAGCGCACTCCGGAGAGCCGCCTCGATAGGTATCGACTGCCCGGGCTGCACTTGCAGAGTCGCAAGTGCGGGCATGACGATCTGTGAGATCTTCAAGAAGGCGGGCCGCGCCTTCCCGAACGGCAACTGCTTGATCCGAAAGATCGTGCTGCCGATCGTCCGGTCCTCGTGACTTCGCATGCTCTACCTCCTAGCAGAAATCAGTCGTCGGTGTTGGAGCCGTGCGTGACGTCGACGTCGGCCAGCTCGAAGGTCCACTCACGCGTAGTCGCCTCGGCGTCGAGGGTCAGATCGGGATCGTCGGCGATGTACGCCTTCGATGCCTGCAAGATCGTAGTGCCCGATCGGTCCTGAACAAAGAACGATCCGACCCCCTGCCCGTTGACTGCGTCTCGGTCGGCCGCGTAGATCTCACTGAGTCGGTCGTTGACCGAACTCGACTGCATCAGCGTGAGTCGGACCTCCGCGGTGCGGTCATGCATGCGACTGCGCGTCACGGTACCGTCCACTCCGACCTTCTTCGAGAAGCCCGGACTAGCACTCGAGTAGGTCAGAAACGACCCGTCGGCAACGCCCTCGTTGAGATGAACGCCAGCGAAAACGATGTCGAATTTGCGAGGATCGTAGGTGCGCATATCAGGCCGTTACCGTTCCCACGATGTTGATCGTGTGGATTGCGCCCGCGAGGCGGGCCGAGAACTCAACGTCGCGCAGGATGCGCGCCGCGCGGTCTAGGGTATCCTGGTCAGCCACTGCCAGCGCAGTCACGGACCATCCGGAGTCGAGTACACCGCGGGCCTCGGCGATCTTGAGCACCGCCCGAACCTCACTCACGATCTGACCGACACCAACATCGGTGTATGGGATTTTCGGGCTGTTCACGAGCAGCGCGAACAAGTGCTCTTCGAGCTGCGCTTGTAGCCAGTCGAGGCCGCGGACCACGTCAATCCACTCGCCCCCAAAAGCCTTGCCTGGGCGCGTGATCGCCACGGCGGCCTCGGTAGCGTAATGATTTCCGCCGTACGCCTCGATCGCGGTGCGCTCGGAGGCGGTCCAGGAATCGGCGCCTACGCCCGCCAACTGCTTGTAGGCCCACGTGGCACTACCGGGGTCCCGGGGGAGCATACCGCCCGCCCAGGCCGCCTCTGCGAACGCAGTGCGGGGGTTGCCAGTGAACAACCCGATCGCCGAATCGTTCGCGAGGAGAGCAGTGTAATCACTGCCCGAGCTGAACTCGCCAGTGACGAACTGTGCAGGCTTGGTGTACTGCGGAGCGAACAGCGCGATGCGGTCATTCGCAAGGGCCCATCGCGCGACCTTGTCCATGTTTTTGGGGCTGTTCGAGTCTGTGATCACAGCGTACCAGTCGCCGTCGACGTTCGCGTGTGCTGTCAGCGAGTCGTCGTAGTCCCAGTCAGCAGTGGTGTCCCTGATATTCGCGGTCTCGCCCGAGAAATGCCACATGCGACCGAAGGTCGCGCCGCCTGCGACGGTGACGACTGGGGATGCGACCGTGGCAGTGAGCCCCGATACCAGCTCGATCTGCGTCTCCAGTAGTCCCAGCGTGGTCGCGATATTCGTGGTCCAGGTGACCGCGATATCGGTCGTCACCCCAGTGGGTCCGACGATCGACATCGAGATGTTCGCGCCCGTGGTGTGGTCCGCGAAGTCCAGCACCGTGGTGTGTCCGGTGGCAGGCGCGGGCAGCCGACCTACCTTGATCTTGGGCGGCCGGGGATTCTGGCCGAAGATCGCGGCGGCAGCCAGATACGGCATGTCGGACGCTGCGAAATCTGCGGCCACGCCAGCGAAAGAGGTGTACGTGCGCACCTCCGTACCCGCCCACGCAGTGTGGTAGGCGAGGATGAAGGGGGTACCGAATCCGCGCCTCGCGGGATTGACAGTCCCGGCCTGGATCTGGACGGATACGATCTCTGAGATGGCCATCGACTACTCTAGCACGCTGCCAGAGACACCCACATCCGACTCAAAAACGATCTCGCCGATGGTCCCTATCAGTCCGCCAGTCTGAGAGCGCGACCACGGGAACCACAACTCAGCGATCGCGATCGATCGGATATCGCCGTGCGAAGATCGCGAGTTCGTGATGCGCACACCCTGCGGTGCGGGGGTACCGAGGGACGCCGCGGACAGTAGCGCTTCGACGTCGGATCGAGCGAATCCAGCGCAGATCGTCTCCGCGAGTTCCTGCCCGGACTCCTCGAGATTTTGGTCGGACGTGTTGCACGTGATTTGGACGCGCAGCGATCGATTGCCATAGATGCGCTCGCGCACGTAGTGGCCCTCGGGGCTGCCCTCGGGTGTGGTGCGCCGCTCGTCAACCCCTATTTTCGGGATCGACACCACTTGCAGCTCGACGTGGCTCGCGTCCGAGATCCACTTGCTCGTCAGATCGACCCAGTGCACGTCGTAGGTAGGATCGTCTAGGATCAGCCGGACGCACGCAATGACAGTTGACTGGACGCTCATCGTGAGGTAGGAGGGTAGCATGAACCTCGAAATCACCATCGACCCGAAATGCAAGCCTTCTCACATCATGCCGATCGTGACCCTTGACGGGGCCCTGCGCGGCGTCGAAAAGCGCCGGATCGTGCCCTTCATCCAGGCGGGCGCTGTGTGGACCCTGGACGCGACGACTCACTTGATCACGGGACGCTATACCACCGCATACGGCCGCGGACGCGTATGCTTCCAGCTGCTTGATGTCGTACCCGAGGCGCCGCCCGAGGCGTCGATCGGGTGGACGTCGGACATCGCCGTGGGATGGGCGGACACGCTATCGGGCGAGCTGCTCCGCGAGCAAGTGGAGGCCGCCGTAGCCGGTGGCTACCCACACGTCCGCATCTCCGGCGACTGGTACGCGTCGCTGAAGACCTGCATGCAGCACGCCGACGTCGACCTCTGGACGCTGGACCGGG
>Ga0163147_10000901_pt1 | contig 46560 bp, 35 predicted proteins | sample OliLakLV19MP6G1_FD_148597 | JGI IMG/M metagenome (GOLD analysis project Ga0163147, IMG submission 148597) | Freshwater microbial mat bacterial communities from Lake Vanda, McMurdo Dry Valleys, Antarctica- Oligotrophic Lake LV.19.MP6.G1 | ecosystem: Environmental > Aquatic > Freshwater > Lake >... | reverse complement strand
CATATGTTGCTTGATATATCGATCAAGCATGCTATTCATATCGTTCGGTTTCGTTGATGTCATTGTCAGGTCCTTTCTAGTTGAGCGGTTTGGCTCTGACCTTTGACACAAAATATTTTACAGACTCTGTCGGTAAGACGCTCGTTGCCGTCCGGTCCCCTTTCAAAAGTTTTGCCTTCTTTCAGCGCCTTTAGAAGAATTGGAATTGCATCCTTTGCAGCTTTGACCTGATCTGCCTGCATCGCTACTTCATCACGCCGCATCAATTCGATATGCGCACCCTTAGCCCATTTATATCTCTGGGCGGAACTGACTCGCATGCCTGCCAGGTCATTTAGATCCTGGCTTGATGCCTTGCGAAGAATCGGATCCTCAAACTCTGGTAGTAGCGGATGTGGTGCCGGCAGATCCACTTCTTTAAACTGGATCGGTACTTCCTGCATGGGCTCAAGATTCTTCCATGGTCCCTCTGCGCGTGGTCGTGGTTCTGGCTCGACTGGCTTAGCTTGTTTCTCGAGATCTCCCTTTTCTACAGTTCGCGGTGCCGGTGCCTCTTCTACTTCAGGCTTGTCAGTTTCAGCTTCAGGATTCTGCTGTTTGTCGCCGTCGACTTTTGGTGCTTGCACCTCAGCATTTGGAGGTTGCGGCCCGTCTTCAGGTGCTTCTCCTTCAGCTTTGGGCACGTCCTCATCAGCGTCTTGAACGGGAGCCGAGCAAACGTCGTTTAACTCATCATGAAAAGGTGACGAACAATCTTGATCGAGTTCCGTCGATTCCGAATTCTTAGATTCTAGTCTGACCCTGGTCTGATCTGCCATGCGCGTGTGCTCCATTACCTGCACGTACCTAAACATATGGGCACGTTTCTTGACGCGGCATTTTTCCAAGAATCGGAAAACCCGCATTAGAGGCTGATTTCGAACCACCTTAATTCTCAAAAACCGGTTTAGATATTGCTGCATATCGCGCATTCTCAAACCACTCGTAGACTCAATTCATCGATCTCAATTCATCGACCTCAATTGATCGATTCAGGTGTCAACTCGTTCTTTCAGTTCGTCGACCCAGTTCACCTATAGGTATGCAAACAGTTCAAAAAACTCTAGGGTTCCGTTCCAATTAATACGCGGCACCTATTACTCCTGTGCCCGAGCGTGTCGCCCCTATACTTGGACCACTCCTGGAGAAGCGAAACCACTCCGCAATGCCCCAAACACGAAAAAATGCCGAGCATGGAAACGCCCAGTGACAAGCTCTTTCGAGACTTTTGCGTTTATACGCAAACGGGTGTGCATTCAGACACATTGGTTCAGTTCGCCGAAAGTTGCATAGTAATTGCGGAAGGTGAGAAACGAGCCACCCGCCCTGACCGCCACCAACGATTACTATTCTGAGGAGATTTCCCAATGCCTGAAGCAAAAAATCCTGAACAAGTCGATGCCAAATCCGACGCCAAAATTGCCGCCCCTGATACCACCGGTAGTGCCCCAGAGACACTCTCGAATTCCGTCCAAGACTTGATGAAAGAAGCTTCCAAATCCGCCACAGGAGATGCCGCCAAAGCACACGGAACATCGAGCGAAGATCAGCTAGGCAATATAATCGCCGAAAAACTGGGCAAATCAAGCCAGGAAAAACTCGGACAAATCGCCAACGAAATTAAGAACGGTGCCGGCGGCGCAGTCGCCGAAGGCATGAAGTCACATGACAAAAACAACATGCACCTCGAAAAAATGAAAGGAGGAATGGCGATCGGTGAAATCGGAATCGGTTCAATTAACAAGCAAGTCACTGACGCTGATCGCAAAGAAGCCAAAGAGCAACTCGAAAAAGGAATCAGTGGATTGGTTCCTGAGGCAGATCGCAAACTGCAAGTGCAAATGCAAAACGCAATTGTCGACGGCGATATAACCAAATTCAAAGATGCTGTCAAAGCAGTCGGTGACAATCCAGAGAAGCTTGCCAAAATGGTCAAGGAAGTCAACGATCAGCTCAACCGCAACGAACAAATGGGCGGCGTCGAACTTTCAATGGACTCCAAAGGTAATGTGCTCCTTTACGGAGAGAAAGGCAACACCGCAGTTTCAGTCAATCCTAAAACCGGTGATACCACCCTTAGAGCCGTCGACAGACAAGCTGACGGCAGCGTTGTTCTCAAAGATGGTGAGATCATCAATAAGAAACCGGAAGAAGTGATGAAAGGTCTCGGCGATGTGGCAACAAGAAGCATCACGGACAGCCCATTCCATAAGATTTCTCCGTTCGAAAAGCCACCATTCAATTTGCCACCAGGTGGCGGCGACTTCAATCCATTCAAGCCTCATCCTAAACTGCCTCAACCAGGCGATGCAAGACCTGGTGTTCCTGGAACCGGCAGCGGAACGATCGACAAAACCCCCTGGAACAAAGACAAAGGACAACTCGACTTCACTCCACTGAAAGAACTTCAAGAGAAAATCGAGAACAAGAAAAACTAGAAAATTTGGATCTCAATCCAAAGACATGAAAAACGGATCTTCCCAGCGGATAGGGAGATCCGTTTTTCAGTTACTTAGTTTCAAACAAACGCTCAAATTCAGGAATAGAATCGGCGTTTCCAGAACACACTCTTAGAGAGTCGTATCGATACCGGATGCATGTTTCGTTGCGATGCTCAAACGTTTGTCCACGGCTGCCCAGGACAAATTGTTGATGAACGCTTCGAGATATTTGGCTCTATCAATGCCGTAATCGATCATGTAAGCATGCTCGTAAACATCGAGCACCACTAGCGGTACTATGTTGGCAGGCGACGCAATGTTATGAGTATCGAGCGCATAAGCGTCGACATAACCAGCGCGCGTGTTGTATCCAACAATTACCCAGCCTCTTGCGCTCTTACCGGCAGCCTTCAGGAAATCCATGAACTTGCCGGTTGAACCCCAGTTCTCTTCGATTGCAGATTTAAAATCGCCTGTCGGTTCGCCGCCTTTACCGCCGAGATTATTGAAGTAATATTCGTGATAAACAACGCCATTGTGAGCGAAGCTCTGCTCGATAAGCAGTTCTCTCACCGCGGAGTAAGTTGCATTCGCGGAAGTGAGTTCCACTGTTTTCAGTGACTCATGAATCGCGTTTGATTTTGCAACGTAACCTTCGTAGAGCTTTAAATGCTGCGTGATTTGCGAGGCGCTCAATCCGGTCATCGTGCCAGCCAGTGCCTTAAAATCTTTTGCCTTGTATGCACCTGCAGGTGCAGCCGGCGCGTCTGCCGCTTTGGCTGGGTTTTGCGAGCCTGCGATCAGACTGCCGGAAGCAGCCGCCATCGCGCCCATAAGCAAAACTTCCCGTCGAGTGACCACACCAGATTTTGTCACTTCGTAGTTGCCAACAAGTTCCTTGTCGTTCGAACTCATTTCATTCTCCTCTCAATACCAACCTAAAGAGCTTTAGAAAAGTGTGATTCGATCACACTGAACCCGTTTCTTCAACTCGTTTTTTCCATTAAAAATTACAGTCGCTCGCTCATTTCTTGTGACGCAAGCGTTATCTTTAACAGAAGTCCAGCTTAACACATCCCAAAACTGGAAGTGGGAAAGCTGTTGTCAACACCCCGCACCGCGAAAGGCTGACAGGCTGCGTTACGGAGGGTTGAATGACGCGCCCAAAACAAATGCGAGAACCACAATGACAAGCACAAGCAAACCAGCCGACACGAAAAAAGATTCCGACAAGAATCAGGTCAGACCCAGCGCGAGTTATACGATGACCTTGCGGATCAAAATCCCAAACGAACCAGGCAGTCTCGGTCTTGTCACCTCGCTAATCGGGAAAATCGGCGCTGACATCGGCGCCGTAGACATCGCTGGTTTCGACGGCAATTTCATCATGCGCGACATCACCGTCAAGGTGCGCGATTCCCATCACGGTGACGCGCTTGTCAAAGAACTCAAAACACTCAATCAATTCGAAGTGCTCAACGTTTCGGACAGAACATTTCTAATGCATCTTGGTGGCAAAATTCGAATCACTAACAAAGTGCCATTGGCTACTCGTGATGATTTGTCGATGGCATACACACCCGGCGTCGCTCGAGTGTGCATGGCAATTCACGACGATCCGGAAAACGCTTATAAGCTAACAATCAAACGCAATACAGTCGCAGTAGTGTCGGACGGAACCGCAGTGCTCGGACTGGGCGACATCGGACCGGAAGCGGCACTGCCAGTGATGGAAGGCAAGGCAATGCTGTTCAAAGAGTTCGGCAAAATTGACGCGTTTCCAATTTGTTTGGCGACGAAAGACACCGAAGAAATCATCAGAACCGTAAAGGCAATTGCCCCCGTATTTGGTGGCATCAACCTGGAAGACATTTCCGCGCCAAGATGTTTCGAAATTGAAGATCGTCTCAAGAAAGAGCTCGACATCCCGGTTTTCCACGACGATCAACATGGGACCGCTGTTGTCGTTCTAGCCGCGTTGATTAACGCGCTCAAAATCGTCAACAAGAAAATGTCGGAAATCAAAGTGGTTGTCACCGGGGTTGGTGCCGCCGGTGTCGCTTGTTCGAAAATTATTCTTTCTGCCGGCGTCGTCAACATCATCGGTTTCGACAGAACTGGAGCCATTTACAAAGGTCGACCAGGCGGAATGAACTTCATGAAAGAGTGGTTTGCGCAACACACTAATCCTGAAGGTTTTCAGGGCAGCGTTTCAGAAGCATTGGAAGGCGCCGATCTTTATCTTGGGCTTTCCGGACCCGGCACCATCGAAGCTGCCGATTTGAAGAAGATGGCACGCGATCCAATCGTTTTTGCAATGGCTAATCCAACGCCTGAAGTGATGCCGGAAGACGCGGCACCATTTGTCAGAATTATGGCGACTGGACGTTCTGATTATCCGAACCAAATCAATAACGTTTTGTGCTTCCCTGGTATGTTCCGTGGTGCACTTGATGTTCGTGCCACAGACATAAATGAAGAGATGAAACTGGCAGCGGCACATGCCATCGCCAGTGTAGTCGGTGACAACGAACTCAATGAAGATTACATCGTTCCAGGCGTATTCAATCCGTTGGTAGCTGAGAGTGTCGCCAAAGCCGTCGCCGAAGCAGCGATCAGAACGGGGATTGCGCGCAAAGGTTCTACAGATGATATGAACACTGGCGCACAATCGACACTTTAGTCCTGATCCTTGCGGTCTGATATGGTGTCGGACCATCACAATCAGCACGCTTTACTTGACGGCGAAGCGAGCAATCACTAAGCTGATTTCAGGTGTCTTGGTTTAAACAGGCGACCGCTTACCACACATTCGGAGGGTCATGCGCCATGTCAGATATGGAAAAACAAAGAAGACGACGCGAGAAAGAAGCATTGGCTCAGTCCGATCGCGATCGCGAAGAACGGCGGAAAAAAGAAGAGAGAGAGCGAATTCGTAGAAAAGAAGATCACAATCGTTTCCGTCTTCAGCAAATGGCCGTTCAAAAACAAAAAGATAAGAAACAGGTTGATGAGGAAAAGATCTTCGCTGACAACAAGGCGTTGGTCGACGAACTCGACAAGCAAAAAGCGGATCAAGAGCGTAAGAATTTTCAGGACACTAAAAAGAAAAAGTCGGACTAGGTTCGCGGACTTCCAGCTAAAGTCTTCAGACCGACTTCTTACAAATTGTCTTTGAGCATCTGACGCAGCCCTTCTTCATATCCAAGCAGTTTAGTCGTGAGTATATCGCGAGTTTTATCGAGCTTAAGACCGGCTTTTAGCGGGCGTCTTGCCTTCTGTTTCAGTTCTGCTGTTGGACAAGCCTGAATCAAGCGAGTGTCGAGACCGAAGATCTGCGCGGCTTTGATAGCGAATCCATAACGATCGATGGATGTCGATCCGGCAAGATGAAAAACACCGCTCTGATCTCTACCAACCAGCTCGATTAGTGTTCTTGCAAGATTGCGATTGTAAGTCGGTGTGCCGAACTGATCGTTTGGCACTTTGATCTTTTGTCGTTGCGAAAGCTTGTGAATAAGCCGCGCGATAAAATTTTTGCCAACCACTTCCCAACCGTAGACAATAGTGGTTCTGACGATCAGGTAACTTTCACAAACGGTCGCCACATGCTGCTCCATGAGCAGTTTGTGATAGCCATAAACATTCAACGGATTGGCTAAATCATTGACGTCGTAAGGACCACGGTCGCCATCAAATATATAGTCGCTGGAGAGCAAAACCAATTTCGCTCCGACCCGATTGGCTGCCTCGACTAAATTAGCCGCGCCGACCACGTTGACCTTGAAGCTTTCTTTCGCGTCGCCTTCACAGCGGTCGACGTTGGTCAGTCCTGCGCACGCGTAAATAACATCGGGCGAAACTTCCTTAACCAGCTTGAACACTCGCGAGCGCTCGTTGATATCGAGCTTCCGCATCCCGCGCGCCGGCTGAGTGTAATACGTGCCGAGCACGTCTTGGTTTTTCTCGACGAGCGATTTATAAATCGCCCCGCCAATTTGACCAGATGCTCCGACAACAAGATGCTTCATACTGATTGTCCGTGTTCCTATTATCCGTGCTTCAAAGCCCAATCGTATGGAATGTCATTATTGAATGGATCCATTCGTTCAATCTCTTCGGGATCATACGGATGAGTTGAGCAATTGGCAACCATCGCTGGTATCGTTCCGACGCCTTTGAATCCATTCCAAATCCCTGGTGGGATGGTGACTAGTGCATAGTTGGATTCGCCTAAAAATAGTTCCAGAATGCTTCCTTTTGTTTTAGAACCGTTTCTATCGTCGAACAGAACGAGTTTAATCGTACCTGCGATCACCGCATAGTTCAATGTCATGATCGCATGGATGTGCCATCCCTTGATCACCTGGGGATAGACGACGGAGAAATAAACTTCGCCGAATTGCTCGAAGGGCGGCGTATCAGCGCGCATCATATGCATCACTTTGCCGCGTTCGTCAGCAATTTGTTTTAGTGGTGTGATTATGACACCATCAATTGACGACTCGGACATTCGACTCCTTCGGCTTCGTTTGGCTCGGTATAATTATAGTTCCCGCGATTTCGGTCTTTTAGTGACTATGGATAAAAATGATCTGCGGCTAAAAATCCTGGCACTTGTCAGGGACTTTCACGCGCAGGAATGGCCCGATAAAAAATTCGAACCAGGCGAGACCTACATTCCCTACGCTGCACGAGTCTTCGATGAAGCGGAACTGACGAATCTTGTAGATGCGTCGCTCGACTTCTGGCTTACCACGGGCAGATACGCGGCTGATTTCGAAAAAGAATTTGCTCGGTATTTGGGAAACCGTTATGCAATGCTGTGTAACTCCGGTTCTTCAGCCAACCTTCTTGCGCTGTCAGCGTTGACGTCACCGCGACTGGAAGATCGTCAGCTCGTCGAGGGTGACGAAGTAATCACAGTTGCGGCCGGTTTTCCCACGACTTTGAATCCGATCATTCAAAACCGTTTTGTTCCTGTATTCGTTGATATCGATCTCGGCACATACGCTGCCAACGTTGATGAACTGGAGGCGGCCGTTGGACCCAAAACGAAAGCAATCATGCTCGCGCATACGCTTGGAAATCCTTTCGATCTGGATGCGGTGATGAGGATTGCACAGAAAAACAACCTCTGGTTGATCGAAGATAATTGCGATTCGCTCGGCAGCATGTATAAAGGCAGGCGAACAGGGTCGTTCGGTGACATCAGCACAGCCAGTTTTTATCCGGCGCACCACATCACGATGGGTGAGGGCGGATGTGTTTCGGTCAACGATGCGAATTTAAAAATCATCATCGAATCGTTCCGCGATTGGGGTCGCGATTGTTATTGCGCACCTGGTAAAGATAATACTTGTGGCAAACGATTCGATTGGCAGCTGGGGTCGCTGCCGCAAGGATACGATCACAAATATATTTTTTCGCACATTGGATATAACCTGAAGCTTACCGACATGCAGGCCGCAGTGGGATTGGCTCAGTTAGCGAAACTTCCTCAGTTTGTCGAGACTCGTAAATACAACTGGCAGTACCTGCGTGATGGTTTAAAACAATTCGAAGAACACATAATTTTTCCAGAAGCGATGAAAAACAGCGAACCAAGTTGGTTTGGATTCGTAATCACGACTCGTTCGGGTTCTCCTTTGAAGCGGTCGGAGTTCGTAAATTTTTTGGAGTCGAAAAACATTGCCACTCGTCATATTTTTGGTGGCAACTTGATCAGGCAGCCAGCCTATCAAAACATCGAGAAGCGCGTGGCGAGCACTCTTTCCAAATCAGACTACGTGATGAATAATTCGTTCGTCATGGGAGTCTATCCTGGAATCGATCAATCGCGTCTCGATTACATGATCGAAACTTGTGAACGATATTTTCGATCGATTTAAATGTTTCGCGGCGAGGACTTTGTGAATCGATAATTCCTTTGCCACTAGCTGCGGTGCCAGCGGATATATTCCATTTCGGAACAGAGGTTGTGGAAGGTGGAGCGAGGTTCACAACGCCTTTGGATGCCGCCGGACTAACTGTTTTAGTGGGTCTGCTATTGGCTGGAGCAAGATCCTTGGTTGCAAACATAATCCAAAATTATAGCGGAAAAACTCTTCTAGCTTTGGGTATCTCGTTTCATTTCAATCGTTGAAACAAAATAGAAGCTTGATCGGAAGCGGCAACTTTCCAGTCTTTGTCGGTCTGGAGCGTGGTTGCCAGTGCGCTATTTTTCGGGAATAAAACCCAATCGATCTTTGATTCATCCAAAACATTTTGCCAACCTTCGGCGGCAACCATTGCTGTGGAATAACGAGCATAAAAATTTTGACCATAAAAATCTGCGCGATCATCAATGAAGACACGCTGTCCTGTCGTGTAGCGCAGATAACCACCCCAGTTGTCATAGTTAAACAAATGCTGCATGTCGACTTTATTGTCTTTTATGTATTGAGCAGTTTCGACAGGCATCAACTTCGGATCAAAAGTGGAGGTCAAGAACGGCTTGCCTAGAAATGATCCGCCGGTGACGGCCACGCCGATTAAGAACAAAGTGTATGCAATCGGGAGTAAGTGCATTTTGCAATGCGCTTCTTGCTCTTCAAAATCGCCGAGTGAATTTTTTATGCGGTGGAGAAACGATCCTGACTGGGATGGAGATTGGGACAGCGTTGATGTTGGGATTTGAGATTCAATTTCGGACTCGGACTTCGTATTGGAACCTGGTTCGGAATTGGAATTGGAATTGAAACTGGCGTCGGAACTGGAATTCACATCGGTATTCAAACTGGGGTTCGAATTCGAACTGGATTGACTTTCGAAACTAGGTTCCAGCGAATGTGGATGTGCAACCGCCGACGATGCCACAATGGTTTTGCCGTTGCCGGGAAACGTGTGCCGCGCTAGTAATCCACCGATGTATGGAGTGGCCACAATCGCATACAACGGCATATTTCGCTGCGCGGTAAGCGAAGCGTAACCGAACGCCAGACAAGTGATGAAGCCCGGCAACGTGATTCGACGTTGACATACAAACAATCCAATCGTGAATGAAAAGAACAAAATTTCTAAACAAGTAAGATGAAGCCCGCCTTTGAAAACAGGCGAAAGATATTCATCTGTCGCAGCAAGAATTTCGCTGCCTCTCAGATAACCGAGAATGTATTGATGCAGATGATATCCATAAGGATTCAAAAACGTAATCGCGAAAAGTGCAACAAGCAAAATCAATAGCCAATTGCGTTGCTTGGCGAATTTAGAACGTTCGCTTTCAAGCGCATTCATTTTCGACTGCACCACAGTCGATACCACAAAAATAGACGTTATTATTAAGCCAAGCATAAACGCCGGATGACAATTCACCCATACCAGCATTAAAGGGCACAGCAACAAGAACAATTTTTTAACTCGAACTGTGCCACGATAAAAGTCTTCCAGGACAGTTGCGAAGATCCAAACACACCAGAAGGTAACCAGGTGAGGACGCGCCAGCCAGTGCATCGCCGACGTCAGAATGGCGACAATTACAAGCCAAAATGCCGTCCAAATTCCGGCACCTTCGCGTCGAATCCGATCGTAAATTGACAAAAACAAAAAAGCGATCGCTGCGGTTAAAACTACGGCGAGTAATTTCAATCCACCGCACTGAATAACGAACGCCATAAAGAAATCGTAAAGCCACTCATAAGCGACCCATTCTTTGGTTGGAAACGAATTGGAGAACAAGTCTACATAAGGAATCGTGCCGGTTTTCAAAATGAAATCACCGGCAACCACGTGCCATCCAGTCGAACCATCTTCGAACAGATGATTAGGTATCACAAATAGATTCAGCCACATGACAAACAAAAAAACAAAATCACCAACGTCAGGCATCGGCAATTTTTTCAGTTCACCACCTGCCGTGGCGTCGGTTTGAACAGTCATGAAAGAAGATACTGTTGGAGAATCGCTTTGGTTTGTGTAAAGGCTTCGACAACGTCAGGAAAATTGTTTCGAGCGAACTCCATGTTTCCATCCCTGGCGTCAGATTCGAGCAACGAGCTGGCTTGTTCGCACTTCCAGGCCTGAAGTGCGCGCGAGCAACCCTTCAACATATGCGCAGACGAACGAAGAGCTTCTTTGTCATCGGCATCAAGTGCGGCTTGCATCTTTTCGATTATCGAGTCGGTGTCATCGAGGTAGGCTTGAGCCAGTTCTTTAGCGAGTTCTACGTCGAATTCCGCCTCCAAGTTTTTTATGCCTACGATATCATTAACACCTGCTTGGGGCGCATTTTCCTGCATAGTAGGCGAAACTCCTCGACTCGATCAACAACTAAGACGGCGGGATTCTGGTTCTAGGTAGCCAGCAATGAATCGTCAGGGCAAACTTTTTTGAGTTCTTCGCGAGTCTGTACAAATACTGCTTTCAACCGCATGTATTTTACTCGTACTTGCGTCCAATCTTTTGAATCGGCATATGCCATGATGTCTGACGTCAGCCTTGTCATCAAGCGCATTCCGAGTGCCGCGCAAGGACCCTTCACTGCGTTAGCAAAATGCGAAACTTGTTCCGCATCTTTGTTGTCGATAGCGAACTGCATCGATTCGATGTAAGTTCCCATATTGCTCAAGAACAATCGGCTGATCTCTTCAACTTCTTGTTTTCCGTACATCTTCAACATCGTATTGATATCCGGAGGAGCCATATCGGCTTCGTTCTCTGCTTCGTCGTCGGCGTCGGGAGATTTCAACATTGCGGTTACGAAAGAACGCTCGATCGTTTCCTTCAATTCTTTTTGACTGGAACCTTTTGTGATGTAGTCATCCATTCCAGCTGCAATACATTTTTCCTTATCGCCTTCTCTGTCGTAAGAAGTCAGAGCGATGATAGGAATGCGTCGATGTGAATACGCCTCGTTGCTTCTGATCCGGCTGGCTGCTTCAAAGCCGCTCATCACCGGCATATCGCAATCCATCAGAATCAATTGATAGGATTTTTCAGCGAGCATGTCGAGAGCTTCTTGACCGTTGCCGGCCACATCGGCTTCATAACCGAGTCTCTTCAAATGCAACAACAGTAATTTTTGGTTGACGGGAATATCATCGACCACAAGAACTTTCTTGGGACCTTCCTCTTCAGGAGTCGATTCGAGAGAAGAGAAACGCACGACTTGTTCTGTCAAACCTTCTTCAAGAAAGCTGCCTTCCAAATCGGCTGCAGCCGCCAACGGTTTCAATCTGTTGTACGAAGCGCTTGGGCGAGGCTTGCCTTTGAGACCTGTGGGTTTGGCAAATCCGTGGATATCTTCGTCGCCTTCGGCATGCGTCGGCAAATCGCCTGCAGCTTCAGCGGTACTAAGTACGGTGGCATCGACTTGGGATTGTTCTGCGAATTCCGAAACTTCTAATGGTTCGCTATATTCTTCTTGAACCGTTTCGGCATATTCACTGGCGACAATCGGTTGTACTGTCGAAGATGATGAAGTCAAAGGCGAGAATTCATCGACTTCTTCGGCGGCATATCCGGGAGTGTCTACACCGGCTTCGTGGATATCGCCCTCGCCATTTTCATCTGACACTGCAAATGGTGCCGTCTCATCAACGCCTTCGACGTCGGAATAATCTTCACTTGCTTCTTCAGCGAACGAAGCTTGCACAGCTTTATGCGGTCCGCCAGTTTCTTCACTTTCGTCAACTTTATCTTGTTGCCATGGAGTGGTTTCTTCTTCGGACTGTGTGTACTCGTCCCAGAGCGGTTCTCCATAGTCTTGACCATCAACCAGTTCAGGCCACGGCAAGGCAGGATCCGGCTCCTTCTCTTCGTCAGCGCGAGTTTCACCGTAAGAGTCCTTGGTCAAATTAGCAAATTTGCCGAATAAGGATTTGGCGGAGTCGCCAACTTCGCTACCGGGTTGAGCGGCTTCTTCAGCGCTTGCCTGTTCAACAGCCGGACTGTAACCCGAGACCCAAAAATCTTTTTTAGGGGTTTCTTCTTCCGGAGCCGCTGCAGCAGGTTCCGATTCTTGATTTTCATAAGCTGAATATTCAGACGACCACCGAGAAGGTGGTGCGCTTTCGGCAGCCGGAGATTCTTCCATCAGTTCCGATGATTGGTGCGAACTAGTTTCCGGAAGCTCGCCAATCGATTGCTCCGATGGGAAATCCAGAGGAATTTCGTCGCTGTCATCGGCGATGGATACGACCGTGGACGGATCAGCCAGGGCATCAACAGCTTCGATCTCTAAGGTTTTTTGAGCATCAACGAGATCTACTGGACTCAATTCGATCGATTCGTCGCTGAACCGATCACCTTCCTGCGCAACTACTGCCCAGGAGCCCGACTCGGATTGATTGCGTTCTTCGTCGTCCGCGATTGCTTCGGCTTCCTCATATATATCGTTGGAAGGTGTGATGGTCACATCCGGAGCGCTTGGAGACTCCAATGCTGCAAAACTATCTTCGTCCGATTCCTGTTCTGAAGTCGTCGAATCAGTTTTATCAACCGTAAACGCTTCTAGTGGATCAAACGAGGTCGCCGACCTTTCGGTCGGACTGTCCTCGGCGACCTCTGAATCTGCTGAAGGAGTTTCAGAAGTCGGCTCCACGCGCGCCGACGGAAGCGGCGGCGGCGTGGCGATAACTCGTTCTGAATCAGGACCTTTAGTAGGCTGTGGAAGCGCTACTTGCCTCGTCGCGTCACGACGAGGATGGGACTTTTTTCGGTTGGGGTCCTCCGGCGATCTTGGTGGCGCTGGTGGCGCTGGTGTTCCGCCATCTCCAAGAAGCTTTTGAATACCCGTGCCCGATAAGCGTTGTGCGAGATCGCGAAGTTGTGTTTGCGTATCACCGACTTGCGAAATTTGTTCGTGAATCGTATCGCAAAGCGAAGTGATGCTGCCCTCGAGCTGCACTTCTTCGGTCGTGTCGATCAGAAACACCACGGCGCCTGTAACCGCGCCCTGACTGCTTCTAAATGGTGTTGCCGAAACATTCAACCAGATGTCTGCATTGGCAGGTCTGCTCAAATGCAGCCTCACATCCGGCAAAGATTCTCCTTTCGTGGCAAGCGCCCACGGAAGTTCCTCAGCCAGAAGGCGTTTAGACCGATCATCAGTCGAAAACTGCACACTGGATACGGTTCGATCTTGCATGTATTCGCGCCCTAGCAGCTGTTCTGCAGTGGCGTTGTACAAAACAATATCGCCCTGCGGACCGATCAAAAGGGAGCCGATCGAAGGGTCAGACAGAATCTGACTCAACGCCACCGGAAACTCCTGAAGCGCGTTTTCCGACTGGGCGGACGCTTCAATTAGTGCAGCAATCGCTCGCGTCGCGGCATCCAGCCCGGGGCGACGCTCTACGCAAGTTTTTATCGAATCAATCGTAGACTGGAGATCGTTGAGGCGCGTTTGCAAGCTGTTAACGTGCCAATTCCATTCGTTGCTCATATTTGACTTCTCTCTACCTCTGAAACCACTTGCGCGCCCTTCCCTGCGGTCGCACTGGTGAATTTCCCTATAACCTTGTACCCGATCAATATAAGAGGAAACCTAAACGACCGTTCTGAAAGCAGTGAAATCGTAACCGATTCAAAGATTTCTTGATTTATAAGACGGTGGCGGCATGCGCTCCTTGGGTCAGGCTTTCGAGTCGATCAACCGACAGTAAAAATTGGCCGTTTTAATCAAGGAAACTCAATTTTCCTGCATCTTTCTCATCAAGTCATAAAGGGACAAGAGTAAACGCAAATTCTGTGCCGAATCAGACTTTATCGAGACCGAAGTTGAGCCGCTCTGGCTCACCCTGGCTTCGACGGCGATTGGAGCAGGTGAAACCTCGACGCGTCTATTGATGCTGCTCTCCATTAGTTCAACCAGAGCTTGATCTTTTAAACCTTTGAGAGAAATTTCGTCGGCGCCGGAATTTATGCAATCAAAAATTGACTCCGCAGAAAGTGTAGTGGTGAGCAAAACGACTATGATATCGCTGGTGGTATCACCATCTTTTACTTTTCTCGCAAGTTCGAACCCTGACATTTCCGGCATGTTGATGTCGGTTAAAATTGCCACCGGTTTTTCTTTCTCAATCAGCTCCAGCGCTTGCTTCCCGCTGCGAGCCAGTCGCACTGAGAAGCCACCTTTTTCGAGGGTGTGCTGATACAACATCGCCTGGGTCAACGTGTCTTCCACCAGGATAATTCGACGGTCCGTCTCCAAATTATTTCCCCCTGCAAGCCAGTTCGATAAGCAGTTCAGAAATTCGCATCGCCGGCAGCACATGCTGCGCGGCGCCCAGTTTAATCGCTTCGCCGGGCATGCCATGAACGAGAGAACTTTCGGCGTCCTGAACGATTGTAACGCCGCCGCGATCGCGCAAGATTTTTAACTCCTCGGCACCATCCCTTCCCATGCCTGTCAACAAGACTGCGGCGATCCGTCTTCCCGGAATTTCCGCGATCGAAGAAAACAGATACGACACTGAAGGACGCACACCGTGAACACAATCTTCCGTCGCTAATTTTACTCTGAGAGATGGAGATAGACCGGTTTGGAATGCCTCCGGACAAACATAAGCAATCCCTGGCATCAGCTTGTCGTTGTTATCACAGATTTTCACAGTGAAACCAGTCGTGGTGGCAAGCCAATCAACCAGAGCATTCGTGAAACCAGGAGCGATATGTTGAGCAATCAAAATCGGACATGGGAAATCATGTGGCAGTCCCTTCAGAATCATTTGCAAAACACTCGGTCCGCCTGTGGAGGCGCCGATTGCAACCAGCTCGATTGGCGGCTTATCTATGTCGGATTTCAGACCGTGGGCATTAAGACCATTTGTGTTGATACCGTTCATGCTGACACCGTTCGCGCCGATGCCATTCGTGCTGATACCGTTCGCGTTGATCCCCACACCACTGGCAGCGATACCATTTGCCTTGACACCATTTGTTCTGGAACCTGACGGGCTCTGTCCGCTTTGTCCGCTTTGTCCGCGCCTGATTCTCCTCACAAGCTTGATTTCTGCCATCGTTTTGATTGTTTCGATCAAACAACGTTCCGACTCATTCACATTATTGGTGAACTTAACTGGTCGTTCGACAGTGGCAAGGGCACCGGCTTCAAGTAGATCGAAGGCAATTTTTGTGTCCGTGTTTTCATCAGTTGAGCCGACAACCACGATCGGTATCGGATGCTTTTCCATAACTTCGCGAGTGAATGAAAGCCCTTCAGTTCCCGGAAGTTCCAGGTCAACAGTGATCAAGTCAGGTTTCGTCCGCGCGATAAACTTGAGCGCTTCAGAAGCGCTAGCAACAATTCCCAAAACGCGAATTTCGGGATCTGATTCAAGAATCCGCATGAGAAGCTCCTGCGCTTCAGGCGCATGCTCCACGATTAGAACTCTGATCAGGATGTCCGACATTTATACTAACCGTTTAACCATTTCAAGCAGATTGGATTTATCGAAATTACTTTTGACGAAATAGGCATTGGCACCGACTTCGACACCTTTGCGTCTGTCTTCTAAAGAAGCCAATGACGTGACGATGATGATTGGAATATCTTTTAGCTTTGCCTCTTTTCTGATTTTAGTAGTCAGCTCAAACCCTGTCATTCTCGGCATCTCGACGTCGCTGACGATCAGGTCGAAATTGCTATCCTGTAATAACTTTTCCCAACCGTCTTGACCGTCGCTCGCCACTGACACAGAAAAACCGGCTGACTCCAGAATGTTTTTAAGCAGAACGCGAGAAGTTATCGAATCCTCTACGACCAGGATCCGTTTTTGTGCTTGCGGCTTCGACTTCGCATCGCTGCGTGGTGCAGCCGATTGCGCCACCGGCACCATTGCACCGACGAGCACAGCCGAGGTCAGGACATCGTTCATATTCACGACTATCGCAAGATCACCGGTCTTCAGCATGGTGGCACCGCCGACGTTTCGAACCTGGGTCAACGGCGCCGGCAAGTTTTTCACGGCTACTTCTTGCTCACCATGGATGTCTTCGACGAGCAGTGCCATTGGATATTCATCGCTGCCGACAATCAGCAATGTGCAGTCATCGATTGGAACGGTGGAGTCGATGTGCAGCACATCTGCAAGTGACACCATCGGAACCAGACGCTCGTGAAAAATCACGGTCCGTTTTCCTTCTACCACGCGAATTTCTTGATCGCTGGCTCTTACAGCGGCTCTAATCGAGGCGGTAGGAATAACAAAGATGCGTCCTCCAACCGTCACGGCGATACCAACTACGGTGGCACGACGAACAGGAACCGCCAGCCGGAATTTGGTCTCGATGCCAATACGCGATGATACCTCTACCGATCCGCCAAGTTGTTCGACTTTGTCTTTGATTATCGCGCAACCCAGCCCCCGACCGGATAGTTCGTTAACGGTTCCGCGAGTAGAAAAGGAAGAACGGAAGATTAAACCAAGCGCTTCTTGATACGAAAGCTCCGCCGCCCGGTCAAAGGACAGAATTCCCTTTTCGACCGCGCTTATTTTGACTCGTTCCGGATCGATACCGCATCCATCATCTCTAACAACAATCTCTACTTTTCCTGACTTCGGCGCAGACAGTTGAATCGCAATCGTGGCTTCTGCCGGCTTCCCGGCAGCGGTTCGAACAGCGGGTGATTCGATACCGTGGTCAACGCAATTCCTGAGTAGATGCAAAAGCGGTTCTCGTAATTCATCGAGAATATTTCGGTCAATTTCTACGGCGCCGCCGATGATTTTAAGAGCGATTTGTTTTCCCTCATCGCGGGCTAAATCTCGAATCATTTTGACGAAAAGATCTTGCAGCACCGCAAATGGTATCATCGTCAATTCGCGACTCTGTTCAAGCATCGTGTCGATCAGAGTGCCGACTGTTCGCCGATCGGCAAGCACAGCTCGTTCCAATGAGTTGAGCCGGTCAGTTAATTTACCGACAAAGCTATCATGCAGATCGAGAAATTCTTGCAAATTGCTGCTGCCGATCTGGCTGACTAAATGATCGTTGGCATACAAATTTCTTCTCTGGACTTCGTTCTCGACTTCCGGGCGCAGTCGTTGCCATCGTCTCACCCACTGATTGAGAATCAACTGAAGCTCGCCGCAATCGATGTAGCGCTGGTCGGAGACTAGCTTCGCATAAACCAGTTCTTCGGCACCGTGAACCAAATCTTCGACCCTGTTCACTTTCAAACGAACGGTGGAACCGAGCACACCCATCGACGCAGTGCGATGCATGCCGGAAGCGCTGATGTCTTCGGTACCCGTAAACCGAACGTACTGACCGGTCTGCTCCGATGGATCGAACGGCATAGCGTACGCTGACTGATTCGCTCGCGCCTCTCTGTCAAATGTAGAAGGTCCGCCTGTCTGCTCCAAACCCGACCATGCAGACGTTCCCAATTTGTGAATGGTGATTTCTGGTCCGCCCTGACCCGCGCCGACGCCGCCTCCTGACGCTGCACCGAGCCCACCGGATCCAGCAGCAGCAGCAGTGGCACCACTGAGTGCTTCGTTACTAGTTCCTGAAGACGCGCTGCCGGCGGCGCCGAAGTCCGCAGATGAAGCCGCGGTTCCCGTGCCGCCCGCTCTCGAACCTGTTCCCGAATCTGCTCCCAAATCCGTTCCTAAAATGATCGGTGAACTCGTCCCGAGCCGGAGCGCCTCAGCCATCTCGTCCTGCGTCATCGCCGCAGCAACACGTTCAAGATGCTGCACTGACGGTTCCTCTGCCACTTCTAGACTGTGGACGACTTGATCGAGTCCGTCGGCGTAATCATTCATTCGATCGAGGAATAAACGATTAACTTTATGTTCACTACCTTTGTATGAAACCAACCGCGCTTCGACAATCTGGCAAGTCATCTCAATCACTCGGAGATTGACAGCTCGTGCCGATCCTTTGAGGCTGTGACACGTTCTCAAAAGTGATTCAACGGCTTGCACTTTGTTGCCATCATCTTTTTCGAGTTCGTTCAAACAGGAGCGAATGGTTTCAATCTGCTCGTGAGCTTCTTCGATAAAGGCTTCCTGCAGCCGTTTTAGGAAATCCGCATCCATCACTCATTAACCTCGAGAGTTTCCGTGGTAAACAAATTGGAACAGCTGAGAATGATGGTACCGTCCCTGGTGATGCCCTCAACAAAACGTCGAGGAATGTGTGAAAAAACTGGTGACTCAGCGGATATATCCGTGTCCGGAATAAATTCGAGACCCGTCACTTCATCAGTCATTACGCCGACACGCATCGAACTGGTTTTAACGATCAAAGTTTTGTCCGACCCCATCACAGCTTTCTCGTGCAAATTGCACAGATGGCGCAAATCAATGATCGAAATCAGCGGTCCGCGCAAACTGGCGATGCCGACGATGTATGGTGGAGTGCCTGGCACCGGCAGAATACTTTTGATTTGAAAAACTTCCTCGACATAATTCACATCGAACGCAAATAACTGTCGCGATAAAACGAATAGAACATATTGCTTACCGGGCGGGACTTCAGGCTTCTCCAGCGGCCGAGCCAGTTTTACCGCACGACCTTTTAGAATGCTGCGACGCAGTTGCGCCTCGAGGTGAGCACCAGGAGCTGATGATTTGGCGGTCGGTTGTAAATCATCGGTGTCAGACATTTGCTTAGCCTCCTTCCAAAATCGACTTGGTGATTGTCTTGAGCTGACCAGCCATTAAGCCGTCTGAGTCTTGTATTTCACTCGATTGATTGACCGACTCCAGCAAGTCGATCACTCGATGAAAACAGCGTTTCGCCTGGAGGTGAGAGCCTGATTGTTGGTGAATATTTCCGAGAGCAAAATGGGCGAGAATGTATTCAGGTTCTAGAAAAATCGCCTGCCTCAGCGAAATTAACGCGGCTCCGTTTTCTCCGAGTTCCTGTTGAATGGTGGCACGAAGGTAATACCATCTGGCATTGATTGGTTCGTAGCCGATCAACCGTTCGCTCCAGTCCATGGCAGCATCAAGGTTGCCGGTATTGGCGTAGGCTCGCACTAATAGAAGAAAAGCTTCCTGCGAAACAGCATCATGATTGGCAGGAACTTCCAGTAATAAATCTATCGCCTCGTCATACTTTCCTGATCGGTAAAGGTCATGCGCAGATCCGATCACGTCGTCGCCATTGCCGTAGTCCTTGACACTTGGTGATGATGAACGACCGATTTGGCTGGTCAAGCCCGCCAGATCTAAATCCGAATTTGAAGTTAAGGTAGAAACACCATGTGCGGTGCCTTCGGAAACGTCAGACATGCCGGAACGCAGCGAATCAAGCAGCGCCGAAGCTTCGTCGACTGAAAGCTCTCCTGGCTCGACCGGTGCGACGTTCTGACTGGCAGTGTTCGAATCGATCAGTGTTTCAAACGACTTCATATTCGGTGCAACGGATTGTCCAAAGTACGAGAAATTGCTCGTCACAATGCTGACTACGGAAGGCTTTGATTCGGAGAATGTGTTCTCTTTTTGTAGCAGTATGGCGCCGTCGACGTTGATGATTTTAAAATTGTCGGGAGCTGGATGTGGTATCTCGCTTGGTGCCAGAAAAAGATAACCACCATCTTTGAGGCAACGATGAAAACGTGCCAGCACTTCTGTGACGTGCTCGGGACTGAAGTAGATCAAAACGTTTCGGCAGAAAATTACGTCGACATCATTCGTCCCTGTCAACGCTGATGGATACGAGTCCGAAGCCAGGTTCAATTTGCCGAACCGGACCAATTGTTTGACTCGATCGCTAAGGCAATAGCGATCGTCTGAAGTCAGTTGAAAATATTTTTCTTTGATAAACGACGGTACTTCACGAAACGACCAGCGCCTGTACAAGCCAGCCTTCGCAAATTCGAGATAACGCGGATTAATGTCAGTGGCCAGGATCTCTAAACGCATGCGCTCGGCTGCCGACATCGAACTCAGTGCGGTGATGGCGATGGAATAAGGTTCTTCACCGGACGCGCAGCCCGCGCTCCAGATTTTGATCGGTCCGTCTTTTCCTAAAAGCGGCGGAAGCACTTGCGAAGTCAGCAAGTTGTAGCTCAACGGATCGCGGAAAAAATAGGTTTCGCCGATTGTGAGATAGCTGGCTAGAAAACCAAGTTCGTGATCCCCAGGATGGCTCCTGGTCAGCTCTCTGATGTATTCTTGCGGTTCTTCGAAGCCACTATCGGCGGCGGCAAGACAAATTCCTTTAGCAAAATCGTTGAGCCTGGCATCAGAAATTTTCAGACCAATGTGTATGTCGACCCAATCGACCATGGTCTTCAGGAGATTCTGCGATAGGCTCAGCGTCATCGGAATAAAATTACCAACCTGCCAACTAAGAGCGCCGTCTTACCTTGATTCGGTCTGTCAACGCCTTCAATTCACTGCCCAGTTGGCTCAATCGCACAACCGCTTGTTCCAACTCCTTGGCGCCACGCTGGTTGTCGTTACTTGCTTCTTCAACACTCTTCATCGCTTCCAGAACTTGCTGAACGCCTTGCAATTGCTGCTGACTAGACGCGTCGATCTGAATTGCCGCTTGAGCAGAACGCGCGATGCTATCCGCTAATGCCACCATCGAGCCGCCAGCTTGTTTGGCGAAACCTTCACCGTCTGCCACGACCTTGCTTCCATGTTCAGTCTTCATGGTTGCTGACGCAGTCGCTTCAACGATCTCATTAAGAATGCTGCGAACATTACTTGTCGCTTTTTTCGATTGCTCCGCCAGACTCTTGATCGCTTGAGCGACGACAGCAAAACCTTTTCCTTGTTCTCCGGCTCTGGCAGCCTCAATTGCGGCGTTAACCGCAAGCAGGTTTGATTGTTGGGCAATATCATCTACGGTGGCAATGATTTCGCCGACTTGTTTCGTCTGGTTTCTCAACGTCAAAATGGTCCGAGTCAACGAATCCATATGTTCTTTAATCGCCTGCATACCGGTGACTACGTCACTGGCGGCTTTTTGCCCGAGTTCGCTGGTTCGCAAAACGCTTTTCGCGTCGGCTGAAACGTTCTGCGCTTTTTTACTGGAAACCTCGACAGTCTGTCGCACTTCCTCGACAATTGTGGTCGTCTCGGTGACGGCGGCAGCGGTTTGAGTCGAATTAACAGATAAATTGGTTGCCGCTTCCAAAATCACTCGCGCCAGATCGGAAAGTTCTACGACGACGTTTTCAATGTTCGAATACTCTTCGGAGATTTGCGCCTCCAAATGAACATCGTCAGCCTTTTCGCGCGCCGTACGCGCACTTGTCGATGTTTTCGCTTTCGCAGCCGGTCGGGTTCCGTTGGTTGATTTCGTTTTTGCAGCCACGCGCTTCACCTGTGCCTTGTTTGCCATTAGCCCCCCTTATCCGTCGAATGCCAGCGGGACGCCACCGCTTATGCTTTACCCAGCTTGGGCACATCGACATCGCCTGCCACAAGTTCTGATAATTAATAGTAATAGATGGGCCTCACGGAAATATAGTACCCAGAACGTCAGCTCATACAACAAGAGCTTCTCCCTTGTAGTACAGTTACTACAGGGGTTAAATCATGAAACGATTTATTTTCAGACTACTTATGACGGCGTGTGCGTTCGACTTCGTGCTGCCGATGATTCCAGGGATTCAATTTCACGGCAATTTTCTTCATGCCATCGGTGCCGGGATCGTCTTTTCGATCATGGCATGGGTTGTTGAAATAATCGGATTCTCGATCGCGGCGCTTCTGACTATCACCACATTCGGTATCGCGCTGATTTTCCTCATTCCAATTTGGCTGATCGGATTCTGGTTTGTGCCGGCAATGGTTTTAAAACTGACAGCAGATTTTGTGCCGCAATACCTGGCGATTACCGGCTGGACACCCGCACTATGGGGCGGTCTTGTCATGCTCTTTATCGGAGCATTTACCAGTGATGGAACGAAATCAGTGCAACGCAAAAAAGATTAGTTCTAATTTCCAGAATTCTACATTTCCAGAATGGAACGAATCTCGTCGAAGCATACTTGTCGCTCTCTAATTTTGAGAATTTTAAACGCGTTCGGCGAAAGTGATTGCGCGAACAGTTGCTCTTCTTGAAACGTCTTCACTGTTTCAACGCTGTCGACAGCAACACCGATTTTCGTGTCACCATCACGCATGATCAAAATTTGATCGCTGGGTATTAGACCGCGCGATTCGCCAGTCATATGAAATCGCAGGTCATGAACTGGAACGATATCGCCGCGCAAATTGATCAGTCCAAGGATACATTCGGGTCGATCGATAAACGTCATGGTTTCGACCGCGTTGATCACTTCGAAAATCGACTCGACAAGCACAGCGACGGGTCGTCCGTCCATTCGTGTCACCAGTAATTCGAACGCCTCAGCCATCAGATTCGCCTAACCGATCACAGTTTCAACCCAAACAATCATCTCTTCCAATTGATCCGTCTCGAACAATTTATCCGCGTCGAGCAGAATCAATATTCCTTCAAGATCAGCCACAGCCATGTGCGGACTGGACTCCGGCAAAATATCCTTCAATCGTACGATTTTAGATATCGGCACATTGCGAGTGCCAATCACTTCATCGACAATAACGCACAAGTTGATACCATCACACACGACCAGAACCAACTGATTCGAAAGCGAAACCTTTCCGCATTCTTGACCCCAGCGCCGCCTGACGTCCACGAGCGGAACTTTCAAGCCGCGCACGTTGATAGCACCAAGCACGTCCTTTGGTGGCACTTCGGGAAACTCGCCGACATCCACCGCGTCAAAGACTTGAACCACCGCGTCCAGCAAAAACGCGCTTCGCACTTCGCCCATTCTGACAATCAGAATCGGAACGCTCTTAGTTTCGTCAACGCGGGCGTCTGTACCAGTCAGAAGCAAGCTCACCAAAATCCTCCACCATTACAATGACAGCATACTAGAGCGCGAGTCGTCGAGACAACTCCGATTGATATCTTCGCTTCGGGTCGAATTCCCGCAGCTTCGACCGAAAAACATGATATCCGGCGTACGCCGCCTCCACGACTGGCAAAGGCAGGCGCGAATCTTTGTGGATGTTTGGCAGAGAACCGGTTTCAATCGTCAAGATATCGAGGAAACCAAGAAACTCAGATGCGGTTTGACATCGAGGAAAGTCAAGCGCCAAGCAGATTCCGGAGCCATCGAAGTAGAGATATGTGGAACTACCGCGGAAAAGTTTTGATGACGCCATTGTGATCGGCAGATCATTTCTCATCAGCCACCATCTAATTTTTTCGATGAAGAAAATAAAATGCTCGACAGGAATCAAAACCTGGTACTCGTGTAATCCGTTTTTTCCAAAGGCATGAAAGTATAGATCGCGCGATGTTTTTCCTGGAAAGAAGCACTCACCGAGCGGCATTCTTTCTGAGCAGCCCAAGTTTAGAGTCTGATTGTGGCGATAAAATGCATTCATTATTCCGGTGGTGACGCGACCATAAATGGCAGGGAAATTCGCGCCTCGCGTTTCCGAAGTTAAAGTCAGTGGCGCTCTATGCAGCTTTGGTTGCATGATTGGAAACGTAGTTGTAGCCGTCGATTCGGAAGTCCTCTCGAATTTAGTATCAGCCTGCATAGCAGAAATTTTTCCGCACTGCAGAAACCCGCTGCCGAAGCGGGCGCCAGCTTGATTGAAATCGTGCCAGGATACGAGGTAATCGTTCATATCGGCAGCGTCGCAAAGCAGTTTCGGAAGCTCCTCGATCTGCGCGATTGGTTGCACGGATAAATCAATCAAATTCGACGCAAGAGGTTTGATTCTCAAAGTGACACTGACTATAGTGCCAGTCAAACCGAAGCCGCCAAACGTCAAATCGAACAAGTCTCGCTCAGTGTCCCGAGTTACAACGATGACGCCGTGCTCGACATGGTGGAGTGTGAAACCATCTACGTAGTGGATAAAATTTCCATCTCGGGCTGGATTCTTGCCATGAATGTTTGCGGCGATGCAACCACCCACGGTGATGGTCTGATAGCCGGGAAGCACAGGAATGACGTAGCCATGCGCAAGCAAATACTCTAAAAGCACGCCAACGGAAACTCCCGCATCGACCGTGATTGTTTGTAGTTCGTGATCGAGAACAGCGATTTTATTTAACTTAGTCGTGTCGATCGAAGTTATCCCTTCGCCAAAACTAGCTGCGGCGAAGGAGATCCCCGCGCCTCGTGGAATCAACTCTAAATTATCAAATGACCCAGAACCGACGATCACGGATTTGTCGTCAGGAACGATTAAGCGTCCATCGCAGCGGATGCCACCATCAAACGAAGTGAACAGGTGAAGTTTATCGCTATTGGAGGTGGCTGTCACGTTTAGAGATGCTGTCGCGTTCTGTAATAGGTGTCACGGTCGCAGTCAGGTGACCACTTTGAAGATAGCTGTCACGTTTACTGATGATGAAATTTGGTCGATTCAAAGAATTTTTATAAGTGCGTGCGGTGTAAATTGCAATGAATGCCACCGCACTGCCCAAGTATGTGGCGGACAGCATAATTATGGCAGCATCGATCCACCGAGAATCGTTGTAGACCCGCACGATGGCAAGTGCGAAGACAGCAGCGAGCCAGAAGAAGAATGTTTGAACAGGTAGTCGCAAAAACAATGTTGATGACGACAAAATTCCGGCTACTGCAAAATAGATCAATCTAAATCCGCTAAAGCTTGAATGTCCGGCAACACGTTTGTCTCGCTTATATGGAATTCCCATGCGACGAAAACCGACGCGGCCAATTGACGCGCGAATGAACGGAAACGACGAGCTGTCCTCAACGATGGCATCCCGTACTTCTTCGGTCATCAGCGAAAATTCTGCCATATCGAGAACGACTTCTTCGTCGGCTACGGCTTTCAAAACCCGGTAAAAGATTTTGCGTCCCCACATCAAAAGTGTCGGCTCATGACGATCTACACGTTCACCAAATACGATATCGTAGCCTCCTTCCTCATGGAGTTTTACAAAATCCAAGATCATTTCCGGCGGGTCTTCGCAATCAACGTCGATAAAGACAAACAGGTCACCACGAGCCGTTCTTAAGCCACATTCCAGCGAAGCCTGATAGCCCACGTTTCGACTCAAAGTGATTATATGAATGAATGGATTCTCGGCTCGTAGTTTAAGAATTTCAGCGAGCGTGTCATCCGTGGATGCGTTATTTGAAAACAAAAGATCGACATTGTATTTTTCCAAAAGCTGCTCGCGAACCGCCTTCAGGCGTTCCGTGAAAATTGGAATACTGCCCATCTCATTATAGACAGGGCAGATCACAGTTAGAAGTTTCTTTGTTTTAGTTTCGACCATGTTCGTGGAAGCGGAAGTTTTAGTTTAAACGGGCGGCGTTATTCACAAAATACAACATCAATCTTTTGTAAGCCACTAGTCCGGTGGCTCCGATAGTTTGAATACCCGGACAACGAAAGACCTGCCACTGGACGAATAGCGAGTCGCCTCAGTCTTTATCGGATATCGGGTGGTGATTGCGTCGATCAGTTCTTGCTGTTTCTCTTTCGAATGAAGTTTACTGTTCAATTCACTATCATCGGTAATTAAGACAAGCGACTGCGCACGGGTGATGTCAATTTTCCGGATCCAATCCAGGGCTTTATCGATCGATTCCTTGTCAGAAAATCCTGCGGCGTAACCTTTCAATTTCGCAGGCGTCGCTGTGGTTTGATTCGGAAATCCGTAATATAGCTCTGGCGGCTCGCCATGCTGTTCTTTGGCAATATAATAGTTCAGAGTATACGCGTTAAAATCAGGCGCGATCATAACCGCGCTTTGTTTGAATTTTTTAGATTGCCAGTCCTTGGCGAATTTACGAAGGCCAGAATCATCTTCGACGCTCATACCTTTAACATCGCTATAAGAGATCAGAATCAGAACAGAACATATCAAAGCAATAGCTGCATTGCGCCGCACTACAGAACGTCTCGCCAGGCGGATTCCGACCTGCGAAATCAGTTCTACCGAGATTGCCGCAAAGAGTATCCAACCGAAAAATACAAACGACATGACATAACGTTGGCTGCCCACAAAAGGTGCAAGAAAGTTATATGCCAAAACTGGAATCAGCGTGTTGACGATTAACAACGTGTAGGCTTTGTGGTGATCGATGTACGTGATCAATTCTCTGCGAAATAGCAGGACAAGCGCCTTCCAGACCATCATCAAAACGATGATCGGCAACGCTATGCACAGTAAGATAAACGACGTGTTCCAGGGCAGCGGAAGCGTGGCTGCAAAATTGCTGGTGACAATAAACAGCAAATTATTGCTGGACTCGCGATCATATGGAAAACTTCCAAATGCTTGCTGATCGAAGAAAATCGGCATCCAGGGCAGGAATGCGAGTAGCGAGAAAGTCAAAGTTGCCATAATTCTTTCATGTTTAAACACGATTGATTTAAATGGAAACCTTGTGTATGCCACTGTATTTAATCCCATCAAAATAACAATGAGAAGTGCTGCATAATTCGAATAGAGCATAAGAACTGTCGATACGCCGAGCGCAAGTAAACGAGGACGTCTGGTCGCTTTAAGACAACGAATGAAGAAGTAAAACGTGAGAGTGGCCAGGACGGCAATCAGAGAAGAACTTCTGGCTTCCCGCGAAAACACCACTCCCAGAGGAGAAACACTGGCGAAAAATGCGCTGGTCAGGGCGATGTCTTCTCGTTCGAATAGCTCCCGCGCCAGTAAATAAACGCAGGGAATCAAGGCGACTCCCAGCACCATAGACGGTATCGCCATCATTAAAGGAGCGTCACCGAACAGCCGCACCCACATCGACATAATCGCGAAATAAAGAGGCGGAGCGAACTCGTAAATCTTGATTCGTTCTATAAGTTCCAGCGGATTAGCGCTGTTTGCCAGAAAAACAGTGACCGCCTCATCCGCGTCGAGACCGGTATTGAGGGGAAGTAAACGCAGAAGCACGCCAATCAGAATAATAAGGACCAGTAGGTAGGAAACCTTATGTTTCACTGGCTGGCTGATTTTCCTGACCCTCGGTTCCATTTGTAGCAGTGGCATTACCGCGCTGCCGGTGGCGATTAAGCACTTCGGAGAAGAATAAAGCCATGACCAGAACAGAACCGGTGATACTCAAGAAATACCAATGTTGATTGACCAGGTAAGCTGCGATCAAACCGAGCAAGCCGGAGGCACCATATATGATGTAAGCCACTTTCTTCTGGGATAAACCGGTTTGAAGAAGTCGATGGTGAATGTGCCCGGCGTCAGGCGAGAAGATCGATCGCCGAGCCGCCATACGTCTGACGATTGCCCAGGCCGTGTCGAGTAACGGGAAGAACAAAATCAAGACGACCAAAAGCACGGTCGGCACTATTACAGTTGCTGCAGCCGCACCTTTTATGACCCCCGTAATTGAGATCGCGCCCAAGATAAATCCGACAAGGTACGCACCCGAGTCACCGAGAAATATTCTGGCGGGGTTGAAGTTCCATCGCAAAAATCCGAATAGGGCACCGGCGACAACGGCCGCAATCAAAGCAGCGTAAGGACGATCGATACTGGCGCCGAGGGCGACGCTCCAGATCGTCAAAGCTGAGATTGCCGAAACACCGGCCGCGAGGCCGTCCATGCCGTCGATCAAGTTGACGGCGTTGGCGACACCGACCAACCAGATTACCGTGATCGGCAAACTGAGCGGACCGAGGTCAATAGGCACGCCGCCTTGTATGGCTAAAAACCCGAGGTTGATATCCATGGCGTCAGGAATCGGAATTGATTTAATTCGCACACCAAGCGAGTACGCGGCGGCAGCGGCAAGAATTTGCACCATGAATTTCATACGGGCTTTCAGCGATTCGAGATCGTCGAGCAGGCCCAGTACAAAAACAAGCGTGCCACCAACTGCGATGCCGGCAATGCCTTCAACGCCGCGTGCTTCGGCCGGCAGTTTACCGGCAATAGCAATCAAAGACGCAACGGTGACAAGAATACTGATAAAGATCGCCACCCCACCGAGCCGTGGAATCGGCACTTTGTGGATGCGGCGCTCTTCGCCGGGTTTGTCGACGAGACCCAGACTCAATGCGCGCGATCGGATTTCAGGCGTTAGCCACCAGCTGATCGACATCGCGATAAGAAATCCTGGAATTTGCATGGCATCGAGATTGCCGTGAGGGCAATAAAAGGCAGCCCACGCCAGACCGAACAAAAAGATCAGCAACTGAAAACTGCGAACTCCGCCTGCCGGTTTTGTCCGAGCTTTTTTCATTTTACGCGGCACTCCCGTAGCGGCAATCGCGCCAGGTTCAACTGTATCCGATGGGTCGCTGATTTTGGCAACGCTGCCCACTGGCGACGCGCTCAAAGAATTATCTTCAGCCTGCTCACCAACCATTTTAACCGCTGCCTTCGCTTTAATCTCAGTCAACTACCTAACCCCGACAGCTCGTTCCTTATACAACGGATAACGCTCACAAAGCTCCGCTACAGTTTTACGAGTTTTTTCTTTCAAATCTTCGTCATCAGGCGACTTCAATAAATCTGCCATCATTTTGCCGATTACTTCCATCTCTGAAGTACCGAAACCACGAGTGGTTACAGCAGGCGTTCCTACTCGGATGCCGCTTGTGACGAATGGTTTTTCAGGATCGTTAGGCACCGCATTTTTGTTGACGGTGATATTGACCTGCTCAAGAAGGCTGGAAGCTTTTTTGCCGGTCAGTTTAATCGGTCTCAGATCGACAGTCATAAGATGATTATCGGTGCCACCAGATACGATAGCAAGGCCGTTATCTGTCAAAGTAGCCGCTAACTTCTTAGCGTTTGCCACGATACGCTCTTGATACTGTTTGAATTCCGGTTTCAGTGCTTCACCGAAAGCGGCTGCTTTAGCGGCGATCACATGCATAAGCGGTCCGCCCTGGATGCCGGGGAAGACGGCTTTGTCGATATCCTTGGCATAATCTTCGTGACACATGATGACACCGCCCCTGGGGCCACGCAGTGTTTTGTGCGTGGTGGTCGTGACGAAGTGAGCATGTGGAAAAGGACTGGGATGCAATCCGGCAACAATCAAACCGGCGATGTGCGCGACGTCCGCAAGAAGCAGCGCTCCGCATTCATCGGCAATCGCGCGAAACTTATCGAATTCAATAATGCGCGAGTAATTTGATGCACCGCAAACGATCAACTTTGGACGTATCTCCATCGCTTTCTTACGAACGTCTTCGTAATCGATTTTTCCGGTCTCAGGATTGATTCCGTAAAATTGAGCGTCGAACCATTTGCCGGACATGTTGACCGGCGAGCCGTGCGTCAAGTGACCACCCTGATCGAGCGCCATGCCCATCGTGGTATCACCGGGTTTCAGCATCGCGAATTCAACAGCCATGTTTGCTTGAGCACCGCTATGCGGTTGGACATTGGCGTGAGGTGCGTTGAACATGCGCTTCAAACGGCTGATCGCAATTTCCTCGACATCGTCGACGAATTCGCAACCACCGTAATATCGCTTGTGCGGCAGACCTTCTGCATATTTGTTTGTCAGGACCGAACCCTGTGCTTCAAGCACTGCTTCGCTGACGAAATTCTCGCTGGCAATCAACTCAATCGAGTTTTGCTGCCTGCCGAGCTCGTTGGAAATTGCTTGGTATAGCTCAGGATCACTGTCTTTGAGAAAGCCCACGTTTCGTCCTCCAGCCTCGGCTCTAAACTGCTAATATTTTAGCTGTTTTTTCTATGCGGCATAGTCCAAACACGGCGTGATTGCGTGATGCAAAGGGAAAACCTGTCTCATCTTGGTAAAGTTTGGGTTAGACGAACATTCAGTACTGCTTGAGCAGATCAAGAGTTCGCATCTTTTTTCCGGCGCGGCTCTCGAGATTCCGCTGCATGAGCCGATGCGCGGCATCCAAGGCCGGAGACTGCGCTTCGGTGTAAGCCGGTCGGCGACGAGTAAGACTCTCTGGCAGAGCCAGTTCATCGCATGTCGCGTCGGCATTGACCAGCATTTTCCAAACCAATGGAGTAACGAAGATGCCGCGTTCTTCGTACTCGGCGTCGTATGCGTCAAAATTTCTCTCAGCCACGCGCGCTCCGGACGTAGAGCTGGAGCGCCCGCACTTGTCACATCCGATGCCACCCAGTTCCGAAAAGAACACAGTGATGTTGTACTCAGTCAGCGGGCGGCGGCATTTTATGCAGACTTGCAGCTCGGGTGAAACACCAAGCTGACGCAGCAAAAACATTTCGAACTCAAGCGAAAGCAGCCTGGCGTCCGCAACTGCAGCTTCCTGCATATGGAGCGAATTGAATAAAACTTGATAGAACAGTTCGCTCTCTTCCTCCAAACCTTCGCCGAATGCCTGAGTGAGTTCGGCGTAGTAGAGCGCGTGTGTGAGCCGGACAAGGTCGGCCCGCAAGTTTCGAAAGGTGCAGACTGACTCAGCCTGCGTGATAATGTCGAGAGATCTTCCTTTTGCCACCAACATCTTGTTGACGCACAGAGCCTCGGCTTTGCCGGACATCTTGGTGCCCGGTTTCTTGGCACCCTTTGCCACAGCCCGCACCAGCCCACGTTCGCTGGAGAACATCGACACGACTTTGTCGGACTCTCCGATTGGAAAGCCTCCAACGATGATTGCAGTCAAGCTGTAAGTAGCCATTGAGTTTCCGTTTGCATAAGGAAGTGGGGGGGCAGAAACCGAGCGAACGGAACGGTCTAGAGAAAGTTTAGCAGGATCGCGTCGGCGCAGGGTTGGCACCAGTGGCGGTGACAGATCGATTTTTGGTTGAAACCATATGCATTCGGTATAAAAAACGCTCACATCGGCAAACTCGCTTTTGAAAATCCCGGGGGTTGGAAAAGTTGTCGCTCGACCCGGCAAACCGCAATGCGGTCCGAATTTAATGGTGTCCGATAAGCATAAAAGTTGAGTCTGTCGGTCGTGTGACGCCAGGCACCCCAAAATTCACGAGATTAAAGACCAGGAATGCATTGATTTAGTCCTTTAAGAGCTAAAGGACCAACCGAAACCAACGCGAGCAAAAATTTTCTCAGGGCTCATTTTTGCGACAGGTTGCCGCTTAACCTGTTTTGAATCTATAAGACAAGTGTAAAAGAAAGTAGACACTTCTTTAGGCCTGACGCGAATGTCTACCGACGACGAGTCGAAGCAAGACGAACAAAATACTGAGGGCTCCGCACATAAGCAAGATGCTGAGCAGGCGTCTCCTGTTTATTTGTTTCCGGAGAACAGTGTCTATGATCTCGCGCCCATTGTCATTCCGGACAATATTAGGCTCGGCGCGCCCGCCGGTGATGAGGCCGAAGCTGACGACAGGGATTACGGGCAGGCCGCTGACCAGGCCGCCGCTACGACTGAAGATGCTGATGAGAAGTCAGTCTCAACGCAAGCGTTGATCCCGGAGTCCAGCAACGTCAACATCACGGCATCTGAGGTCTCTTCTCAGAAAATAAACCCTGATGATCGAGGCTCGGGCAGCCAATCGACAGAATCTGCATTCTCCAGACCGGTCTCGCTGCCGCAGCAGCCGCCAATCGGCTCGACGCTCGGCAAATTGAAAATTCAGGCACGCAAAGTTAAAGCGACTGCGGATCTTTCGAAGGTCGTTTCGAGATCGACCGAGCTTGATCCGGTTGAGCCAACCGAGCAAACCGCTGAGTTGCATCAGGCTTCCAGCACTGCCGAAACAGCCGGCGAGATTAGCATCACGGCGGAGTCTCCGGCAGCCGACGTGCTGGAAACGTCTCAACAAGCCAGGCTAAATGACAGTGAGACAACGGCACCGGGGTTGAAACCGAATGATGGTCAGCCCACTCAAACCGGGGAAACAAGCCCGACATCTGGTTCTTCCAGTGACGCTGTTAACGTAAGTGCAAGTGAGACAGCCGCCCGCTCTGATCATAATGAAGAATGGTCGGAACATGCCTCGGCAGTTCTCGAACATTTTGGTTGGGAACAGGCCGGCTGGTCGCCGCCGCAAGAGCATCTCGACATCCAGGCTTCCAGTGATAAATCGGCGGACGATAACGTCGAAGTACAAATAGGAAACGCGACTGAGCCAGCCGACGAAATTCAGGTCGAACAAACCCACGACGAAATTTCGCAGCCGGCAGAGCAATCTTCGGAAGCGGCAAACGACGAAGACTATGGCAAGAATTTTTTCCCGGAGCACAGTGCTTTCGATCTTGAGCCGATAGTAATCCCGGACGATCAAAGACTGGGTTCGCCAGCCGGTCCGCAGGCGGAAGTCTCTCAACCTCCTCAAACAGATCCTCGAAAAACGGCTCCACATCAGAAGTTATCGCCGATCAAAATCGGACAACTGCGACCGGCGGCGCGGAAGGAAACTCCCAATTCGCCGAAACCCGTGCCAAAACACGATTCGCAGATCAGTCCCGCCGCTCAATATGGCGTGCCGCATGCTGAGCAAAACGGCGAATCAGGAGTCAGTTTGGTCCAACCCAACATTACGATTCCGACGTCCAACGGCGACGAGCATATCGTGATCTCTGAATCTGAGCCTGCCGACCCGAATTCAAATGGAAGTGCCGACGGGAATGTTGGCGCGGAGTCTATCGTTATTGAATCTGACGCTGAAGGCGCGATCGAACAAGGAACGCATGTCCCGGCACCAGGTGATACTGCAGCAGTCGATGCTTCTCCGTTCGGTGCTTCTTCGTTGGATGCTTCATCGGTTGCTTCAATGGAAGGCACCGTCGAGCCTGGCGTCACATTCGCAGAACCGAATTATGCCCAAAGCGATTTAGATGGAAGGATTGATGAAAGTCAAACTTCCGGCAACTGGGACGAGCAGACGGGTTGGGAAGACGTTGTTTCCCAGCAAGAACGTTGGCAAGAAAAAACCGGTTGGGAAGAAGCCGTCGAAGAGAAAGGTGAATGGGAGCGATCGGGTTGGAGTGATTCAGACACGGACGCTGGTGTTGATCCGCAAAGTACATCGCAAGAAACTTCGCTACCGGATCCACAAGTTCATTCACAAGAAATTTCACCGCCGGATCCGCAGGTTCATTCGCAAGAGATTCCACAACTCGATCCGCAAGTTCACTCACAAGAAATCGCACTACCGGATCGGCAGGCGCATTCACAGGAGATCGGGCAACGAGATCCCCTGCCTGATAATCAGATCGACACTGCAAGTAGTGCCCACTTTGAATCGAGCGGCGGAGATTCTGTCACGGGTACTGTCCAGACCGGTGACCTGGAACCAGTGAAGAGAGCACCTTCAGTCGATGCGTTGTTCGGAGGCGCCGATGATGACGACATTGACGATGTCGTGGCCAGTGAATCATCCGGCGGCGTCGAAGACCTCGCTTCCGTCGGGATAAAAACCCTTGAAATTGAACCGACTGAACGTGAATTCATTGAAGAGCAAATCGGCACCGCCACTGGTGACAGTAACTATCCGTTTGAACCTGAAGACGAAACCACTAACAATCAAGAATTCGCAGGGCGGCCTGAGAGTGGAACGTATCCTGCCATCGTCATATCCGAAAGTTCTGATCAAGCACCAGAAGTGGTATCAAGCCAAACAGTCGAAGGAAACGACCAGCCTGTTACTATAGACAACCCAGTTTTGAATCTCGACGATTCCGCGGAAATACCGCCCATGGGCAGCTTCGATATCAACAATCTTGGCATCGGAACTGCGGACATCGATCAGATTATCCTCGAACACAGTAGCGTTCAACTGACTCTTCGAGCTGGCGCGCTTGAAGAAGCCGAAGAAGAGGAGCGATACCTGCGAGAGTTATTGTTGACCGAACAGCGTGATGCTGAGCTACAAGATCAAAAATATGGTGTTTCACCTGTCCAGTCGCAAGAACACACAAACCCAGATCTGCAGGATAATCCGCAGGCTTCTTCTTCACAAGAGCTTGAAGTTGCAGCGCTCAAAGAAGAGCCTACTTATGACGAAGAAGATTCTCTGCAAGAATTCCGACCGACCGACAGCATTTATGAATTGGCACCATTTGTCCTACCTGCGGCCGGAGAGCGGCTTACAGACAAGGACTCGCCCGGCTCCGGGACGAAGAAACCCGCCGTAAAACGAACAATGGAACAGGCGATCAATGCAGCCGACACACCGGAGCGCGCCGCAGTTCCATCGTATTCGTCAGATCCACTTGTCGGCACCACATTAGCTCATAGCTACGAAGTCCTTGATGTGATTGGTCAAGGTGGCATGGCAATTGTTTATCGTGCAAAACAAATCGCCACTGGAAGACTGGTGGCCATCAAGACCTTGAAATCACAAAATCCACCGGACGTGATGCGTTTTAGTCAGGAAATTAAAACGCACGCGCAGTTGGCTCACAAAAACGTGGTTGATTATATCGACTCGTTCAGCGCGCGTGGTCAGCTCTTTCTGGTCATGGAGCGCATCCGCGGTATAAGTCTCGAGGAGATTATCCGAACGTTTGGTAAACTCGATGAACCGGCTAACATTGTCGATATCCTGACGCAGATTCTTGACGCCCTGGAGTACGCGCACAGCGGCGGATTGATTCACCGAGATTTGAAAACGGGCAACGTGATTCTGATCAAAGAACAAGACGAAGCCATGGTCGTCAAAATTCTTGACTTTGGGATTGCCAAAATTCAAGGTGATTTGCAGCGGCTGACACATGTCGGACAAGCGCTTGGTTCGCCAATCTACATGAGTCCGGAACAATGCTCAGGCAAACTGCTGACCACCAAATCGGATCTGTATTCATTAGGTGTGGTCGCGTACGAGACGGTGACCGGTACGCCACCATATTCGAAGGGCACGCTGATCAATGTTATGGCTGCGCATTGCAACGAAAACATCAAGCCCAAGCCTCTTTCTGAAACAGCACCACATCTGCCTAAATTTAAATTGCTCGATCAGATTCTACAAAAAGCACTGCAGACTCCAGCTGAAAAACGCTGGCAAAGTGCCGAAGAATTTCGAGTTGCACTGCAATTCTGGCTGCGATCTGTCGAGATCGATGCGGTCTACGACGAGCTTCCAGTAGAGTTGATGAGATCTCCTGTCACTGAACTGGATATCGACAAACTTGTGGCCAGCGCCTCAGCCAACACAGCGCCATCAAAACCAAATGCGGCGCCCGCCTTTAGCTGGGCGCAAGAACCGGCGGCCGAGCCGCAAGCGATAAGCGGGCAAGCGCTCTCTCCGGTGTCCGCTCCGGATCAAAAAACCAGCACTGGAGAAAACGCGGGTTGGGATGCAGAAGATCAAGAAGTCGATGATATTTGGCCGGAACAACAGGGCGGTTGGGAAGAAGGCACCAAGCCGGTCGAAGTAGTTCCAGGTTGGGGAGACGCATCAGGCGCATGGGGCAGATCAGAAAAACATCGTCAATCTGATTCTCCCGAGAATGAAGCGACTGAGGATATTTCAACAGCGTCGCCACCAGCCGACCCGACGCCAACCACCACATCTGGTGCCAACCAGTCGATTCCAGATCCGAATCAAAAACTGTTCCAATCAAATTACCAGGCTGAAACCAGCGATTTGTGGAACGCTCAACAGAATCAAGTCAACCAGAGACGAAGCTCCGTCAGAGATCTTTTAGCTTCTCCGTTTTCGATTAAGGAAGAGCCAAAATCGTTTGAAGTGCAAACATCCGTGGAGATGAATGCGGTAGGCAGTGAACCGCCGAATTTGCAACAACCGGCACAGCCAGCGGAATTGCCCCCGCCGGCTCCGATTCCTAATATCTCGTTCGATCCAAATCCAATCACCGCCAGTAGTGCCGCAGAATCCATGGATCAAATGGATCTTCGAAAACGACAAGCTCCGGAACAACCGCGTTCGGCTACGAACAACATTGTTTTATACATAATAATTGGCGTCGTTATGGGCATCGCTATTACCTTTTTGTTTGTTTACTATTTCTTCGTTCAAACTGACACTTTCAACATTCGCAAGGGCGCCAAGACAAATCAGACAGCGCCGGCGAGCACAATTGGTCCTGTTCGAAATACCCCAATTGAGCCTGATGCTTCAACTACTTCAACTACTTCAACTACAGAACCAACGAAGACAACTGACGAAGTCAGTCCTGAATCTGAAAAATCAGAGGCAACAGATTCGCCTGTCCAACGAAGAGGACGCAAAAAATCAGACTCGACCGAACCAGACACTGCGCCGGAAGCATCCACTTCAAGAGAATCAACTGATTCAAAATCGGATGAAACTCCTGCTGCTACGCCGACATCGGAAGATGCGACTTCCTCTGACGCGACGCGTAAGCCATCATCAACTGAGCCTTCGAGCACCACGAATCCAAGCAACGCACCGACGCCGTTCAAAAAGGGCGAGCCTGAAGAAGGCGTCGACTTCTAATCACGGATAGTTGTTTCAGTTGCTCAGTGCTGTTGAGCGTTATTCGCTATGGAACATTCGTTATAGAACTTCAATCGCTATAAGCAGATTTACAAGTTCAGAACGCACTGAAATGTTCTCTGAAGTTCAGAGGCGATGAGTGAAGTTGCAACGATTGCGACAGTAGTTTAATCCTACGATTTCTTCGCGCGTTCTTTAACCATCGAAGCCCAGTCAGTGTGGACGAATCCAACTTCTGGTTTGTCGAGGCGTTCGTATGTGTGAGCACCAAAGAAGTCGCGCTGCGCTTGCGTCAGATTTTGTGGCAAGTGCTCAGTGCGATACATATCGAAGTACGCGAGACTCGATGACAACGCCGGAACTGCGATGCCGTTGTTCTGCGCGAAGTTGATCACGCGGCGCCAATCTTGTTGAACACCGACGATGTATGACGCGAAGTTTGAGTCCACGAGGAGGTTGGCCAACTCTGGATTTTCAGCGTATGCTTTGCGAATTTCTTCGAGCAGTTCGGCGCGAATGATGCAACCGCCTTTCCAAATGCGAGCGGTCTCTCCGAGGTTGATATTCCACTCGTAGTGTTTCGAACCTGCGCGAATGAGAGCCATTCCCTGCGCGTAGCTGCAAACTTTACTGGCGTAGAGCGCCGATGCCAGACACTCGAGAAAGTCTTCTTTTTCTTCTTCTTCGGTGATTGGCACAGGTCCTGAAATAACTTTCGAAGCGGCGATGCGCTCATCTTTCATCGACGACAACATGCGGGCAGTCAAAGCTGAATCAATGGTCGGAACTGGAACACCGAGTTCCAATGCGACTTGAGAGGTCCAACGACCCGTTCCTTTTTGACCAGCTTTGTCGACGATCAGATCGACCAGCGGTTTCTTAGTATCCGTATCGGTGACGGTTAAAATCTTCGCGGTAATCTCGATCAAATACGAATCGAGAATGCCTTCGTTCCAATCCAGGAAAGTCTCGGCAATTTCCATTGCTTCCATTCCAAGACCACGACGCATGATATCGTAAACTTCAGCGATCAATTGCATGTCACCGTATTCGATACCATTGTGAACCATCTTCACAAAGTGACCGGCGCCATCAGGACCGAGGTAGGTCACGCATGGACCGTCATCGACTTTGGCAGCAATCGCTTCCCAGATCGGACGAATCTGTTCGTAAGCTTTTTTGTCTCCGCCCGGCATCAAGGACGGACCGTTGAGAGCGCCTTCCTCACCACCGGATACACCGGAGCCGATCAGGAAGACATTGTCCATTGCCAGAGATTTCTCGCGCCGGCGAGTATCTTCATAATGCGAATTGCCACCATCGATGACGATGTCGCCATCGTCGAGGAACGGACGAAGCATGTCGATTGTGCTATCGACTGGCGCTCCAGCTTTAACAAGAAGAATAATCTTGCGCGGGCTTTCCAGACTTTCCATGAAGGTCTTCACGTCTTTGCAGCCAATCACTTCTTTGCCTTTGGCGCCAGCTTCCAGGAAAGCATCAACTTTATCGGAGCTTCTGTTGTAGACAGCTATCGGATAGCCATTGCGTTCGATGTTGAGCGCAAGATTTTCGCCCATCACACCAAGCCCGACCAATCCAATTTTTGCTTTCTTCGTCATCTATCCTTCCTCCGGCGTAAGCCCTATTTTGATCGCAGTCACAGATTCCATTACGGATTTTTCGAAAAACTAAATACTTCAAGTCCGGCAAAAAGCCGGGTCGAGCGCGGACGCAGCGTCCTTATCGAGGTACCACTGCGGCTGACCGGACACTGGTTTGACCATTTGCGCCGGATACAAATCCTTATCTTTGCCGCTGATTATTTCAGAAACAACCTTCGATTTTCCTTTGCCCGATACGATAAACCAAACGTTAACAGCGTTATCGAGCACAGGTAGTGTGAGAGTGATTCGATTGGTTTTAAACTTTTCAACGTAGTTAGCGACGCAAATTTTGCGGCACTCGTTTAACGCGGCAGTGCCCGGGAAAAGTGACGCGGTGTGCCCGTCGTCGCCCAGTCCAAGCAAAATCAAGTCGAACTTTGGAAACTGATTTTCTTCAAGATCAAAGAACGCCTGGATTTCTTCCTCGTACAACTTTGCCGATTCTTCCGGATCCGAGTCCTGAAGTTCTGTCGCAAAAACATTTTCATCTCTCACAAGATCTGGCTTAAACAGCGTTTGTTTAGCCATCTTAAAATTGCTTTCGTCACTGGTGTGAGGAACGCAACGCTCGTCGCCGAAGAAGAAAAATGTTTTCTTCCAGGGCATTTCGTACTTGAGCGGTGCCGACGCTAACAGCTCATAGAGCGGCTTAGGAGTGCTTCCGCCCGACAGTGCGATCGTGAAATGTCCGTGGTCGGCAACCGCTCTGGCAGCGGCATTGACGATGTCCTCAGCTGCTTTTGCAATCAGCTCCTTACTCGTGTCGAACACATGTATTCCAGCACTGGCAGTCATTATTTCAACGCTCCGCATAGCTCACAGACGATGTCCAGCAGTTCTTTATATAGTTCTGCCGTGAGGGGACTATCAAGTACGTCGACAACTAATTGGCTTTGTGTTTTTTCAGCCATGCATAAGGTCTCATGCACTTCACTGCGCTTCATCAGCGCTGCCACCAGCCCGGGGCAACCTTCTTTCTGCATGACCACGAGCGATTTTTCTTTGCCGACAAAATCGGCAGCGAAGAAGCACACCGTGCCTGGTGCCACAGTATCGAGTGGAACCGCTTTCAAACTCACATTGATCTTCTTACGACTCCATTTGAACTTCAAATCGACGTCGTTGTCTTCATTGCGTTTTGCAGAATCGAAAGTCCAGCCCAGCCGCGAAGCGAGCCAGGAAGCCAACAACAGGCCTTGAGCCGATTGTCCTCTTGGTGGCGCATCGGTTCGTTCAGAAACACCAATCACGATTGACGAAACCAGATCTAAATCCTCTAGTTCGAGCAAACCATTGGTTTCTTCAAACGCATGAGCGATTGTCTGGCGCCATGGAAGCAGTCGGCGCCAGTTAAGATCGTAGAGCGCGCCGCCGTCTTTAAGACGCAGATAAGCATCTTTTAGATCGAACATATACGTAAGTCTGTCATCGAATTCTGCGGTGTCGACGACCAGTCTTTCCATAAATGGGAAGAACGGTCCAAGCAATTCCTTCGAAGGACGCTTGTGCTGACACCAGAGCCAGGTCGGCAAATCGACCAGCTGAAGCGGCGATACGACACTGGCTAAATTGCGCGTGCCGGGACCTTCCCAACGAACCGTGATTTGTTCGCAACAAATTTGCTTCGCGCTTTTACCAGGAATCATTCGACATCTGGCCGTAACCCAGGCTTCAAGATGCTCTTGTTCAGCTGGTATTGCCATAGCAAGAATGGCACGACATGGGTGTTTTAGCGTGATATCTTCAAGCAAGAAACCGGCGTCCACTTCCGCGTTGGCATCAGCTGTAAAAAGAATGAACGTGATGCTGCATGCGCGAGTAACTGCAGGCTCGTCACTTTCCGACGCATTTTCGGCTTGCAGCCAGAGTTCCAGGAGTTCTTTCTCGATGCGATCGACATCGACGTGGTGAAACTTGCCCGAGAGAAATGACGACATCTCGGTTTTATCATGCAATGTCGAGGTCATAGCTCCCTCCAAGTGTGCCCTTCAATCGAAAGCATTTCATCACTCTCTTGAGGTCCCCACGAACCTGACTCGTAGTTCGGGAACGGACGATGGGCAACCAAATATCCTTTGCCGGTTGATTTGCCCGGAACTGATTTTTCCCAATGCTCGATAAGCGGTTGATACAACTTCCATGACGCTTCGTAGAAGTCCGACCGCGCATACAATGACGGGTCACCGATTAAGGCGTCTAAAATCAAACGTTCGTAAGCCGGTGGAGTTCTGCTACCAAATGCGGTGCCATATCTGAAGTCCATTGTTAATGAACGAATCTGCGTCGTCGGACCTGGTTGCTTGGTGGCAAACTTCAAAGAGATGCCGTCATCAGGCTGAATCTTCATGACAAGAACGTTGGGACTTTCGGACGCCGGAGTGTTGTGATAGATCGAACCACCCAGTTGTTTAAACAACATTTTAGGCGGCTTGCGGAATTGAATCGCGATCTCGGTCAAGCGCTTGGCCAGCCGTTTTCCCGATCTCAAATAAATCGGAACGCCCGCCCATCTCCAGTTATCTATATAGAGTTTCAATGCCGCGTAAGTTTCACGAGTAGACTCGGGCGACACATTTTTTTCATCGCGATACCTGGCAGCCTTATCGCCCAGAACATAACCTTCTCCGTACTGACCGCGCACTGAGAAATCATCGATGGTATCAGCTGAAAACGGACGAATTGCATTGAGAACTTTGACTCGTTCGTCACGCGTAGCTTCAGGATCCAACGAGATCGGCGGTTCCATTGCTACCAGTGCCACCAGTTGCATCAAGTGATTCTGAATCATGTCGCGCAACGCGCCGGCTTCTTCATAGTAGGCACCGCGATCTTCAACACCAATCGTTTCTGCACTGGTGATTTGAATATGATCGACGAATTCGCGATTCCAGATCGGCTCGAAGATACTGTTGGCAAAACGGAAACACATGATGTTCTGTACAGTTTCTTTGCCCAGATAATGATCGATTCGATAAATCTGAGGTTCACTCAAAACATCGTGCAAGGTCGCATCGAGTTCGAGCGATGACGCGAGGTCATGGCCGAAAGGCTTCTCAACAACCACTCTTGGCCATGCCGGTTCATTTTTCTTACGCGCGATCGCAAGACCAGACTCTGCCAGTTTCGTTATGATCGGCATGTATAAACTCGGTGGCGTCGACAAATAGAAAATATGATTTCCCATGGTGCCATGCTGTTTCTCAAGCTCCGCCAATGTCGCTTTCATCTCTTTGTATGACTCGAGATTTTTCGAATCACCAGCGCGATAATAAAGTGATGGTGCGAAGCGATCCCAGCTAGCCTGGTCAAACTCGAGGTCTTCAGAATATTTGATCACCGCTTCTTTCATGTCATCGCGGAATTTTTGATCTGTTTTTTCAGTGCGAGACTGACCGAGAATTGCAAAATTCTCCGGCAGCAAATTCTGGACATATAGCGCGTAGATTGCCGGAAGCAGCTTTCTCTTGCAGAGATCTCCGTGAGCACCGAATATCACCATGGCAAATGGTTCTGGCCGTTTTTCTTCGGGTAAGCCCAACATCAGCGGATTTTCCACCATCGCAGAATGTACCATCGCTCCTTCTTCGCCTCGCGGTTGCCAATAGACGCGCGTCTTTAACGAGACAAAGATTACTACGTTTCTCGTCTCAATATATTTAAAACAAGCATTTCAGCTATGCGATTTGATACGCGTCTGGCGTTTTATTTAAAACTCTCGATTTCTTCGGCAAAAGAGTCAGCGTCTGCCGGGCAACCCGATTGATTTTTCAAAACCGTACCGTTGGCATCAAGGTAGACCAGGGTTGGATAGGCTGAAACCTGATATTTTGCCACCAGTGCGGCGTTCGCGGAATCTTCGGCGTTCAAAGTTTCAAGCTTGACCTTTCCTGAAAATTTGTTCTTAACCGCCTCGAACGCAGGCTCAAACTGTTTGCAAACTCTGCACCAGTCGGTCGAAAACTCGAGAACCTTCGCGCATTTCAGAGCTCCCTTGGGAGCTGGCGCAGCGGCAGCGGTTTTTGCTTTGGCAGCAGCGGCACTAGCAGCTGCACCGGTAGCGGTTACGGCAGCCTTTTTTGCCTCGACATTTGCAGCTCCAGCGGCAATCTGTGCGGTTCTGCCCGACTTATATCGAGTCACACTGTCTAATCCGTTCTGGGCAGCGGTCTTCAGGGCACCTCGGGAGTTGTTCACCACCCATTGATATTCTTGTGACGCCCGCGCCGTCTGGTTCATCCCGTGTGAGCACAGGGCGATGTAATAATGCGTCATTGTGTCAGTCGGCTTTTTCTTGGCGAGCGCCTCGAAAATCTCCAGGGCAGGTCCATACTTGCCGCTCTTATAAAGCTGAACCCCTTCAGCCGAAGTTTGAGCAGACGCCGAGCCCACGGTCAAACCGATGCACAGGGCGGCCAAAACCCAAGAATTACCCCGTCTTTTGCTGTTCATTCGTCCTCTCCGCAAGCCTTGATGCATCATTATTCCCGATTTGAAGTGAGGCGATCACATTCAAAGCGAAACTGATCACATTCCTGATCGCATCTCACAGCGATTTGGATTTCACAGGAAACCAGTGTAGATTTTCGGGTCACTAAACGAGTGCCAGCAGACCATCGATGCTCACTCAATCGAGATTGAGCGAAGGCGTTTTATGCCTAACGCGAAACAATTACTTGTTGACAGGTGCCATTGTGAACCGTTCTGGAACGTTCGTTTCCAAACTTCTTTCCATAGTTGTGAACGCTACCTTTATGACTGCGAGAATTTGTCGCTATGGAAAAACTCTCGTCGAGAACCATTGGTGGTGGCGGTGCAACTAAGAACGAACTCGGGTCCATATGCCCTGCGTACAATGACGGAGCATTCGGTGGCGGTGGTACTACGCACACACCTGGAGGCGGCGGTGGGACTAAACCACGGCTCATTCGCTTCGATTTCTTCCGCGGCTTGGAGATTTTCTCAGGCACCGCAGCTAGTGCCGCACCTGCGGATTTTAATTGCGCTGGTTTTGCACTTTCAACTTCTTTAGCGACTGGTGCATCCGCCACTTCAGATTCTGATGAGCTCTCAGCTTTCTTGACTCTCGCTTCGAGTGCGAGTCTTTCCGAAACCGGTTTGACCATTGCCTGAATCATGGTCGGCAGTTCGTTCCGATCACCCGGAAGAAAGTTGGATGCAAGTTTATCGCTTTCGGTTTTGTCTGGATCGTGATGCTGAACTTCTGAAGCGACGGTCTGGTGATGGTGGCTAGAATCCACGATTGGAGCGAATTCTCGGTACGCAAAAACCAAACAAAGATTGATGGCGACAACGCTGACATAGACCGACGGATGCATTTCGATGCGGACAAACCGTTCAACGGTTCGCAGCAAACGTGCAGCGCGCCTTATGTTTCGCAATGAACTCAAGTTTTGCTCCAGGGAGTTGAGCCAACCAAGGGATTCCAGACACCAAGCGGCAAGTCTGGATAATACATCAAAAAACGGTATATTCGACAATATAAAACAGTAAGTACGATTAGATTGCTATTAGAGAACGAGTTTTGTGGCGCACCAATTGAAACTTCCAGCATCTCAAAACAAGAAGGACTGTAGTCTACCGAGCTGGAAACGGCACATCCGACTGAACATTTACGACATTGACGCCGCGACCATCCAAAAAATCCAAAACATCTTGAGCGTGGCTTGCCAGCGGCCAGAGCGGAACTTCCATGTTGGCATAATCGGTATGCAAGATAACTGAAGAACAATCGCGGTACGGATAGTATTCCGCAAAGGTGATGTCGTCGAGCAAAACCATTTGTGTCGCACGACGTTTGCTCGCACTATCGTGCACTGTTAGTACCGCCTCGCTGTCTGTCAATTCGAGCACATACAGCCGCTTCGCATCACGAAGAAGAGTCTGAGCCATCATGCCTAGAAAAAACGAAAAGGCAATCGACGCTCCGGCTATCATCACCGACCAATACACGTTGTAGACAACCGTGCACACGGCAACACACAACCAGAGCGCCATGAACATATAACCAATCACGATTGCGACCCACATCACCTCGGAGCCGACTCGCTTCACTCGCGGGTCAGATTCCAATCGTATGGCTGGTTTTACTAGTGCAACCATGTTCGAAACCCGGGAGCTTAGTAGCAAGTTTCAACAGCACTGGAGCCGTTTAAACTCTCAATCAAACTATGCCCATTAAACAGGCCTGCGCAACGCCTGCCCGGTATTAAATCGGCCGGCAATTGCGCTTGGGTTTGACTTTTTGAGACTGAGTGACCAGTCCTGAAGAACTATCCGAGCACAGTCAGAGCGATTAAAAACGTTCCGCTATTCCACATGCAGTGAGCCACCATGGCCGGCACCAAACTTTTGGTTCTCTCAAAGACAAACGCGAACAGTGCTCCCAAAACGAATAAAGGAAGAGCACCACCCGGATCGAAGTGCGCCAGCGAAAACAATGCTGCACTGAAGATGATCGAAAGAAACGCACCAAATTTTCTACGCAAATTTGTATAAAGGAATCCGCGGAATAACGTTTCCTCGCAGAGCGCAGGCAGTACACCAAGCGTGATAAGGAACATGATGATCGCCAGTGGATTAGCTTCTTTCACGGAGGAAAGAACGACTGCAACAATCGGATTACTCGATCCTTGCGAGCCAAATTTTTGAGCGACTAATCCGGCTACCATCACCAGTGGTATCGCCGCAAACCATGTGAGCACACCCGCCATAACCAGTCCGATCAGACCTCTTCGTTCGGTTTTAAATCGCAGATGAATTCCATCCAGGAATTTGACACCATGGTGCCTGAACGCAAAAAACCAAATATAAAAAATCGATGGCAGATTTTGCATGAGGTATAAAGCCGCTGTAAGCAAGGCAACAACGAAAGCTCCTCTCTCCGTCGCAATGTTCGCAAGGTCGCCTGAAACTCCTTTGAGCAACGGAACGACCAAATACTCGGTCGATAACCACGCGATAAAAACGGTGTACACCACCCGTCCACCAAACGGCACAGGCGCCATAATCTCCGCGCGTTCCGCATCACTGGTCGGTTTTCTCGGCAGCATAAACAACTGCACGATGATCACGATCACTCCGACGAATCCACAAATTGCTGCAGTGACCATAAAGAGAGCGAGTTTGATCAAATATATTTTGTAGTGTTCGAGAAAATTCGAAAGCTCTTTCTCATACTTTTTCTTGTGACCCGCGGCTTTCTCAACCTGCACATTGAGCACGTCCTGGAACCATCCAGCCGTCATCTCCGTTTTGATGATTTTGACCGCTTCTTTGTATTCAACTTCACTGCCAATCTTTTTCTTCGCGTAAATCCAATCACAAACTTTGGCAAGATTTTTGGCTTTCGGAGTGTCGATCTTGTGAATCTTTTCCAGATCCTTTTTGATCGGTTGACTGGTTTCGCTATCAAGAATGATTCGTTTGGTCAAAAGTATCGAAGACTCGGGAGCCAATTTAATAGCCTTATCCAGTGCGGCTCCAGCTTCCACGTAACACTTAGCTAGCTGGTCCTCAAATTGATTGCCTTTGAGAAGTTCTTTGAGCGACACGAACGACGACGTCATCCGCAAGGACATCTCCGCCTTATCAGACTCGACGAAAACTTCGTTGCCCGCACCTTTGCGCGCTTCAATCGTCGTGTACATCTGTGAAGCGACGAAAAGCGTGGCATACACTAGGTACAAGTGTAAAAGCGTTTTGCGAGGCGCGTCTTTTAAAACGAAAGCGAGTCCGGTCAGGACAATAAATCCGGCTAACCAAACATAGTAAGTATCACTGAATTGCAGGGTAAACCTCCTTGCAACAAAACTGGTCTGTCTTAGTATAGATCCTCGGAAGCCCGGATGCTGAACGAATGCATGTCGCTTTCAGCGTCTGCGGCGACCACGGCACAAAAGGTCTGACCGACGCGCCCGCGCGGCTGATTGGTTCGTTGGAAACACATTTCGGGCATTACCAAGTCATCCGCTTATCAGGGGGATGTCTCTAGCGTAGTTGAAATTTGATGATCATGGCTCTGGGTGCTCATCTTCTTATTATGATATCAGGCTGCTTTAGTATTGCAAGTGGTGGCACATAAAGTT
>Ga0163147_10000897_pt1 | contig 46600 bp, 36 predicted proteins | sample OliLakLV19MP6G1_FD_148597 | JGI IMG/M metagenome (GOLD analysis project Ga0163147, IMG submission 148597) | Freshwater microbial mat bacterial communities from Lake Vanda, McMurdo Dry Valleys, Antarctica- Oligotrophic Lake LV.19.MP6.G1 | ecosystem: Environmental > Aquatic > Freshwater > Lake >... | reverse complement strand
TGGCCATTTCCACCGCCCCGCACTTGAACTCCGGGCTGAATCTTCGTCTTGTTTGCTTGGACATCGTCTATTCCTATCGCACCCTTGGGTGCTCTGTCGAGATGTCCACTTTTTCGGGGCAGGGTCAGCTTTCGAGGTAGGGCACGCTGCGCGTGCCCTGAAATGTGCCACCAGCGGCCTCGCCGCCCGCGAGGGGCACGCGCAGTGTGCCCCTACCACTCCGCGACTCCCCACTATTCCAAGTCAACGGAGTCCCGTGCCTCGCCCCCCAAACCCCCGGCGCTCCGGCCCAAGTGAATTGGGCCTGCGCTTGGCTTTCGAGGTAGGGGCACGCTGCGCGTGCCCTGAAATGTGCCACCAGCGGCCTCGCCGCCCGCGAGGGGCACGCGCAGTGTGCCCCTACCACTCTGCGACTCCCCACTATTCCAAGTCAACGGAGTCCCGTGCCTCGCCCCCCAAACCCCCGGCGCTCCGGCCCAAGTGAATTGGGCCTGCGCTTGGCTTTCGAGGTAGGGGCACGCTGCGCGTGCCCTGAAATGTGCCACCAGCGGCCTCGCCGCCCGCGAGGGGCACGCGCAGTGTGCCCCTACCACTCTGCGACTCCCCACTATTCCAAGTCAACGGAGTCCCGTGCCTCGCCCCCCAAACCCCCGGCGCTCCGGCCCAAGTGAATTGGGCCTGCGCTTGGCTTTCGAGGTAGGGGCACGCTGCGCGTGCCCTGAAATGTGCCACCAGCGGCCTCAACGCCCGCGAGGGGCACGCGCAGCGTGCCCCTGCCACTCCGCGACTCCCCACTATTCCAGGTCAACGGAGTCCCGTGCCTCGCCCCCCAAACCCCCGGCGCTCCGGCCCAGGTGAATTGGGCCTGCGCTTGGCTTTCGAGGTAGGGGCACGCTGCGCGTGCCCTGAAATGTGCCACCAGCGGCCTCGCCGCCCGCGAGGGGCACGCGCAGTGTGCCCCTACCACTCCCGCGACTCCCCACTATTCCAGGTCAACGGAGTCCCGTGCCCCGCCCCTGACCCCCGGCGCTCCGGCCCAGGTGAATTGGGCCTGCGCTTGGCTTTCGAGGTAGGGCACGCTGCGCGTGCCCTGAAATGTGCCACCAGCGGCCGCCCGCGAGGGGCACGCGCAGCGTGCCCCTACCACTCCGCGACTCCCCACTATTCCAAGTCAACGGAGTCCCGTGCCTCGCCCCCCAAACCCCCGGCGCCCCGGCCCAGGTGAACTGGGCCTGCGCTTGGCTTTCGGGGTAGGGGCACGCTGCGCGTGCCCTGAAATGTGCCACCAGCGGCCGCCCGCGAGGGGCACGCGCAGCGTGCCCCTGCCACTCCGCGACTCCCCACTATTCCGTGTTTTCCCTACGTCACTGCGAGGCCCGGTTCGTTGGCACAGGGCCGAAGCAACCCCCTCCCGCAACTACCAATCAGCCAAGCATCCCTCATCGGGCGTAAGGTAACAAACGCGTATGCCCACGCCGCCCCTGGTGTCTGCGGTTCGACGGAGTCTTGACTCCGTTGGTCTCTCGCGGCCGGGCGTGTCGCTGGTGGCGGCTCTTTCCGGGGGACCCGATTCGGTGGCCCTGCTCGATGCCCTCCTTCGTGCGGCGAAGAAATCCGGCGCTACCGTGGTGGCGGCCCATCTCGATCACGCCCTCCGGAAGGACTCCCGCGCCGACGCCCAGTTCTGCGAGGAACTCTGCGAACGGCTGAAGGTACGCCTCCGCACCGGCCGGGCCCGACCCTCCGCCAAGGCGACGCGCGACGGAGGGCTCGAAGAGGCGGCGCGGCTCACCCGGTACTCCTTTCTGCGCCGGGTGGCGAGGGAGGAGAACGCGGCGGCGATCGTCCTTGGCCACACCCTCGACGACCAGGCCGAGACCGTCCTGATGCGCCTCGTGCGCGGAAGCGGCGCCCTCGGCCTTTCCGCCATGAAGCCCTGGGACGGCGAACTGCTCCGGCCGCTCCTTGAAACCCGCCGGTTCACCGTCATGGCCCATCTGAGCGCATTCCGGCTCCCCTATCGCTCGGATCCGACGAACCAGGACACCGCGTTTCTCCGCAACCGGGTGAGGCACGAACTGATCCCGCTCCTCGAGAAGAAGTTCAACCCCAACATCGCGGAAGCTCTGGGTCGGACGGCGCGCACCCTCGCCGAGGAGCACCAGGCGCTACGTGAAGTCGCGGCCCAGCTTCTCGACCGGGCCGTGGCTCCCACCGTCGAAGGGTCGGCGTTTGAGCTGGTGGTGCTCAAGGCCGCGCCCGAGGGACTGGGGAAGACTGCGATCCGAGAAGCGCTGCGCCGCAGCGGGGGATTGAGAGCGGTCTCTTTCACTCACATCGAAGGGCTCTGGAACCTTCTTGTTCAGGGCCGGGGCGGTTCGTCCCTTCCCCTGCCCGGCGGACGCACTGCGGCCATAGCCAAAGGCCGCCTCATCCTGACCAGCGCGTCCGGCTCCGGGTGGGGCATTCCAGAGAAAAGCCTTTCCTGTCATAGTCTTGCCGTTCCCCGGACCCGCAAACCATGAATACCCAGCTCCCGCCGACCCCTCTGTTCACTGCGGAAGAGATCGCCGTGCGCGTGAGTGCCATCGGCCGTCAGATCGGTTCGACGTACGAGGGCGAGGAGCTTGTCGTCGTCGGCCTTCTCAAGAACAGCCTGGTGTTCATGGCGGACCTCATGCGGGCGATCCCGGTCCAATTTCGCAGCTACACCCTTCGGGTCGTACACGTCCCCGAAACCCCCGCGGGTCCGACCGGCGTGCAGATCCTCTACGGCACGGAGGTGCCGGTTGAAGGCCAGCACGTCCTGATCATCGACGACGTGGTCGATACCGGGATCACCCTCGCATACGTGCGTGATCACATCGCCGCACGCCAGCCCAAGAGCCTCCGCATCGCCGTCCTCGTCGACCGGACCGCGCCGAGGAAAATGCAACTTATTCCGGAATGGTCGGCCTTCCGCATCGAAACCGATGACGAGGGTCGCTTTCTCGTCGGGTACGGCCTCGACCATTCCGACTACTACCGCGGGCTGCCATACGTGGGATACCTCGACCGGGACAGGCCCCATGACACGCCGCAGGACTGAACTTTTGACCGGTCGTTTTCCGTACCTCAAGTACTAGGGGATCCGCCTTTGAACTCAACTTTTAAGACCGCACTTCTTTGGGCTTCGCTCTTCGTCCTGATGCTCGCCGCCTGGAATTTCTCCAACATCCAGAAGAAGGACACACCGATCAAGTTCTCCGACTTCATGGCCCAGGTCGACGCCGGGGACATCAAGGAAGTCACGGTGAACGGGAATGAAATCAAGGGGAAGCGCGCCTCCGGGGAAGACTTCAAGACCATCGTCCCCTACGGATACGACAAGCCTCTCGACAATCTTCTGGCCAAGAAAGTCCAGGTCAACGTCCTCAATGACCAGGCACCCACCTTCACCACAATCCTGATCACGTTCCTGCCTTACGCCATCCTGCTCGGCATCTGGATCTTCTTCATGCGTCAGATGCAGGCGGGCGGCAACAAGGCCATGTCCTTCGGCAAGTCCAAGGCCCGCCTCCTCGCGACCCAGCAGCGAAAGATCACGTTCAAGGACGTGGCCGGGGTCGAGGAAGCCAAGGAGGAACTGCAGGAGATCATCGAGTTTTTGAAGGAGCCCCAGAAGTTCCAGAAGCTCGGCGGCCGCATCCCCAAGGGCGTGCTCCTGATGGGCCCTCCCGGCACCGGCAAGACGCTGCTGGCGCGCGCCATCGCGGGCGAAGCGAATGTGCCTTTCTTCTCGATCGCCGGTTCCGACTTCGTCGAGATGTTCGTCGGTGTCGGCGCCTCGCGCGTCCGTGATCTGTTCGAACAGGGCAAGAAGAGCGCGCCTTGCATCGTCTTCATCGATGAAATCGACGCGGTGGGCCGCCATCGGGGCGCGGGTCTCGGCGGCGGGCACGACGAACGCGAACAGACTCTGAACCAGCTTCTGGTCGAGATGGATGGCTTCGAGGGCACCGAGGGCGTCATCCTGGTCGCGGCCACGAACCGCCCCGATGTGCTCGATCCGGCGCTCCTCCGCCCCGGCCGCTTCGATCGCCGCGTGGTGGTGAATCGTCCCGATGTGCGGGGTCGAGAGGGCATCCTCCAGGTCCACCTTCGCAAGATCCCGGTGGGCCCCGACGTGAACGTCGTCACTCTCGCCAAGGCGACTCCTGGTTTCTCGGGCGCCGACCTCGCGAACCTCGTGAACGAAGCGGCGCTGCTCGCCGCACGCCGGAACCAGAAGGTCGTCAACATGGCCGAGTTCGAGTCCAGCAAGGACAAAGTCCTGATGGGCGCCGAACGCAAGAGCATGATGATCACCGACGAGGAGAAGAAGGTCACCGCGTATCACGAGGGCGGACACGCTCTTCTCGCCGCGATCCTCCCGCACGCCGACCCCGTCCACAAAGTCACGATCATCCCCCGCGGGATGGCGCTTGGCCTCACCCAGCAACTCCCGAGCGAAGAGAAACACAACTGGACGAAGGAACAGCTCGAAGACCGCATCGCGGTCTGTATGGGCGGACGCATCGCCGAGGACCTCGCCTTCAAGGCGATCAGCACCGGCGCTTCCAACGACATCGAGCAGGCGACGGAGATGGCGCGGCGCATGGTTTGTGAGTGGGGCATGAGCGCCCTCGGACCCCTGGCCTACGGGAAGAAGGACGAAGCGATCTTCCTCGGCAAGGAGTTCGGCCGTTCTCAGGATTACTCCGAAGCGACCGCCATCCAGATCGACGAGGAAGTGCGGCGCATCGTCACCACTCAATTCGAGCGCGGAACCGCCCTCCTCAAGGAGCGTTTCGCCGATCTCACCACCGTCGCCGAAGCGCTGCTCGAGCATGAGTCTCTGGACGGCGTGCAAATCCTCCAGATCGTACGTGGCGAGAAGATGAATCTCCCGCCCGTGCCGCCGCCCGCGGCCCCGCCCGTGGTCGCGGAAACGCCCACGGAGAAGCCCGAAGTGGTGGCGCCCTTCCTCGGTCCCCTTCCCGAGCCGAAGCTCTCCTAGCAGCCCGTGGTGAAAGTCCTCAGATAGAAAATTTGGGCGGCTCAATGTTCGAAGCGCTCCAGCCCCTTTTCTTCGGCCGGGAGATCACGTTCCGGGACGTCCTGGACGTGATCATCGTCTCTTTTCTCATCTATCGGCTGGTCCGTTTCGTCCGGGGCACTCAGGCGACCCACATCGTTCTTGGCGCTCTGGGCGTGGTCGCCCTGTTCCTCACCGCGACCCTTCTCGAGCTTCAGCTCCTGACCTTCCTGCTGCGTCACGTGCTCCCCTACGTGGCCTTCGCGGCCATCGTCGTCTTCCAGGCGGAGATCCGGAAGCTGCTGGCCTCGATCGGCCGGGCGCTTTTCGGCCGGACCGGTCCCTCGTCCACCGACGACGTGCTGGATGAAATCGTGCTCGCGGCCCAGTCGCTCTCTTCCGCTCGAACCGGCGCCCTCATCGTGTTCGAGCGCGACATGGGTCTCAAGTCGTTTGCTGAGACGGGCGTGCGCCTCGATGCCGTGGTGACTTACGACCTGCTCTGCAACATCTTCACTCCCGGCTCACCGCTGCATGACGGGGCGGTCGTCGTCCAGGCCGACCGTCTCTGGGCCGCCGCCTGTTTCCTGCCCCTCACCGTGAACCCCGAACTTTCCCGGACCCTCGGCAGCCGTCACCGCGCGGCGATAGGCGTCACCGAGGACACGGATGCGGTGGCCCTCGTGGTATCGGAGGAGACGGGCATCGTCAGCCTGGTCTCGGCCGGGGCGATGACCCGGCTCAACGACCCCAAGGAGCTGGGCGAGGCCCTGCGCGCCGCCCTGCGCCGCCGCGGGGCGGTGCCGGCAAGACATCGGGCGGCCACCGCCTGAAGACCCGGGTTCATGGCAATCGAAGCAATCGGAAGGAACGAAGACAAGATGGCCAGGAGGATGAAACAGCGAACCACGGGTGGAGTTCCGCTCTTCGGTACGGATGGAGTGCGCGGGGTCGCCAACCAGGACCCCATGACTCCGGAGATGGCTCTCCGCATCGGGCAGGCCGCGGTTGCCGTCGCATCGATGGGCATCAAACACCGCCCGCGGGTTCTCATCGGCAAAGACACCCGTCTTTCCGGCTACATGATCGAAACCGCCCTAGCTTCGGGCATCTGTTCGATGGGCGGCGACGTAATGCTCTCCGGGCCCATTCCCACCCCTGCGGTGGCTCACCTCACCATGAGCATGAGAGCCGACCTCGGTATCGTGATCAGCGCCAGCCACAATCCGTTCCAGGATAATGGCATCAAGATCTTCGGCCGGGACGGTTTCAAGCTCGCGGACGACCTCGAAGCGCAGATCGAGGACATGGTCCGGGGGCGCGTGCCTCTCTCCGCCCGAAAGACCGGCCCCGGCATCGGTCAGGCCTTCAAGGTGGACGATGCGCGCGGACGCTACGTGGCTTTCGCCAAGAACACCTTTCCGCGGAACATCTCGCTCGAAGGCCTGAGGCTGGTGGTTGACGCCGCCCACGGGGCGGCGTACCGCGTGGCTCCCGCAGTGTTCACCGAGCTTGGCGCATCCGTCCGGTCGATCGGGGTGCAGCCCGATGGAGTCAACATCAACGAGGGTGTGGGCGCCCTCCATCCAGACAAGGTGCGCGCTGAGGTCGTGAAGACCTCGGCCCAGATGGGCATCGCCCTCGACGGGGACGCCGACCGCGTGATCCTCATCGACGAGCACGGTCAGGTGATCGATGGAGACTCGGTCCTCGCCATGTGTGCGCTGGAGATGGCGGAGACGGGCACCTTGAGAAAATCCGCGGTGGTGGCCACGGTGATGAGCAACCTGGGCCTCGAGCGCTCGCTCGCCGCCCGGAAGATCAAACTGGTGAGAACCGCCGTGGGAGACCGTCATGTTGTCGACGCGATGCGCAAAGGCGGCCTCAACCTCGGCGGCGAGCAGTCCGGACACCTGGTTTTCCTCGACCACGCCTCCACCGGGGATGGCATCGTCGCCGCCCTCCAGGTCCTGGCGCTGATGATCCGCCGCGAACGCCCCCTCTCCGAACTCGCGGCTCAGGCCATGACCCGGGTGCCGCAGGTTCTGGAGAACGTCACCCTTCCCAGGAAGCGCCCGCTCGAGGAAATGAAGAAGCTCCAGGGCCTGATGCGGTCGACCTCGAAGTCCCTGGGCCGGAAGGGCCGGATCCTCGTCCGCTGGAGTGGAACCGAGCCCAAGCTGAGGGTGATGATCGAGGGCGAAAACGAAGAGACGATCACCCGAATGGCCCAGGCGTTGATCGCCGCCGCCCGTCAGGATTTCGGCCTCCGCGCGTGAACTCCCGCATCTTTGACCGGACTTTCCAAAGCCGCTATCCTGAAGGCCAATCAACCGGTCTTCTCAGATTCGGCCGCTCGTTTCTGAAGAAAAGAGGCATCCAGTGTTAGAGAGTTACGGCCAGACAGACGTCGGGCGACGACGCAAACTGAACGAAGACAGCTTCGATGTGGACGACGCCACCGGCCTCTACGTGGTCTGCGACGGCATGGGCGGCCACAACGCCGGGGAAGTCGCCTCCAAACTCGCCCTCGAGACCATCAAGGGCTTCGTCGACAAGAGCGAGAAGGAGAAGGAGATCACCTGGCCCTACGGCCTCGACGTCAATCTCTCCTTCCACGGCAACCGTCTTTGCACCGCCATCAAGCTCGCGAATCGCAAGGTCTTCAAGACCGCGGACAGCCAGGAAGAGTACACGGGCATGGGGACCACGGTGGTCACCGGGCTCGTGGCCGGCAATGTCCTGACCGTCGGCTGGGCCGGCGACAGCCGCGCCTATCTTTTCCGGGGCGGGGCCCTCTCCCAGCTTTCACGCGACGACAGCTGGGTCACCGCGGCCTGGTCCGAGGGCATCCTCACCGTCGAGGAAATCGAACGCCATCCCCTCAAGAACGTGATCACCAAGGCGGTCGGGGCGAAGGAGACCATCGAGCCCCAGGCCGTCGAACAGATCCTCCAGGCCGACGACCTCGCCCTCATCTGCTCGGATGGTCTCCACTCCATGATCAACGACGACCTGATTCAGTCGATCATGGTCACCCACGAAAAGAAGCCTCTCGCCGAAGGCTGCGCCGCCCTCATCGCCGCGGCCCTCGAGGCGGGCGGCAAAGACAACGTGTCGGTCATTCTTCTTCGCTACACCGAATAGAGTCCGGGCCTCCAAGGGGCGCGAAGTCCGCGTTTCCCGAAGGGTCCCCGCCAGAATCCCGCTAAATGAATCCCACCCGTCTCGGGCGCTACGAACTCGGGGAGAAGCTCGGCGAAGGCGCCATGGGTCTCGTCTTCCGGGCCCGGGATACCGTTCTCGATCGGACCGTGGCTCTCAAGACCCTCCCGTTCGAGGGCGCGAGCGACGAGATCCAGGAACGGTTCAGGCGGGAGGCCGAGGCCATCGGCCGCATGGATCATCCCCATGTGGTCAAGGTCTTCGACCTGGGGGAAACCGATGGCCGGCTATTCATGGCCATGGAGCTGCTCGATGGCGAGGACCTGAGGCGGCTCATCGAGGTATCCGCGGAGATACCGGTCACCGAGAAGCTCCGGGTCTTCGCCGAAGCCTGCGACGGCTTCTCGTATGCACACAGCCGCGGCGTGGTTCACCGGGACATCAAGCCCGCGAACATCATGGTCACGAAGCTCGGGACCACCAAGATCCTCGACTTCGGTCTTGCCCGCATGGAGACGCACCAGACCCTCACCCGAAAGGGCGTGATCCTCGGCACGCCCGACTACATGAGCCCCGAACAGGCGACGGGGAAGCCCGCCGATCCGAGATCGGATGTTTTCTCGTGCGGCGCCGTCTTCTTCGAGTTCGTAACCGGCTTCAAGCCCTTCCGTGGGGCGACCCTTCATGCGGTTCTCTTCAACATCGTCTCCGAACCCACCACCCCGGTCCTGACCCTTGCGCCGGAAGCGCCGGCCCGGGTGGCCGCGCTCATTCACCGGATGATCGCCAAAAACCCCTCGGATCGCCCGAGCATGGATGAGGTCTCGGCGCACCTTCGCGCCCTGCGCACCAACCTGCTGCGTTCGCGACTCAAATCGTGTTTGCATTCGGACGCCCCCCGGCCGTCCCGCGAGGAAACCGCGCAGGCCCTGAAGGCGCATCTCACTCGGGCCCGGGCCCACCTCGACACCGATAGCCCGGGCAAGGCCGTGGCGGAAGCCCGCGAGGCGCTCTTCCTGGACCCCGACTCCCGGGAGTCCGTGGAAGTCCTGTGGAAGGCGCTGCGCGCCTCTCCCGTGGGTGCCTTCGTCACCTCTCCCGCCTCCACGTCCCGCGTTCAGGATCTCTTAAAGCAGCTGGGCAAGGCCAAGGGTGAAGAGGCGCTCCAGATTCTTCGTTCTCTCCACCTTCATGCGCCCGACGACCCGTCGGTGCGCGAGGCCATTCGCCAGCTCGCGATCTGACGCGAGCGACCGAAGGACGCCTTCGCATCTAAAGCCCTCTTTCAGGAGGTTCCCCTTGCTTCTAGAAACGCCGATTCACGCCCAGCACATAGCTGCCGGGGGGAAGATGGTTCCCTTTGGCGGATGGGACATGCCGATCGACTATTCCGGCCACGGACTCGGCGTCATCAAGGAACATCTGGCGGTGCGGCGCTCCGCCGGCCTTTTCGACGTTTCCCACATGGGCGAGGTGGACATCGTCGGCGCGGGCGCGCTGGCGTTCCTCCAGCGGGTGACCTCGAACGATGTGGCGAAACTTCGGGACGGGCATGCCCAATACTCGGCACTGCCCATGCCGAACGGGGCGCCGGTCGACGACATCATCGTGTATCGCTTCGGCGCCGAGCGCTTCCTTCTCGTGGTGAACGCGAGCAACCGCGCCAAGGATGTGGCCTGGCTTCACGCGCAAAACCCCACCGGGTGCGAGATCCACGATCGCAGTGACGAGTTCGCCCTTCTCGCCCTCCAGGGCCCAAAGGCGGTTTCGATCCTGCAGGGCCTGACGGCGGCCGATCTCTCGGCCGTTGGCTACTACAAATTCACCACCGGGAAGGTTTCCGGGCTCGACGCCACCATCGCGCGCACCGGCTATACCGGGGAGGACGGTTTCGAGATCATGGTCGAAGCGGCGGTGGGTCCGGCACTTTGGGACGCTCTCATGAACGCGGGTTCGGGCCAGGGCCTCGTTCCCGCGGGCCTCGGGGCCCGGGACACCCTAAGGCTCGAGGCGAAGATGTGCCTCTACGGGAACGAGCTTGACGAGACCACCACCCTGATCGAAGCCGGCCTCGGCTGGATCACCTGCGTCGAGCCCCACAAGGGCGACTTCAACGGGCGGGCGATCCTCGCCGGGCAGAAGGCCCTCGGAACCGCGCGGAAGCTCGTCGGCTTCGAAATGAAGGAACGGGGGATCGCGCGTCACGGGTACCAGGTCCTCGTTGGCGGCGCGCCGGTTTCGGTGGTGACCTCCGGCTCCATGGCTCCCTTCCTCGAGAGGAACATCGGCCTCGCCTACGTTCCTTCCGAAAGCTCCGCCATCGGATCCCCCATAGGCATCGAGATCCGCGGCGCTTCCGTGGCCGCGGAGATCGTGAAGACGCCGTTCTACAAACGGGCGAAGTAGTTCTTAAAATTCCCTCCCCACAACGACTTCAGGAGAACACCTTGACCAACGACCTGCGCTACACCAAGGACCACGAATGGGTCCGTCTTCAAGGCGGCATTGGCCGTATCGGCATCACGGATCACGCGCAGCAGCAGCTCGGGGATGTCGTCTTCGTCGAACTGCCCAAGGTCGGGTCGGCGGTCACCGCGGGGGCCCGGTTCGGCACCGTCGAGTCGGTAAAGGCGGTCTCCGAACTTTTTTCACCCGTGACCGGCAAAGTGACGGCGGCCAACGACGACCTTCAGAAGAAGCCCGAGACCGTGAACACCGACCCCTATGGCGCCGCGTGGATGATTGAAGTTCAAGTGGCGAACCCAGGCGATGTCGAAGGGCTCATGACGGCGGAACAGTACGACGCCCACGTCAAGAGCGGCCACTAGCCGGGCCTTCCTTGAATCTGGCGAATCCGCGGCGTTCTTCGCCGCCTCAACAACTCAGGAACCTCAAATGAAGCTCTCCGATCTCTCGCCCGTCGACACATTCTCGAGGCGCCATGTCGGTCCCTCCGAGAGCGACCGGGCCGCGATGCTCGCGACCCTGGGCGCTCCCACCCTCGATGCCCTCATCGAACAGACGGTCCCTCCGTCGATCCATCTGCGGCGCTCGTTGAATCTGCCGGCCGCGCTTTCGGAGAGCGAGCTTCTGGCCCGCATCACGGCGATCGCCGAGTCGAACCAGACCTGGCGCTCATTCATCGGGATGGGGTACACCGGATGCCTCACTCCGTCGGTGATCCGGCGCAACATCCTCGAGAACCCCGGCTGGTACACCCAGTACACCCCGTATCAGGCCGAAATCTCCCAGGGCCGGCTCGAAGCGCTGCTCAACTTCCAGACCATGATCGCGGACCTCACGGCGCTGCCGCTGGCCAACGCCTCGTTGCTCGACGAGGGCACGGCGGCCGCCGAAGCCATGCACATGGCCCAGGCGACCGCACCCGGCGAGCGCAGGGTCTTCATCGTGGCCGACGATGTCCACCCCCAGACCATCGCGGTGGTGAAAACCCGCGCGCTCCCGCTGGGCATCGATGTGCAGGTGGTCGAGCCGAAGAAGATCAGGGTGAAGCCCGATGTCTTCGGCGTTCTCCTCCAGTACCCGTCGACCACGGGCAAGGTCGAGGATCTCTCCGAGATCGCGGCGAAGGCGAAGAAAGCGGGTGCGGTGACCACGTTCGCCGCCGACCTGCTCGCCCTCACCCTCTACAAGGCCCCGGGCGAAATGGGCGCCGACATCTGCATCGGATCCGCCCAGCGTTTCGGCGTGCCCATGGGCGGCGGCGGTCCCCATGCTGCGTTCATGTCCGCCCGCGAAGAGATGCGCCGCGTGATCCCCGGCCGTCTGATCGGGGTCTCCAGGGACGCCCAGGGCCGGCGCGGATACCGTCTCGCCCTCCAGACCCGGGAACAGCACATCCGCCGCGACAAGGCGACCTCGAACATCTGCACCGCGCAGGTGCTCCTCGCGGTCATGGCGAGCATGTACGCGGCCTACCACGGACCGCAGGGCCTCAAGCAGATCGCGACCCGCGTCCACGGCCTCGCGCATCTCCTCGGCGCGGGCCTGCGAGGGGCGGGCTTCACTCTCCTGCACGAGAACTTCTTCGACACTCTCTCGGTCAAGGTCACCTCGGGCAAAGCGAACGGCATCGTCAAGCGGGCCTCCAAACGGCGGATGAACCTCCGCCGGGTGAAGACCGGCCTCACGGTGACCCTCGACGAGACGACGAGCACCAAGGATGTGCAGGATCTGGTGGAGGTATTCACGGGCGCGGCTCTCGAGGGCGATCTCTCCGAACTGGCGAAGGGCGCGCCAACCGGCGTCCCCGAGGCCCTGCAGCGGAAGTCCGAATACCTCACCCACCCCGTGTTCAACAGGTACCACGCCGAACACGAGATGCTTCGCTACATCAAGACCCTCGAAGGCCGCGATCTCTCGCTCACCCACTCGATGATTCCCCTGGGCTCGTGCACGATGAAGCTCAACGCGGCGTCGGAGATGCTGCCTCTGACCCTGCCCGGCTTCTCCAACGTACACCCGTTCGCGCCCGTGGAACAGGCGAAGGGTTACCTCGGCCTTGCGAAGGAACTTTCCGACTGGCTCGCCGAGATCACCGGTTTCGCCGGCGTTTCCCTTCAGCCGAACTCGGGCGCCCAGGGCGAATACGCGGGCCTGCTTTCGATTCGCGGCTATCACGCCTCCCGGAAGAGCGATCGCGACGTCTGCCTGATTCCGGTCTCCGCGCATGGCACGAACCCAGCATCTGCGGTGATGGTGGGCTTCAAGGTGGTCGTGGTGGCCTGCGACGATAGGGGCAACATCGACCTCGTGGATCTCGAGAAGAAGGCGGACGAAAACAAGGACCGTCTGGCTGCGCTCATGATCACGTACCCTTCGACCCACGGCGTGTTCGAGGAAGATGTGAAGCGGATCTGCGAGATCGTGCACGAGCGCGGCGGTCAGGTCTACATGGACGGCGCCAACATGAACGCGCAGGTCGGCCTCACCCGGCCCGCGGACATGGGCGCCGATGTCTGCCACATCAATCTGCACAAGACCTTCTGCATTCCCCACGGCGGCGGCGGCCCGGGCATGGGGCCGATCTGCGTGGCTCCGCACCTCATTCCCTTCCTCCCCGGCCACCCGCTCGAGTCAGGGGCGCCCACGGGTCCGGTGTCCGCGGCCCCGCTTGGAAGCGCTTCGATCCTCACTATTTCGTGGGCGTACATCGCCATGATGGGCGCCCCGGGACTGAAGCTCGCCACCGAGACCGCGATTCTCAACGCCAACTACATGGCGAAGAAACTCTCCGTGCACTATTCGATCCTGTACACCGGCAAACACGGCCGCTGCGCCCACGAGTTCATCCTCGACCTGCGCGAATTCAAGCCCCACGGCGTCGAGGCCGAGGATGTGGCCAAGCGCCTGATGGACTACGGCTTCCACGCGCCCACCATGTCGTTCCCGGTCCCCGGAACGCTGATGGTCGAGCCGACGGAGAGCGAGTCCCTCGCGGAGCTTGATCGCTTCTGCGAAGCGATGGTTCGCATTCGCGGCGAGATCGCCCGCGTGGTCGAGGGCAAGATCGACGCGAAGGACAATCCGCTGAAGAACGCGCCTCACACCGCGGGCATGGTGACCGCGGACGCCTGGCCGCATCCCTACACGCGTGAGGAAGCGGCCTTCCCGGCGCCCTGGACGCGGGAAAAGAAGTTCTGGCCACACGTGGCCCGCATCGACAACGCTTATGGCGACCGCAACCTCATCTGCCTTTGCCCGCCGATCGAGTCCTACGCTTGACGCCTGGAGCCTGACCACGGGCTGCTAGCCAGCGCGGGTCAGGTCCCTGGTTCAGCCGCCCTCTCCGCCGGGGAAGCGAGGATTCCGTCCGCTTCTTCCTTCAGGGCAAGAATGGCGTCGCGCACGCGGTCGAGGTGAGTCCGGAAGCTCAGCACGCAGAGCCGGATCGTGTATCGGCCGTCCAGTCGCGTGCTCGAGAGAAACACCCGGCCCCGCGCGTTCACCCGGCGCATCAACTCCTCGTTGATTCGGTCCGACTCCGCGCGGTCTGCCTTCAGCCGGAATGCGACCACGGAGAGCTGGGGTTCGTCGAGGATTTCGAAGCGAGGATCCTCTGCGAGCCGGTCATAGGCCCAGCGCGTCAGGGCCAGCTTCTCTTCGATCGCGTCCTTGAAGGCATCGACGCCATGCAGGACCAGGGGGAGCCAGATCCTCAGGCCACGGAAGTCACGCGATAACTCGGGGGAGATATCGGAAAAGTTCGCGGAGGTCTCAGTGGCTCTCACATCGTGCAGATACTCCGCGTCCATCGAGTGCGTCCGCTTGAGCGTCTCTTTTCGGAGAACGAGCAGGCAGCCGGTGCCGTAGGGCAGGAACATCCCCTTGTGCGGATCGAGGGTGATCGAATCACACTCCTCGATGTCGGGCATGAGAGCGGGGCCGCCGCTCGCGAGGCGGAAGAAACCGCCATAGGCTGCGTCCGCGTGCAGCCACATCGAATGCCTTCGGGCGATCGCGAGCAGTTTCTTGATCTCGTCGATGGCGCCGGTGTTGGTGGTGCCCACGTTGGCGATGATCAGGAAGGGCTTCAGGCCCTTCATCCGGTCGACCTCTACCGCGTGCGCGAGGGCCCTGGTATCGACCCGGCGACGGGAGTCGACGGCGATCCGCCGGATCTGCCAGTCCCGAAAGCCCGCGATGCGCGCGGCCTTGGGCACGCAGTAGTGAGTCTCCTCCGAAATATAGAGGGTGCCCCGCGAGAAGTCCTCGGGCAAACACGTCTCCCTCGCGGCCACGATCGCGGAAAGGGTCGAGAGCGACCCGCCGGACGTGAGAATGCCGCCCGCAGTCTCAGGGTACCCCATGAACCGGGCGAGCCAGCCGATCGCCGTCTCCTCGATCTGGGCAAGGGCGGGAGCGGGGGCGCGGACGCCCACGTACCGGTTCGCCGACGCGGCGATGAACTCCGCGATGGCCGCGCTCATGATCCCGCCGCCGGGAATGAAAGCCAGGTACCCCGGGCCCGCGGTGTTGAAGCTCTTGCGGATGGCCGGCCGCAGCCGGGCCAGGATCGCCTCGAGGGGCTGAGGGCCGCCTGGCGGTTCTTCCAGGAAGGTTCGGGCGAGCTCCTCGGCTCCGTCGACATCGGCGGAGGGCTGGGTGTCGAGGGAATCGATCTCCTCCCGCACGAAACGCGCGGCCGACTCGATGGCCTTTTGAAGCGACTCGGCGGACAGTTCGAGCGGGTGCATCGCCCCTTACTTTACGAGCTACCGAAGGATCGCGATCGGCATTCGCGGGGAACCGGGGCAGGTCGCTAAACTATCTGGATGCCCAAGGCCCGCGTGTCGTTCCGGAACTCTCAATGATCAAGGCGTTTTCGGAAGTCTTCACCCCGGAAGTGCGCGACGAGGCCCAGCGTCTCTTTGCCGCCGGCCGCGTTGAGGTTCTGGCCATCGAAGACACGTTCCTCACCACCTCGGTCAAGGATGTAACCACCGAACGGGTGGTCATCAAGCGACGGGCCGACCGCTTCCAGATCTCCTGCACCTGTCCCGACGGCAAGTCGGGGGCCTGTGCGCATGTGCTGGCCTCGATGCTCGCGGCTCGAGGCCACGGGTTTGGCCAGCCGGAAAAGACGGGGCCTCGCCCGCTCGATGCAGAGGCGGGAGAAGCTCGCGACGTGGTCCCTCACCGGACTCACGTGGTCATCGAGGGACTGAACGCGGCGAAGCTCGCCGGCTCCGATTCATTCGACGAGATCGACGAGGCTGACGGTTCGGGCCGATTGCCTTCGGTCGACTGGCGATTTCGCCTCGCCACTCTCAAGTCCCAGGCGCAACCTCTGGCCCGCGAGACGGACGCCGCCCACGAAGATGCGCCGCCCACGGAGATCCTCTATGCCATCGACGCCGCGGCCTCGGCCTCGAGCGACGGCGGGCTCGTCCTCATCATCGCTCACCGCGAAATGAAGCGGGACCGCGAGTGGGGACGGATCAAGTTCGCGCGGCCCTGGCGCGGCCTTGCCTCCGATCTTCACAATCCCGCGGATCGCCGGATTCTTATGATGTTGTCCGGCGCCGACCGCGATGCCGACCTCGCCTCGAGCTTCCGCCTCCACGACGTGCATCGCGTGGCCGCCCGCTACCGCGTGGCCCCCGAGATCCAGTGGCTCGCCCTTTCCCTGATGGCCGAGACGGGAAGGCTCGTCCTGCGTCATCCGCCCGAACGGGAAGAGGCGACTTCGTTTCTCGGAATAGACGACGGTTCGCCCTTTGCGCTTCGCCTGCAGGTCGGCGCTTCGGTCGCCTCCTTCTCTCTTTCCGGCGAGCTGGTGCGGGGCGAAGAGCGCGTGACGATGAGCGAGGTCGACCTGGTCACCCGTGGCGGCATCGTGATCTTCCGCAACTCGGTGGCGAAACTCGAGCCGCCCGCACATTTTCCCTGGGTCGACGATCTGGTGCGTCGAGGCGCCATCGAGGCCCCGCGCCGCCATCAGGATCGCCTGCTCCGTGAGATCGCGGAACTGCCGAATGGCATGGAGATCGACCTGCCCGAAGACCTCGGGATCGACCGGGTCATGGGCACGCCCTCTCCCCTGGTGCGCCTGAAGCGGCTGCCCCGGCAGGGTGATGAGGCGGACGTTCCCCTCGAACTCCTCTTCGAATACGGCGGCGAGCTGATCGAGGCGCGCTCACAGCGCAAGGGCGTTCTCGATCACACCGGCAAGCGGATCATCACGCGCAACGAGGCGGTTGAACGCGATCTTCGCAGCAAGCTCCTCGATCTCGGCGTTTCGGTTTCGCGCGACGGCAAGGGGTTCTACGTTGAAAGCGCCGAAGTCACGCGTCTTCTACCCAGGCTCGGTGACGAGGGCTTCCGGGTCCTCCTTCGCGAGCGCGAACTGAAGCGCGACCTTGGCCTTCGCTTCCGCGTGTCCTCCGGCGTCGACTGGTTCGACCTCAAGGGCGGCCTCGACTTCGGGCATGAGGTGGTGCCCTGGCCGGCCCTCCTCAAAGCCCTGCGGCGCGGCGAAACCGTGCTCACCCTGGCCGATGGGTCGCAGGGCCTCATTCCCGAGCGGCTGGTCGCGCGCTACGGGCGTCTGGTGCGGCTTGGCGAGGAAGAGGAAGACGGCATCCGCTTCGCCAAGAGTCAGGTAGCACTCCTCGAGGCCATCCTGGCCGGCGAAACGGATGTCGAGCTCGACACTGCGTTTAAAACCGCGCGCGAGGCCCTCAAGAGTTTTGAGCGGATCGACCCGCGCACCGAGCCGGAAACGTTCAAGGGCACGCTGCGTCCGTATCAGCGCGAGGGGCTTGGCTGGATGCACTTCCTCCAGGACTTCGGCTTCGGCGGCTGCCTCGCCGACGACATGGGTCTTGGCAAGACGATCCAGGTTCTCGCCCTTCTCGAAGACCGCCGGCTCAAGCGCCTGGCCGGCGAAAAGATCGGCCCCTCGCTCGTGGTGGTTCCACGGTCCCTCGTCTTCAACTGGAAGCAGGAGGCCGCGCGCTTCACCCCCGAACTCAAGGTCAAGGACCACACCAGCGCTCTTCGCTCGCATGGCTCCTTCGACGAGTGGGACGTGGTTCTTTCCACCTACGGGACGCTGCGGTCCGACGTCATGCGGTGGCAAACCACGACGTTCGACTACGCGATCCTCGACGAGGCTCAGGCCATCAAGAACGCGACCACCGAATCGGCTCGGGCGGCGCGCCTCATCCGCTCGAAACACCGCCTCGCTCTCTCCGGCACGCCGGTCGAGAACCGGATGTCGGAACTCATCTCGATCTTCTCGTTCCTGAACCCGAGCCTGGCCGCGGGCTCGGTCGCCCTCGCCGAGCTTGCGAGCGACAAGGCGACGGGCCCCGAGCGCGAGATCCTCGCGCGGGGCTTGCGGCCCTACGTGCTCAGACGGCGCAAGGAGGACGTGCTTCCCGACCTGCCGCCCAAATTCGAAGAGACGCTCTACTGCGAACTCGGCGTCGAACAGCGCAAGCTGTATGAGGAGATGAAGGAGCACTATCGCTTCAGGATCACCGCCCTCCTCGAAACCCAGGGCCTGTCGAAAAGCCGGATCCAGGTGCTTGAAGCCCTGCTGCGCCTGCGTCAGGTGGCCTGCAGCCCGGGTCTCGTCGACGAGAGCCGCAAGGATTTCAAGGACGCCAAGATCGAGGCTCTGCTTCCGAGGCTCCAGGAAGTGGCGGCCGAAGGCCACAAGGCCCTGGTCTTCTCGCAGTTCACTTCGTACCTCGCTCTGTTGCGCCCGCGGGTCGAGGCCCTCGGCCTCAACCATGTCTATCTCGACGGCAGCACTCGTGACCGCAAGGCGGTGGTCGAGCAGTTCGAGTCGGATCCGCGAACCCCCCTTTTCCTCATCAGTCTCAAGGCCGGCGGTCTGGGGTTGAACCTCACCGCCGCTGACTACGTCTTCATCCTCGACCCCTGGTGGAATCCCGCGGTCGAGATGCAGGCGATAGCCCGCGCCCACCGGATCGGCCAGACCAAGCCCGTCTTCGCCTACCGGATGGTCGCCGCGGACACCGTCGAGGAGAAGGTCCTCGAGCTGCAGGAGAAGAAGCGCGAGCTGGTGGAGACGCTTCTGGGCGAGGACAAAGGCTCGATCGCGTCGCTCAAGCGCGAAGACATCGAGTTGCTGCTCTCATAGTCCAGGTGGCCGGCCGAAGTGAATTCGGCCTGCGCCTGGCTCAGGCCAGATCCGGGATCTTCAGTTTGGCGCCGTTGAGGTTGCCGATCACGGCAAGGGTCTGGGGTCGGCTGAAGATCTTCTGGGCCAGCTTCGAGACATCGGCGCTGGTCACCGCATCGATCGAGCGCAGGGTTTCTTCCGGCGATACCGTTCGATTGAAGTAGATCTCGTTCCGCGCGAGGTTGCCCATCCGTGAGCCCGACCCTTCGAGCGACAGCATCAAGCCGCCCTTGAGGTTGTCCTTGGCCCGCTGCAGTTCGTCGCTCGGCACGGGCTCGTCCACCAGTCCCTTTACCTCGTCGCTGATCAGCGAGAGAACGGTATCGACGCGGTCCCTGGACATGGCGGCGTAGATCGACAGGCTGCCGGTGTCCATGAAGCCGGAAAGCCCCGCGGAGATCGAGTAGACGAGGCCGCGCTTCTCTCGCACGTTCTGGAACAGCCGCGAGGAGATGCTGCCGCCGAGCACGGTGCCGAGAACGTGGCCGGTGAAGCGGTCGGCGTGAGTGGACGAGGGGCCGAGGGAGCCGAGGCAGATATGCGTCTGCGCCAGCGTCTCTTTGTGCTTTCGAATCAGACCGTGATGGCTCTTCGGCCGGGCGCTTCGCGGGTGAGCGACTCCATTGGGGATCGTGCTGAAAAGGCGGGTGGCGAGCTCGATGGCCCGCTTCTCCGTGATGCGTCCCGCGATCGAAAGAACGAGGTTCGACGGCACGTAGACCTTCCTGAAGAAGCGCCGGACATCATCCTGGCGGTAGCCCCTGAGCGCTTTCCGGGTGCCGAGGATGGGCCGGCCGATCGGATGATCGGGCCACAGCCGCTGCGCGAACATCTCGCCCAGTACATCGTCGGGAGTGTCGTCGACCATCGCGAACTCTTCGAGGATGACCGTCTTCTCCTTGGCGAGGTCCGACTTGTCGAATCGCGGGTTGACCAGAATGTCGGCCAGGATCTCCGCCGAGCGGTTCACATGGGTATCGAGCACGCGCAGATGAAAAGCCGCGTACTCCTTCGAGGTGAAGGCGTCCATGTGGCCGCCCATGGCGTCCACGTCCATAGCGATCTGCTCGGCGCTCCTTGAAGCCGTGCCCTTGAACACCAGATGCTCGATGAAGTGGGCGAGGCCGTGCTCGCGGCCGTTTTCGTGACGGGAACCGCGTCGGACGAACACCCCGATCGCGACCGAATGCACCTGGGCCAGGGGTTCGACGAGGAGCGTCAGTCCATTCTCGAAGACGTGCCGGATTGCGCTCATAACCGGACAGCATACCGCCCCGTGACGGGACGCCTTCGGCCGAACCGGCCCGTCGGTGCGGCCTGTGCACACACCGATGTCCGTCATGCCCCTCCTCGTCATTGCGAGTTTCAGCACCAGCCCGACGCGAGACGGCCCAGGAAATACTGAGGCCAAATCCGCGCGTCACAGTACGATTGCCTCGCATGATCACCGTCGACGAGGCGCTCCAGGCCGTGCTCGATCGGGTTAAGACGCTGGGCGTGGAGACGACGACTCTCGACAACGCCATGGCGCGCGTTCTGCGCGCGGCGGTGTTGGCCGATCGCGATCAGCCTCCCTTCAACCGGGCGGCGATGGATGGCTTCGCGGTGCGCTCGGTCGACGCAGGAGTCTTAGGAGCGAGGCTTAAGGTAGCGGGCGAGGGCCGTGCCGGCGTCTGGCCTGACCGCGCGGTCGGAACGGGGGAAGCGTTCCGGATCATGACCGGGGCTCCGGTGCCTGAGGGCGCTGATGCCGTGATTCAGGTTGAGCGCACGACGATGACCGGAGCCGCGGAAGTGCTCGTCGGTACGGTCGTCTCCGCGGGTCACAACATCGTGCCCCAAGGTTCCGAGGCCGTGATAGGCACTGAACTCCTTCGGCCGGGCCTTCGAATCGGCGCGGCCCATCTTGCCGTGCTCGCCTCCGTGGGCGTGACCGAGCCCGCGGTTTCACGGCGGCCGCGCGTCGCGGTCATCGTGACCGGAGACGAAGTGGTAGATCCGGGTTCGCGACCAGGCGCTGCGCAGATTCGCAACGCCAATGGTCCGGCTCTCGCGGCTGCCATCCGGGAGGCCGGGGGAGTGCCGACAGAGACGGGCGTCGTTGCCGATGATCTGAAAGAGACCAGGGCTGCCATCGAACGAGCGCTTTCAGAAGGCCACGACGCCATCATCCTTTCCGGAGGCGTCTCCGCGGGGGACTTCGACTTCGTTGAAAAGGCACTCGCCGAACTCGGGGTCGCCCTCCACGTTACGGCGGTTCGCGTGAAGCCGGGGGCCCCGTTCGTTTTCGCCACGCACGGCGATACGTTGATTTTCGGCCTGCCCGGAAACCCGGTGTCCGCCCAGGTCACGTTCGAGCTTTTCGCCCGCCCTGCCCTGCTCAAGATGCAGGGTGCTTCCGGTGTCGTGCGTCCGAAACTGGCGGCCACACTCGAAGCCTCCCTGACGAATCGCTCCGGTCGTCGCAACTATCTGCCGGTGATCGTAAGCGCGAGCGAGGGGGGTCTTCGGGCCACACCCGTGCGCACGCAAGGTTCGGGCGATACTCTTGCTCACGCGATGGCGAACGCACTTGCCATTCTCGAGCCCGATCAGACGTCCCTGGCGGCAGGAGATCGCGTTCTTCTCTATCCGCTCTTATCCATCCTCGAGGTCTAATCCATGCCCAAAGCCGCGGCCAAGAAGACAGCACCCAGGCTCTCGCACGTGGGGCGAAACTCGCGCGCCCGCATGGTCGACGTCACCGACAAAGCCGAAACCGTTCGCGAAGCCAAGGCCTCGGGACGGATCAGCATCTCGAAGGCCGCGATGGCGCTGGTCCGGGAGCACAGCCTCGAGAAGGGGCCGGTGACCGCGGTCGCGCGTTTCGCGGGAATCCAGGCGGCGAAGCGGACCTCGGACGCGATACCGATGTGCCATCCCCTTCTGCTTTCGCAGGTCGACGTGGTGATCATTCCGCGGCCCTACGGCTTCGAGATCACCGCCACCGTGAAAACCCGCGGCCAGACCGGGGCGGAGATGGAAGCTCTCCATGCGGTGTCGGTCGCCGCACTCACCATCTACGACATGGTGAAAGCCGCGGACAAGAAGATGGTGATCGGCGATATCCGTCTCGATTCGAAGACCGGAGGCAAGAGCGGTGATTATCGTCGTTAGCCGGGGGGCCGCAAATCGCGGGACAAGCGCCGTGCTTGGCCCCCCAGACCCCCGCGCTTCGGCGGAAGTGAATTCCGCCTACGCTAGCACCCTGCGGCTTGGCCTGCTTTTCGCGGCCGCGGTTGGCTTCGCGCAGCCCGCGACCCTGCCCCCGCGGCCGTCGCCCGCGGTCGAGGCGCTGGTGGGCGAATACGGTGAGGCCGGGGCGCGGCTTGTGCTCCGCGAAGCGCAGGGCGCGCTCGAGGTCAGCCCGGATGGCCGGGCCTTCGAGGCCGTCCGCGAACTTGGGGGGGGTCGTTACGCCGCTTCCCGCATCGGCGAGTTCCGCGTGGACCGCGGCGTCCCGGCCGCGAAGACGAAGACCGCGAGCGCGCAGTCCCTGGTTCAGGGCATTTCGATCGGCAGCGTCTTCCTGCCGCGTCGGGACTTCGGCGGGTCCGAGGGTGTTTTCAGGATCACGCCCTTGCTCCCGGTGGCAGCACTCCTTAAGGAGGCGCGTTCCCTCTCGCCGCCCAAAGAGGCGGGGGACTTTCTCAAGACGGACCTCGTTGACGTTCGCTCCCTCGACAAGTCGATCGCCCTCGATGTGCGCTACGCCACGAATGCGAACTTCCTGGCCACACCGGTGTACGGCAAGGCGCAGGTGAGGCTTCAGCGGAGCGCCGCGGAGGCGGTGGTCCGCGCCCATCGCGCGCTCAAGGCGAAGGGTTATGGCCTGATGCTCCATGACGGCTACCGTCCGTGGTTCGTCACCTGGGTCTTCTGGAACGCCACGCCCGAGGCCTCGCGGGACTTCGTGGCCGATCCCAGCAAGGGTTCGAAGCACAACCGCGGTTGCGCCATCGACCTCACTCTCGTAGACCTCAAGACGAAGAAGCCGGTGGACATGCCGGGGCTCTACGACGAAATGTCTTCTCGCTCCTATCCCGATTATGGGGGAGGAACGTCGAGGCAGCGAGCCATGCGGCAGATGCTTCGAGAGGCGATGGAGCTAGAAGGTTTCACGGTGTACGAAACGGAGTGGTGGCATTTTGACTACAAGGACTGGCCGCGTTTCGCCATCGGCAATGAGAGCTGGTGGAAATAGCTCCAGCCAGGCAACCCCAATAGTCCCTCTCGATCTTCAGGAAGCGCGGCTCCTCGTTCTCACCGGAGCGGGCGTGTCCGCCGAGAGCGGCCTTGCCACGTTCCGCGACTCGAACGGCCTCTGGGAGCAGCACCGGGTCGAGGATGTGGCCTCGCCCGAGGGTTTCCTTCGCGATCCCGACCTCGTCTGGAAGTTCTATTCGCTGCGCCGGCAACAGGCGAAGACGGTTGAGCCCAACGCCGGCCACCTGGCCCTGGCGGACGCGGAGCAGCGCCTTGGCGATCGCTTCCTGCTCGTCACTCAGAATGTCGACGGACTTCACCAGCGCGCCGGGTCCGGGCGCGTCATCGAGATTCACGGCAGCCTTTTCCGGACGAAATGCTGGGCCTGCGATCTCGAGCCTTTCCATGACGAGGCGAGCTACCTCGGTCGCGCGCTCCCGACCTGCGACGACTGCGAAGCGAAAGGCGGCAAGGCTCTGCTTCGCCCCGACATCGTCTGGTTCGGCGAGATGCTCGATCCGGGACATCTCCGGGCCATCGACGCTTTCATGCGCCGGGACCGGGACCGGCCCCTCGTCTTCCTTGCCATTGGAACCTCAGGCGCGGTGTGGCCCGCCGCGGGCCTCGTGAACCTCGCCCGCGAAGCCGGTGGCACAACCATCCTTGTCAACGCCGAAGCCGCGGAGAACACCGCCCGCTTCCACCGATTCCTCCAGGGGAAGAGCGCCGAAATCCTTCCCGCGCTGCTCGGAGCGGACCTCGGGGCCAGCCGATAATTTCCGCCGGCCAGGCGGTCTCTTTAAGCAGACCACGCCAACGGCGCGCGGAACCAGGGGCCGATGACACTAGACTGACCCCTTCAATCCGATCCGGGATGCCCCGGGCGAAAGGGTTCATCCGACCATGAAGAACTGCGGTGTCTGACCACGCGGATTCGCCAGCTCAACGCGCCCACGACTATGGGGCGGTCTGTTCCGAGTGCCAGTCGAAGCAGGCCCGGCCCTCGCACAGCACGTATCCAATGGACCCCGGGAGGAACCCCGACGGAACCTCGAGCTTCTGGCGCTGCTCCAATTGCGGAGCCCGCTTCCTTGGCCCCTTCGCCCCCGAACCCCCGCGACGGCATCACCCTCATTCAAAGTCGCATGGTTCCCGCAAAAACCGGGACACCAGCATTGTTCTGATGCGTTGGGCGAGGCGCTGGCTCTTCCCGATCCTCGTCATCCTTTCGACCGTGGTGGCGGTTATCTACTTCCTCGAGAGCCGCGATCGCACCCCGGAACAGCTCATCCTGCCCGATCTTTAGCAGGTTGCTGAAAAACGCCGAGCGCCCGACTTTCCTTCCCTGGACGGTCGAAGAACCCCCTCCTCCGCTTGCCGCTGTGGCCGGCCAGCGCGAAGCGGGCAGGAGCGCGCAGGTTCTCCCAATATTTCTCGGCGCGGACAGCAGCCTCAGCCGATAATCACCATTCCGATCTTCCTCATTAAGGAGGCCGTCCTTGAAACCCCAACTCGCCGCTCTGCCTCTTTGTCTCAGTCTGGTGTCCATGCCCGATGCTCTCGCCGCTCAAAACGAAAACCTGACCTACCCTGCCACGAAGAAGGGTGATGTAATCGATGTCCTTCACGGACAAAAGATCGCCGATCCCTACCGCTGGCTCGAGGACCCCAACAGCGCCGAGACCGTGGCCTGGGTGGAGGCGCAGAACAAGGTCACGTTCGGCTATCTCGAAAAGATCGAAAAGCGCGGGGCCATCCGCGAACGCCTCACGAAACTCTGGAACTACGAGCGCTACGGAGTCCCCAGCCGTCACGGCCGCTGGACGATCTTCTCGAAGAACAACGGTCTCCAGAACCAGGCCGTGATCTACAAAGCCACCTCCCTCACCGCGACGCCCGAGGTGCTGCTCGATCCGAACACGCTATCGACCGACGGAACGGTGGCGCTTTCCGGCCTCAGCTTCTCGGAGGACGGACGCTACGCCGCGTATTCGACGTCGGCGTCGGGGTCGGACTGGATGGAGTGGAAGGTACGCGAGGTGGCGACCGGGAAGGATCTTCCCGACCACATCAAGTGGTCGAAATTCTCGGGTGCTTCCTGGAAGAAAGACGGCAGCGGCTTCTACTACTCCCGCTACGACGCACCGATGAGCAAGGACGAGGCCTTTAACGCGGTCAACAAGTATCAGAAGGTCTACTTCCACAAAGTCGGCACCGGCCAGGGCGATGACGAGCTCATCTACGAACGGCCCGACCAACCCGACTGGGGTTTCGGGGCGGATGTGACCGACGATGGGCGATGGCTTCTCATCTATCAGTCCGAGGGCACGAATCGCGAGAACCGGATCTTTCTGCGCGACCTCCAGGATCCGAACGGGAAAATCGAACCCCTCCTCGACAGATTCGACGCCTCGTACAACATCGTGGGGAACGACGGCGCCACGTTCTATGCGGTCACCGACCAGGACGCACCGCGCTATCGAGTGGTCGCGATCGAGAAGGGCAAGACCGATCCCGCGGCCTGGAAGACGCTGATCGCCCAGGCCCAAAACCGCGACGTTCTCGCCTCCACCGGGCTGATCGCGAATCGTTTCGTCACGGTCTGGCGCACCGATGCTCACGAGAAGCTCACGCTCTACTCTCTCGACGGGAAGTTCGAAAGCGAAATCGCCCTGCCCGCGATCGGATCGGTCTCGGGCCTCTCGGGCAGGCGCAAGGACACGGACGCCTTCTACGCGTTCACCTCTTTCAACTACCCAAGCGCCACGTTCCGATATGACTTCGCGACCAGGGCCAGCGCCGTCTTCAAGCAGCCGACTGTCGACTTCGATCCCAACGCGTTTGAAACCAGACAGGTCTTCTACGCAAGCAAGGACGGCACGAAGATCCCCATGTTCATCGTCCACAAGAAGGGCCTGGTCCTGAACGGCTCGAATCCGACCTACCTCTATGGCTACGGCGGCTTCGACATTTCACTCGAACCTGCCTTCTCACCCGCCAACATCGTGTGGATGGAGATGGGCGGCGTCTACGCCCAGCCCAATCTGCGCGGCGGGGGTGAGTACGGCAAGGAATGGCACGATGCCGGCCGGCTCAAGAACAAGCAGAACGTGTTCGACGATTTCATCGCCGCGGCCGAGTGGCTGATCGTGAACAAGTACACGTCCAGCCCGAAACTCGCGATCGGAGGCGGCAGCAACGGCGGTCTGCTCGTAGGTGCGGTCATGACCCAGCGGCCGGAACTCTTCGGGGCGGCCCTGCCCGCGGTGGGCGTCATGGACATGCTCCGCTATCACAAGTTCACCATCGGCTGGGCCTGGAAGTCCGACTACGGCGACCCCGATGTCAAAGAGGATTTCGAAGTGGCCCTCAAGTACTCGCCCCTTCACAACCTGAAGCCGGGCGTCTCGTATCCCGCGACGCTGGTTACCACCGGCGACCACGATGACCGCGTGGTTCCTGCCCACTCCCACAAGTTCATCGCGGCCCTTCAGGCGGCGCAGAAGGGGAGCGCCCCCGTACTGACCCGGATCGAAACGAAGGCCGGGCATGGCGCAGGCAAGCCCACCGCGAAGATCATCGAGGAGCGCGCCGATCAGTGGGCCTTCCTCGTCAAGACGCTCGGCATCCAGTGAGCCGGCGAGCCCAGCGGGCGTCGATTGCCGCCGCGGCCGGGCTTTTGTGGGCGCTGGTTAGCGGGCCGGCGAGCGCGGCGCCGGCCGAGTCCTGGCACGAGGTGAAACTGCCGGGAGAGTTCTTCACCGTCGTCACGGATGCTGGAGAGAAGGAAGGTGTAAAAGTCCTTTTCCAGCTCGCCCAGTTCGACAAGAGCCTCAAGCAGCGTTTTCCCTGGATCCGCCTTCCTCAAGGAGCGGATCCGCAACTCCTCGTGTTCGCATCGCCCGATCCCGCCCTCGTCGCGTCTCTTTCACCCGATGCCGAGGCGGGGGCGCCCTCCGATCCCGGCTCGTCCTACTGGGCCAGCGATTGGGAACGCATACTGACTCATGTAGGAGCGGTCCGCGCGGGTTCGAAGGAACCCGCGGACGCCGAGCCGAGCCCCTACCGCGGCTACTTCAAGGGCCGCGCCGCCTATCTTGCCGGCAGGTCGCTCGACGAGGCGACGCCCGCGTGGCTGGTGCGAGGCCTGGTCTCCTTTCTCTCGGACACGTGGATCAAGGATAAGGAGATGCTCGCCGGTCGGATGATGGCGCAGCTCAAGGAGGCGGGGACCTCTCCATTCCCGGCGGCCGACTTCTTCCGCGAAGGGCGCGGACGGGATTCGAAGTTCGACGCGCAGGCGGGTCTTTTCATTCACTACCTGTTCGTGGGCGAAGGGGGACGGAACGCTCGCTCCCTCGACGCGTTGCTCCAGTCCTTCTCCTCGCGCGAGACGGCCGCCGCGGCCGCGGGCCTTCTCGGTCGGATCACCTCGCTCTATTCAGGTTTCGCGAAGCACCTGTCGTCGAAGAAGTTCGCGTCGCTCAAGATTCCCCTCGCCGCCTCGGTGACCCAGGCGGCGTTTGGCGTGAAGCCGTTGCCGCTCGCCTTTGCCTTGCTCCGGCGCGCGACCATCTACCAGTCCCTCAACCGGCCGGTCGATACCCGAACCGTGTTGCGACAGGTGAGGCTCGCCGATCCGAGCCTGGCCCGGCCCTACGAGATCGAGGCCTTTCTCCTGGACCTTGAACAACGCACCACGGAGTCGAAGCAGGCCATCGAAGCCGCGATCGAGCGAGGTTCCCAGAACCCTCACCTGCGCTATCGCCTCGCGCAACTTCAGTGGGGACCGAAGATGACGAGGGAAGCGCTCGAGCCCGTGCGAACTCTCCTGGAGTTCGCGCATCAGAACCTGCCCTTAGATTTCAAGGCCGCTGCGTACCTCGCCGAAGTCGAGAGCGATCTTGGCCTCGGCGAACCGGCGCAAAGCCACGCTCAAAAGGCAGTGGCCATGGCCCCCGCGGAGGTCTATGCCCTGATGGCCCTCGCCCGGGCGCAGTGGAATTCGCGCCAGACCGGCATCGCCCTCGTCACCGCGCGCAAGGCCCTTGGGCTTGCGAAACTCGCGAGTCAGAAGGAGAAGGTGCGGGAGTTCGTGACCTTCGCCACGCGAAACAAGGCGGTTCAGGCGAAAGGCTTGAAACCCTGGACCACGCAGTTCTCTCCGCCGCCGTCCGGCGCTTTCGGCGCGGCGCGCTCCACCGGGACCGGGGGGAGAGTGAACCTCGGCCAGGCCCGCTCGGATTCCGCGGATGCCGCAGCAATCACCCAGTGCTTCGCCCAGCGCGAAGACGCCGCCTGTGCCCGCGCGGTGCCCGCCCTTGAAACGGCGTGCGCGGAGAAACAAACGACCTCCTGCGTGTCCCTCGGTTCCCTCTACGAAGGGGGCTTTGGTGTCCCCCGGGATCGTCGAAAGGCCGCCGCCTCGTACAAGGCCGCGTGCGGATTCGGTGACCAGGCAGGTTGCGCCCGACTCGCCTTCCTCGAGACCATGGGACTTGGAGTTTCGCAAAACGAGGCGCGAGGGACGAAAACGCTCGAATCGCTGTGCGCGGCGTCCGTGCCCGAAGGGTGCATCGGCCTCGCTCAGTTCCTGGGTCAGACCGGATTCGCGGTCGACCGGGATCGCGCCCAGAGGCTCCTCAAGACCTCGTGTGACGCGGGCTCGGCCGAGGCCTGCGCGATGCTCACGACCCGCTGAGCGCCAGGGTTCGTTATTCGGGCGGCGGCCTGGTGAACGCCGCGGCGCGCGTGGCGAGGATCGCCTGGATCAGGGCCGCCGGCGCCTCCGCGCTCGCGGGATCCTCAGCGTGCTCGGATCCTCGAGCCACCCTGAGCGTCGTCTCGTAGGACGCGAGATACCGGCGGCAGGCCGCACAAACCTCGAGGTGCCTTTCGAAGTTCAAGCGGGTCATCGGGTCGAGGCGGCGATCGAGGAACTCGTCGAGGAAGCCGTAAAGATCGCGACACGTCATGACGGCCCCCCCTCTCCGAAGTGTTCGGCCAGCAGCCGGCGCAGGGCGTGATGCGCCCGATGGAGGCGGACCTTCACCACCCCCTCGCTCACGCCCAGGACTCCGGCCGCTTCGGCGGTGTCGAGTTCCTCGATGTCGCGCAGGAGCAGGACCACCCGGTACATCTCGGGCAGTCGGTCGATGCAGCCGCGAACGAACTCGCGGGTTTCACGCGTCTCCACCATCTGCAGCGCGGTGGGCGACCAGTCCCGAGGATCGATCGCGGCGTGGCCGTCGTCCTTGAAGGCCGGCAGCAGATCCTCGATCGATTCCTCGGGCCGCCGTTTCTTCGAACGCAGCCGCATGAGCGAGGCGTTGACCGCGATTCGGTGCAGCCACGTCCCAAGCTGACTCCCGCCCTCGAACGAGTGTATGGCGCGAAAAGCGGAGATGAAGGCTTCCTGAACCGCGTCCTTCGCCTCTTCGTCGTTGCGAAGGATCCTCCGGCACACCGACAACATTCGGCCGGAGTGCCTTCGAACCAGGGTTTCGAAGGCGTCTTCGCGGCCTGAGCGGAGCGCATCCAGAAGGTCCGCTTCCTGAACCGGAGGGGCCGCCATCGTGCGAACTTAGCACGCACTTTTTGCTGGCATCGAGTCCGTCCCCTCGGCATGGCGTTGCTTACGATGCCCGCGAGCCACCCGCGGTTTCGCTAGTCGGAGCGGAGCACGACTCGGTCGAGTCGAAGGGCCTCGCCCACGGACCAGGCCTGAAAGGGACACCCGCGAGGAAGATGCGGGGGGTCGCCCTCGGCGATCTCTGGGAGGTGACCCGAACCGAAGGGGTCGAGGGTGCGGAGGAAGGGTTCGAGGAAGCGCTTCCGCGCCTCCGCCCTGGCTTCACTCGACCCCCCCCGGGTGTGCACCCAGGCCTCGACGAAGGGGCCCATAAGGTAAGGCCAGACCGTGCCCTGGTGATATGCGGTGTCGCGCGACCAGACTCCTCCCCGATAGGTTCCGCGATACTGCGGATCGTCGGGAGCAAGAGACCGCAGACCGCCCGGGGTCAGGAGCTTCGCCTCCGCGAGGTCGACGACGGCGCGAGCGTGTTCCCCGTGGAGGACGCCTACGGGCAGGCCGCCTACCGCGAAGATCGCGTTCGGCCGGATGTGCCCATCGAAGCGTCCCGGCACGTGATCGCAATCGATGACGTCGTAGAGGTACCGGGCTTCCTCGTTCCAGAAGCGCTGGTTGAAGGAGATCTCCGCTTCGTTCGACCATCGCGAGAAGTGGGAATCAATCCGCCCGCCGATGCGCAGGGCGTTGATCCACAGAGCCTGAACCTCGACGGGCTTGCCGATACGGGGCGTGACCACGTGATCGCCCACCTTTGCGTCCATCCAGGTGAGCTGAACCCCCGGCTCTCCGGCGGCGAGGAGGTAGTCCCCGTCCATTCGAATGCCGTGTCTCGTTCCCGCCGTGTACCCGCGCAGGATCGAGAGAATGGCGGCGTTGAGCTGCCCCTCCTCCACGGTCGAGGCGTGAATCCCCGCGGCCTTCTCGGCGGCGCGCAGGTCGTGGACGGCCACGATGAACCACAAGGACGCGTCGACGCTGTTGAAGTCGGGGGTCTCTCCATCGTCGGTGAAGCGGTTGGGCAGCATGCCGTGCGATACGGCGCTCGACCACTGGAGCAGGACCTGCCGGGCGTCCTTCAACCGGAATCCCGCGAGGCACAGCCCGCGCAGTGCGATGAAGGTGTCCCGCCCCCAGTCGGTGAACCACGGGTAACCCGCGAGGATCGTCCTGCCCGGGCCGCGCTCGACCACGAACGCCAGCGCCGCGCGATCGAGGGGCGACGTGCTGGCGCCGCGCCGCGCCTGCTCGATGGCTCGGAGGGCCCCGACACTTTCTCCCAGCGCACCCTCTCCGATCGCCCGAACCGCTTCGCCGGTCCCGAAGACGAGCAGGGCCTCGCCCTCCGCGAGATCGAAAGCGAACGTTCCTGGCGCGGCCAGATCCTCGACGCAGTCAAGACCGCGATCCCGGTCGTCGGTGTACAGAAAGTCCCGGTACCAGAAGGGCTCGGCCGCGAACACCCCGTTCGAGAGCGCGGTCACCGCGGGCTCGCTTCGATAGGGCTCGAAAACAATGCACCCCCTCGCTTCATCCATAACGGGCGCGAGGTTGAACTCCGCGTTCTCATGATGGAGGGAGTGGTAATCCCGCCCGGAAAGAAAGGGCCGCACGATCAACCGCACCGGAGCTCCGGGCGGCGCGATGAGCCGCCAGGAAAGCACCACGAGCGCCGATCCGCGGGGAACCAGGATCGTATGTTCGATCTTCCCTCTGGCGCCGAGGTCGTAGGTCCAGGTCGGGAAGAGGGCGCCGTCGAACACCGCCTCAACCGGGCGGCCCTCGTGACGGACGATGGGCGCCTCGCCCTCGACCGTGGGCTTGTAGGTCTGAGACGTCAGGGCCAGCCTCTCGCCATCCACGTCCACGACCACGTCGACTCCGTTCACCAGAACGCGCCGCGCCGCGGGAGGCTTCTTCGCAACCAGCAGAAGCGCATGGTAGCGGCGGGTGCGGGTGTTGTTCCTCGTGTGCGACGCGAAACCGCCGAGGCCATCCGCCTCGAGCCATTCGAAGGTCTGCGGTGTCATGACTTTGCTGTCCCCCTTCTCCTTGCCACATCCTCGATGCAGCGCATCGCCAGCGTCGTCCACCCGGTTTGATGGGAGGCGCCGAACCCACGTCCGGTGTCGCCCGAGAAATATTCGTAGAAGAGGACGAGATCCCGGAAATGGGGGTCGCCGCGATAGCGCGGGTTGTCGCCGTGACAGGGCCGCCGGCCGTCCGCGCCGGCGAGGAAGGTCGAGGCGAGACGGCGTTCGATCTCTACCGCCGCCTCCTGGAGGTTCATATGGGCGCCCGAGCCCGTGGGACATTCGACCCGCACCGTGTCGCCATAGAAGTCATGGTAGCGGCGCAGCGCTTCCACGAGGAGATAGTTGAGTGGAAACCACACCGGACCACGCCAGTTGGAGTTGATGCCGAAGGCCTTGGTTCTCGAGTCGTCCGGAGCGTACGACACCCGGTACTCGCCCGAAGGGGTGTGGAGAATGAACGGCTCGAGCTGGTGGCGCTTGGAGAGCGAGCGGATGCCGGTGGGGGCGAGCAGGGAGGTTTCGTCGAGAACGTGAGTGAGAACGCGGAGCAGTTGTTCGCGCGAGGGCAGCGCGAGCATCGCTCGATCCCTTCGATTGGCGGAGCGCCGGTCCTTTGGGAAGTCGAGGTGGGGACGCGCCTTCAGATAGGCATCGACGAGGGTCTTGAGCTTCGGGAGATGCTCCAGCTCGCGCCGCTCGAGGGGCATAACGGCGAAGAACGGGATCAGGCCGACCATCGACCAGATGCGAAGGGGCGTCCGATGACCCCGGACGTTTACATGGTCGAAGTAAAAACCCCACTCCTCGTCCCACACGCCGCGGCCGTCCGGGAGGTTCACGGTTTCGACGGTGTCCGCGAACTGCTGGAAGGACTCGCAGGCCGCATCGTCGTAGGCCGTGGGATCGTCCTGGCCAAGCTCCACCGCCATCTTGAGCATGTTGAGGGCGAAGAAGGCCATCCATCCCGTGCCGTCGGCCTGTTCGAGGAAGCCGCCGAGGGGAGGGGTGACGCCCCGCTCGAAGGCCGAGATGTTATCGAGCCCGAGAAAGCCGCCCTTGAGCAGCCGATTGTGGTCGTCGTGCTCGAGTCCTCGCCACCAGCGGAAGTTCTGCATCAGCGGGCCGAAGACTTCCGCGAGGAACCCGCGCGATTCTCGATCTTTCTTCCCTCCCATCTCGAAGACGCGGAGGCAGGCCCAGGCGTGCACCGGAGGATTCACATCGGCGAAAGCGAACTCGTAGGCCGGAAGCTGCCCGGAGGGATGGATGAATCGTTTGCTCAGGAAAAGAGCCAGCTGCTGGCGGGCGAAGGCCGGGTCGACCTTCGCGAAAGGAATCATGTGAAAGGCGAGGTCCCAGGCCGCGTACCAGGGGTACTCCCACTTGTCGGGCATCGAGATCACATCGTGATTCACGAGGTGGGCCCAGTCCCCGTTGCGGCCGGTGAGCCGCCTTTGCGGAGGGGCGGGTTGCGAGGGGTCCCCCATGAGCCAGTCGGCCACGTTGAAGTTGTAGAACTGCTTCGACCACAGGAGCGAGGCGTAGCCCTGTCGGAGAACGTTCTTCTCGTCGGCCGTGACGGTTTCGGGCAGCACGCTCTCGTAGAAGAGGTCCGCTTCCTCGCGACGCGAGCGCAGCGTCTCTTCCACGTGGCGCAGACCCAGCCGGGCCTGAACGTCCGTCTCGGCGGCGAGCCGCAACAGGATCGTGACGGACTCCCGGGCGCCGATCGACAGGCGGTAGTGAGCTCCGGCCTTCGTCCCCTCGTTCGCGGGGTTGACCGCGGTGAGACGCCCGCCCGCCACGCGCTCGTGAAATGCATCCTTCACAAAGGGTGCTTGATTCGGGACACCAAAGAGCCGCTCCATGTTCGTCTCGTTTTCCGTGAACAGGATCTGCGGTTCGACGCCGGTCGACGACACCCCCGCCTCCAAGAGATAGCGACCCATTTCCTCATGGTCGATCGCGACGCACCGCAGCGCGCCGAGTCGCATCCCCGGACGGGCCGCGTAACCCGGCTCGCCCGTTCTTCCCCAGGCCCAGGTGTTTCGAAACCACAGCTGGGGGATCACATGCAGGATGGCATCGTCGCCCGAACGGTTCGCGAGGGTGATCCGGATGGCGATGTCTTTAGGCGAGGCCTTTCCGTATTCCGCAGTGACGTCGACATACCGATTGCGATCGAAGACGCCGCTGTCTTCGATCTCGAACTCGGGCTCGGCGATGTCGCGGGTCCGGCCTTCACGCACCAGCCGCTCGTACGGATAGGCCCAGAGCGGGTATTTGTAGAGGGCCTTCAAGTAGGAGTGCGTGGGTGTTGAGTCGAGGTAGTAGTAAAGCTCCTTGACGTCCTCCCCGTGATTGCCCTCGGGTGCGGCCAGGCCGAAGAGACGTTCTTTCAAGATCCCATCGCGGCCATTCCACAAGGCGAGGGCGAAACAGAGCCTCGATTCCCGGTCAGAGAACCCAAGCAGGCCGTCTTCGCCCCAGCGGTAGGCGCGAGAACGGGCATGGTCGTGAGGGAAGTAGTCCCAGCACGCGCCATCGGCCGAATAGTCCTCGCGGATCGTGCCCCATTGCCGTTCCGAGAGATACGGCCCGAAGAATCGCCACTCCTCGTCCTCCAGGCGGTCGTGCTCAGCAGTGTTCGGGGGCGCCACGCCCGGTCATTCTAGGGTTGCTTCGCGCCAGGCTTGCTTCGCGCCAGCCTTGCTTCGCGCTAGAGCTCGCTTTTCGGGGGCACGTCGCCGGTGGGGGGAACCTTGCCCTTCTCCATCGCGCGCCGAATCAGGCGGTCGATGCTCAAAGCACCGGCGCCTCTTACCACCAGCCAGGAGAGAAATACCAGCAGAACGAACGGCGGAAGATCGCTGAGCGCTATTTCGCCGGTTCGAGTCAAGGCGCCGACGAGGTCGTCTCGATGCGCGGTGAGCAGAGCCACGATCATGGTGGACGAAAGAAGCAGCGAGACCACGCGGGTGAGCAGGCCCAGAAGAAGCAGGAGGCCGCCGTAGTACTCGAGCCTCGCCACGAATGCGGCGTTCAGCTCGGGGAAGGGAATCCCAAGACCCGCGAAGAAGTTCACGGTGTTCTCCATGTTCTCGAGTTTGCCCTTGCCCGAGTCGTAGAAGGCGAGGCCGGCGACGAGCCGCGTGAGGACGCCCGGCACGAAATCGACGAATGCGAGGAGCTTGTGAGCTTCGTCTGAAGCCCTGCGGATGATCGAGGCGCCCATGAACTCTTTCTCCTCTTTGCCTTACGTTTGTGCTGCCCGTTCAGATGTTCGCGTCCTTGAATCGGTTACGTCCCGCCCGGAGGCCAAGTCTTCCATCAATCCGACGCATCGCGTCGCAGGGGCACGATAGGCGCTTTTCGCTCCGGGTGGCGAGCCTCGCACGGTCCATACAGACGGGCGAGAGTTTGAAAGTCCCGGTCGATGTCGCCCGTGGGGGTCAGCACCTCGGGGAGGATGCCGCCTTCCTTCTTCGCGTAGTCGATGTAGCCAAGGACGATCGGCACCTTCGCCTGCAGGGCGATGTAATAGAAGCCCGTCTTCCATCCGGCGGTGAGGTACCGCGTCCCTTCCGGCGCCACGCCGAGCCCGAATCGCTCATGGGAATCGAACCACGAAACGGCCTGGCTCACGAAACTCTGATTTCGCGAGCGGTCGAGCGGTATCCCGCCCTGCGAGCGCAGGAGCCAGCCGAGCGGGCCGCGAAAGAGCGTGTTCTTCCCGAAGAACGAGAAGTCGAGCTTCAACATGGCGGCGGCGAAGAGGAGGAAGAAGCCGTCCCAGTTCGAGGTGTGGGGCGCCGCCAGAATCACGTACTTGTCGTGTCGCGGCGTCTCGCCCATGCACTTCCATCCGAGCAGACGGAACACCGCCCGTCCAATGAACGCCATAAGGGGAGACGCCCTCCGGCTCCTTGGAATCTGCGTCACTCCAGGATCCAAAGGCCGGTTCGAAACGGGATCAGAAGAAACCAAACCGCTCACTTCGATGAAGTTACTACCACGACTATAGTTCGCGGGGCGGCCCCCGAGGTCGTTTCCCGACCATGCTCTCCATCTACACCTTCCTCCTGGGCCTTGGGTTTGCCTTCGCCGCGCCCTTCTTTCTCTGGCGCGGGCGGGGAACCAACCGCTATACCGCCAACGTCAAGGAGCGGTTTGGCGCGCTGCCCGTCTACCTCAACGTGGACGGCGATCGCTCCATCTGGATCCATGCGGTTTCGGTGGGCGAGGTGCTGGCGTCAAGGATCCTGGTCGAACCGCTCAAGAAGCGCTTTCCAAAGCACCGGATCTTTCTGTCCACCTCGACCGTCGCGGGCAACGCGGTGGCGCGTCAGCGCGTCCATGGAATTGACGGCTTGTTCTACGCGCCCTTCGACTTTCCATCACCGATTCGGAAGGTTCTCGATACCCTTCAGCCCGACCTCCTGGTGATTGTCGAGACCGAGCTCTGGCCGAACCTCATCCATGAGGCGCACGTCCGCGGGACGAAGATCGCCCTGGTGAACGGCCGGATCTCGCCCCGCTCCTACCCGCGTTATCGGCAGGTCCGCGCTCTCCTCCGGGGGACGCTGTCGAAGGTCGACGCGTTCTTCATGCAGGCCGAAACCCATGCGGAGCGGATTCGCGCCATGGGCGCCCCCGAGGCCCGGGTAAAGGTCACCGGCAATCTCAAGTTCGACGCCCTCGACTTCGGCCGGCCGAAGGAGCGCCTCGCGCGCATCATCCTCTCCGAACCGCGGCGGCCGATCGTGGTCGCGGGCAGCACGGTCCCGGGCGAGGAGGAGATCGTGCTCAAGGCCCTCAAGATCGCCCGCGAGAAGGTTCCGGATCTCGGCCTGATCCTGGCGCCGCGTCACCCCGATCGTTTCGCCGAAGTCCCGGCGATCGTGGAGGCCTCGGGCTTCAAGTGTGTTCGCAGGACCGACCTCGAGCCCGGACAGTGGAAGAGCGGAGATGTGCTCCTGCTCGACACCCTCGGCGAACTCGCCTCGGTGTTTTCGCTCGCCACCGTGGGTTTCGTGGGCGGCTCGCTCGTGCCGCAGGGCGGGCACAACGTTCTCGAGGTCTCGGCGAGCGGGGTGCCGGTGTTGAGCGGCCCCAATGTCCAGAACTTCCAGGAGATCGCGAACGAGTTCCACCGCGAGGGCGCGCTGGTCTTCGTGAAGGACGCGACCGAGCTCGCCCGGGAGATCGTCTCGTTCGTGACCGACAAGGCGCGTCGGGATGATGTCGGCTTGAAGGGCCGCGCCTTGATTGAACCCAACCGGGGCGCTTTGGGCCGCACGGTCGATGGACTATCCGGCCTGATCGAGCCCGGCGGGGGCAATTGAGAGTGCCGGCGTTGGCTCGCCCCCCTGCGGACTTCGCGGAAGCACGCGCTTTTGCTTCCCCCCTCTATTGAGGCCCATTGCGAGAGGCGCTGTCGATTCTGGCCCCGCTCGGGTGGCTTTATGGTTTCGGAGCCTCGATCCGGCGTAGCGCCTACGCGCGCGGAATTCTCCAGTCGCGGCGACTGCGATCGCCGGTGATCAGCGTCGGCGGTCTCGCGATGGGTGGCTCCATGAAGACGCCCGCGGTGGTGGGGATCGCCCGGGCCTTGGCCGCTCGCGGGCCCGCGGTGGGTGTTCTCGGCCACGGCTACCTCGGGGACGACCCCGGCCCGGTCGTGGTTTCGGATGGAGAAAGACCGCTCGAAACCGTCGATCGCGTGGGCGACGAGGCGGTGCTCCTGGCCCACGAACTCCCCGGATGCCCGGTGGTCGTGGGCCGGGACAAGGTCGCGGCCGGCCGGCTCCTCGAAGAGAGGTTCGGCAAGCGAATCGTCGTCGTGGATTCGGGCTTTCAGCATCTGCGCCTGTTTCGCGATCTCGATATCGTCTGTGTGACCGAGGCCGATCTTTGCGGCCGCGTGATCCCCGCGGGCATGCTGAGAGAGGCACCCTCCGCTCTTCGCGCGGCTCATCTCGTCTTCACCGACCGGGAGACGGACGGGCCCCGCGTGGCGAAGCTCAAACAGATGCGACCCCTTGATATCTTCTCCCTCGCGCGGACCGACTTCGGCTTCTTTCCCGCGGATGGAACGGGGGAGGAAGCCGAGGCGCCAAAGAAGGCCTTCGCCTTCTGCGGCATCGGCTCGCCCGAGCGGTTCGTGAATGACCTGCGCGCGCGGGGGGTCGAGGTGGCGGGCCAGCGTTTCTTCCGCGATCATCACGCCTACTCGAAGGGCGATCTGCGCGACCTTGCGAAGGCCGCCGAGGCCGCCGGAGCCACCGCCTCGGTCACGACCACCAAAGACGCGGTGCGCATTCAGGCGTGGCCCGGACCCTTGCCCCTGCTCGCCCTCGCGGCGCGTCTCGACATCGAACGGCTCCCCCAGGTGCTCAAGAGGATCGACAGCGTGATCCTGGCCCGGATCAAGGCGGGGAGGTAGTTTGCCGAGGGAGGTTCGCTACACCCTGGAGGCGTGGGCGCTCGGCGCCTTCAAGTTCATGGCCCTCGTGATCCCCCGTGCGCTCTTCCTGCGGGTTGGCCGGACCCTGGGGGCACTCATAGCCGCTCTCGACCCGAAACACCGGAACATCGCCAAGGACAATCTGCGCCGGAGCTTTCCCGCCTGGACCGAGGCCGAGGTCGATCGGACCGCGCGTGGGGTCTGGGTCCACTTCGGCGGCGTCATGTTCGATCTCGTCCGCATCCTCGCCCGCGGTCCCGCGAGTGTTGACCCCCTCGTGACCATCGAGGGCCGTGAACATGCCGAGCGCGCTCACCGCTCGCCCCACGGCGTCATCCTCATCACCGGCCATTTCGGAAACTGGGAGACCCACGGGATCGTGCACGCGAAGCACTTCGGTTCGATCGGCGTGGTGGCGCGCCCCCTCGACAACCCGAGGCTGAACGCGGCCATGACCGCTTTGCGCGAGAGTGCCGGCAACGAGGTGATCGAGAAGGAGCACGCGATGATCCGATCGATGCGAAGGCTGAAAGCCGCGCAGGGAATCGCCTTCGTCGTGGACCAGAACGTCCAGGAGAAGGAAGGCATCTTCGTGAACTTCTTCGGGCGGCCCGCGTGCACCACGCCGTTCGCGGCCCGGCTCGCCCTCAAGACCGGCGCGATGGTGCTTCCGTGCCGCGCGGTGATGACCGGGGACCTGCGGTACCGCGTGATCTACGATGCTCCGATCGATCCGTCCACCTTTGGATCCTCGGACGAGGCGGTTCGCAATCTGACCCAGGCCATGACGGACATCACCGAGGCATGGATTCGCGCGAACCCCGATCAGTGGCTGTGGATGCACCGGCGCTGGCACACCCAGCCGAGCGCCCCGGAGACCCCGGCATGAGCGAGGCGCGTCCGAAACGAATGGTCATCCGCGCGCCCAACTGGCTGGGCGACGCAATCCTCTCTCTTCCCGCGGTCCGCGACATAAGACGCGCCTTTCCCGACGCCCGGATTCACGTGCTGGCGCGTCCATCGGTGGCGGCACTCTACGAAGCGCTCTCCGAGATCGACGGCGTCGTGGTCGCGAAAGGCCTGCTCGCGGAGATTCGAGCCATGGGGCGCGGTTTCGACCTGGCGATTCTCCTGACCAACTCTATCGGCACCGCCCTGGCCGCGACGATGGGCGGAGTTCCCGAGCGCTGGGGCTTCTCAACCGAAGGGCGCGGGATGCTCCTGACCCGAAGAGCTCAGGTCCCCGCGAATGTCCGGGGACGTTCTCAGGTGCATTACTATCGGGCGATGCTTGCCGCCATGGGTCTTCCCACGAGCGACGCCCTCGACACGTCCCTGACTCCGCCCCCCGCGTGGATCGAATCGGGCCGTGCCCTGATTGGCCCCGGGCGTTTCTTTGGCGTCGCCCCTGGTGCGGCCAAGGGTTCGGCCAAACAGTGGCCTCCGCAGCGTTTTGCCGAGGCCGCGGATCGGCTGAGCGGCGAACTGGGCGCCCAGGTTGTGCTCCTCGGCTCGGCCGCGGACGCGGGAGCCGCGGCCGAAGTCGCGGCCGCGATGAAGACCCAGGCCCTGAATCTGTGCGGCCGTACCGATCTGCGCGCCTTCGCCGGCGTGGTCGCTTCCCTTGAGGCCCTCGTCGCCAATGACTCGGGCGCCATGCACCTCGGCGCCGCTCTCGGCGTTCCCACCGTGGGCGTCTTCGGGCCCACGAATCCGGACGAGACCCACCCGGTTGGACGTCGCGCGATATTCGTCCGCGGCTTCGCCGAGTGTTCGCCCTGCCGTCACATCACCTGTCCCATCGATCACCGCTGCATGACTTCGGTTTCCTCCGCCCAGGTCGTCGACGTTCTTCTTCGCGAGGTCCGTACATGAGTCGTCCTGCGGTTTTCTTCGACCGTGACGGTACTTTGTCCCATGAGATCGGCTACGTGAATCACCTAAGCCGCTTCGCGCCCTTCGCCTTCGCGGTCGACGCCATTCGCGCGGTGAACGCGGGAAACCGCCTCGCCGTGGTGGTCACGAATCAGGCGGGGGTCGCGCGCGGGTATTTTCCAGAGTCGCTGATCGGCGAGGTGAACGGCGTTCTCAAGGACTGCGTCGAGTCCTCGGGAGCCCGCATCGACGGCATCTACTACTGTCCGCACCACCCCACCGCGGGCGCGCCTCCGTACCGTCAGGATTGCGACTGCCGCAAGCCGCGGCCGGGAATGCTGCATCGGGCGGCGATGGAACTCGACATCGATCTCTCGAAGTCCTGGGTGGTGGGCGACCGCCACGGCGACCTGGACCTCGCCTGGAACGTGGGTGCGCGCGCGTGCCTGGTGAAGACCGGCTACGGCCTCGGAGAAATGCAGTACTGGATGTCCGGTTGGAAGCGGCCGCCCGACCTCATCGCGGAAAACGCGCTCGACGCCGCGCTTCAGATCATCGAGTCTCATTGATGAAACCCGGCCGGAGCCGTTTGCTCGAGGTGGTCGCGGCCTTTCAGGGGCGGCGCGTCGCGGTGATCGCGGACCTCGTGATCGACGAATTCCTGAATGGACGGGTCGAGAGGATTTCGCGGGAAGCGCCGGTCCTCATCCTTCAGTACGAAGGCTCCGACCTTCGCCTCGGCGGCGGCGCCAATGCCGTGCACAACATCAAGACCCTCGGTGGCGAGCCATACCCGGTGGGCTTCGTCGGGAACGATGCCACGGGCCGCGCGCTCGTGGCCCTGCTGAAGCGGAAGAAGATCAGGACCGTGGGCGTAGGCCGCGCCGCGGGCTACGGCACGCCCCTCAAGACGCGCATCCTCGGCGGAGGCTTCCATTCGACCCGGCAGCAGATCGTCCGGATGGATCGCACGAAGCCGCTCTCCGAGACGTCGCGCCGCTGGAGCGAGGGCCACGTGCGCCAGGCGCTCTCACGCATCGGCGCCGTCGATGGCGTTTTGGTGAGCGACTATGGTCTTGGCCTCGTCAGCGCGGAAGTTCTGAAGCTCTCGACCGCGTTCGCGCGACGGCACAAGGCTCCGCTCACCGCGGATTCGCGGCATGCCCTCCTGGGGCTTGCCGGCGTCACCGCGGTGACGCCGAACGAACCCGAGGTCGAAGAGGCGCTGGGCGTATCCATCGGCCACGACCTGAAGAAACTCGAGCGGGCAGGCCGCGCTCTTCAGGCGCGCCTCAAAACGCCCGCAGTCCTCGTCACCCGGGGCAGCGATGGCATGTCGCTCTTCGAAAGCGGGGAGAAGCCGCGTCACATTGAGGTGTTTGGGAGCGACGAGGTGGCCGACGTCACCGGCGCCGGCGACACCGTCATCGCCACATTCACCCTGGCGCTTGCCGCCGGCGCCTCGGCCTTCGAGGCCGCGCACCTCGCGAATATCGCGGGCGGTCTCGTGGTGATGAAGCGCGGCACCGCCACGGTGTCGGCGAACGAGCTGCGCCAGGCCATCCGCGGAACCGACTTTTCATGAGCGCGCCTTTTCGTCGCGCCGCCTCGAAGGTCACGACCGTGGAAGCGCTCGAGGGGGTGTGCGCGCGGGCCAGGCGCGAGAAGAAGACCATTGCCTTCGCGAACGGCTGTTTCGATCTCCTCCACGTCGGCCACACGCGCTATCTCCGTGGCGCGCGCGCCGAGGGCGACCTGCTGATCGTGGGCATCAACGCCGACGCCTCGGTGCGGAAGCTCAAGGGTGAGAACCGGCCCCTTCAGAACGAGCAGGACCGGGCCCTTCTGGTTGCCGCCCTGCACCATGTGGATTGGGTGGTGATCTTCCACGAAGACACCGTGGACAACCTCCTTCTCGCCCTCAAGCCCGACGTCCACTGCAAGGGTACCGACTACACGCCCGAGACCGTTCCCGAGCGGGCGACGGTGAAAAGCTACGGGGGTAGGGTCGCGATCGTGGGCGATCCCAAGGATCACAACACCAGCACTCTCCTCGCCAGGCTTCAAGCGCGGTAGATTTGCCCCTCGAATCGTGAAGATCCTCGTTGTCCGCCTGTCGTCGATCGGCGACGTCGTCCACACCACACCCATGGTGGCCTCGCTCATTGAAGCGGGCCACGAGGTGGCTTGGGCAGTGGAGCCCCCGGCCTCACCCCTGGTTGGGTCCATCAAAGGCCTGAGCCAGATGTTCGTTCTCCCCAAGGCCTCGGCCTACGACTGGAACGATCGGTTTCGGCTTGCGAGAACCCTGCGCGACTTCAATCCCGAGGTCGCGATCGACGCCCAGGGCCTGTGGAAGTCGGCCTTCTGGACCTGGCTCTCGGGCGCGCCGAGGCGCATTGGCTGGATGGCGGACCACCGGCGCGAAGCGTCGTCGAGCGTGATGCTGACCGAAACCGTCGAATGTCTTCCCGAGGATGTTCACGTGATCGACCAGCACCACGCGCTGCTCGTCGGCCTCGGCATCGACGACCGGGGCTCGCGCGATTTTCCCTTCGTGCTTCCAGACGATGCGGTGGCGATGGCCACGGCCTTCCGTGAATCCGTGGGAAACCCCCTCGCCCTCATCGCCCCCGGCGGGGGTTGGGAGAACAAGCTTTATCCCCCCGAATCGTGGGGTGAGGTGGCGCAGGGACTCGCCTCGATGCAGCTCGCTCCCGTGGTCTTGTGGGGCCCGGGTGAAGAAGCCCTCGCGGACGCGGTGGTCCAGGCCTCGGGCGGAACCACGAAACGCGCGCCCGAAACGTCCGTGCTCGAGCTCGCCGCACTGGCCCGCGCGTCGCGGCTGTTCCTTGGCGCCGACACCGGACCGCTTCATATCGCGGGGGCCATGGGAGCGCCGCTCGTCGCGGTGTTCGGCCCGACCGACCCCGCGCGCAACGGGCCCTGGTCGAAGGACGACGAGGTGGTGCGCAAGATTCCCGCCTGTGCCCCGTGCCACAAGCGTTCCTGCGACACCCATCAGGACATCATGAGGAAGATCCTGCCGGCCGCGGTCGTGGAAGCGGCCACGCGTCGAATCGCCTCCTCGATCGACCGGGACGCGGCTTGAGCCTTTCGAGGGTCCGGGTTCGGGCCGGTTATACCGCGGGGGCTATCGCCCTCTTCTTCGCCGAACCCACCACGGATTCGCTGATCAGGGGCGGCGTCCTCGCCGTCGCCGGTGAACTGATCCGGATCTGGGCTTCAGGTCACATCGAAAAGACCCATCGGCTGGCCACCGGGGGGCCCTACGCGCACACCCGAAATCCGCTCTACGTGGGCAGCGTCCTCATGGCCCTGGGCCTGCTGGTAGCCGCTCGGCATCCGCTCTCGGTGGTCACCGGCCTTGCCTATCTCGTTGTCTTCTATCCGGTTATCGTTCGCGAGGAGGCGGCGTTCCTGCGTGCGAAGTTTAGTGACCCGTACCACGACTGGGCGAAACACGTGCCGATCTTCTTTCCCCGTCTGACCCCGGGCGGCCCGCGGGCGTCGAAATTCGAAATGAGCCGGCTGGTCGCCAATCACGAGTGGCGCAGCGTCTTTGGGCTGGCACTCCTCGCCGGGTTCATGATCTGGCGAAAAGGGTAAGCGGGTTCCCTCCCAGCAGTCCGTGGTGAAAGTCGACCGCGAGCGAAAGGGAGAGATTTTTCGTCAGATCAAGGCGCCGAACCGCAGGAATACCGGGAGTATTTCAAGGTTTGGCAACGCGGAGCTCTGCGGAAAAGATCCGCTTTCGACGCGGAGGGACTTTCACCACGGGCTGCTAGCGTCCGCAGGCTCGGTTGTTGCAACATTGAGGCGTCATGTTCACCCCCGCCCTCGAACGGATTCTTGTGATCGCCGCGCAAGGAGCCCAGGATCGACGCCACGCGCACCTCACCACCGAGCACGTCCTGCTCGCCATCGCCCATGATCCGGTGGGCCGGAGGATCCTCCACGGGTCCGGTGTTGAGGTCGACCAGCTGATCAAGGGATTGACCGTCTACGTGGAAGAGCAGATCGACCGTGTGCCTGACGGATCCCGCAAGGCCCCGCAGCAGACCATCGGATTCCGTCGCCTCCTGCAGTCGGCGGTCCTGCACGTGCAGAGCGCCGGGAAGAACGAGGCCGATGTGGGCGACGTTCTCGCCGCCCTCATGCAGCAGCCGAAGTCGTTCGCGGCCGAGGCTCTCGCCTCGCAGGGCATTACTCGTCTCGACGTCTTGAACTACATCTCGCACGGGGTCTCGAAGCGGCCGGAAAACCTCCCCGTCGGTCCTGCACCGGCGGGCGATGGCGACGAGGGGCCAGCCACGCCCTCCGATCCGCTGGAGTCGTTCGCGCCGTCGCTGAGCGACCGCGCCCGGAAGGGGCTCCTCGATCCCCTGATTGGCCGCGAGAAGGAAGTCCGGCGCGTTCTCGAGATTCTCTGCCGGCGTCGGAAGAACAATCCGGTGCTGGTGGGCGACCCCGGCGTCGGAAAGACCGCGATCGTTGATGGTCTCGCGCAGGCGTTGCTCAAAGATGACGCGCCCGAGTTCCTGAAGGGCGCCGAGATCTTCGCCCTCGACACCGGCGCCCTGCTCGCGGGCACCCGCTATCGCGGCGACTTCGAGGAGCGCTTCAAGCAGGTGATCGCGGCGCTCAAGAAGCGACCGAAGCCGATCCTCTTCATCGACGAGATCCACACCATGGTGGGGGCGGGGGCCACCAGCGGCGGCACGCTCGATCTTTCCAACATGGTGAAGCCGATTCTCCAGGATGGCGACATCCGGATCATCGGCGCCACCACGTTCGATGAGTTCAAGGTCATCGAGAAAAACCAGGCGCTTTTCCGCCGCCTCCAGAAGATCGTGGTGGAGGAGCCGTCGATGGCTGACACCGTTCAGATCCTCTTTGGCCTCAAGGACCGCCTCGAGAAGCACCACGAGGTGTCGATCAAGGACGACGCCATCGATGGCGCGGCGAAACTCGCCCAGCGGCACATGCGGGAACACCGCCTGCCCGACAGCGCGCTCGACCTGCTCGACGAGGCGGGGGCCTCACTTCGCCTCGACAAGATCGATCCTCGCGATGTCGATCTGCCCCTCATCGAACGTGTGGTGGCGCGCGTCGCGCGCATTCCCGAGAAGCAGGCTTCGCTCTCCGACAAGGAAAGGCTCCGCACCCTCGAGGAGTCTTTGAACCGTGTCGTCTTCCACCAGGAGAAGGCGGTCAAGCTCGTCGCCCAGGCGATCAAGCGCTCGCGGGCCGGCCTCGGCCCTGCCGATCGCCCGGTCGGCTGCTTCCTCTTCACCGGTCCCACCGGGGTCGGCAAAACCGAGCTCGCCAAGCAGACCGCGAAGCAGCTCGGCAACGAATTCATCCGCTTCGATATGAGCGAGTACATGGAGAAGCACACGGTGTCCCGCCTCGTGGGCGCGCCTCCCGGCTACGTCGGCTTCGATCAGGGCGGCCTGCTCGTGGACGCGGTTCGCAAGAACCCTTACTGCGTGGTCCTCCTCGACGAAATCGAGAAGGCGCATCCCGACATCTTCAACATTCTGCTGCAGGTGATGGATCACGCCACTCTCACCGACAACAACGGCCGCAAGGCCGATTTCCGTCAGGCCATCCTGATCATGACGAGCAACGCGGGCTCGCAGGAGATGAGCGGCCGGGCCATCGGCCTGCAGCGCGACGCTTCAAAGGACACCGCGACCCGGGGCAAGGGAGCGATCGAAAAGTTGTTCGCGCCCGAGTTCCGGAACCGCCTCTCCGCCATCGTCACCTTCGATTCGCTCCCCTTCGAGGCGATGGAACTCATCGTGTCGAAGTTCGTGCTCGAGCTCGAAGCCCAGTTGCGCGAGCGCAAGGTCGCGATCACCCTGGCGGAGGAAGCGCGCGGGTGGCTGGCGCGGAAGGGCTACGACCCGAAGTTCGGGGCGCGCCCGGTGGCGCGGATCATCCAGGAGCACGTCCGCGACCCGCTCACCGACGAGATCCTCTTTGGCGAACTCGAATCGGGCGGCGAAGTCACGATCAAGCTCAATCCCGCGGGCGACGGACTCGCCTTCGAGTTCAAGCCCACGATCGTGAAGGAACCGGAAGAAAAGGTCGAAGCCTAGCAGCCCGTGGTGAAAGTCCCTCCGCGTCGAAAGCGGATCTTTTCCGCAGAGCTCTGCGTTGCCAAACCTTGAAATACTCCCGGTATTCCTGCGGTTCGGCGCCTTGATCTGACGAAAAATCTCTCACTTTCGCTCGCGGTCGACTTTCACCACGGACGGCTAGGCTCGAAGCCGCCTTCCCGTTCAAGGAACGAACCCTCGACCGTCTCCCGGAGCCCGCTACGGGCTGCCCTAGGGTCCAGAGGTTCTCCGGCGGCTCGGCGTGCGCGCAAGTACGTGAGTGCTCCGACCAGGGACAGAAAGGAGGCTGCCACCACCAGCAGAATCGCCATGAACGGTGCGACCCACCCCAGACCGATTCC
>Ga0163147_10000889_pt1 | contig 46775 bp, 32 predicted proteins | sample OliLakLV19MP6G1_FD_148597 | JGI IMG/M metagenome (GOLD analysis project Ga0163147, IMG submission 148597) | Freshwater microbial mat bacterial communities from Lake Vanda, McMurdo Dry Valleys, Antarctica- Oligotrophic Lake LV.19.MP6.G1 | ecosystem: Environmental > Aquatic > Freshwater > Lake >... | reverse complement strand
GGAACACCCGGAGCCCGGCTCACGAAGACCTCGAGCCGCCCACGTGAGCTTCGAGCCACTCCCCCGGATTTCGCCGCCGCTTCGAACGCTCGCGGGCGTAGGCGGCCCGATGCCGGTCCATCCTCCGTCCAGCCCGGTTCTCGACTCGAGCGTCGGTTCGCAGTGTGGCCCACTACGCCGGACGGACTTCGGAGATCGCAGACGCTGCAGGCGACGTGAGATCGACCGAGGGCGGACGCTTCCCGCGGGGCCGAACTTCGGTGGCCAGTACCCCGCGCGGCTGCTGACCGACCAAACGACTTCCCGAAGCCCCCGATTTCTGCACACGCTCTCAGTGCAAGGTCCGGATCCGCGCGTTCGCGATGCGCACTTCCATCTCCAACCCGGAAGGCGCACGGACGGCGGCACGACGCTGCGCTTCCAAGAGACTTCCTGGGGCGCCGCAGGTGAGGCGACGACGAAGAGCCTCGACGTCGGCTGGAGATTCCTGCTCGGTCGTTGATCGAAGGACTGGATCGAGAAGGGGGAGCGGGTCACGGACCCCGCTCCCACCTCTTTGATGCGCCGTAGTCGAGATCAGGGCGCGGACGCGTCTTTTTCCCACGGCATCGCGAAGTTGTAGCTCCACGAGATGCCGACGGAGAAACGATCGTCCAACTCCACGAGGAGCAGTCCGAGCGTGTGTCCGCTCTCGAACCAACGCTCGAGCATGTTGTGGAAGTTGCGGCCGTCCCACATGTGGTAGGTCGACCAGTCTTCGCCGTAGCGGATCATGAGCCCGCCGATCACGTCGAAGTCGTCGTCTTGCGTGCCGTAGTAAAGACCCGCGTAGGGCGAGACGGGGAGCCCCGTCCAGCCTTCGAAGTCCTTGGCGAACACCGCGGTGAACGCGTTGCCCGTCGAGGTCCCGATGCGGTCCGAACTCGTCCCGAAGATCAGCGCGGGCCTGTGCTCGGTTTCGTCGATCGCGCGCCAATTCGCGATCGGACGGACGTCATCGCCGATCGGGTTCCATTCGAGGCCGGCCGAGAGGCTCGGCGTGATGGCGTAGGACAGCGTCGTGCGCAACTCCGCGCGATCGGCGTCGATGTCCGGGATCCACCGCAGGCTAGTGGTCCAGCGATTCGGAGTCTCGTTGTCCTCGGTCCCACGGACCGAGCGGCCTTCGCCGGGTCACACGGGTCATGACGGGACGCGCGAGATCGGCTTCGTCGGATCCTGGAGGGGCGCGAGGAGCGCGGCGAGGAGGAGGAGTTCCATGTGGGTGTCGTTTTCCGTTCGTCGTTCCGGGGAGCGGCTGCGCGCGAAATGCACACGGCCGGTCGCTCGCCGCCGCGTGGCGTGAGCACGGTTCCGCGAACTCGCCCGGGCACGAAATCCCGTGTCTCGCGGAGTGCGCAGCGAGGCTGCGCGGCGACGAAAGACCCTCAGTGCCGCAGAACGATCGTGCGCAGAGCCTGCAACGGATCGTGAGGATCCGGATCGAGATCGAGCGGGCCGCGCGGATCGCGTAGGTTCGTCGGAATCGGCGCCGACCAACGCGGCGCGCGCTCGAGAACGGCCGCGGTCCCCGGGAGTTTCGAGGCCACGCCTGAACCCGACGCGTCCTCGCCCTGGATCGCGAAGCGCGTGCACGTGCAGCTCGGATCTTCGTGCCCGAGTGCCGGTTCGTCGCTCTCGTCGCTCTCGTCGCAGCACGAATCCACTGCGCAGCCTGCATCCACTGCGCAGCTCGCATCCACTGCGCAGCTCGCATCCACTGCGCAGCTCGCATCCACTGCGCAGCTCGCATCCACTGCGCAGCTCGCATCCACTGCGCAGCCTGCATCCACTGCGCAGCCTGCATCCACTGCGTAGCTCGCATCCACTGCGCAGCGTGCATCCACTGCGCAGCTCGCATCCACCGCGCAGCTCGCATCCACCGCGCAGCTCGCATCCACTGCGCAGCCTGCATCCACCGCGCAGCTCGCATCCACTGCGCCGCTCGCATCCACCGCGCAGCTCGCATCCACTGCGCAGCCTGCATCCACTGCGCCGCTCGCATCCACCGCGCAGCTCGCATCCACTGCGCAGCGTGCATCCACTGCGCAGCTCGCATCCACCGCGCAGCTCGCATCCACTGCGCAGCCTGCATCCACTGCGCAGCCTGCATCCACTGCGCAGCTCGCATCCACTGCGCAGCCTGCATCCACTGCGCCGCTCGCATCCACCGCGCAGCTCGCATCCACCGCGCAGCTCGCATCCACTGCGCAGCGTGCATCCACTGCGCAGCTCGCATCCACCGCGCAGCTCGCATCCACTGCGCAGCCTGCATCCACTGCGCAGCCTGCATCCACTGCGCAGCCTGCATCCACTGCGCCGCCTGCATCCACTGCGCCGCCTGCATCCACTGCGCCGCTCGCATCCACTGCGTAGCCTGAATCCACAACGCAGCCTGCATCCACCGCGCAGCAGCGACAAGCCTCGTCGTGGGCTTCGAGGACGAAGCCGCCGTCGGTGCAGATGCAGAGGACGAAGGAGCGCGCGGGGCTGATGCCGCAGAGGCTCTGGAGCAGAGCCAACAAGACCAGGAGCAGCGTGCGCGCCGAGCGGACCATGAAGTCGCGAGGGTATCGGCTTCCGTCGGATCCGACCAGGAGTCGCGGTGCTCCGGCGAGAGATCGCGGCGGTCGTACGGCGGCGCTCGCGCATTCCGGGCGGATGCTCGGTAAGGGCCCGCGAGTGAACAACTCGGTTTCTCAACGAGGTTCGTGGCCCGGATCTCGGCGGAAACGGGAATCGAATGGCGGCGGACTCGATCGACTTACTCACGCGTGGGCCCTGTCGGCCCCCGGACGCCTCGGAGGGTCCGTTTCGCGACCGAGCGTGAGCCGCGGAGCTTTGAGTTCCGCGGCTCGCGCCACTTCGGGCGGACGACTGTGTAACGCCGCGAGCGCGACGCGGATGGCTGGTGTGAGCTCTCGGCCGCGCAGGGCGGCGCGAGAGTGACCCCGAGTCACAACTATGCAGCAGCGCACCCACACTCTCCTCCTCCTCTCCGCGATCGTCGCGGGGACACACGCCCGAGCTCAAGACGTTGAAACGTTCGGCATCCAGGACTCGCGCAGCCCGAATCCCGCGAAGCCGGCGTCGCAACCGCTCAGCGCCGCGCTCGGACTCGACTTGTCGTTCCTGCCGGTCGTCACGCTGGCGTCGCTCGACCTCGGCGCCCTCGCCGTAGAGGACGCGATCGCCGAGTCCGGCGGCCTCGTTCCGTTGCGGATGGGCATCGTCCGTCCGGCGCGCGTGCGCGACGTCGACGGTGTGTGGAGCGAGCTCGAGGGCGGCCGCTGGCTGTGGGCCGCCGAGATCCGCGCGATCGACGCGCTCGGACTGCGCCTCTACTTCACGAGCCTCGACTTGCCGACCGGTGCGCTGCTCACGGCATTTTCGCCGCGCGATCCGTCGCGGCTCGCCGGACCGATCCAGGGCCGCGGTGCGTTCGACACCGGCGACCTGTGGACGCCGACGCTCGCGGGCGAGCGGGCGCGCGTCGAGTACCTCGTGCAGGGCGAGGCCGGCGTTCAGCCCTCGCTGCCCTTCGCGCTCGACGAGGTCCTGCACGTGTACCGCGAGCCTTCTCTGCAACCCGAGCCCGAAGGCGGCTGCACGATCGACTCGTCCTGCGTCAGCGGGATCAGCACGGTCCGCAACGCGGTCGGTCGCATCAATTACGTCGAGAACAGCAGCGGCTATCAGTGCACGGGCCAACTGCTGCAAACGCAAACGGACGACTTGACGCCGTACTTCTCGACCGCGAATCACTGCATCGCCTCGAGCGCGGTGGCGAACACGGCGGAGATCTACTGGTTCTACCAGTCCTCGGCGTGCAACGGCACCGTGCCGAACATCAACGACGTGCCGACGTCGACGTACTGCTCGTTCGTCGCGACGCAGAGCTCGTCGGACTCGACGTTGCTGCTCGTGCAGGGCGCTCTGCCGTCCGGGCTCTCCTGGGCCGGCTGGTCGAGCGCGGTGCAGTCGCTCAACACGCCGGGCATCGGGATCCACCACCCGCAGGGCACGTTCAAGAAGGCCAGCACGGGCACGTACCTCAACACGTACCCCTGCGGCAGCACGGACCACTTCTCGGTGGTCTTCTCGCAGGGCAGCTGCGACCACGGCAGCTCGGGCAGCGGCTTCTTCAAGACCTCCAACGACCAGTTCATCGGCCAGGTGCACTGCGGCGATCCGTGCACGTCGAACATCTCGTACGGGCGCTTCGCCGACTTCTACCCGGTGGTCGACACGCAGCTCGCCACGGGCTCGGACGACTCGTTCGAGAACAACGACTCGTGCGGCGGTCTGCCCGACATCGCCGAGGGCACCTACCCGAACTTGGTCGTCAAGGGCGTCGACGACGACTGGTACGAGATCAGCGTCCCGGCCGGTGCGAAGCTCACCATCGACCTCTCGTTCACGCACGCCTGGGGCGACGTGGACGCGCAACTGTGGGTGAACTGCGGTGACGCGACCTACGCCGACATCTCGGCCGGAGTCTCGAACACCGAGAAGCTCGAGTGGATCAACACCGGCGGCGCGAACACGGTCGCTTGGCGCGTCTACCTCTATTCGGACGAGCGCAACCAGTACTCGATGACGGTCTCGCTCGATCCGGAGAACGACACGTGCGCGACGGCCCAGGCGATCACGGACAACGTGACGCTCGCGGGCACCGTCGTGAACGCGACGCACTCGATCACCGCGAACTGCGACCTGTCGGCGACGGCGCGTGACGTCTGGTATCGCTACGTGGCTTCGCAAACGGGCACGCTGCAGATCCACACGGCGGGCTCGGACCTCGACACGGTCGTGACCGTGTTCAGCGAGTGCGGCGGCAGCGAGCTCGCCTGCAACGACGACGCGCTCGGCGGCTCGCCGGTCGCGTACGGCACGTTGCAGTCGTACCTCACGGTGCCGGTGATTTCGGGCGAGGACTACTACCTGCGCATCGCGGGCTACAACGGGCTCGTCGGCAGCTTCCTCGTGCGCGTCGACACGGACTCGGGCGCGCCGTTCTGCCTCGGCGACGGTATCTCAGGCCTCGACTGCCCGTGCTCGAACATGAGTTCGACCTCGAGCGAGGCCGGCTGTTCGAACTCGACGGGCAGTGCGGCCCGCTTGACCGCCACGGGTGTCCCCGACGTGTCGAACGACACGCTGGTGCTCTCCGGAATCGGGATGCCGGCCAACTCGACGTGCCTCTACTTCCAGGGCTCGGCGAAGCAGTCGAGCGGTCTCGGCGTGGTCTTCGGCGACGGCCTGCGTTGCGCGGGCGGGACGGTGATCCGTCTCGGCACGAAGACGAACAGCGTTTCGGGCACGTCGACCTATCCCAGCGGGGGTGACGCCGACGTCAGCGTGCGCGGCAGCGTGTCCGCGGGCGGCGGGACGCGCTACTACCAGTGCTGGTACCGCAACGCGGCGGCCTTCTGCTCGGCGTCGACGTTCAACGTGTCGAACGGGTACCAGGTCGACTGGCGTCCCTGAAAGAGGGTTCGAACGTCGAGCGCGGGCCGTCGGACTCGAAGTCCGGCGGCCCGCTCTGCGTTCGGAGCCCATAGCGGTCCCGGTACCGGCCAGCCGCAGTCGTTGGCACGCTTTTCGTGCCCGAGGCAGCCCCTCATTCCCCGTGACCCCCGACTTGCACGGTCACGCGCGCCGGATACCCTCTGCACACGGGGACCTCGGGTGGTCGGCACCCCATCTCCGTACTGCGCTCCGCGCTCCGAGCCGAGTTCACGCTCGGGTCCGCGCGGTGCCCCCCGCAGTATCGCGCCACGGTTTCGAAAACGACGACCCGCGAGATCGACGTGTTCGCGCATCCAGTGACGTCGAGTGACGAGCAGCGTGACGAGCAGCGAGGAAGGGCACTGCCCCTCCGCCGCCCACTCTGCCGGATCGGGTGCGCTGCACGCCGACTCGCGCGGGGTCGCCGGGGATTCGACGGAGATGTCGGCCCCGCGACGTTCGGAACGCCCCCAATTCCGCAGGATCGAACCTCACGCTCGCGAGAGGCAGTAGGAAGCATGGACACGTCCAAGGAAGCTCAGCGCTCCGCCACTCAGCCCCAAGAGTCGGAAGCCTGGTTGCGGGATCAGAAGCTGATCCTGCAGGCGCTGCAGTCGATGCGCGACGGCGAGTTCGACGTGCGCTTGCCGGGTGATTGGACGGGCGTCAGCGGGAAGATCGCGGACACCTTCAACGAGATCGTCGCGGCGAACGCCAACGTGGCGGCCGAGCTCGAACGTGTCGGTCAGTCCGTCGGCAAGAAGGGCCTGACCGGTCAGCGCGTGAAGCTCCAGCACGCCCACGGCCAGTGGAACCAGATGGAGAGCTCGATCAACACGCTCGTGGACGACCTCTTGTGGCCCACCGCGGAGGTCACGCGCTCCATCGCGGCCGTCGCGAAAGGCGATTTGTCGCAGACCATGCGTCTCGAGGCCGAAAGTCGTCCGCTCGAAGGCGAGTTCCTGCGCACGGCGACGATCGTCAACACGATGATCGACCAAATGACCGTGTTCACCTCCGAGGTGACGCGCGTCGCGCGCGAAGTCGGCACGGACGGGAAACTCGGCGGCCAAGCGCAGGTGAAGGGCCTCGGCGGCGTGTGGAAGGACTTGACGGACAACGTCAACTCGATGGCGTCGAACCTGACGGCCCAAGTCCGCAACATCTCCGAGGTGACGATCGCCGTGGCCAGCGGCGACCTCTCGCGCAAGATCACGGTCGACGTCCGCGGCGAGATCCTCCAGCTCAAGGAGGCCATCAACACGATGGTCGACCAGTTGCGCTCGTTCGCGTCGGAAGTGACGCGCGTGGCGCGCGAGGTCGGCACGGACGGCAAGCTCGGCGGCCAGGCGATCGTGCCGGGCGTCGCGGGCACGTGGAAGGACCTCACCGACTCCGTGAACGCGATGGCGTCGAACCTGACGTCGCAGGTGCGCAACATCGCCGAGGTGACGACGGCCATCGCGCGCGGTGACCTGTCGCGGAAGATCACGGTGGACGTGAAGGGCGAGATCCTCGAGCTGAAAGACACCCTCAACACGATGGTGGACCAGCTTCGCGGTTTCGCGGCCGAGGTCACGCGCGTGGCGCGCGAAGTCGGCACGGAAGGCAAGCTCGGCGGACAAGCGCAAGTGCCCGGCGTCGCCGGCACGTGGAAGGACTTGACCGACAGCGTGAACGGCCTCGCGTCGAACCTCACGTCGCAGGTGCGCAACATCGCCGAGGTGGCGACGGCGATCGCCGGCGGCGACCTCTCGCGCAAGATCACGGTCGACGTGCGCGGTGAGGTGCTCCAGCTCAAGGAAACGCTCAACACGATGGTCGAGCAATTGCGCTCCTTCGCATCGGAAGTGACGCGCGTGGCGCGCGAAGTCGGCACGGAAGGCAAGCTCGGCGGTCAGGCGCAGGTGCCCGGCGTGGCCGGCACGTGGAAGGACTTGACGGACAACGTGAACGGCCTGGCGTCGAACTTGACGTCGCAGGTGCGCAACATCGCCGAAGTGACGACGGCCGTGGCGCGCGGCGACCTCTCGCGCAAGATCACGGTGGACGTGAAGGGCGAGGTCCTCGAGCTGAAGAACACCATCAACACGATGGTGGACCAGCTCAACGGCTTCGCGTCGGAAGTGACGCGCGTGGCGCGCGAAGTCGGCACCGACGGCAAGCTCGGCGGCCAGGCGACCGTGCCCGGCGTGGCCGGCACGTGGAAGGACCTGACGGACAACGTGAACGGCCTGGCGTCGAACCTGACGTCGCAGGTGCGCAACATCGCGGAAGTGACGACGGCCGTGGCCCGCGGCGACCTGTCGCGCAAGATCACGGTGGACGTGAAAGGCGAGATCCTCGAGCTGAAGAACACGATCAACACGATGGTGGACCAGCTCAACGGCTTCGCGGCCGAGGTCACGCGTGTGGCGCGCGAAGTCGGCACGGAAGGCAAGCTCGGCGGCCAGGCGCAGGTGCCCGGCGTGGCCGGCACGTGGAAGGACCTGACGGACAACGTGAACGGCCTGGCGTCGAACCTGACGTCGCAGGTGCGCAACATCGCCGAGGTGACGACGGCCGTGGCGCGCGGCGACCTGTCGCGCACGATCACGGTGGACGTGAAGGGCGAGATCCTCGAGCTGAAGAACACCATCAACACGATGGTGGACCAGCTCAACGGCTTCGCGGCCGAAGTGACGCGCGTGGCGCGCGAGGTCGGCACGGAAGGCAAGCTGGGCGGTCAGGCGCAGGTGCCCGGCGTGGCCGGCACGTGGAAGGACCTGACGGACAACGTGAACTCGATGGCGTCCAACCTGACGGCCCAGGTGCGCAACATCGCCGAGGTGTCGACCGCCATCGCCGGTGGCGACCTCTCGAAGAAGATCACGGTCGACGTGCGCGGCGAGATCCTGCAGCTGAAGGAGACCATCAACACGATGGTGGACCAGCTCAACGGGTTCGCCTCCGAGGTGACGCGCGTGGCGCGCGAGGTCGGCACCGAGGGCAAGCTCGGCGGCCAGGCCGAGGAGAAGGGCGTGGCCGGCACGTGGAAGGGCCTCACCGACAACGTGAACTCGATGGCGTCGAACCTGACGGCCCAGGTGCGCAACATCGCCGAGGTGACGACGGCCGTGGCGCGCGGCGACCTCTCGCGCAAGATCACGGTGGACGTGAAGGGCGAGATCCTCGAGCTGAAGAACACCATCAACACGATGGTGGACCAGCTCAACGGCTTCGCGTCCGAAGTGACGCGCGTGGCGCGCGAAGTCGGCACGGAAGGCAAGCTCGGCGGCCAGGCCGAGGTGGAAGGCGTCGCCGGCACGTGGAAGGACCTCACGGACAACGTGAACGGCCTGGCGTCGAACCTGACGTCGCAGGTGCGCAACATCGCCGAGGTGACGACGGCCGTGGCGCGCGGCGACCTGTCGCGCAAGATCACGGTCGACGTGAAAGGCGAGATTCTCGAGCTGAAGAACACCATCAACACGATGGTGGACCAGCTCAACGGCTTCGCGGCCGAAGTGACGCGCGTGGCGCGCGAAGTCGGCACGGAAGGCAAGCTCGGCGGCCAGGCCAAGGTGCCCGGCGTAGCTGGCACGTGGAAGGACCTGACCGACAATGTCAACGTCATGGCCGCCAACCTGACGAACCAGGTGCGCGGCATCGTGAAGGTCGTGACGGCCGTCGCCGACGGCGACCTCCACCAGAAGCTGACGGTCGAGGCCAAGGGCGAGGTCGCGGCCCTGGCCGACACGATCAACAACATGACCTCGACGCTGGCGATCTTCGCCGACCAGGTCACGACGGTCGCGCGCGAAGTCGGCGTCGAAGGTCGCCTCGGCGGCCAGGCCAACGTGCCCGGCGCGGCCGGCACGTGGAAGGACCTCACGGCGAACGTGAACCTGCTCGCCGCGAACCTCACGACCCAGGTGCGCGCTATCGCCGAAGTCGCCACCGCGGTGACGAAGGGCGACCTGACGCGTTCCATTCAAGTGGACGTGAGCGGCGAGGTGGCCGACCTGAAGGACTACATCAACGCCATGATCGGCAACCTGCGCGCCACGACGGAGCGCAACACCGAGCAGGACTGGCTCAAGACGAACCTGGCCAGCTTCAGCCGCATGATGCAGGGTCAGCGCGAGCTGACCGCGGTCGGCCAGAAGCTCCTGTCCGAGCTGGCGCCGCTCGTCGACGCCCAGCAGGGGGTGATGTACGTCATGGCTGGCTCCGACGACCAGCCGCTGCTGAGGCAGCTCGCGAGCTACGCCGACCAGAGCCCGTCGGGCCTGCCACGCCAGTACGACCTCGGTGAGGGCTTGGTGGGGCAGTGCGCCTACGAACGTCAACGCATCCTCCTCACGGACATCGAGGAGGACTCGATCCAGATCGGCTCCGGGCTCGTGAACTTCCGGCCGCGCACCGTGGTCGTGCTCCCGGTGCTGTTCGAAGGTCAGGTGAAAGCCGTCATCGAGCTGGCCTCGCTGTCGGAATTCACGGCCTCGCACATGCAATTCCTCGAACAGCTCACGGGCAGCATCGGCATCGTGCTCAACACGATCGAGGCCACGATGCGCACGGAAGGACTGCTCACGCAGTCTCAGCAACTCGCCGGGGAACTGCAGACGCAGAAGCGCGAGCTGCAGGACGCCAACGAGGAACTGGCTCAGAAGGCCAAACTGCTCGCTCAGCAGAACGCCGAGGTCGAGCGCAAGAACCAAGAGATCGAGCACGCGCGCCGCGCCGTCGAGGACAAGGCTGCCGAGCTGGCCTTGACGTCACGGTACAAGTCCGAGTTCCTCGCGAACATGTCTCACGAGCTGCGCACGCCGCTCAACAGCATCCTGATCCTGGGCCAACAACTGGCCGAGAACGACGAGCGCACCTTGACCACGCGACAAGTCGAGTTCGCGAAGACGATTCACGGCGCCGGCACCGACTTGCTGAACCTGATCAGCGACATCCTCGATCTTTCGAAGATCGAGTCGGGCACGGTGACCGTCGAGAGCGAGGAACTCTCGTTCGGCGATTTGCGCGACACGGTCGAGCGCAACTTCCGCCACGAGGCGGAGAACCGCAAGCTGACGTTCGGTGCCGACTTCGCGCCCGAAGTCGGGCGCGCGATGACGACCGACCCGAAGCGCTTGTTGCAGGTCTTGAAGAACCTGCTGTCGAACGCGTTCAAGTTCACGGAACGCGGCGGGGTGCGCCTCGAGGCCAGCGTCGCCAGGAGCGGCTGGAGCCCCGATCACCCGGTGCTCAGCAAGGCACCCAAGGTCGTCGCGTTCGCGGTCAGCGACACGGGCATCGGCATTCCGGCCGAGAAGCAGCGCATCATCTTCGAAGCGTTCCAGCAGGCCGACGCCGGCACCGCGCGCAAGTACGGCGGGACCGGCCTCGGCCTGGCCATCAGCCGCGAGCTGGCCAAGCTCTTGGGCGGCGAGATCCGGCTGCACAGCGTGTTCGGCATGGGCAGCACGTTCACGCTGTATCTACCGTTCGATTACGAGGGTCCGGTCACGAGTCGCGTGTCGCCGCGGGCGTCGAAGTCCGGAATGATCACCACGGCCGCGCAGGTGGCTGTGGCAGAGAACATCGACGACGACCGCGCCGACGTCGAACCGGGCGACCCGGTCATCCTGATCGTCGAGGACGACCCGCATTACTCCACGGTGCTGCTGAACCTCGCGCGGGAACGGGGCTTCAAAGGCATCGTCGCTCAGCGCGGGGGTGAAGCGCTGGTGCTGGCCCGCCAGTACCTGCCGACCGCGATCTCGCTCGACATCTTCTTGCCCGACATGCTGGGTTGGACCGTCCTCAGTCAGCTGAAGCAGAACGTCGAGACGCGCCACATCCCGGTGCAGATCGTGACCGTGGAGGAGGAACGTCAACACGGCCTGGAACGCGGTGCGTTCGCCTACTTGCCGAAACCGTTGACGACGGACGGATTGAACTCGGCGTTCGATCGCATCAAGGCGTTCACGGAACCGCGTCTGCGTCGTTTGCTCGTGATCGAGGACGATCCGGCCGAACAGCAGAGCATCCGCGAGCTGATCGGTGATCACGACGTCGAGATCACCACCGTCGGGACCGGGCAGGCCGCATTGGCGGAGATGCGCAGTCGCGAGTTCGACTGCGTCGTCCTCGATTTGCGTTTGCCGGACATGTCCGGGTTCGACCTCCTGGCCACCGTCCACAACGAACCCGCGTTGCGAGACACTCCCATCGTCGTGTTCACCGGAAAGGAACTGTCGGGGCCCGAGGAAACAGAGCTGCGGAGGATGGCGAAGAGCATCGTGCTGAAGGACGTCCAGTCGCCCGAGCGATTGCTCGACGAGACCGCCCTCTTCTTGCACCGCGTCATTGGCAACTTGCCCGCCTCCAAGCAGCGGATGCTGGAACGACTACACCAGACCAACGAAGTCCTGCGCGGCAAGAAGGTCCTGGTCGTCGACGACGACATTCGCAACATCTTCGCCCTCTCGAGCTTGCTCGAGCGGCACACGATGACCGTCCTCAGCGCCAACAACGGCCAAGAGGCGATCGAGATCATCAAGAGCACCCCGGACCTTGCCCTGGTGCTGATGGACATCATGATGCCGGAGATGGACGGCTACGAGACCATGCGCCGCGTGCGCAGTGAACCCAGCTTCCGGATGCTCCCGATCGTCGCGCTCACCGCGAAGGCGATGAAAGGCGACCGCGAGAAATGCCTGGAAGCCGGTGCATCGGACTACATCGCCAAACCGGTCAACACGGCACAACTCATGTCGCTCATGCGGATGTGGCTGCACCGATAGAATGTTCATGCCCCCTCAGTTGACGCCCACGCAGTTCAGACCCAACCGACGATCGAAGTTGGCTCGGACGAAACTCTCGGGCTCCGGGCTTGCGCGAGCAAGCCCTCTATCGCCATGACTTCCTCCGAAAGGGTCAACATCCTGTTGGTCGACGACCAACCGGCCCGACTCCTGAGCTACGAGGCGATCCTCGAGGGATTGGGCCAGAACATCGTGCGCGCGAATTCGGGGCCGGACGCGTTGCAGCAGCTCATCCGCCAGGAATTCGCGGTGATCCTGCTCGACGTGAACATGCCCGGCATGGACGGCTTCGAGACTGCGCAGCTGATCCACCAGCATCCGCGCTACGAGAAGACGCCCATCGTGTTCGTCACGGGCTTCCACGTGAGCGACATGGACAGGTTGAAGGGGTACGAGCTCGGCGCGGTCGACTACGTCTACTTGCCGGTCATCCCCGAAATCTTGCGCGGCAAGGTCACTGTTCTGATCGAGCTCTACGTCAAGAAGCGCGAACTCGTGCGTCTCAACGAGAGTTTGGCGTCGGCCAATGCCGAGTTGGCGTTGGCGAACAGCACATTACAGGCCGAGAAGACACGCGACCTCGAAGCCGCGAATGCCGAGTTGGAGCTCGCCAACGCGACCCTCACGGCGCAGATCGCGGAGCGTCACCGCGCCGAGGACGCGCAGCGTCGCAGCGAAGAACGGTTGCAGACGATCCTCCAGAACACGTCAGCTCTCATCTACCACGTCGATACGCAAGGTCGCTTCGTCCACGTCAACCGTCCGTGGGAAGAACTGTTCGGGATCACCAACGCGGAGATCCGAGGCAAGTCGATTGCCGAGGTGTTGCCACAGTCCAGCGCGAAGACATTCGAGTCCAACAACCTTCGCGTCCTACTCGAAGGCCGTCCGTTGGGGTTCGAGGAAGCCGTGGAGTTGCCTGACGGACTGCGCATCTACAACTCGATCAAGGCGCCACTGCTCGACGACGCCGGGCAGGCTTACGGCATCGTGGGAGTTTCGACCGACATCACTGAGCGCAAGAGGTTGGAGACAGCCCTCCAGGATGCCGACCGGCGCAAGGACGAGTTCATCGCCATGCTCGCGCACGAGCTGCGTAACCCGCTCGCCCCGATCGTCAATGGCCTCGAGATGTTGCGTCAGGATTCGATATCCAACGAACAGTTCATTTGGTGTCGCGATGTGATCGGCCGTCAAGTGTCGCACATGTGTCGTCTGATCGACGATCTCCTCGACGTCTCACGTATCACGCAGGGCAAGATCAAATTGCAGCGTGAACATGTCGAGATCACGACCATATTGACGCTCGCAGTAGAGGCCACACGACCGTTGATCGACACGCATCGACACAACTTGACCGTCGAGGTGCCTGCGCATTCGATCCTCGTCGATGGCGACCCGACGCGCTTGGTGCAGATCGTCGCCAACCTCCTCAGCAATGCGGCCAAGTACACGGAGGACGGCGGCCATATCCAAATCACCTTGTCGTGTGACCCAGACCGGGTGGAGATTCGAGTCAAGGACAATGGTGTCGGGATCCCTCCCGAAATGCTCTCGACGTTGTTCGAACTCTTCACTCAGTTCGAGCGCACGTTGAGCCGGTCACAAGGCGGTCTCGGCATCGGGTTGGCGCTGGTCCGTCGCCTCGTGGAGTTGCACGGCGGTCACGTGGTCGCACGCAGCGAGGGCTTGGGGCTCGGCAGTGAGTTCGTAGTGAGCCTGCCGCGGGTCAGTGGTTCAGAACTGCCCACGCCACCCACGGTCCAGAAGGCGGGACCCATCGCGAAGCGCGGATCGGAGTTCCGAATCCTCGTGGTCGACGACAACGTCGATTCGGCTGACAGCTTGGCGCTCTTGCTGCAATGCTTCGGCTACCGCGTGGAGACAGCGCACAATGGCAGCGATGCCGTGCTCGCCGCGCGGCAGCTCGTGCCGCATCTGATCCTGATGGACTTGGGGATGCCCGGCATGAGCGGCTACGACGCGGCACGGGAGATCCGCAAGCAGCCCGGGGGCAGCGGCATCGTGCTGATCGCGTTGACGGGTTGGAGCCAAACGGAATCGCGCGAGGCGACCCGGCTCGCGGGCTTCGACGTCCACTTGATCAAGCCCATCGATCCGATTGCATTGCAGGAGCTGCTCGACGGCATGCCGGATGCGGGGCGGCCTGTGCACTAGTGGGGTGATTCCGAAGTTCGTGGCATGACTCAGGCCGCCTCCGACTCCCTGGACTGCGTCGCAGCTCTTCCGAGGGATGCAGCGAACCCGCGTCGTCGCTGCGCCTTGCCAGGAAGGCGCATTCCGCCCGAGTTGTGCTGCGAACTTCGGAATCACCCTACTAACGGCCCTTGGTGCAAGTCTCTCCTGTGGCCTCGCGCTCAAAGCGGCAGTTTCGTCGGGCTCGTCGGGCCGTACTCAGCGGCCAAGAAGGCCGCCTCCGTGGCACCATCGCCGTGATAATCGTGCGGATCGCGCGCGACTTGGCGGCGCATCCGACTTCGCACAGCCTGTTCCCGTTCGAGATCGCGATCGCTGGATACGTCGGCACAGTCACCTCGTCGTTCGGCGGCGTCGTCCCGGGGCGCGTCACGCGCTGGTTCGCGAAGTAAAACCGTGAAACCTCGGATCGAGCAGCTTGACGCACCGAGTCGATGCGCATCGAATGCTCGGCGTGCGCAGTTCTTCACCCGGTCGGCGAAGTTGGAGCCGCGTCCAGGCGTCCGTCGTCCTGGTGCTCTTCGCACTCGGATGGATCGCGGATCGCGCGCACACCGCCTTGGAACGGCATGCGTGGTGCGACGAACACCAGCGCGTCGAGCACCAGGATTCGGCGGCGGATGTCGACGAGCACTTGGCCGAACACGGTGCCTCCGACGATGGGCGCGGTCCTTCGATCGAGGCGCTCGACACGGATTCGGCCGAGCACGCGGCGTGTTGCGTGCTCCTCGCGCGAACCAAGGATCCGCTGGCACTCCCGAACGCGCGGACCTCGCCGTCGTGCATCCTTCTTCCTACCCAACTCGGCCGCGCTCCGCCGCCGATCACGACGCCGATCTCTACGATTCCGCTCCTCTTGCTCGCTCCGAAGCAGTCTCCGCCAGTGATTTGATCGCGTTCGAGGCTCGGGTCCGCGCCTAGGTTGCGCCGACCCTCCGTGCGTCTCTCTTCGAGGAGCGACGCTCCGCGCGCGCCATCCGGCGCCGCGCGTCCCCGACGATCCGCGGAGTTCCACCATGTTCTCGATTCGATCCGAGTCCGCGCACGCGGACTCGAACGACGCTCTCCACCACTGCACGTGCGACGATTCGTTCCGCGCGTTGCTAGAGCCTCACCTCGCCGCGCTGCATGCCGTCGCGCGCAGCATCGTCGCGAGTCACGATCAGGCCTGCGACGCGGTGCAAGAGACTTCGCTCGCCCTGTGGATGCAGGACGAAGAGCCGGCCGACCTGCGCGGCTGGCTCGTGCGCACGACCGTGCACAAGTGTCTGCACGTCTTGCGGCGTGAGGATCGTCGCGGCCGTCACGAGGAGCGCGCCGGCGTCGAACGCAGCGAGGCTTGCCCGCTCTGCGATCCGGGTCTGCCCGCCGAGGAAGACGAGTTGCGCTTGCGTCTCGACGCCGCGATCGCCGCGCTTTCGGACGAACTGCGCACGACGTTCTTGATGCGATCGGAACACGGCCTCGACTACCAGGAGATCGCGGACGCGCTCTCGATCCCGATCGGCACCGTGCGCTCGCGGATCAACCGGGCGCGGCAGTCGTTGGCCGAACGGCTCGGCACGATTCGCGCGTAGCGGGGAACTCCGCGCGCCGGTCGGGGATGACTCTGCGGCGGCGATCTAGAGTCGCCGTTTCCTTCGAGGTTTCCGGCCTCCTCGCCCGTCCGCGACTCCGTGGGAGCGGCGGGCGAGGGGCCGCTTCGTACGCCGTGCATCGACGGCGCTCCGCCTCGTACCGCCTCTCCCCACGTGGACCTCCCATGCGCCTCGAGACCAAACGCACATTTCAAGCGGCAGTCAGCGCCGCACTCCTCGCCTCCGCGGCCATCGCGGGAGGCGTCGGTTCGGACCTGACCATCATCTTCATCACGGACCCCACGCTCGACCAAGTCTTCCGCTGCCAAGACGTGAACGAGGACGGCGACTTCAACGACATCGGGGAAACCGTGCTGTTCTACGACGGACAGGTTGCGCCGCTCGGGCTCACGAATCCGGTCGCGCTGTCGGCCGATCCGAACGACCAAGTGTTCATCGGTGACAGCATCGACCAGCGCATCCTCGTCCTGCGCGACAACGACGACGACGGCGACGCCAACGACGCCGGCGAAGCGTTGCTCTACTTCGATGGCGCGCCGGGCGGCAACGCTTCGGGTGTGGTGATGCCGCAGGTCACTTCGATCACGGTACGCATTCTCGGCACAGTCTGGGTCACGAACGCCAACACGAACGGATCGAACGCGGACACGGTCATTCGTCTCCGCGACCTCAATGCCGACGGAGACGCCAATGATGCGAACGAGTCGCGAGTGTACTGGGTGTCCGGAGCGTCCTTGCCGCTCGACGCGTCGATCCTGACGTCCATCGACGTCGGGTACGACGGGCTCGTTTACGTGCTCGAGAATGGGACGGCCGCTTCGCGCGGGCTGTACCGTTTGCTCGACTTGAATGGCAGCGGCATCATCGACAACCCGGCCGAAGTTCAGACCGCATGGATTCCGACCCAGTTCCTCCCCGCCGACTTGACCAGCGCGGAAGTCGGCGCTCAAGGCGAGTGGTACTTGCTCGATCGCGCGAACCAGCTCGTTCAAGTCGGCTTCGATGTGAGCGGGAATGGCTCGATCGATGGGACCACCGAGGCCGCACCGTTCTGGGCGATTCTGCCGAACCAGAACTTCTACGACATGGCCGTCACCGTGCCCGGCGGCGAGATCTTCCTCGGTGACATCTCGGGAGCATCCGATCTGATCGTCACCGCGCACGACCAGGACAGCTCGGGAGCGGTAGACAGTGCACTCGAAGTCTTCCCGGTCTACGACGACTCGGTCTCGTCAGTGAACATCGACAACCCGTACTCGATCTCCGTGGACTTCCACGACCACGAGGGTGTCGGCGACGCGTTCTGCGCGGGTGATTCGCCGTTGTGCCCGTGCGGCAACTCAGGCACGGCCGAGAGCGGCTGTGCGAACTCTCTGGGCATCGGCATCGGAGCTCAACTCCTCGGGTTCGAGACCGACGGCATCGCGAACGACGACCTCTTGCTCGCATTCCTCCAGCTGCCCCCGAACGTGCCGGTTCTCCTCTACTCGGGCACGAGTGCGGTCGCCGGCGGTGTGGGCACGCCGTTTGGCGACGGGCTACGTTGTGTCGGCGGCTCTGTGACCCGGCTCGGAGTTCAGTTCACGAATGGCGCCGGCACGACCACCTTTGGGCCCGGGTATGCGGCCCAACTCGGTGTGTCCGTCGGCGAAACGCGCTACTTCCAGGGCTGGTACCGCAATATCGCCGGACCCTGCGGCCAACGGTTCAACCTCTCCAACGGACTTCAGATCACGTTCACGCCGTGAGCACGGCCTGAGTGAAGCGCGGGGTCCGTCCAATGCACCGGATGGGCCCCGCGCCCATGATTAGACGAAGTTCCTGCCTCGGATCCCTTCCGGGCGGCGGTCGAAGGGCACCATGGAAACGATGTCCGTCCCCGCTGGAGGTGCCCTGCCGCCCGACGTCATGCTCGCGCACGCGGGGTCGATCCGCGCGTTGGCGTTGTCGATCCTCGGGGACGAGCATGCGGCCGAGGACGTGCTTCAAGAGACGTGGATCCGCGCGTTGGAGAAACCTCCGCCGCGCCACGATTCGGTCGGCGGCTGGCTGCGTCGCGTGGCTGAGGGGCTCGCGATCAGTCGGCTGCGCTCGGATGGGCGACGTCGCGTGCGCGAGACGCACTGGGTCGAGGATCGCGATTGCGCGCACTCGAGCTACGACGCGACGGAGCGCGCGGAGGTGTTGCGCGCCGTCGTCGACGAAGTCTTGGCGCTGGACGAGCCGTATCGCGAGGCTGTGATGCGCCGCTACTTCGAGGGGCTGCCGCCGCGCGAGATCGCGAAGGCGACCGACGCGTCGGTCGCGACGGTGAACAGTCGACTGCAGCGCGCGCAGGCGAAGCTGAAGGAGAAGCTCGACCGAAGGTTGTCCGATCGTTGCGGCGGAATGCGCAGCGCATTGCTGGTCCTCGTCGGCATGCCGGACGAGGCGATCGCGGCTTCGACGGCGGGCTGGTTCACGCAGGCGGTCGTCGTGAAGGTCGCGGGCGCTCTCGCGGGAGTCGCGGCGGTCGTCGCCGTCGCGCTGTGGATCGGTGGAGGCGACGACGGCGCGCGCCGCGTCGAGCCGCTCGCGGTCGCCGACACCGGAGCGGTCGCGCGCTCGAGCGGTGGACTCACGGAGACGGCTGCAGCGCGTGCCGAGCGCACGGACGCCGTCACGCTCGTCGCGCCGGTCCCGAGCGTGATCGGGCGACCGATCGAGGCGCCGATCCCGGCCGAGTTCGCCTTCGACGTCGCGATCGAACCGCTGGACGCCACCGGTCGCGCGACCGCGGGATGCCGCGTGTGGCTCGGTCCTGAACCCGGGCCGCTGGCGCTCGTCGGCAACACGGATTGGGACGGCGCACTGCGACTGCGTTGGCGGGGAGACGAACCGGAAGTCGCGCTCGTCGTGCGCGCAGCTCGCGCCGGACTGGGCAGCACGCCGCTGCGGCGCGTGCGCGTGCGCGCCGGCTCGCCGCAGGTGGTGAAGCTCGGGCTCGACGGCGCGCGCGCGGCCGAGGGCGACGTGCCCGTGCTCGGTGATCTCCCGATTGTCGGCGCGGCGTTCAGCGGACGCCCGCGCCGCGATCTGGCTCGGTTCCTGTCGGATTCGGCCGGGAACGGAGTCTTCGAGGATCCGTGGCTCTTCGTCGGCGGAGACGAGCCGAGCGTCGCCGCGGGTTTAGCCGCGCTGACGCCGTTCGCGGAGATCGGTCGCGGCCGTACCCTCGGTTCGGAAGCGGCTCGCGCAGGCCTCGAGGTGCGCGTCTTGGACGCCGACGGTCGTCCCGTGCCGCGCGCGCTCGTGTCCTTCAGCGCGGCCGAAGGCGGCTTCCGCGAGGATCACTCGACGGGTCCGTCGGGCATCGCGCACGCGTTGGCGATCCCGCCGGGATCCGTGCTCGTCGTCGCGTCGGCGAGCGAGGCCGCGGGACCGTTCGTGACACGACGCCTGGAGGTCGAAGCGAATGCACGCCTGACACTCGATCTCGCGCTGCCGCGCGTTCCATGGGCACGCATCCGACTCGTGGACGGAGACGGCGCACCGCGTGCAGGTTGGCTCGTCGAGCTGCGCGACGAATCGGGATCGACGCTCGCTCGCGCGCAACTCGACGCCGAGGGCCGTGCCACGTTGCCGATCGAGAGCGGCGGCCCCGTTGCGCTGCTCGCGCGCGCCGATGCGACGGGCGCGGGCGTCGTGATCGAATCCGCGCTCCTGGCGCACGATTTCGAGCAAGTCCTCGCGGCCACGTTCGCACCGCACGAGCGTTCGTTGCGCGTCGTCGTCCGCGGTGAAGGCTCGGCCGCCGCCGTCGTGCGCGTGGCGCGCGCGGACTCCGGCGAGGCGCTCGACGCGGCGCCGACGGACGATCCCGAGCTCGAAGGCGCGGGTCGTCACGCCTTCCGTGCGCGCGGTCTCTCGCGCGGCTTGCACCGCGTCCAGGTCGGCGCGCCGACGCGCGGCTGGATCGACGCGGGCGTGGTCGAAATCAGCGGCGGACGTGGATCCGAGGTCGTGGAAGTCGAACTCGGTGACTGCGCAAAACTGAAGATCACGAATGGCGACGTCGCGCGCTTGCGCCTCACCGGACACCGAGCCGGCATGCGGATCGCCTCGCCCGATGTCCGCGCGCAGGACGGCGGTTCGCTCAGCGCGGCTCCGGGCTCCTATGAACTGCTCGTTTGGCGCCGCGAACTCGTCGGCACCCTGCGAACGATCGATCTGGCTCCAGGTCTCGAAGCACGCGTCGAGTGATCCCCGGGGATGGTCCGAATCGGGCTCGTTCCTCGACGGAGGAACAGCCCGACCTCGCCGGTCAAGCGCTGGCGCGAACCTTCACGTTCTCGCCGACCCAGTTCAGCATCCCGCGCAGCTCGTCGAAGTCGGAGTGGCGCATGCGCACCCACGCGTTCGACATGTAGCCGCCCTCGACCGAGCCCGTGGCCGAGCCGGGCGAGGGGAAGTGCGAGTCGAGGATCCAACGTCCGTAGCGCGACTTCATCGCGTCCACGCCTTCGTAGCTCGCGATGCGACCGTCGCGATCGGGCCGGAGCGCGATCATTCCAGCTGAGAACTCACGCGATGGGCGCTTCGCGACACGGCCGTGCACGATCGCGTTGGCCCACTCGGAGTAGAGGTCCATGCCGTTCGCGGCCGAGTAGAGATCCCACACGCGCACGCCCGGCGGACGACAGCCGATCTCGCTGAATTTCAGGCCTTTCGGGCCGAAAAACCACTCCATGTGCGTCGCCGACGTGCCGATGCCGAGCGCCTGGATGACTTGCTGGCCCATCTGCTTCACCTCGTCGTAGGACGAGTCCGCGATACGATTCGTCACCAGGATCTGCGGTGAGATCCAGCGCGTGCGCATCGCCTCGAGCACGTTGGGGAAGTAGTGACACGCGAAGTCGGCGACGACTTGGCCCTCGACGGCGAGCGTGTCGTAGAAGCCCTCGTGGCCTTCGATGAATTCCTCGACCGCGACGGCCGCGCCGCGATCGACTTGGGCGTCGCGAATCGTGCGCTCGAGCTCTTCGCTGTCCGCTGCGCGATACGTGCCCGACGCGCCCGCGGCCGCGCGGGGCTTCAAGATGACGGGGAAACCGACTTGGTTCGCGAACGCGCGCACTTCGTCCGCGCTCGACGTGCCGATCGATTGCGCGCAGGAGACTCCGGCGGCGCGCAGAGCGTCCTTCATCGCGGGCTTGTCGCGGCAGAGGAAGGCCGTGCGCGTGCTCGTACCCGGGATGTTGCACGCTTCGCGCACCTTCGCGGCCGTCTCGATGTGCGCTTCGACGGTCGATTCCAGGCGATCGACCCAACCGCGCGCTTGGATGCGCTTGACGGTGTCGTGCATCGACTCGAGGTGGGTGACGGAGCGAACTTGCTCGTAGGCGCTGAGCCAACCCTTCAGCTCCGAGTCGAGAGCATCGACGTGACTCTCGCCGATACCCGTGACGCGCGCCCCGACTTGATGGAGGGCGCGCACGAAATCACGCTGGTTCCGGGGGAAAGCGGGCTCGACGAAGACGACGTGCATAGGGGGGCTCGGTAGGGGGGCAGGGAGAACCCGCTGAAGGATACTGAACAACGCCCACAGTTCAGGTCACATGCTCGGTCTATCGATGCGCTGCACGGCTGACCGTCTCGGCCCCGCTCATTGCTCTGGGTCGACGGTGCTGCTCCATCTTCGATCGGCATGCCACCGCGCCCGAGGCTCGGAACTGCTGTGAGCGAGTCCCTGTTCGTTCGATTTCGTGAGCCATAGGCTTATCGCTCACCTTGGCATGGAGCCCTCCTGGCCAACGTGAGCGAGACGTCCCAGACCGTGAGACCCGACGGTCTCCAGATGAGTGCGGGTTTCTTCTGGACGAGCTTCTCGCCGTGAGATCGATGGTCACGCGCATCAGTCGGAGGCGGGCTGTACCCGGCCTCCTTCGACCGACGCGCGCTCAGTCCCGCAATTCGACGATGGGCTCGCCAGCACGGAGGAGCCGCTCGATCGTGGGCCATCCGCGGTCGAGCGATCGCTGGAGACGCTGATTCGACGAATTGCCGAGTGTGATCCAGAGAATCGCTGGAGGCCGACCGAGGCGCAGCACCAAGTCCACGAAGTCAGAGTCCTTCGTCACCACGACTGCGCCTGCTTCGCGCGCAGCGTCGAAGATCTGGCGATCGCGGGCGTCCCTCGAGCCGTTTCCTGTAGAGCCATCGCGTCGACCCCGAATCGAACGGACAACCAGCTGGCGAACGCCGGAGAGATCTGGGCGTCGATCCAGAGCTTCACGCCGCGAGCGTCGGGTGTCCCACGCGCTGGCTTGCGTAGCGCAGCGCGGCCAGGACGTCGTCACGCTCGAGGTCTGGTAGTTCCGCGACAACTTGTCCGCTCGACATGCCACTCGCCAGGAGGTCGAGCACGTCCACGACGCGGATACGCATGCCTCGAATGCAAGGACGCCCCCCGCACTGCTCCGGGTCGGTCGTGATGCGCTTGAGTAGGTCTCCGTCTTCCATCGAGATGCCTCGTGACCGTCCAGTCAAGCCTCGGCCGCGAGAGGTTGTGCGCCCGCCGGTCCCGGGTCGTCGTTCTCGGCTTGGCGCCGTGATTCGCGGTGCGCTCACAGCGCCGGCAACCGCCGATACATCTCGACGTACTTCAGGATCTGGCGTTCCCACGAGAAGTCCTGCGCCATCCCGTTCTGCTGCAGCCGTCGCCACTGAGCCGGATCGCGATACGTTCGCAGCGCGCTCTCGATCGCGCCCGACAGGGCGTGCGCGTCGAACGGCTCGAACACGAAGCCCGTGCCTTCGCCCGAGCGCGGACTCCAATTCGTCACCGTGTCGGCCAACCCGCCCGTCTTGCGCACGATCGGCGCTGTCCCGTACTTCAGCGAGTACATCTGATTGAGCCCGCACGGTTCGAAGCGCGACGGCATCAGGAACATGTCCGAGCCGGCTTCGATCCAGTGTGCGAGGTCCTCGTCGTAGGCCTTGCGGTACGCGACCTTCTGTGGGAACGCGTTGGCGAGCCACTCGAAGTACTTCTCGTAGCGCTCCTCGCCGCTGCCTTGCACGACGATGCGGATGTCCTCGCGTTGCAGGAACACCGCGAGCGAATCGTGGAGGAGGTCGAAGCCCTTCTGTGCGGTCAGTCGCGAAACGATGCCGAGTACCGGTGCGCGCTCCGTCGGCGGCAACTCCATGCGCTTCAGCAACGCGGCTTTCATGCGCGCCTTGCCGGAGAGATCGTCGGGCGTGAAGCGATGGGGGATGCGCGTGTCCGTCGCCGGATTCCACACGTCGTAGTCCACGCCGTTCAGGATGCCGAACAGGTGGTCGTCGCGATCCCTCAGCATGCCCTGCAGACCCATGCCGAGTTCGTCGCCTTGGATCTCCTTCGCGTACGTTCGACTCACCGTCGACAGCGCTGTGGCGTACGTGATTCCGGTCTTCAGGAAGCTCACGACGCCGCGCTTCACGTCCTCTTGCCACAGGAGGTGGCGCTCGTTCCACAGATTGAGATCGTGAAGGACGTCGAGCGGGAAATTGCCCTGATAGCCGTTGTTGTGCAGCGTCAGTAGTGTGCGCGTCTTGGCGAACAGCTTGTCCCAACCGTAGACGGTGCGCAGATAGAGGGGCGCGAGCGCCGTGTGCCAATCGTGCGCGTGCACGACGTCCGGCGCCCACTGCGTGTATTGGCAACTCTCGATCGCGACGCGAGTCAGGAAGGCGAAGCGCAGATGTTCGTCACCGTCCGCTGCGTAGATTCCTTCGCGTTCGTACAACTCGGGACAGCGGATGAACCAGGCGCGTGCGTCGCTCTTTTGTAGCGGGGCGGACCACGCCGACCACGTGAGCTTGCGAGCGCCGCATTGCATCGGAATCTCTTGCAGTCCTTCCACGGGTTGGAGCGCGATCCCCGAGGTGCGCACGCGCTTGTAGAGCGGTAGGACGATGCGCGGCTCGTGTCCCGCTTTGAATAGGTAGCGCGCGAGCGCTCCGGTCACGTCGGCGAGACCGCCGGTCTTCGCGAAGGGCGCGACTTCGGACGACGCGATGAGGACACGAAGAGGGGGCATGCGGGTGACGGCTCCGTTCGACGGAGTGTAGAGTGCCCGGATGCAGAACGTCATCTTCGTCGCGCCGTTCGCGCTGGAAGCGACCATGCGCTTCCTGCGACCGGCGCTCGCGCTGCCCGGTGCGCGCGTGGCGTTGATCGGTCAGGAGCCGGTCGATCGCCTGCCCGCGGAATTGCGCTCGAAGCTCGCCGGTCACTACCGCGTCGACGATGCGATGCAGGTCGACCAACTCCTCACCGCCGTGCGCCATCTCGCGAGGCCCTGGAACGGCAAGGTGGACCGCGTCGTCGCGATCCTCGAGCAGCTCCAAGTGCCCGTCGCGGAGGTCCGCGCCAAACTTGGATTGCCCGGTCTCTCGGTCGATGCCGCGCTCAATTTCCGCGAGAAAGCGCGCATGAAGAACGTCCTGCGCGCCGCTGACTTGCCCTGCGCGCGCCACCGGTTGTGCTCCAGCGACCGCGAAGCCCTCGCGTTCGGCGACTCGTCCGGATTCCCGATCGTCGTCAAGCCGCCGGCCGGCGCGGGTGCCAAGAACACGTTCCGCGTGGATTCGAGGGAACAGCTCACGAGCTGGCTCAAGACTTCGCCGATTCGTGCAGAACAACCGCTGCTCCTCGAGGAGTTCATCCAGGGCGAGGAGTACTCGTTCGACACGGTCACGATCGACGGCCGCCACGTCTTCCACTCGATCGGGCGCTATTCCCCGACGCCGCTCGACGTCCTCCTGAACCCGTGGATCCAGTGGGTCGTCTACTTGCCGCGGCGCATCGACGGACCGGAGTTCGCCGGCATCCGCGCCGCTGGACCCAAGTCGCTCGACGCACTCGGCATGAACACGGGCCTCTCGCACATGGAGTGGTTCCGTCGCAAGGACGGGTCGGTCGCGATCTCCGAAGTCGGCGCGCGGCCGCCGGGCGCGCAGTTCACGACGTTGATGAGCTACGCGCACGACCACGATTTCTATCGCGCGTGGATCGAGCTCATGGTGTTCGACACGTTCACGGTGCCTGAGCGCAAGTTCTCCGCGGGCGCGGCGTACTTGCGCGGGCAGGGACAAGGCCGAGTGAAATCGATCCGCGGGCTCGAGCTCGCGCAGAAGGAACTCGGCGACTTGGTCGTCGAAGCCAAGCTGCCACAGATCGGGCAGTCGCCCAAAGAAGGTTACGAAGGCGAAGGGTACGTCGTCGTGCGACACCCGGAGACGGAGGTCGTCGTCAACGCGTTGAATCGCATGATCGAGATCGTGCGCGTCGATTTGGGTTGAGCGAGCCCGCGCCGGCCCACGCGAGCATCGCACTCCACCGCCGCTGCATCTCGGCCCGATGGACGACCCCGCGACGGCTCGCGATCGGTCATTCGTGTCCGAACGGTTCGCTGCTGCCCACGCGGTCGCTGTAGAACGCGTCCCGGATCGAACGCCGGAGCGTGGCCCTCGATGATGGTGCGCACGATCACGCCATCCGCCTGCGTGACGTCGAGGTGGATCGAGACCGAAGCGCGCATCCTGTTCAGCGGACGCGCCTGAACAGGACGCACTCGGTCGTGAACGCTGGAAACCTCGACGAAAGAGTGCGCACCGTCGGCGGGGGACGCGTTGGCGGTCCCGCGGTCTTCGTGGACTCGGACGACCTCGGCGCGACGTGGAACCAGCGCGCACTGCCTGCGACGTGCGCGATGGTGCTCGACGTCCACTTCCTCGAAGCGAAGCTGGGTTTCCTGGCCGCTGCGACCGACGCGAACGTGGCCAAGTCGCGCGCGGCGATCTTTCGCACGGAAGACGGCGGTACGACGTGGATGGAAGCTTGGCGCTCGACGCGGCCCTTCGAACTCACCTGAAAAATCGCGTTCCCGTCGCGCACGACCGGGTACGTGACGATAAAGAACTACGATCCTGATCCCGATTCGAAAGCGCGCTTCGTCGCGAAGACGTCGGACGGCGGTCGCAGTTGGAGCGAGATCCCGCTCGTCGTGGATCACGCGGTGCGCGAGTTCGGTATCGCGTTCCTCGACGAACGCGTCGGTTGGGTCGGAGCGATGCCGAGCGGCTTCGAGACGCGCGACGGTGGCGCGACATGGCAGCCCGTGAACTTCGGCAACGCGGTGAACAAGATTCGCATCGTGCGCGAGAAGGAGCGCGCTACCCTTTTCGCGCTGGGTGTCGAGCTGTGGAAGCTCGATCTCGACTTGCGGCCGCCCGTCGCCGACGGCCCGCGGGGCGGATAGGTGCCGCTCCAGCGGGAGTGAGTCGTTGCACACCGACCCTCGGGTCTCGACAATCCTCGGCCCGAAAGTCCCCCTCACGGGTCGTCGCACACCATGAACGTCGTCCTGATCTCTCCCGGCTATCCCGCCGAGATGCCGCACTTCACGCGCGGCCTCGCCGAAGTCGGTGCGCGCGTCTTCGGTGTCGGCGACCAGCCGCGCGAAGGTCTCGATCCCGACTTGAAGCGCCACCTCTCGGATTACCTGTCCGTGCGCAATCTGTGGGACGAGGACGCGACCGCGCGCTCGATCCGCGATTGGACGCGCGGCCGGAGCATCGATCGCGTCGAGTGCTTGTGGGAACCCGGGATGATCCTCGCGGCCAAGGTGCGCACGGCGCTCGGCGTCCCCGGGATGACGGTCGAGGAAACCCTGCCTTTCCGCGACAAGGTCGTGATGAAGGACGTCTTGCGCAAAGCGGGCGTGCGCACGTCGAAGCACCAGCGCGCGGGTAGCGTCAACGAGGTGCGGGAGGCCGCCGAGAGATTCGGTTTCCCGATCATCGCGAAACCCGTCGACGGCGCCGGATCGGCCGACACGTATCCGATCCGTGACCAGACGGACCTCGAGAACGCGCTGAAAGCGCTGAAAAACGTCCCCGAGGTCACCGTCGAGGAGTTCATCGAAGGCGAAGAACACACCTACGACACGATCTGCGCTGACGGCGACGTGCTCTACGAAAACGTCGCTTGGTATCGGCCCACGCCGCTCGTCGCGAAGTTGAACGAGTGGATCAGCGCTCAGTCGACGTGTCTGCGCGACATCGAGCGCCCCGAGGTCAAGATCGGTCGCGAGCTCGGCCGCCAGGTGCTGCGCGCGCTGGGTTGGCGCTCGGGATTCACGCACATGGAGTGGTTCAAAACGCCGAAGGGGGAAGCCATCTTCGGCGAGATCGGCGGTCGTCCGCCCGGCGCGCGGCTCGTGCACCTCATGAACTACTCGTGCAACGCCGACCTGTTCCGCGGCTGGGCCGAAGCTGTCTGTCACGGCCGGATCTCGCAAGACCTGACGAAGCACTACAACGCCGGCGTCATCTTCAAGCGCGCGATCGGCGAAGGCCGCATTCGCGGCTACGAAGGCCTCGATCGACTGATGAGCCGCTTCGGCGAGCACGTTCCAGTCGTCGATCTCGCCCCGATCGGTGGACCGCGTCGGGACTGGAAATCCAGCGCGATCGGCGACGGTTGGATCGTCGTGCGTCACCCCGATCTCGACACGTGCCTCGCGATGGGCGACGCCTTCGCTTCGGACCTGCGGATCCACGCGGGCTGAGCGACGACATGCACCACGGACGCGTCGTGCTGCTGGGACCCCAGCGGCTCCATCGAACACTGAACCAAGCGGTCGACTCGATCGGTGCCCTCGGCATGGTCGCCGCGGTGACCGCCGGGTGGGAGGAGCGCGAGGGCGAGGACCAGGACATGCGCGAGCACCTGGGCGGTCGCACGGTGAACCTCCGGATCTGGGAACGCGCCGAGGACGTCATGGTGCGTGATCCCGAACTCGCGCGCGCGCTGCGCGAACGTCAGGACCGACTGCGCGAGCAGCACGAGCTCTACAAGCTGCGCCTCGATTTCGCCATTCAGGCCGCGCGCGAGCTGCTGCGTCGCGAGCCCACCAGCGGACGCGAGGAAATGCTCGAAGCCGAACGTGCCGGAGCGATCGAGGCCGTGCGCGAGCTCGACGAGTTCCACCTGCGTCGCGTTTCGCTGATCCACCGCGAGTTCGAGACGGAGTGGCTGCCGACCGAGCGCGAGACCGTGGCGAAGCACCGCCGTGAGTTGGCGCAGATCGTCGACGCTTGCGAGTGCGTGTGCGTCGCTGGCGGACACGTCGTCGTGCTGCTCCACCGCCTGCGACTGTTCGATGTCCTGCCGATCTTCGCGCAGCGACCGATCATCGCCTGGTCTGCCGGCGCGATGGCGTTGGGCGAGCGCGTCGTGCTCTTCCACGACAGTCCTCCGCAGGGGCAAGGCGCTGCCGAGTTGCACGAAGAGGGACTCGCAGCGTACTCGGGAGTGCTTCCGTTCCCGCACGCGAAGAAGCGCTTGCACCTGCACGATCAACGACGCATCGCGCTCCTCGCGCGGCGTTTCGCGCCGGATCGCTGTGTCACGCTCGACCCACTCACGCGCATGGATTGGGACGGACACGGTTGGCACGGCGATCCGGGTACGTTGCGGCTCCACGCGGACGGAATGCTCGTGCAAGCAGGTGCGCCGTGAGCACGACGCTCGTCCAAGAGATCGAGAAGCACGCGCGGCTCGGGCCCTGGGCGCTCGAGAGTTGGCTCGCCGAGAAGCAGTTCCCGGTCGTCGAAGGACGCACGGTCACGTTCGTTTTTCGCGGTCGCGTCGACGAAGTGAAGCTGCGCCATTGGATCCACGGCCTCGCGACGGCGTTGCCGTTCCACAACGTGCCCGGCACGGATCTGTGGTTCCTCGCGATCGACGTACCGGAAGGTTCGCGGCTCGAATACAAGCTCGAAGTCGTCATGCGCGGCGAGCACCGGCTCGTCCAGGATCCGCTGAACCCGAACCTGGCCAGCGATCCGTACGGCGTGAACTCCGTCGTCTACGGCACGGGCTACCAAGTCCCGGAGTGGTCATTGCCCGATCCCGAGGCTCGTCCCGGCGAGATCGTCGAGCACGAGATCGTGTCGCACTCGCTGGGCACGAAGAAGGTGCAGGTCTACCTGCCCGCGCGTTTCCGTCGCACACGGCGCTATCCCTTGCTCGTCGTGCACGACGGACCCGATTACGTCCGTTACGCGGCGCTGAAGACGTCGCTCGACAACCTCATCCATCGGCTCGAGATCCCGTCGATGGTCGTCGCGCTGATCCAATCGCAGGACCGACTGCGCGAGTACGCCGACGATCCCCGTCATGCCGATTTTCTCGCGCGCGATCTCGTGCCGCAGCTCGAGAGCGCGTTCCCGCTCGTCGGCAAGCCGTCGGCGCGCGCGCTCGCGGGCGCCTCGTTCGGCGCAGTGGCGTCGTTGGCGGCAGCGTGGCGATATCAAGGATTCTTCGACCGCTTGATGCTGCAGTCGGGATCGTTCGCGTTCACCGACATCGGTCCCCACGACCGTGGTCCTGTCTTCGATCCCGTCGTGCGCTTCGTGAACGCGTTCCGCCGCAACCCGGGCAAGCCCGCGGTGCACATGTATCTTTCGTGCGGCGTGTACGAATCGCTCATCTACTACAACCGCTCGATGGTGCCGCTGCTCGAGCGCGCGGGCCTCGACGTCAAGTACAGCGAAGCCCACGACGGTCACAATTGGGAGAACTGGCGCGACCGATTGCGCGAGGGGCTCTCGTGGCTGCACCCTGGTCCGTTGTGGATGGTCTACGAGTGACGATTGCGCGCCGCGGCGCGAGCGAGGTGAATCGATGGCGCAGGCGAAGCTCGGAGCGAAGGATCTCGCGCGATTTCGGGTGGCGGACGGGCGCGGATTCCGCCTCGTCGATCACGATCCGTCGGACACGAACGGGTGGAAGTCGAAGGACGATGCTCAGGCCGCTCTCCAGCTCGGCGTTCAAGCGCTGGCGAAGTATCAGGAACGACTCCAAGCGCAGGACCGCTGGTCGCTGCTCGTCGTGTTCCAAGCGATGGATGCGGCCGGGAAGGACGGCACGATCGAGCACGTCATGTCCGGCGTGAACCCCGCCGGCGTCCACGTCACGTCGTTCAAAGCACCGAGCCACGAGGAGCTCGACCACGACTGGATGTGGCGGCACTGGAAGGCTCTGCCGGAACGGGGTCGCATCGGCATCTTCAACCGCTCGCACTACGAGGAAGTGCTGACCGTCCGCGTGCACGCGGATCTCCTCGCCGCGCAGAAGATCCCGCGTGGGCTCGTCGGGAAGAAAGTCTTCGAGGAGCGGCTCGAGGACATCACGAACTTCGAGGATTTCCTCGTGCGCAACGGCACGCGCGTCCTGAAGTTCTTCCTGCACGTCTCGAAGGCCGAGCAGAAGGAACGCTTCCTCGAGCGCATCGACGAGCCCGACAAGAATTGGAAGTTCGCGGTGGCGGATGTCGGCGAGCGGAAGCACTGGGACGCGTACCATGCCGCGTACGAGGCTGCGATCCGTCGCACCGCGGCCCCACACGCGCCCTGGTACGTCGTGCCGGCGGACAAGAAGTGGTTCACGCGGCTCGTGGTCGCTGCGGCGTTCGAAGCGGAGCTGGCGGCGATCGATCTCGATCTGCCGCCCGCGACTCCCGAGCGCATCGCGGCACTCCGCGCGGCGCGCGCCGAGTTGGAGAGCGAGACGTAGACGGACTCGACCGGCGATGCCGAGCGGGGCGTGGCATCGGCCCGATCGTCCGGTCGCGCCCTTCGCAAAGAGCTGCTAGACTCCCCGCCCTTTGTGGCGGCCTGATCGGCCGTCGGAGTCACCTCGCGGAGAGCATCGTGGGCATCGTCACACGCAAGATCGGGTTGTCGCTGGGCGCGGACATCTGTTGGGCCAAAGCCTACGAGGACATCCTCGCGCGACTCGACCTCACGCTGCCGATGGGCCGCGGCGAACAAGTGCGCTTCCACGTCGAGCGCACGTCGATCGTGCCGTTCCACCTCAAGGCGGAGCCGAAGTACGACGTCGTCGTCGACCGACTGACGCACTGGTTCCCGCTGCAACGCGAGTGGATCAAGAAGGCGATCCTGCTCGACGGCACGTACGTGCTGAACAACCCGTGGACCGTGCAGTCCATGGAGAAGCACACGACCTACTGCGCGATGATGCGCCTCGGTCTGCCCATCCCCGCGACGGCGATGATTCCGTCGAAGGACTACGACGAGAAGCCCGACTTGCGCGTCACGCTGAATCGCTACGCGAAGTTCTTCGACCTCGGCGCGATCGGCGCGGAGATCGGATTCCCGGCGTTCTCGAAGCCGTACGACGGCGGCGGCTGGCAAGGCGTGTCGAGGGTCGACGACGCGGGCGAGCTGGGCCAGGCATACGACACCTCAGGCAAGATGCTCCTGCACCTGCAAGCCGGCGTGCTGCCGTACGACCAGTTCGTGCGCTGCATCGGCTTCGGCCCGCAGACGCACGTCATCAAGTACGACCCGAGCCAACCGCTCCATCTGCGCTACACGAACGAGAAGGGCTTCCTCACGAAGGAAGACCGCGCGCTGATCGAGGACATCACGCTCACGATCAACGCGTTCTTCGGCTGGGACTTCAACTCGTGCGAAGCGCTGCTGAAGGACCACGTCTGGCATCCGATCGACTTCGCCAATCCCTGCCCCGACAGCCAAGTCACTTCGCTGCACCGGCACTTCCCCTGGCTCGTGAAGTCGTACCTGCGTTGGTCGCTCTTCTGCGCCGCGACGAAGCGTCCGATGCGCACGACGCTCGACTGGCAGCCCTTCTTCGACATCGCCGACAAGAAGTGGCCGCTGCGCAAGAAGATCGCGGCCTACGGCAAGATCTCGCGCGAGCGTTTCGACGCGGTCGCGTTCCAGCAGTTCTGCGACAAGCACCTCGCGAACCTGGACGCGGTCGTGAACGAGTACTTCGGCACGGAGGATGCGAAGGACGCCGTGCGTCAGAAGGTCACGGCGCTCTTCCCGGCTCACGAAGTCGAGAAGTTCACCGAGCACTTCTGGTCCGAGCTACAGATCTGGCGCGCCGAGGACGCGGAGTCGCGCGCTCCGAAGAAGCGCAAGTCGGCCAAGGCGAGTGCGAAGCTGACGATCAAGTCGGTTCAGGCCGCGAAGCCCACGCGTTCGATCGCGACGAAAGCGCGCGCGAAGTCCGCCGCGCGCTCTGCTTCTCGCCCCGCGACGAAGTCGGCCAAGAAGACCGTCAAGTCGCGTTGAGAGGCCGTGAAACAATCGAGCCTACGGCCTCAGAGAACCTAATGTCGCCGCTCCGCGGCGCGAGAGGCCGTGAGTAGCTCGCGGCATCTGGGCCCGCGCACTCCTACTTTGCAACGACGAACCACCACGCCGAATCCCCGCGAACGAAACGCCCCCGACATGAGCAAGGAATCCTCGACGTGGCGCTCCGAGCGCCTGGGCAACAAGGAAGTCAAGGTCGTGCGTTGGGGCGAGAGCGGCGTGCCTGTGCTGATCTTCCCGACCGCCGCGGGCGACTGCGAGGAGACCGAGCGCTTCAAGATGATCCACGTCCTCGGGCCGCTGCTGAGCGAGGGCCGGATCAAGGTCTACTCCGTCGATAGCGTCGGCGGACAAGCGATGCTCGACAACGAGCTGCCGCGCCACGAAGCCGCGCGGATGCAGAACCGCTTCGACTCGTTCGTCTACAACGAAGTCATCCCCGCGATCCGTGTCGACTGTCGTGACAACGACGTCGAGGTCATCGCCGCGGGCGCCTCGATCGGCGCATTCAACGCGCTCGCCGCCGTGTGCCGTCACCCCGACGTCTTCCGCGCCGCCGTGTGCATGTCCGGCACCTACGACCTGAAGAAGTTCATGGGCGAGGACATGACCCTCGACTACTACTACAGCTCGCCGCTGCACTTCCTCCCGAACCTCGGTGCCGGCACGCACCTCGACGCCCTGCGCAAGCGCTTCATCGTGCTCGCCCACGGCAAGGGGAACTACGAAGCCCCCGAGGAATCCTGGCGTGTCGCTCACGTCCTCGGCACGAAGGACATCCCGAACCGCGTCGACGAGTGGGGCGCCGAGTGGCACCACGACTGGCCGACGTGGCGCGACATGCTGCCGAAGTACTTGAACGAACTGTTGTCAGCGAGCGCGACGCGTTGACATCGGTGTCAGTTGAATCCGTCCTAGCAACCCGACAGCAGCCGCTTCAGAGCCTGTGAGGAAATCACCGGCTCTCGCGCCGCGGAGCGGCACAACTAGGTGCTGAGAGCCCGTACGATCGAGTTCTTCACGGGCTCTCAGCGCGCCCCGTGCAGCGCGGTCAGGATCCGTCGCGCCGATTCCGCGGCCGTGCGCGCATAGTCCTCGCGACTGCGGAGCGCGTTCACGTGGCGTGCGCGGGCCGCACACGCCGCTTGAGCGGAGATGCCGAGTCGCGCCCCGATCTCGGCGTAGGTGGCTGCCGCGAGGTCGCGCAGAAGTCCGATCTGCAGCATGCGGCACCGGTCCTCCGCTTCCGGGCCGGAGTCGGGCTCGCTGCCGAGCGAGTTCGGGAACTCGCTGAGCACTGCCGCGGTGCTCACCATGGGCAACCCGGGCTTCGTGCCGTCCGCGCACTCGGTCCTGCGCCACAACCAGTCCAGGAATCCCTGCGGTGCTGCTCCGAGCAGGTCGTCCAGCTCGTCGGGAGCCTCCGAACTCGACTGCAGCCGGGACTCGATCCACGCGCGGGCGTCGGGTGAGACGAGGGGCGGGAACGCGACGGGGTAGAGGGCGGGTTCGAACACCGCGACTCCGGTAGCGCGCAGCGTCTCCGAGCGGATCCAGTCGCGGGCGAGCCACGGCTGTCCGACTCCCGTCGCGTGCGATACCGCGCTGCCGTGCGGATAGCGCGTCGGGTCCGGTGCTACCTTCGCGTTCGCCGAATTGGCGTCAATGTAGCGGACGACCGTGCGCCGGTATCCGAGCGTTTCCACCGACCGCGACATGTAGCGCGATCGGTAGAGCGGGCCGTCCCGACCGCGCTTCCTGTTGAACCACGCCGAGTAGTCGCGTTGGATTCCCTGCATCGCGGCATGCAACCGCCCGTTCTGACTGCGCACGAGGATGTGGAAGTGCGTCGTCATCGCACACCATGCGTGGACCTCGATGTCGGCGCGCCGCACGGCACGCGCCATGCGGGAGCAGAAGTGACGGACGTCCTCCACGGACTCGAAAATCGACCGCTGGCCCACACCACGGTTCATGACGTGGTGCCAGGTTCCCGGCAGATCCCAGCGGCGCTGTCGCGGCATGCGAGCCTCCCGAACGGAGACGCGCGGATCGAGCTCGGGTCGCGGACGAACTGCGAAAAATCCGCACAAGCGCGGCGGGGTCGGCATTCCGCCCGGAGTGGACCCGCCCTGGATGGATTCAACTGACACCGATGTCAACGTGGGCGACCGCCGCTGCGTCATTCGCCCGGTCGCGGGAAGTGCGCGCTGAACTCGAGCGGTTTTTCGGCGCCTTCGAAGGTGTAGCGCGAGGGGACGACCACGACGCCGGAGGGGGTCACGGTGAAGCGGCGTTCGTCGGTCGCGCGGTCGTGGCCGATCGTGAAGCCGTCGGGGACGCGGGTCCACTTGTCGAGAATCGCGCGGCGGACCTTGGCGCCCTTGCCGATGTGGACGCCGCCGAAGAGGATCGAATCCTCGACGACCGCGCCTTCGTCGATGTGCACGCGGTTCGAGAGGATCGAGCGCTTCACACGGCCGCCGCTGACGACAACGCCGGCGCACAGCAGCGAATCCACGACTTCGGAGCGGCGGCCGGGTGCATCCAGGACGGACTTCGCCGGCGGATCGGCGTGCCACAGAGAGTAGATCGGCCAACCTTGGTCGTAGAGGTTGAAGCGCGGCGCGACCGACACGAGGTCCATGTTCGCGTCGTAGAGCGCGTCGATCGTGCCCACGTCGCGCCAGTACGGATCGTTCGGGTTGTCGCGGTCGACGAATCGGTGCGCGAACACCTGGCCTTGATCGATCATCGACGGGATGACGTCCTTGCCGAAATCGTGGCTCGAGCCGGGCTTCGCGGCGTCGGCACGCAGACGACGGACCATCTCGGGAGCGTCGAAGACGTAGATGCCCATCGACCCGAGACACCAACCCGGTTGTCCCGGGATCTCGCGCCCGACGGCTGGCTTCTCCTGGAATCCGACGACACGATCGTCGGCGTCGACTTCGAAGATGCCGAAGCGACGCGCCTCGCTCTGAGGGATCTTCACGGCGCCGATCGTGAGCTTCGCCTTGCTCGCGATGTGCTGACGCAGCATCGCGCCGTAATCCATCTTGTAGATGTGATCACCGGAGAGGATGAGGACGTGCTTCGCCGCGCCGTCGTCGATGAGGTCGAGGTTCTGGTAGATCGCGTCGGCCGTGCCCTGGTACCACTTCTCGACGGTGGCGTGATGAGGCGGGCTCACGCTGATGAACTGCTCGAGCCTGCGCGGCAGGAAGTTCCAGCCGAAGCGGATGTGCTCTTCGAGACTGCGCGCTTGGTACTGCGTCAGCACGTAGATGCGCCGCAGTCCGGAATGGATGCAATTGCTGAGCGTGAAATCGATGATCCGGTACGAACCGCCGAAGGGGACGGCCGGCTTCGCGCGCTGGATCGTCAGCGGCTTCAGTCGCTCGCCCTGACCACCCGCGAGGATGAACGTCAGCGTCTCCTTGAGCTCCTGCGTGAGATACGTGCTCGTCATCCTGGGTCTCTCGTCCAGTCCGGCTCGGGGGGAGCGGAGAGAATGCCTGCTGACGTGCTTCCGCGGTAGTCCGGACCGAGATCCAGCATCGAGGCGCTGGTAGACTCCGCGGGTTCGACCCCCTGCAGAAGCTCGGTAACTCATGGCCAAGGAAGAGATCAGCACGCTCCCTGACGACGCTCAGCGCCGCAACTTCGTGCGCTCGATGCTCGAGGACGTCCGCGCGCTCGAGCGGATGATCGACGAGGGTTGGATCGAGAAGGGCGTGCGCCGCATCGGCGCGGAACAGGAGATGTTCCTCGTCGATCGCACGCTGCAGCCGGCGAACAAGGCGATCGAGCTGCTCGAGGATCTACCGCCGAGCCACTTCGTCACGGAGCTCGCGCAGTTCAACCTCGAAGCGAACCTGACGCCGCTGCCGCTCTCGGGGACGTCGTTCTCGGAGATGGAAACCGAGCTGCTCCGCCTGCTCGCGCTCGCGCGCGAAGTCGGTGCGCGCAAGGGCACGCAGATCGTCTTGTGCGGGATCCTGCCGACGCTCGACAAGAGCCACCTCGGCCTCGAATCGCTGACGCCGATCCCCCGGTACAAGCAGCTCAACCGGATCATGACCGAGCAGCGCGGGGGCAAGTTCCAAGCGCTGATCAAGGGGCTCGACGAGCTCCAGACCGTCCACGACAACGTGATGTTGGAAGCTTGCAACACGAGCTTCCAACTGCACTACCAAGCCGACGCGCAGGAGTTCGCGCGCCTCTACAACTTGGCGCAGGTCGTCGTCGCACCGCTCCTCGCGGCCGGTCCGAACTCGCCGGTGTTGCTCAAGCACCGCTTGTGGCACGAGACGCGCGTCGCGCTGTTCCAACAGTCGCTCGACACGCGCGCCGAGCACAAGGTCGAGCGCGGCGTGCGCCAACGCGTCAGCTTCGGTGATCGTTGGGTGAAGGGCTCGATCCTCGAGATCTTCCGTGACGACATCGCGCGCTTCCGTTCGCTGATCACCGCTGCGAGCGATGAATCCCCGCTCGAGATGCTCGATCGCGGCGAAGTGCCGCCGTTGAAAGCTCTGCGCCTCCACAACGGCACCGTTTACCGCTGGAATCGGCCCTGTTACGGCATCACGGACGGCAAGCCGCACCTGCGCATCGAGTGTCGCGTGTTGCCCGCCGGGCCGACGGTGCGCGACGAGGTCGCGAACGCCGCGTTCTTCTACGGACTGATGATCGCGCTGGACACCGAGTACGGCGACGTGTCGCTGCGCATGCCGTTCGACGACGCGAAGGCGAACTTCGTCGCGGCCGCTCGCTACGGTCTGCACGCGCGCTTCCGGTGGCTCGACGGCAAGTCGTACGGTGCCGACGAGCTCATCCTGAAGCTGCTACTCCCGGCGGCGCGCAAAGGGCTCCTCGCGCGCGGCGTGGACAAGACGGACGTCGACACGTACCTCGGTGTGCTCGAAGCGCGCGTGCAGAGCGGACGCACCGGCGCGCAGTGGGCATTCGACTCGCTGGCCGCGATGGGCGAGGGGACTAGGATCGCCGATCGCTATCGCGCGTTGACCGCCTCGATGGCGAAGTACCAGGAATCGAACCTCCCGGTGCACCAGTGGGAACTGGCGCAGGTCCCAGCCGCGTCGGGCGATTCCGACAGCTATCGAACCGTCTCGCAATTGATGACGACCGACCTCTTCACGGTCCATCACGACGACATCGTCGACCTCGCCGCGTCGCTCATGGAGTGGGAGCACTTGCGGCACGTCCCGGTGGAAGACCACGAGGGCCGTTTGCTCGGGTTGGTCACGCACCGCGCGCTGATGCGAGTCATGACGCGTGGTCGTGCTGCCTCGGGGCACGTCACCGTCGGCGAGATCATGGACAAGGATCCCGTGACCGTTGGCCCTGAGACCAGCACATTGGCCGCGATCGAGCTGATGCGCACGCGCAAGATCGGCTCGTTGCCGGTCGTCAAGGAAGGCCGACTCGTCGGCATCATCACGGAGCACGACGTGTTCGAGATCTCGGGAAAACTGCTCGAGAATTGGCTCAAGGGCTCGTGATGCCGCACGGAGCCCTCGCACGCGTTCTCGGCACGGCGTCGGCCGGTGAACGCGGTGGACCGCTCGTCCTCGTCACCGTCGGCATCCACGGCAACGAGCCGGCGGGACTGCACGCGATGCGTCGCGTTTTCGCCGAGCTCGAGCGCGGTCTCGTCCCGCTCACCGGTCGCGTCGCCGCGTACGTCGGGAACCGCGCCGGGCTCGCGCGCAACGTCCGTTACGTGGACGAGGACATGAACCGTTTGTGGTCGCCCGCTCGCGTCGACGAGTTGCGGCACGGAGATCCGCGACGCGACACGATCGAGCGCGCGGAACAGCGCGAACTCCTCGAACTCCTCGACGCCGAACTCGATTCGGCCGAGAGCGGCGTGACGCACCTCGATCTGCATTCGACCTCCGGCGACGGACCCCCGTTCACGATCGTCGCCGGTCCGACCGAGAGTCGCACGGCGGCCCTGCGCCTCTGCGTGCCGACTCTGTTCGGCCTCGAGCCCCTGATCGCCGGGACCTTGATCGAGTACGTCGGCGCGCTCGGGCACGCCGCGGTCGTGCTCGAAGGCGGCCAGAACGACGCCGCATCGACCGTCGATCACCACGAGTCGGCCGTCTGGCGTACGCTCGCCGGTGCCGGCGTCGTTCGCGAGCCCGATGTCCCCGGCGGCCTCGAACGACACACGCTGCGCCTGTCGTCCGCCGCCGCCGGCTTGCCTCCTGCGATCGAGATCGGCTACGTCCACCGACTCGAGCCCGGGGAGGAGTTCGCGATGCTCCCGGGATTCCACAACTTCCAAACCGTCCAAGCCGGACAGCTCCTCGCGCACCAATTCAGCTCGCAAGAGGGGAACGGCCTCGCCCGCGAGATCCGCGCGCCGTGGAGCGGGATCCTGCTCATGCCGCGTTATCAGGGTCAGGGCCTCGACGGATTCTTCCTCGGGCGAACCGCGCCGACTTCCTCGGTGGACGCGACGGCGACACGGCTCGGATAGCGGGCGTCAAGGCGAGCGGAGAGGTGGACACGTGCGGACAGCCCCGCGCGCGGACCAAGGCTATCGACCCCCGTTTCCCACAACGGGGAATTGGCGCCAGCGAACCCGATCCCGGGCGTGGCGCGATCCCACGGAAGTCTCAGATTCGCGCCACCTTGCGGGAACCGACCTGCGGACTTACGGTCCTCTGACCCGGGTTCCAGTGCGGTGGAGACAGATCTTGAGGCGACACATTCACATCGTTGACTCGACCGCGCGTTCTGCGCGCAGCTCCGTGCGCGCCACTCCGAGTCGGGTCCGACGGCTGCTCGGAGGATGCCTCGCCCTCACGGCCCTTGGAAGCCTCGGATCGATCGCGTTCGCGCAAGTCGTGACCGAGCGCGCGTCCCTCTCCGATTCGGCGGGCCAAGCCTCGGGCGATTCCGATCTGGTCTCGATCTCGGGCGACGGTCGCTACGTCGCTTTCCGTAGCGCGGCCACGAACCTCATCGCCGGGGACACGAACGGCGTGAGCGACGTCTTCGTGCGCGACCGGTGGACCGGACTCGTGGACCGCGTGAGCGTCTCGTCTCTCGGCGGACAGGCTTCGGCCGAGAGCCTGGAGCCGAACATCTCCTACGACGGGCGTTTCGTCGCTTTCGCGAGCGAGGCCAACGACATCACGACCGACGTAGCGTCGGGCAGCTCGAAGGACATCTTCGTGCGCGATCGCATCCTGCGCACCACGCGCACGGTCACGGTGTCCGCGATAGGCGGGGCGTCGAACGGCGATTGCCACCGGCCGCGCGTTTCTTCGGACGGTCGCTACGTGACGTTCGAAGGCTCGCCGTCGAATCTCGTTCCGGCCGGCTCGACGAACTACCAAGTCTTCCGTCGCGACATGACGGCCGGCACCGTGCTCGTCAGCGTGAATCTGACTGGGAGTTCGGGAGTCGGATTCTCCTGGAACGGAGGCGTTTCCGGCGACGGTCGCTACGTCGCATTCGTGAGCAACGTCGCGAACCTCGTGACGCCCGACACGAACGGCAACACCGACGCCTTCGTGCGTGACATGCTCCTCGGGCTCACTCGCTTGGTCACCGTGAGTTCCTCCGGCGCGCAGGGCACGGGCGCGGCGTTCATCAACAGCTCGATCTCGCGGGACGGACGCTGGGTCGCCTACGCCTCGAGCGCGCCCAACTTGGCGCCCGGCGAGTTCGGAGCCTCGTACGACATCTTCGTGCACGACCGCTCGACGTCGCAGACGTTTCGTTCGTCCGTGACCTCGTCCGGAGGTGCGGCGAACCAGAACTCGTACGACCCGGCGATCTCCGACGACGGCCGCTACGTCGCGTTCCAAAGCTTCGCGACGAATCTCGATCCGCTCGACACGGACATGCAGAGCGACATCTTCTTGCGCGATCGCACGCTCGCGACGACGAAGCTCATGAGTCGCGGCGCGTCGACGAGTTCGAACGACGACTCCTTCGCCGCCTCGATCAGTGCCGAGGGCGCGCAGATCGCCTTCCACAGCGAGTCGACGGACCTCGTCCCCGCCGACACGAACTTGCGCGTCGACGTGTTCGTCCGGGACCTGGGTTCGGAGAACTACCCGGTCTTCTGCGCCGGCTTGGCGACGACGTGTCCGTGCGCGAACTCGGGCCTCGGCTCGGCCGGCTGCGCGAACAGCACGATGACCGGTGGAGGGCTGCTGCGTGCCTTCGGACGGGCGAGCGTCCTCGCGGATCAGGTGACGCTGGTCGCGACGGGGCTCCCGCCGGCGACTTCGGCCCTCTTCTTCCAAGGAACCGTGCGCGAGAACGGCGGCGCGGGCACGAGCTTCGGCGACGGTTTGCGCTGCGCGGGCGGCACGATCGTGCGCCTCGCGACCTATCCCGTCGTCGCCGGCACAGCCGCGATCGGATACGGCGGAACTCCGGGTCTGGGCGGGGGGACGACCACGCCGATCCATACGCTCGGTCAGGTGCCGCCCCTCGGCGGGACGCGCCTCTACCAGTTGTGGTACCGCAATTCGGCGGCGTTCTGCACGAGCTCCGTGTTCAACCTGTCGAACGGCGTCGAGATCTTCTGGCAGTTGTAGACGCCGACTCGAAGGCGAGCGATCGAGTCGGCCGGGCTGGTGCCCGCGCGGCGGTACGATTCGAAGCGCGATGCCCCAACCGATCCTCGCGCTCGACCGTGATGCCCTGCTTCGACTCGAAACTTCGCTGACGCAGGAGTGGATCGAAACGGACGGTCAGGGAGGCGCGGCGAGTTCGACGGTCCTCCTCTGTCCGACGCGGCGCTATCACGCGTTGTTGCTCACGCCGCGGCCGGGCAGCGCGAAGCGTTACGCATGGCTCTCGCGCTACGACGAGACGCTCGTCGTGCAAGGGATCGAGTTGCCGCTCTCGATGGCGCGCTATCGCGGCGTGTGGGCGCCGCATGGGCATCAAGCGCTCGAGTCGTTCGAGCTCGTGCCGTTCCCGCGCTGGACTTGGCTCTGGGGCGGGGTGCGCATCGAGCGCGAGGTGCTCGTGCCCGCGGGTGAAGCGTGCGTGCTCGTGCGCTGGCGCGTCAGCGGCGCCGGCACGGCTGTGAAACTGCGCCTGCGGCCGTTGCTCCCGTTCCGCGAGGCGGATGCGCTCGGCGTCGAGAACATGGCGCTCGACGGACGCGTCGAGCGTTTCGAGCAGAACCGCGGCGACGGGATCGCCTGTCGGCCGTACGCGGAGTTGCCGCGCATCTCGATCCTCGCCTCGGACGAAGCGGCGTGGACGACGGATGCGGCGTGGTACCGCGGCCTCGAATACGCGGTCGATCTCCAGCGCGGGTACGACGGTCACGAGGACCAGTTCAGCCCCGGGTTTTTCGAGATCGAGCTCACCGACGGCACCGACGTGGTCGTGCAGGCGAACCTCGGCGCGCCGCTCGCGGATCCACGCGGACGCTTCGAGCGCGAGGCCCGTCGCCGACGCGCGACGCTCGAGTCCGCACGACCGGGCGTGCGCGGCGCGCTCGAACTGACGGCGGACGCGTTCCTGTACCGCGCGGAATCCGGCCGCGCAGGCGTAATCGCCGGCTGGCCGTGGTTCCTCGAATGGGGGCGCGACACGAACATCGCGCTGCCCGGGTTGTTGGCCGCTCGCAATCGCAACGCCGAACTCGGCGACGCGCTCGCGGGCCAAGTCCCGTTCCTCCGGAACGGTTTGCTCCCGAACGTCTTCGCAGCGACACCGGGGATGAGCCACTACGACTCCGTCGACGCGAGCCTGTGGTTCGCGCGCGCGGTGCGCTTGCACGAGCGCGCGGGCGCTCCGACACGCGAGATCGTGCGACGATTCCTGCCCGCGCTTCTCGAGATCGCAACGTGCTACCGCGACGGAACCGGTCTCGGCGTCCGCGGCGACGAAGACGGTTTGCTCGTCGCCGGCGGTGCGACGTTGAACGCGACGTGGATGGACGCGCGCATCCTGTCGGTCCCCGTCACTCCGCGCCACGGCGCGCCCGTCGAGATCGAGGCCTTGTGGTATTTCCTGCTCGCGTACGTCGAGCACCTCTCCGACGCCGCCGGACGTCCGAACGATGTGCGCGCCTGGCGTGCACATCGCGAACGAGCGGGTCGCGCGTTCCTCGACCGATTCTGGATGCCCAAGGAAGAACGCCTCGCCGACGTGTGGCGCAGAGAGGAAGTCGATCGCGCGCTGCGTCCGAACCAGGTCATCGCGGCGGCGCTCGAGTGGAGCCCGCTATCGCGTGAACAACGCGCCGGCGTCGCGCAATCCGCGGCCGGAGTGCTGCTCGTCCCACGCGGCTTGCGCACGCTCGATCCGCGCGATCGCGCGTACCTCGGTCGCTACGCAGGCAACGAACACGAGCGCGATCGCGCGTACCACCAAGGCACGGCGTGGCCGTGGCTGCTCGGGAACTTCGTCGAGGCGTGGTTGCGCGGAGTGGGGGACGAACCCGCCGATCGCGCGTATTTGCGCGGCGTGCTCGACGGGCTCGAGCCGCACCTCACGGAGGCGGGCTTGCTCCACGTGTCCGAGGTGTTCGACGGCGACGCGCCGCACACGCCGGGCGGGTGCTTCGCGCAGGCCTGGAGCACGGGCGAGGTGCTCCGGGCCTACGCGCTTCTCGATGGCTAGGGCTGACGACCAGCGAGAGACTGACCCAGTTGGCTGTCCGTCTCGTCGGCGCGGGCTTTGAGGGTGAGCGGGGGTCCCTTCTCAGCGTGCCGCCGGGTCCCTTTTCAGCGTTCCGTCAGTGCTCGCCTCGGGACATTTGGAAACGGACGGACAGCCAACTGGGTCAGTACCCCGAAAAGGCCGGAAAATGGCCCTGGATAGCCCGCGGAGGGTCGTTTAGAGAACCAAGTGGCGGGATTACGCACTTCGCGTAGTACTGCACCAGGGGGTGGGGTAGCGTGAAGGGGCATGAGCCACTGCCGCCCTCCGACGTCGGCGAGCGGGTGCGTCGGTGCTTCCGCTCTCTGGTGTGCGGGATCCCCCGCGCGCGCCGCAGCACCAAGCTGATGGCGCTCTTCGACTACAAGGTCTTCGCCGACGAGAGCGGGAACGACCCGAACAGGTCCCACTTCGTTCAGGCTGGGTATCTCTCCACAGTCGAACGGTGGGACGCACTCACCGAGGCATGGGCGACATGCCTCTCGGAGTGGAACTTGAACGACGGGTTCCACATGACCGAGGCGGAGGCGCTCGATCATGACTACGCCTCGTGGGACAAGGACGTGATGAAGGCCCGCGTGCTGAGGCTGGCTCAGCTCGTCGAGAGCCACACCATGCTCGGCGTTGCGTGCGACGTGAAGTGGGCGGACTGGAGGCAGATCGCTGATCTGGCCCACAGGACGCAGGTAAAGAAGCTCGCCAAGCTGTCGGTGAATCCCTACCTCGCCTCGCTGCACTTCTTCGTCGACGGTGTCGCCCGAAAGTGCGAGGACGAGGGTATCGCTCCGAAGGATGTCCAGGTCGTCCTCGCCGACAAAGGCAAGGTTTTCAGGCGCGAGGACGCCGCGGTCGCCCGGCTGTTCGAAGGGTTCGGTTTTCAGAAGCCGCACATCAAGTTCGCAGCGGAGCTAGCGCCGCTCCAGGCATCCGACATGCTCGCGTGGTGCATGTTCCAGGCGCGCAGCAATCCCAAGACCTATCTGCCGACGCCGGAGCGGCACAGGCCGCTCGTGAAGCGCGTCTTCGTGCACCACATCACGGCCGAGGATCTCCGCATGCCGATCTTCCTGGCCGAGTTCCGCATCCTCAGCCCTGAAGAGGCCGCGAGCGCCAAGCCCGTGGGGACCCTGACCCCTGAGAACATCCAAGGACTCACCTTCTACGTCGAGGACGATGACGCTCCGGAAGTCGTCTAGCGCGCCCGCTTCTTCTTCGCCTTCATCTTCGCCTTCTTTCGAGGCGCTTCTGGCTGTGTGTTCAGCGCCTTCCGGAGCGCACTCTCGAACCGCTGGACCGCGTCGCCGTCCGCCGTGGGCTTCTTCTTGGGCATGGACCTAATCTTAGCGCGGGCAGCTTGCGGCTTCTCCGCAAGCTGCCCGCGCCATGAAACGCCGGATGTTAGTCGCCGGACCCGCTACCTAGCGCCGCAGAGTTCTCGCTCGTCGACGACCGGAACGGGGTTCTTGCCCAGCATGCTGACCGCAGACAGGTAGCTGGAAAGGTCGCGCTCCGAGGGAAAGCGCCCACCCTGAAGGTCCGCGGAGCGCTTCAGCGCATGGACCACGAGCTCGACTGCCTGGATCGGCACACGCGGATCCGTGTGGCTCATCCGACCGAGTCGGTAGCTGAGCTGGTGGGGAGGCTGGATGTCCGTGCACTTCACCTGAAAACCAACAAGCCGATCGTCTTCGATCGCCTTGTAGACCGTGAAGAACCGGTCGACGCGAGTCGCGTAGCTCAGCACGTCATCCAGGTACACGAAGTAGCACTCCCCCTCGGGGCAGTAGAAACCGCCCGCCTTGGGGCCGCGCTTGAGGCTCGATGCCTCGATGGCCGCGGTGGCCTTTTCGAGCGTTAGTTGTCCCGTTGCCATACTGCACCTCCTGGGAATCGTTGCGCGTCGTGCTCTTGCGGGCGGGTCGGGAATCGGGGGTCAGCCGGCTCCAGCCGCCACTCGAACACCTCGCCTGCTTGCGAAACGTACACCGTGAACACACACCCTATCGGAATCGGAAGGATACCACCGTTAGGGTCGTTGAGCGGACCAATCCGGAGGGTCTTCGGCACTCCTACGAAGCAGTAGCCCCATGGAGCAGGGGCATCCTTGCCGTCTTTGATCCGGATACCGTAGTAGACGACCTCGGCGTTTTCGATGACTTCCCGCGCGGTGAACGACTGGTAGTACTTGCTCGGCGCATGCTCCCAGAGCGAGGCAAGGAGCTTGCCGGGGAATCTACAAAGCCACCGATCCTCGTCGCCGCCTCCGGTCAGTGGGTCGTAACATGCGTTCGCACGACCGTCCGGGAAGGACGTTGTGCTCGGCATCGTCGGGGGTGTGTTGCCGGTGTTCACGGGAAAGAGGGTACGCAGGACTCTGCATGCCGCGCAAGCTGGAGGCTCGCGCCATCCCGCAAGAACATCCTCGCCACCCTGTCGCGGCTTTCTTCGGATGCGCTCCGGCTTCCGCTTGCGTGGCGCCCGAACCTCAGGCACGAGCCACAAGCCCGGCTTGGGCTTGGCACCCTTCGGGCGTTCGAGAGTAGAGGCGGATGCCGCTGACGCGCCCCAGCGCGAGGACGGTGCGCTCCCCGTCGTTCACCTTGCGGTTCGACCAGCGGAAGCACTGCTCGTCCAGGTAGCGCGGCATGTGCTCGCGGCTGATGTGGTGCCACGCGCCGAGGATCGACCGCTTGAACAGGCCGTTGAAGCTCTCGACGGTGTTCGAGTGGACCTCGCCGCGAGCGTACTCGCCGTCGCTGTGATTCACCGACTCGTGGCCCTTGCCGAACGCGCGCCCGATCCCGACGTACAGGGTCGCTTCGTCGGTGTGCAGCTTCGAGTTCGCGAGATCCACGTTCTGTTCGATGAACGCCTTGACCTCAGGCTTGGTCACCTTGTCCATCGCGCGCGCGCGGGCCTGCCCGTCGCGCGAGACGAGGACGGCGACCGGTGTGCGCTTCTCGCTCCACGCCTTCTGCGCGGCCTGACGGCGCTTGGTGCCGCTCTCGGCCTTCTCGCCCGAGCCCTTGCGGATCTTGCCGCCGACGTAGGTTTCGTCCGCCTCGACGATGCCGGAGAGCTTCAAGGGCGAAGCGTCGTTCTGCATCGCGTGACGGATGCGGTGCGCCATGTGCCACGCCGAGCGGTAGCTCCCGAGCCCGAGCTGGCGCTGGAGTTGGAGCGCGCTCATCGACTTCTTCGAGCTGGCGAACAGGTAGAAGCCCAGGAGCCACTTGGCGAGCGGGATATGCGACGCTTCGAAGATGGTCCCGACGGTGACCGAGAAGGGCTTGCGGCAGGCGCGGCAGTTCCATACGCCGTCGCGCAGCTTGTGCTCGGTGGCCTCCCCGGACTCCATGGCGGTCGCCTCGCCCACGACGCTGCAATGGGGGCACACCGGCCCGTTCGGCCAGCGCAGACGCTCCAGGAGCTTGCGGGCGTCGTTCTCGGTGAGACGGCCGAGGGTCGAGAGGTTGATCTCCGAGGCGGTGAGCTTGCCCATGTTTCCCAGGATATCCGGGTGGCAATGCTACGTCAAGTGCATAATCCCGCCAAGTGGTTAGATAACGAACCGGTGACCCATGGTCCGCGCCAACCCCGATCGCCCACCGCCCGACCCCTTGAGCGCCACATTCGCGGCGCTCGCCGACCCGACGCGTCGCGCGATCCTCGAGCGGCTCACGCGCGGCCCGGCGACCGTGAAGGAACTCGGCCTGCCCTTCGAGATGAGCGGGCCGGCGATCTCGAA
>Ga0163147_10000887_pt1 | contig 46814 bp, 36 predicted proteins | sample OliLakLV19MP6G1_FD_148597 | JGI IMG/M metagenome (GOLD analysis project Ga0163147, IMG submission 148597) | Freshwater microbial mat bacterial communities from Lake Vanda, McMurdo Dry Valleys, Antarctica- Oligotrophic Lake LV.19.MP6.G1 | ecosystem: Environmental > Aquatic > Freshwater > Lake >... | reverse complement strand
CACGCTGTCAGCGTCGCGGATCACAGCGCTATTGATGAGGCGCTGGCATTCGCGCCTGTCGTCGATTTTATCATCCTCGATACCAGCACGCCGACGATTGCAGGCATCGGCGCGAGTGGCAAAACGCACGATTGGAATATCAGCCGCGAAATCGTACAGCGCGTCAGCATTCCGGTGATTCTGGCAGGCGGTTTATCACCCGAAAATGTCGCCGCTGCGGTTCAAGCGGTACGCCCGTATGGAGTCGATTCGCTCACGCACACCAATCGTTATGTATCCGAGAACGTATTCGTCAAAGACATCGATAAAGTCCGCGCGTTTGCGGCGGCGGCGCGCGCGGTGGACGCATGACGCCCGCGATCGTGGTCATCGGCGACGCCAATGTCGATCTGGTCATTCGTTTGCCCGATACCGCCGCGGGCTCGCGTGATTTAACCCGCAGCGAGCCGCAGTTGTTCGGTGGCGGCACGGCGGCGAATACAGCGGTTGGGTTAGCGCGCTTGGGCAATCGCGTCCAGTTTGTCGGGTCGGTGGGCGACGACGGCTTTGGGCGTTGGATCGCTGCCGATCTGATGAGTGAAGGGATCGACACACGTGGGCTGGTCATGCTCAAAGACGCTTTTACGCCGCAGGTCATCGCGTTGATCCAGCCCGACGGCGAACGGCATTTGGTCGTATTTCCGCCGCGCGGTGGTGCAGATCAACAGCTTGAAATTGCGCACCTCGATCCCGGCATGATCCAGCACGCCGCGTGGCTGCATACATCGGGGATGGTGCTGCGTCATGCGCCCGCGCGCGACACGATTTTGCACACGATGCGACTGGCGCGGGCGGCGAAAATTCCGACCAGCATCGACTTGAATTTGCGGATCGAGTTGTGGGGTTACGATGACGCGATCAAGGCGACGATTGAAGCGGCGATCAGTCTTGCTGATGTGGTGTTCGGCAGTGGCGATGAAGAAATTATCCCCGTTGCGGGCGGCGGCACGGTCGAAGAAGCTGCCCACCGCTTGAGCGCTGGTCAGCGAACGGTTGTCGCGCGCTTGGGCAAAGACGGCGCGTTCGTAATTGACGTTGGTGGCAGTCTTTATCGTCAACCTGCGCCAAGCGTGACCGTCGTGGATACGCTCGGCGCGGGTGATGCCTTCAATGCCGGATTTATCTCGGCGCAAGTCGAGCAGTGCACGTATGCAGCGTCGCTTACGCACGGGATGCGCGTCGCCGCGTATAAGATCGCGCATGGCGGCGCGCGTGCGTTGCCCACTCGCACTGACCTCGACTTTTGACATCGTGCACGTCGCGGAGTGGTCTACTCCCAGTTTAATGGTTCTTGCGCACTTTGTGTACACAATCAAAACGATATTAACGTGACTCCCACTCCAGCAACATGATCAAGAAGGAATGGATTTTAATCATGATAAAACAATAATCGCTTTATGGTTTGGTTTTCGCATTAGCATTTACCATATTCATACTAGGTTCAAGCAATTATGCTATAGCACAGCAGGATTTGTCGCCGTTGCTAACATCTGACCTCGATTGGCATCCTGATGGCAATAGCGTTGCTGTAGGCTATGCTAGATGGGGAGAGCGCCAACATTTAGTTTCTTGTGGCGAAGATACAGGTATTCCGCTGATTGATGTAACATCGAATCAAACTACTTTTTTTCAACGTGATTATGATGCTTGTACCCCATCGACCATAGATTTTAATGCGACTGATACTCAAATTGTCGTTACTTCTGGCAGTACGCTTGAAGCATGGGATTTAGTGACTGGGCAAAAAGTAGGTGGAATTTTTATGGAAACTGTTTTCCAGTCAGCAGCTTTCAGCCCGAACAGTATGAATGTAGTTGTTACTCGAATAGCTGATGTAAGCATACGTGACGCCACACTTATAGCCGGAAATAAGGTCTTTATAAGACCACAAACGACTCCTAATACAAGTTTCATTTATAGCGCGTGGAGCGCTGATGGACAGAAAGTCGCAACAGCGGCGGCAGACGGATGGATTTACATATGGAGTACTGTAAATGCTCAACTTCTTACAACCTTTCAAGGACATACTGCGGCGGTCAAACGGCTGGCGTGGAATCCTGTTACGAATGTCATTGCGAGTGGTGATGACAATGGCGCGATCTGGTTGTGGGATGCGGCGACGGGGCAATCGATCCGTCAGCTAACAGGTCACACAGGGATTGTGTACGATGTCACATGGCATCCTGATGGACAAACGCTTGTCAGTGCTGGTGGCGACAATACGCTTCGCTCGTGGAATGCGGCGACTGGCGCGATGACGATTATTGACTCCGGACGCTTATTTTCGGCTGTCGCGTACAGCCCACATGGTTCACAGTTGGCTTACGGTGGGGAAATTGCCGATTTAGCGAACCTCAACGTCGAAATTGTTGAGATCAGCGCTACCCTAACCGCAACCTCTACAAATACCGCAACATTAACTTCCACATCAACTCAGACCCCAACTCGAACGCCGACCCTTACCCCCACCGCGACGCCGACGCCCGCCATCGGCACGATCCAGTTGAGCGGCGTTCCGGCGACGGTGCAGCTCAACGAGACGACGCGTGCATGGCTCACGTATACGTTCACGCTCAGTCAGCGCCCCGTGCCGACGACGGGATCATCGCACGCGGCGTTCCGGCTCAGCGTCACCGATCCAACGGGCATCATGGGCAGGTGTGACTTTCGGCGTAATCCACGGACGGGGTTCATCCTTCAAGCCTTCGATCCCCTCAGCGATGTATCGTTTGAGCCATAAACGCACCGTATTTTCATCGCAGCGCACCACTTCACGGATGAGGCTGGCTGTCCATCCCTTTTCAGCCGCCAGCCGCGCCACTTGCCCCTGCTGGCAACTTTCCGCCCTCATGATCCCATGGCTAAACAACGCCATATTTGCCTGTTGCCAGCTATTGAGACTCGGCAGATGGGCTGACAAAAGTTGTTCCCATTGATACAGCAGTGGATAGTTCATTATTCGTACCTGATTTGCTTGATTGCTAATCAGTTTGAATGACGAACTCCCCTTTTTTCAACCCCTTTTCAAAACACGTCCTCTCCTCAGCCCTCAGGGCAAGGGGAGTATGTCATACGGTCGCGCCACCTGGACGATAAGCTGAGCGTGGCGTGCATTTATGGCGCGCTCCGGGCAATGCGCGACGCGGGTATGCGTCCGGCGCAAGAGACGCACATCTTGATCGCCAATTACGAAGAGGTCGGGCATGGCGGCGCATCCGGCTGGACAAAACCACTGCGCGAACTGCTCGCGGTCGATATGGCGGCGCTCGGCGAAGGACAGACCAGTACCAAATATCACTGCACGATTTGGTCAGCCACTAAGCGCAACGGATGTAACGCAAAATCATTGTTTCATTCGCGCGCGTCTGAGTCCCACCCCTACTAATGACGCGCTTATCTCGTTTGGGTACACTCACGCTGAATTCTTTTTTTGGACGACCCACTAGGTCGCCCCTACAAAGTCGTCACGGGTGGGTCGATAACCCCGTCTAAAACCCTTTTAACTTTTAACTGTTCTTGACACACGGGAGCATACCGCGATGCGAGTGATCATTACGGGCGGCACAGGCTTGATCGGCAGCGCATTGACAAAGCGTTTGACGAAAGACGGGCATGAAGTGGTCGTGCTGACGCGCAACCCGGCGAAAGTGACCGACCTGCCGAGCGGCGCGCGTGCTGTCGCATGGGATGCCACGACCAGCAAGGGTTGGGAATCGGAGATTGATGGTGCGGGCGCGGTCGTCAATTTGGCGGGCGAAAGTATCGCGGGCGACGGCTTTTTGCCAAGCCGTTGGTCGCCTGCCCGTAAGGATCGCATCCTGAATAGCCGTGTCAACGCGGGTAAAGCGGTCACCGAAGCCTTTAGCCGTGCCCAAAACAAACCGTCGGTCTTGATCCAGTCGTCCGCTGTCGGCTATTACGGCACACAAGACGAAACCAATCAACCACCACTCACTGAAAGTGCCCCCGCTGGAACCGATTTCCTCGCAGATGTGTGCGTGAAGTGGGAAGCATCGACGGCTGCGGTCGAAGCGATGGGTGTGCGCCGCGCGATTATTCGCACCGGGATTGTGCTGTCCTTTGAAGGCGGCACGCTGCCCTTGTTAGCGCTGCCCTATCAGTTTTTCGGCGGCGGTCCCATTGGGTCGGGCAAACAGCCGTTCCCATGGATTCATATCGATGATGAAGTCGCGGCGATCTGTCACTTGATCGAAACGCCAACAGCTAACGGCGCCTTTAACCTGAGCGCGCCAGGGGTGCTGACCAATAACGAGTTCGGTAAAGTCTTGGGCAAGGTGATCGGGCGTCCGCATTATTTGCCCGCGCCAGGTTTCGCGTTCAAGTTAGGGTTTGGTGAGCTGGCGGATGCGCTGCTGCTGCGTGGTCAGCGTGCTGTGCCAGAACGACTGCCAACAGTAGGATACACATTCCATTACCCCGATGCGGAGTCGGCGCTGAAGGCGCTGTATTAAGGCATCGAACGCGCTGGTTTGAAAAAAGAAGAAGTAAAAATGCTTCCTCTGGAGAATTTTACGTCGTATTAATATCTCGCCTTACGCAGATTGCCCTCATCCTAAGTCCTTCTCCCTCACAGAGAAGGACTTCCCCTACCGCGAAGGTTTTTCATCCCTCGCCTTGAGGGAGAGGGGAGAGGTCTTGCTCTCCTGATCACCGCCAAAGCCAAGAGCTATGCCGGATTCATGACGTGCGCTAGATCAGCGCATTGAGGAAAATCGATCTGTTGGAGTAAATTGAGGGAGAAACTAGTGTATAAATGTTCGCTTTGTGACCTGTGCTTCCCGCACTGCGTATCAAAAAACGCCACTCAAAGCGAGTGGCGTTTTTGTTTTAACCGCCCTGCGACTCCGCTGACGCGGAGGTAGCGCAAGGGGCTTTGCCCCCTGCACCCCCAGAAATCAACACCCAGAGTCCAGAATTCAGTGATCAGAAAACAGGGCTATCCTTCGCTGCGCTGCTCCGCAGCGACACGCTCAGGAAGAGCGAGCGCACCGAAAACCGACGCTGAGGTACCTGCTGACGGGATTGAGCCTGACACGATTTCCAGCGCGGAGGCTGTCAGTCCCGCCGTCGTTCCACGAGCCGCCACGCAGCACACGCAGAACATACGTTCTATTGCCAGTCTCCGCCTCCCGATCTTCGGTGCTGTCATAGGGCAGAACCAAGGAACTCACCCACTCCCACACATTCCCGCTCATATCGAGCGCCCCCACCCACGACGCTCCTGCTATAAGGTTGCCCACAGGCGCAGTCTGTCTGTCTGAATTTCCGCTCCAGACGGTATTGTTCTCTTTCCACGTGTTTCCCCAGGGATAGACGCGGTTATCCGGTCCGCGTGCCGCATATTCCCATTCGGATTCGGTCGGCAGGCGCGCGCCGCGCAGCGCGCAGAAGTCGCGCGCTTCAAACCACGTAATCTGCTCAACTGGACGCTGATCGCCGTCGAAGTAGTTTGCGTTCGCCTTCACCCCGCCCAAGCGCTCGAAATCTGCCTGCGTGACTTCGGTCTGATCGATCCAGAACGGCTGATCGAAACAGACTTCATGCTGAGGTGATTCGTTCAGAAACCAGTCTGTTCCATACTCAGTGTTCAGTCGTGCGATTTCGTCGTCTGGGGTTCCCATCATAAAGCATCCCGCCGGGACGAGCACCATCGTCACGCCGTCGAATTCCTGCGCCACCGCCACGACGCTGCTCATCAATGCCTGCTGCGTTGCCTGTATCCCCGCCTGCTGCGTTGCCGTTAGTGCGGTATTGATCTGCGCGTTCACCGTGGCTTCAAACCCTGCCGTAGCCGTCAACGCCCGGCTGAATGCCGCCTCAACGGTGCGCGTTAGGGCGATCTGCTGCTGTGCCTGCGCGGTTTGCTGAATGCGCTGCTGCACAACGGCGTCAATGGTTTGCTGCTGCTCCGTTGGGTTCAACTGTACTCTCTGACTCCCCGACGCCAGCAACCCGACGCTCGTCAACAGTGAAAGCATGACGACACCGGTCAACAGGGCTAGGAAAAGCGTGCGTTTCTGGTTCATGGTTCCCCCGTAAGTCGGTGTTCGTGTCACCTCAATCCGTGATTCACTGAGATTGAGAACAAGCCCGGCTCGTGGCAATTTGCAAACCACAAATCTTCGCTTCATATCAGTAGTCCTTTTAGTGAAGAATATTATTGAGTTATCTCGCAAACGGCGACAGAAAATCCTGGCACTGTTTGCAGACAGCGGGGGTCAAGAGTATCGATCCTTTGAAACCACGACCCAATTGGTTGAAGGCCACCTCTTATTTTTAGCAACGCATAGTTATCGATAAAGTCAGGTTGTGAAAACAATGCGATATCTTCTGCGCTATTGGAAGATATCGCATTGTCTCCATTCACAAGGAGACTAACTGTATTTAGGTTCGTCTCGATAAAGGTGGGCTGTTGTTCAAGCCAGTAATCCAGTGAATTCCGATATTCCACACCATTACGTCCATGATCTCTCTGTCCCTCATGCGCAATATATACGTTGTTCAGTCCTATTCTGTCGATTGTGAAGAAGTTCGTATAGTATGGAACGTAACCAGCTCTGAACAATGCGATCGAAGCATTTTGTGGTGCATATTCCTTCAACTAGAGACAAAAGGCGCAATGCGGTTCCGAAATTGATGCTAGTGTAGGTTCTAGTCCAAGTGGAGAAATTTCAATTATATCATCAAGTAGTTTCGATTGATCCAAGGTCTCAAGACTTCCCAATATGTGGAAAAATACTACAACAACAGCAAGTATGTTGCGAGACACTCGATTATTCGTTGTAAGTTCGAAAACATGGGCGATGGAATACGCAGCCAATAGCGCTATGAGCGGGATACTTGGAACAAGAAATCTTGCATAAGGAAGTACATCACCTCCGCTATAAAGTACAAAGCCGAGTCGAAGGGAAAGTAGTATTAATGCCAATCTGATTATAGGATTACGAAGGGCTTGTCGATTAAGAAAGGGTAATGCAAAGGCAAAAAGCATCGGCACAAGCATCCATCCTGAGATGCTTGATAGGAGATATCTTATTCCGTTCACAATTCGAACCCACAATTCGAGCCCGTCTAGCTTCGCATAATAAGTGTTTGGGAAGACATAGCCAAAGTAATCGTATCTCCACAGAAAATAGGGAAAATATACAAAGAGAATTGGCGCTATAATTATCGCGAATCGCGTGAGAAGATGTCTGAGATGTCGCGGTTTTTCAGCCAACCATTCTGTAATCTCAAAAGCAAACAGCCCTAGTACTGCTATGGCTCCATCCGTACGATCAAGCAGCAGTAGAGTTAATATTGCTCCATAAGCAACAGCTCGTGCATTCTTATTCTTAATTGTACTTCGTGAATACACCAAAGCCATAATCAGAAAGCCAGTAAGAGGAGTTTCGAGACCGGCAAGTGACCAGATAGCATAAGGCATGATTAGCGAAAGAATAGTGACTGGCAGCCAGCCAGATGTTTGACTTATGTCCTTATTCACTATTTTTTGAAAGGATTTGTGAAGCAGGATCCCTGTGGCAAATACCAAAGGTATCGAGACAATCGTTGTGACAATGATAGGTGGAATCTTAACTGACAGACCGAAGGCGACTATTATCATCCAGAGGAAATTTGTATAGCCTTCAACATGCTCACCTCCTGGGTTATATACGATCCCATACCCTTCAACCAGATTTCGCGAGTATCTAAATGTGATCCATGGATCATCTGCAGGATATGTTCCTAAGAAATAGTAACAAACCAGACCAAGGATCAAGAAAGGCATTGTTATATTCAATGCCTTTAGCAATATAATTGCTGTGACTTGTTTTTTTTCCACTATCTATTTTGGTTGTTGATTCGGGATTTAACATGTTTTCTCCACAAACAGCCAGGGTAATCGCTTGTAACTACTCAGGTAGGGCAGGAATGAAGGGGGTGCGATCCTGAACGCGGGTACGGTGGCGCTCGACGGCGTGACCATCTGCTGCACCGCCCGCTGGATCGTCGCTTCACTGGGGGCTTGTCCCAGCAGGTCTTGAAACCATTCTTGGATACGTCCCAACGGCAGCAGGTGATAACTGTGCAGGTAGACCGCCTGCGCCAGCAAGCGAGGTCCATACTGGGTCGGTGCCGTGACCCCCGCCGGGAATGTGGCGCGCTGCCGCTGTCCACACCCTGGACACGCCTTCACCTCAGCCCGATGTTCCGTCACCTGCAACCGGACTGGCGGCAGGTCAAACACCTGTCGTTTCACCTGTCCCACCGTTGCCACCTCGCTCAGATCCTGTTGGCAGCGGTGGCAGGTGGTCAAACTGTGGCATACCACCGCGTCGGGCAGCGCCACCATTTCCAATGTCTCGCCCTCATGCCCCACCTGCCCGCCGGTTTTTCGCTGCCCCTTCTCTCGACGGCTCTTCGGCGCGGGTTTCTTCAGTCCATCGCTGCTGGGCGGCTTGCTGCTGTTGGTGCTATTCTTTGCTATCTGTCTTTCCAGCTTCTCCGCCTGCGCCTGCAGCAGTTTGACTTGCGCCTGCAGCGCCTCAATCTGCTGAGCTTGCTGACCAATGAGCGCGATGAGCGCTTCACGGCTGATCTGGTCGAGGGAAACGGGATGCTTGTTCATCCTACTACTATACCCTTTTTTCTTTTTGCTTCACCTACCTGAGTAGTTACCATACCATCAAATATCACAATGAGTTCATAAAGGTGCAGGATATGTCTGTAGAGACGAAGCACGTGTCACGCGACTTTGGACTTGAAGTCTCGGTGGGTTATACGCATCGAGCTGATCGGTTATCAATTTGCGGTCATCGGATAATCTCTATCGTTTGGCATTCTCAAGCGGTGCTGATGCAGGGCTATACTTTCTTATCGTCTTTCCTAATGTTGAAGCATAATGCTTCACTGTGCCACCCATCCACCCATCACACAAACACAATCCTAACGTCACCAGCGAGCGCCACTACCCGCACGCGCTCTCTGCACAACCTCCCACAAACCCTTTGCCAACAAACTCCGCGCACCCCTTTTTTCGGAAGTAAGTGGAAGTGTTTTGACCGAAGCCTTACCGCACATGTGCGCTATCCGGCATCATCACTCCGCCTCAAGGTTTGTCGCGGCGACCCACCGGGTTGCCCACATCCCACCCGTACCGACCACCTCTCACCAATGGTTCGTCTGCCATATGGTCTGCCCGCCTGGAATGTGGTACAAACGAAAGGATACGTTTACCCCTTCTCCGTTCGTTCGATACAGGTTATCCATGACCCAGCAAAAACGAAAATTCGGCTTTGAAACGCGGATGCTGCACGCCGGACACATCCCCGACCCGGTGACGGGTGCGCGCGCCGTGCCGATCTATCAAACCACGTCGTATGTGTTTGAAGACACCGACAAAGCCGCACAGCTTTTTGAACTCAAGCAGTACGGCAATATCTATACGCGCATCAACAACCCAACCAACGCCGTCTTTGAAGAACGGATCGCATCGCTCGAAAACGCGACCGGCGCGGTGGCGACCGCGAGCGGTATGGCGGCGCAGTTCGCGGTGATGATGACTCTGTTACAGGCGGGCGACGAACTCGTGTCGTCATCGCATTTGTACGGCGGGACAAAAACACAGTTCACGCACACGCTCAAAAAATTGGGTGTCAACGTGCATTTTGTCGACCCAAACAATTTTGAGGCATGGCAAGCGGCGATCACGCCGAAAACGCGCGCGCTGTACGGCGAGACCATCGGCAATCCGCAGGGCAGTGTCCTGGACATCGAACCGTTGGCGGCGCTCGCCCATTCGCACAACATCCCGTTGATCATGGATAGCACGTTCGCCACGCCGTATCTGTGCCGCCCGATGGATTGGGGCGCGGACATCGTGACGCACTCCGCGACCAAGTTCATCGGTGGACACGGCAGCAGTATCGGCGGTGTCGTCCTCGATTCGGGCAAGTTCGATTTCAGCACGTTCCCAACGATTGCCGACCCCGACCCGGCGTATCACGATTTGCGCTTTTACGAAACCTTCGGGCATTACGGCTTCTTGATGAAAACGCGCGCCGTCACCCTGCGCGATACAGGCGCGGCGCTGTCGCCGTTCAATGCATTTTTACTGATACAAGGGCTTGAAACGCTGTCGATCCGTATGGATCGACATGTGGAGAATGCACTCGCCGTCGCGCAGTATTTACAAGCGCATCCTAAAGTCGGATGGGTCGCTTACGCAGGATTGCCCGATAGTCCGTATCACGCGCTGGCGCAAAAATACACGCCAAAAGGATCGGGCGCCGTATTTACCTTCGGACTGAAAGCGAGTAACGAGCGACTAGCGGGTAAGACGTTTATCGAGTCGCTGCATCTGTTTTCACATCTCGCCAATGTCGGGGATGCGCGCAGTCTGGTCATTCACCCGGCAAGCACGACACACCAGCAGTTGAGCGACGCCGAACTGCAAGAAGCGGGCATTAGCGCGGGCATGATTCGCTTATCGATTGGTTTAGAGACGACGGAGGATTTGTTATGGGATTTGGATCAAGCCTTGCAGGCGACATCGGCATGAACACCGCGCTGACCGACGAGCAGCGCGCGCTCTATATGGACCCCGGCGTGATCCGCACGGTATTGGCGACGAGCAAAACGATTGCGATCGTCGGGCTCTCGCCCAAGCCAGAACGACCGAGTTATTTTGTCGGCTCGTATTTGAAAAGCGAAGGCTACACGGTCGTGCCGGTCAACCCGCGCGCCGACGAGATTTTGGGCGAGAAAAGTTATCCTGATCTGCTCAGCATCCCGTTTCCGGTCGATATGGTCGATGTCTTTCGTCAGCCCGACGAATGCGTCGAAGTCGCCAGACAAGCGGTACAGATCAAGGCGAAAACGTTGTGGCTGCAACTGCGCGTGATCAACTTTGAGGCGGCACAAATCGCCGCCGATGGCGGGCTGCATGTGGTCATGGATCGGTGCGTCAAGATTGAACACGGGCGTTACAGCGGCTCATTGCATTGGGTTGGTATGAACACCGAAATCATCAGCGCGCGGCGTGGTGGTCGGTATTTTTGACCTCACCCCCCTAACCCCTGTTCCACGTGGACAGGGGGGTTAAGCGGGTGTGTACACCAATGCCAAGCCGAACAGATAGATTGCGAAACCCAAAATACGGCGATGGTTCACGTTATTGTCTTCGCGTCAGTTATAGCGGTTTGGGCGGAATGATGCACAAAAACGCGAATGGCTCGTCGGTGAGGTTTTCGAACTGATGGCGCTCCATGCTCGGTATGTAGACGATGTCGCCCGTCGAAACCTCGTCGAATGTGTCGCCCATCATGACGCGCGCCTTGCCGTACATGACCATGACGCCGTGATCGTGCGGGTGTTCATCGAGGCTGCTCAGTCCGCGCGGGGGAATCGTGAAATAGCGGACTTCAAAATTGTGCGCCCCGTCGGCATGACCAATCAAGACCTGTTTGGTCGCGGCGTTGCTGTTGTACTCATACACATCGACGCCATCCCATTGTGGGGTCGCGCCGTCGCCTTGTTTTTTGTGGATGATGCCCATAAGAATTTTCTCTCCTTCAATTCATGCCTATCATAGCAAAAGACGCGCTCATGATTACAGGCATTATATCCAACTCGCTATTCCTGTTCGTCGTATTCTTGCTCATAGCAGGGTAGACACGGCAGGGTGTACAAACCAAGCGCACGGGCATTGCACCCACATAGCGCACCTGTGCGGTAAGGCTTCGGTCAAGATACTTCCACTTACTTCCGAAAAAAGGGACGCGCGCGATTTGTTGGAAATTGGTTTGGGCGTGGTTAGGACAGTTTTACTTGACCTCACCTTACGCAGATTGCCCGCATCCTAAATCGTTGTCGCTGAGGGAGTAGGACTTGCGCTAGCGCGACGGTTTTTCACCCCCTCGTCCTGAGTACAAGGCGGGACACTTTTACTAAACTTCACCCCGCACGCGAGGGCGTGCCGCCCGTCTCTTTGGGGAGCGGGCAATCGTCGAGCAGTTCTCCCGTCTCCGCACGGTATAGGGGTGACGGGGTTTAGACAGGGGCGGCCCAGACTTTGAGGGTGTTATCCGACGACGCGCTGATGATCATGTGCAGGGTAATCGCTTCAAAATTTCTGGGAGTTCATCAAGGGTCAAGAATGCTCGTAGGGGCGGGGCAATGTCCCCTCCCGCCATAAAAAGGCATGGGCGATCCCATGGGGTCGCCCCTACACGCCCGCTCTGACCTCGATATAAAGTTACGCTGATTTTGATGCGATTGCCCTGTAGTCATGTACGTATCGGCGGAGAAAGTGGTATACGAAGTGCTATAATTTATGCGCTTCAGCCAACGATTGTCCTTATATCAATGAGCAACCAGGCGCATGAATCGACAACTCCACGTTTCTGACCGAATCCGCATTTTTGCCGCAGCATTCAGCGTACGCACGCTGATTCTGCTGATGGTGATGGCATCGGGCGTTTCGATCTTGAGTTGGGACGCGGATAGCTGGGAATTTCTGGGTATGACCGCCGCGATCAATCAAGGCGATTGGGGCTTTTACATGTTCGGACTGCGCACGCCGGGTTTTCCGCTGTTGTTGAGCGGATTTTCGCGCGCGTTCGATCTGGCAATGCCACAAATGGTCGCCTGGCTGCCGTTCCAAATTGCGTTGAGCGCGTTGAGTTCGGTACTGGCGGCGGATATTGTTGTACGCCTGACCGGACGACGTGGGCTGGCGTTCGTCGCCGGACTCATGCTTGCATTCGACCCGATCATGCTCAGCGCCGATGTGCCGCTGCTTTCGGAGGCATTGTTCATTCCGGTGCTGGTTTTCGCACAATGGTGTTTGCTGCGGTGGCTGGATAAACGTCGTCTGCGCGATTTCGTCGGCTGTGCGTTGGGATTGCAAATCGCGGTACTGACGCGTCCAAGCGCACAATTTTTGATCGTCATCCTGATCGCGGTCGTGCTGTTGTATGATCGCCGTTTGTGGCGCTGGGCATTGATCCTAATAGCAGCGTTCGCGCTACCGATCGTGGCGTGGACGGCGCGCAACCAGTATTACTACGGCATCGCAACCTATTCGACGGCAGGCATTTACAACCTGCTCTTCTATAAAGATGTTTCGACCGATTCGCTTGTCACCGGGCGCACACCCGACGAAGCCGCATGGGCATTCGCGCTGGAAGTGGAGACGCGCGCGGGTGACCCAAATCGGCTTGACCGCCGTTATTTCCCAGTTGGCAACTATGATTATCTTTATGTATCGGATGCAGTACGCTGGCAAGCGATGAGCGATCTGGCGGTCGAAAAGTTCGTCGAATTTCATGCCTGGAACGTCGTCAAAATGCCGTATCACCTGCTCCAGTTGTTCACCGAAAGCAAAACGATGACGCTGTTCATCCCGCTCAACGTGCAGCGCGTGATCGCGGTCGTCATGCTGACGTTGTTCGGCGTCGGTGTGCTCAACTGGTGCGTTGGTCGCAGACCGTTGTGGCAAAAGGTACTGGTCGTGGGCGTACCGTTTTATTTCATCGCCAGTTCGGTCGTGCTGTTGGCGCTGCCGGATACGCGCTATATGGCACAGTTCGCACCCTATTGGGCGTTGTTGGTGGTTTTAGGCGGGGATGTGCTGCGGCGGCGCTTGCTCAAGCCACAACCATAAAGTTACCGCTCAACCAGCCAGATCGCCAGCACTTCTTGCTAGATTTCGTTGGCGCGGGTATCGGCGTCCGCTGCTGCTGCTGCGACATCTATGCCCGTACTAAGGTGACGGGGTTTAGACAGGGGCGACCCAGCGCAGCCAATAGATGGCGCCGACGTTACTCCCGGCGACGAGATGGACGCCGTCGGGCGACCAGGCACAGGTTAGGAGCGGCGTATCGGCATAAAAGGTGGTCATGCACACGCCCGTCTCCGCATCCCACACTTTAAGCGTCTCGTCAAACGACGCACTGAGGATCTGTCGCCCGTCCGGGCTGAACGCTGCACCCCTCACCCAACTCGTATGCCCGGTCAGGGTTAGCCGTTCTACCCCGGTGTCGGCATCCCACAGCCTGACCGTCTCATCATTCGACGCGCTGACCACCTGCCGCCCGTTCGGGCTGAACGCCGCGCTGTTGACCCAATGTGTGTTTCCAGTCAGCGCCCGTATTTCCTCGCCTGTGGCTGCATCCCACAGCTTGAGTGTGTGATCCCGGGACGCGCTGACGATCATGTGTCCATTGAGCGAAAAGGAGGCGCTCTTGACCTCATTTATGTGCCCGGTGAGGGTGCGGATGAGCGCGGGATGGGCAGCGGTTCAACTGCCTCACAAACGGATTGTAAGTCTGGCAAATGATGGAGTCGGGCGTGAAGCGTAAGTAATGTGTCGCGTTCATCGGCACAGCGCGCCAATATATGCGCCAAATTGCGGTAATTGCGCGTGAGCAGTTCGAGCGCGGGCGTGGTTGTCTCTCGCTTCGCGGCGTCGAGCAAATCGGCTTCGGCGGCCGCCGTGCCGCGCACGCTGGTTTTGCGCGCCAGATAATGTAAATCGAGCACGGTCGTGATCAAGTCGTCGCCGCGCTCCGCTTCGATCAAATGATAGGCGAGGTGATCCCATAGATATGGCTCGTCGAGCGGCAGATCGCGCCAAGCGGAGCGCGCATACGCATCGAGAAAATCGGCATTGGTGGCGCGCAGCGCGTCCGCGCCGCCGATGATCTGTTCGCGCAAGTACAGGCGGATGATGTCGTGCAGTTGGATGGTGCGCGCCGTCAGATCGTAGCGCAGCAGCAGCGATAAGCGGTTGAGCGCGGCGCAGCCGTCTTCGACATCCAAATCATCGCAACGCCAGGCTTTTTCCAGCGCGCGAAATGGGATGGACGCATCTTCGGGGAAGATCGCCAAGCGCGCCAGCCATGTTTGCTGTTGGGGATTGAGCAGTTCAATACTCAAGCGCAAGGTCGCATCGACGGCGCGATGACGGTCATCGGAATTATCGATTTGGATCGCCCGTGTGATGCCGCGTTTTTCCAGCGCGCGCTTCAAATAATCGAGCGCGTTGGAAAGTGTCTCGCCCGCGCGGATGCGTTCACGGAGCGCGCCGTTCGCCAGCGTGAGCAGCAGCGCGTATTCGCCCAAACGTTGTGCGAGCAGGACAAAATCGGCGGTGTGTACGGCACGGTCGTCGGCGCTAAACTCATAGGCGATCAGATCGGCGGCTTCGGCGCTGGTCATGCTCGCCACCGTCACGCGCGCGGCTGCGGGTGGCAGTACATCGTCGTTGCGCGTGGTGATTAAGCGCGCAACGCGGGCGCCGCCTTGCAAAAACGGCTTCAGATGTTCGCGCTTCCACACATCGTCGATGACGAGCAAAATGTCGCGGTCTGCCATGAGTTCGCGCAAGCGGGTTTTCGCCAGTTCGACATCGAGATCGGCGCGTTGTCCGCCGCTCAGCGCTTCGATCAACATATTCAGCTTGACACGCACGGTATCATAGGTGGCGTTTTCGCCCAATGTCACCCACAAAATGCCATCGCTGTACGCGCTCTGGGTGCGCTCGTCATGGCAGATAGCGCGTGCGAGCGTGGTTTTGCCATAACCGCCCGCGCCTCTCAGCGCCAGCGTCCCCGTGATGGCGCGCGGATTTTTTTGGTCTTTATCGAGCAGCAGATCGATAAGCTGATTGAATTGGGCATCGCGCTGCACATAAATCCCTAAATCATCGACCATGAATGGGGCGTGCGCGGTGACACACGGTGTATAAATTTTACCGAGCAAGCCTTTCCATGCTTCGTGGTGGGCAGGCGATGTGAAGGCGTCATGCGTCGGTGAGTAACCGAGATGCGCGAACTGGGCTTTGGACATCCAGCGCGGGATCGTTTGCAAATCGAGATCGGGCGATGCTTTGACCGGGATCACACACACGCCGATGCGCCGCGCGTAACGCCATTCCTTGATCACGGTTTCGCGGTCGAACGCCGCCGGGGTGATGATCATGATCACATAATTGACATGGTCGATGGCGTCGGTGATCTTTTTCCACCAGTCATCACCGACAGCGCGCGGCAGTTGAATCACATCCTGCCATACAAACACGCCTTCTTGTTCAAGTGCGGCGCGCAGCCCTTGCGCGAAGCTGGTTCCGTCTTGGGTGGCGTAGCTGATGAATACGCCGTTGCGCGTCGAATTATCCGCCATGGTCGTTCCGTTATGATTGTGGGGTGTAAGCGTTGAATATTATTGTAACGTGGCATATGACAAAAGACGACACAGACAGCACATCAAGCGCCGCTTGACTGTGCTTGACCGCCAACCCCCCTTCGAAGTCGGAGAGGGGCGGCAGGCGAAGCGTGGTGGAGATTAGCCAGCCAGATCAGCCAGCACTTCCTGGTAAATTTCGTTGGCGCGCAGTTCGGCGTCCGCTGCTGCTTCTGCGACATCCATGCCGTTGATGGTGATGTTGGTGTAGAGTTCAGCCGTAATCGCGCTGATTTCGTTGGCGCGTGGGTGCGCGGGCGAGTTGATCAAGCGGACATCGCCGCCGCTCAACACATCGGCGAAGCTCGCGTACTGCGGATTGGCGGTGTAGAACTCACTCGCCGCGACGGTTTCGCGCGTCGTGGTATTGTACGGTTGATACTGAGCGCCTTCGGTCCAAATCTGCTGCGCTTCGGGGTTGGTCGCCCAGAACTTGATAAAGAGCCACGAGGCGAGATTTTGTTCTGGCGTGCCGGTGAAAATCGAGACACCACGCAAGAAACCGACAATCGAACGCGCCCCTTCGGTGTACGGCACGGTCGTGTTGATCCATTCAATTTCGAGACCGGCGTCGTCCATTGGCTGCTGAATGAACGGCACACCAACGCTGCTGCCCACGGCAAACGGATTCAAACCGAGCGAGAATTCACCTGTGTTGGCGAACGCGCCGCCTTCGGGGAAGTAGGCGCAATCATCGTTGTACAGGTCTTGCAGGAACTGGAGCGCGGCAATCGCGTTTTCGTTGGTGAAGTTGTAGGCGTCGGCGGCTTCATCGAAGATGTAACCGTCGTTGGAGAACACGAAGCTGTACAGTTCATCGGCGCTGCCACGGAATGCGAAACCGCGCACGTCGCCGCCATTGGCGGTGGTGAGTTCGTTCGCCGCGCATGCTGCCGCACGGAACTGCTCGAAGGTTTCGGGCGCGCCTTCAAAATCGATGGCGCCTGCTGCACGCAGTTCGTTCAACATCGATAGGTTGACCGACATGACATTGGCGGAAACGCCAACGGGCCACGCCAACAACTGACCATCGAACGGCGCAATTGCCGGGCGGTTGGTATCGACGAGCGCGAAATCGAGCTGTGCGGTTTCTTCTTCGGTGAAACCCCATTCTGGCGAGTCGAGATACGCATCGAGCGGCGTCAGGACGTCATCAAGATACCAGCCTTGCGCGCTGCTCACGAACGCATTGCCAGCAATGTTTGGCACTTCGCCCGTGGTGATCGCGGCGCTGAGTGCGTCGGGCAGGGCTGCGCCCGCGCCAAACTTTTGTTGTTCGACGGTGATGCTATACTCGTTCGATTCATTGAACAGGGCGACGATTTGATCCATCGCCGCTTCTTGTGTCCCCGCCCACTCGTTCCAGTAGGTCACAGCCTGCCCGGTTGGATCCACGCCAGCCAGCACGTCTTCTTGCGCTAATAACGGACTGACCGCCATCACGCCCAAGACGAGCAACATCAGAACGAACAACATACGCTTGTGCATAGACACTTCTCCTTGAATAGAAACTCCACACAAAACCACGCCTGATGACCATCGCCCTCGCAGTCATCAGGACAACACACACGACGCGGCATAACCGCGCCATGAGAGGGATCGCTTATGGGGTCAGCCTTTGACGCCGCCCGAATAAATGCCCGCCGTGAACTGCTTTTGCGTCAGGAAATAGACGATGAGCAGCGGGATGATCATGATGACCGATGCCGCCATTTGCAGATGAAATTCATCGCCCGCGTCGGTTTGCACGAACTTGGTCAGCCCGAACGCGACGGGTCGCCACTCGTCGGTGTTGACGACCAGGAGCGGCCACACCAGCGAGTTCCAAGAGCCGATGAAGGCGAAGGTGACAATCGTCATGATCGGCGCGCGCGAGAGCGGAATGGCGATATAACGGAGAAACGTGAGGTGCGTCGCGCCATCGATGCGCGCGGCATCCCACAGATCGTTGGGAATTTGCGCGAAGAACTGGCGCAGCAGAAAGATCGTGAATGCCGACGCCATGAACGGGATTGTCAGCGATTGCCAGTTATTCAACCACGCGCCGCCGGGTCCAAAAATGCTCTCGCTCAAGCGGCTGATCCACACGACGGTGAGCAGATTCGGGATGAGCGTGACAATATCGGGAATCATGAGGGTGGCGAGAAAGAGCGCGAAAATCACGTTGCGCCCCCAGAAACGCATCCGCGCGAACGCATACGCCGCTGGGATGCAGAACAGGAGCAAGCCTGTGATGGTGATCGCGGTGATGCGCACGCTGTTCCACATAAAGCGCGAAAACTGTGCGGTATCCCATGCCGTCGCGTAATTTTGCCAGATCGGGGTCGCGGGGATAAAACGTCCGGCGATGACCTCGAAGTTGTTCATCAACGACCAACTAAGCATCCATATGAACGGGAGCAAACACAATAAGCCGCCCGCGATCAAAATCAGATAGGTGAGCGCTTTCGTCGTTGGGAACGGCTTGCTCTGCTTGATGGGTTGGATCGTGGTTGCAGCCGCCGTCGAAATACGAATGGTATCAGCCATAGAACACCTTGCGCCCTGCAACACGGTTTTGCAGCACCGTCAAAACGAGAATGACACCGAACAGTACGAATGCCAGCGCCGAGCCATACCCAAAATTCGGGCTGTCGCGCTGAATTTCGTTGAAGATGTAGATATTGAGCGTATCGACCGCCTGATACCCGCCCGGTTTACGCAGCAGGAAAATTTGCGTGAAGGTTTGAAACGTACCGATGGTGGAGACGAGCAGCAGAAAAAATGTCGTCGGCGACAACAGCGGCAGTGTGATAAACCGGAATTGATGCCAGCCGTTGGCGCCATCGATGCGTGCTGCTTCGTACAGGTCGTTTTCGATGCCACCCAAGCCCGCCAAAAAAATCACGGCGCTGTATCCCGCGTAAATCCACACGTTGAACAGAATGATGACCAGCAGTGCTAAACCGGGACCCGCGAGAAAATCAGGGATGCCGTCGCCAAGTATCAGCGTGAAAATGCCGCGCGATTCGCGCAGCCAGTTTTGCGGCTCAATACTCAAAGCCCGCAGCAGTTGGTTGATGGGTGAGGATGGATTATGCGAAAACAGCAGCGAAAACACGACCGAGGTTGCGACGAACGGCGTCACATACGGCAGGAAAAACACGACGCGGAACAGCGATTTGCCTTTGAGGTTCTGGAACAACAAGACCGCCAGCGCCAGCCCCAGGCTGATTTGCAGCGGCACCGAGAACAACGTGAACATGAACGTGACGTTGAACGAGCGCAGCACACTTTGATCGGCGTCGGCAAACGCGGCGGGCAGCTCGCGGATTAAGGTGACCGCGCCGACAACGAGCAGGATCACTGCCAGCACGCGCAAGATAAAGGTGCGACTGCCCGCTGCGTGGTTATGCAATGTGCGCTGCCACAGCCATAAAGCGATGCCGACCAAGCCTGTCCCCGCACCGATGATTAAGACCTGCGTCCAGATCGGCATTTCGACGCCCGCAGCCAGCGACGCGGCGATCGAGGTACTGGCTTCGAGTATGGTTAGCATCAGCGCCCATGCGCCGCCCATCAGCAGCATTCCCGCCGTCCACGCGGTGATCAACCAGTGCGTCGCTTGCTCATGGCGGATCAAACGCGACCACATGACGGTCATGATAACGGCGGTGATGATCAACGCGAGCATCAGATTGCCCGCCGCGATCGATTGTGGAAAGCTAAAGCTGGCATAAAACTCGTTGACAAACGCGCCCTGCGTAATCGATTGACCCCGCAAACGCGCCGGGACATCGAGAATCAGCGGCAAAATTGTGAAGAACTATGCGATAAACGTGCCAGTGGCAGCCGTCAGCGCGGCAGCGGGGAAAACAGCGGTCACGCTGAGCGGATTGGCGCGTAGATGCGTGATCAGCGTGCGTAGACGCAGCACGCCGAAAAAGAGCGCGCCAATTGCCAGCCAGAAAAACAAGACGTAGGCGAAATTGCCGAGCGCCGATGCATATTGATCGAGTCCACGAAACTCGTCGGCAGTGCGCCGCCAACGATGCAGACTGACAAAAAACGCGAAGCCGACCGGAAATATACCGAAGATGAACAGGATGAGGGTGGCAGGGGTGATAAACGCGTATCCGGTCAGGTTCTCTAAGAGAACTCTGCCCCGGCTTGTTTCGAACCAACGAGATGTTTTTGCAACCGTCGCCATTCAGCACTGCTCTGGTTGTTATGCCAACAAAAATGTCATTATAGGGATGGGCTTTCGCTTTACAACCGTGCCAGCGAAGGCTTAGTCAAGATTTAAGCGCGTCTTAACAGGCGCGCTAAAACGTCATCGGCACGCGCACAAAGCGCACGAAGGTGTCGTTTTCGGTGAGCGTGACCAGATTGAAGCCAGGATTTTGCAGCGTATCGCGCACGGGCGCTGCCGCGCCAACCCATGTTCGGGTTTGAAACCACGCGCTCTGCGCGCTGAAATAGGCAATGCCATCGCGCATCGTGACGACGCTTTCGTGAATGTGTCCGTAAAAGACGCCGCGTAAGCGCTGACGGGCTTTGAGCAAACTTTCGTGCAGGCGCATCCCGTTTGTCAGCACCATCGTATCGATCCATGGCGCGCCGAGTGGGATCGGATGGTGATGGACGCCGACGACCAACGGACGTGCGTCCGACGCGGCACAAATCGCATCGATCCACGCCAGTTGTTCATCTGCCAGATACCCGAATGCACCGCTTTCGTCGGCGGGCGCGTGACTATCGAGCAGCACGACTTGTACACCGTTGACGGCGAACTGCGTATCGTAGTGCGCGCTGATGCGGTAATCGGGTTCACCGAGAAAATGACTTTGAAACAGCGCGAGATTGTCGTGATTGCCCGGTAGATAATGCACCGGATGACGAATTTGACTCAAGAGTGCGAGCGCGCCGGTGTAATCGCTGCCGCTTTGCGGATGATGCACGACATCGCCTGTGTGCAAGACAAAATCGATGGACATCGGCAGCGTATTGACCGCCTCGATCAAGGCGACGGTGCTGGCGCGGGCGCTGTGCGGGGCGACGGGTTCGATATAACCCGGATCGGGATGAAAATGCGTATCGCTGATGTGAACGAACGTGAGCAGGGGTTGGGTTGTCAATCGACCCTCACAAATTATCGTGCGGACAGGGCATTGCGTGGAGTATGAGGGAGATAAGATTAAAGTTCAAGGGATGGACGGCGACCGCCGACTCTCAGTTTAGATGAATGGTTGATGTACAACCCTAGAATTCACGGCATGAACCCATTCTAATCGTACAATCAACAGTGTGTCATGAGGACAACATTTTGAAAACCATCTTAAACATCGTCGCCGTGATGATGGCGATTGCTGGAACCATCTTTATTTTACAGGGGTTGAACATTTTAACCGGCAGCAGCTTTATGACAGGCGACCCGCAGTGGTCGGTGATTGGTACGGTATTGGTGGTGATTGGGGTGGGGTGGCTGGTCTACAGCAACCGCCGACGAACCCCGACAGTGTAAACGGTTGAGTTCATTACTCACCTTACGCATTTTCCTCGTTTTCAGCCCTCACCCCCTGCCCCTTTCGCTCAGGGCAGGACAGTTTTAATAATCAATGCCGTTAACCCTCACCCCTCGTGGGCTGAGGGGTGAAAAACCTTCGCGCTAGGGGAAGTCCTTCTACCTGAGGGGGAAGGATTAGGGAAGCGGGCAAAAAATCCTTACATCACCCGCGCGCCGTCGCTGGGCGTTGTCACGTAAATCGACGCTGAGCGCCCCGCCGCCGCTTGATACGCCGTGCCGACCGACGCGGTGAAATCCTCCATCCTATCGGCATCCACGAGCGCGACCGCGCACCCACCGAAGCCTGCACCTGTCATGCGCGCGCCATACGCCGCCGGATGTGCGAGCGCGCATGTCACCATGACGTTGAGCGCGTCGCTGCTCACTTCAAAATCGTCGCGCAAACTGATATGACTTTCGTTCATCAACGTGCCTAAACGTACTGCGTCGCTTGCGCGCATGGCGTCGGCGGCGAGCAGCGTCCGCATATTTTCGGTGATGACATGACGCGCGCGCCGAAACACGACTGGATCGAGCGCATTTTTAGCGCCGCTCAACTGCTTTATCGAGACATCGCGCAGCGCCTTGACGCCAAAATGCGCCGCCGCTGCTTCACACTGGGCGCGCCGCTCGTTGTAGGCGCTATCCACCAAGCCGCGCCGTGTCATGGTATCCAACACGACGACCAGCGTCCCGGTTGGGAGCGGAACAGACTGCGTTTCGAGCGTGCGGCAGTCGATAAGCAGCGCGTGACCCGCCTCGCCCGCCGCCGAGATCATTTGATCCATGATGCCGCATTTGACACCGACCCATTCGTTTTCAGCGCGCTGACTCAGCCGTGCCATATGCGGCGCGTCCCACGCGATGCCCGATGTATAAGTCAGGGCGCGCGCCGTCGCCAGCTCAATCGCCGCCGACGATGACAGCCCCGCCCCACGCGGCACGTCACCTGTTACCGTGCCGTCCCAGCCTGTGAGCGCGTAGCCCGCGTCATGCAGCGCCCACGCCACGCCTTTCATATACTCCGCCCACCCGTGTTCGCTGTGCGTGGTATCGGTCAGCGAAAACAGCGCGGTTTCGCCATAATCGATCGAATATACCCGCACGTGCGCATCGGCACGGGGACGCAGCGCGATCCACACGGCGCGGTCGATTGCCATCGGCAGAACAAAACCGTCGTTGTAATCGGTGTGTTCGCCGATCAAATTGACACGACCGGGCGCACGGATGATCGCGGTTGGGTCGCCGCCGAACTGGGCGCGAAATGCGTTTTCGACGGTGGTTTGAAGGTTCATCTTCGTTATCATCCTTAAGTAGAAATCATTCAGCCGGCGTCGCGGTAGTGAACATCGGGCAAATCGCGCAAACGGGCGGCGGCTTGTTCGGGCGTCAAATCGCGCTGCGCGCCCGCTAAAAGCTCATAGCCGACCATAAATTTACGCACGGTCGCGGATCGCAGCAACGGCGGGTAAAAGTGCGCGTGCAGCCGCCAGTGCGCTTGATCTTCACGCGCGGCATCGCCTGTTGGCGCGCCATGCCAGCCCATCGAGTACGGAAAAGAGGTTTCGAACAGGTTGTCATAGCGGGTGGTCAGCCGCTTCAGGATATCCGCCAGCGACTCACGCGCTGCGTCATCGAGATCGGGCAAGCGCTGTACAGGCTGCTTGCATAATAAGAGCGTCTCGAAGGGCCACAGCGCCCAATACGGCACGACTGCCACCCAGCTATCATTTTCGACAACGATCCGGTCGCGGCGTTCGAGTTCCGCCGCCGTATAATCATCGAGCAAGGCGCGCCCGTGTCGTTGAAAATACGCACGCTGCGCCGCATCTTCTTTATGCGGCTCATTGGGCATAAAATCCGACGCCCAGACCTGACCATGCGGATGTGGATTCGATGCGCCCATCGCCGCGCCTTTGTTTTCAAAGACCTGTACCCACTTATAGCGCGTGCCCAGTTCGCTCACCTGTGCCGCCCACACATCGATGACGTGACGGATCGCCGGGATGCTCATATTAGGCAGCGTTAAATCGTGGCGCGGCGAAAAACAAATGACGCGGCATGTCCCGCTCGCGCTGACCGTCTCGAACAATGGATCGTCATCGTGATGGGTGGGCGTATCGGGCATGAGCGCGGCGAAATCGTTGGTGAACACGAAGGTATCGTCATAATCGGGGTTCTGGACGCCGCCCGCCCGTTCATTGCCAGGACACAAATAACATGTCGGGTCGTGGTGCGGGCGGTCATCGGCGGGCAGCTTTTCGATTTGTCCTTGCCACGGGCGCTTATTGCGGTGCGGCGAAACGACAACTGCTTCACCTGTGAGCGGGTTGCGGCGCAAATGTGGATGATCGGTCGGGTTGAACATGCTGATCTTTTCGATGGAGTCAATGTGCTTAAAGCTAAAAACATAACACAAAGACACGACGGCACAAAGGCACGAAGAAATGCATTTCATTTAACAGCGTTACAAAACGCAAATGCGTGCAAAAATTTGTTAAAGTTCATGTATCTGTCGAGATGTTTACGGTTACAATTGTAGTTTGAATGTCAACATGGACATGAGTAGGGTTTTGGCTGTCATGATCGATCATCCCCTCTATATACGACTACCCACCGAAAATGAACAGGCGCATTTCGCCGCGCGGTCGTGTGCCGAAGCCGTGATGAATGTCTTGATCGACTCGCAATCGACCGGATGGCTGCGGCTGCATGGATTCGCTATTTTGCCCGAAGCGGTCGAAATGGTGATGACGCCCATCAAGCAGAGCGCAAGCGGCGTGATCGCACACTTGCAATCACAAAGTATCCCGCTGCTGGCGGTCTTAATCCCCAGTGCGCTTGCAGTGTGGAGTCGGCATTACACCGTCAAATTGCTTGAATCGCAGCGCGCGCTCGATGCACGGTTGGAAATGCTCAACCTGATGCCCGTCGCGTGCGGCATCACCGATGAATCGACACAGTATGCGTATAGTTCGATAAACCCGCGTTATACAGGCATGGTCAGTCGTTTCGCAGGCTTTCAGATGACGCTGGCGCGCATCACACCGTCGACTCCGATCCCTGCTGTCACTGTACCGCTGCCACAGCCTGAATCTTAAACGAACGGGGCGACCGATGTCGTCGCCCCTACGATGTAGTGTGAGCGGTCATCAGCCGGGCGTACGGTCTTCCTGGAAGGCGTCGTCCATTTCTTCTTTGGTTTTATCCGAAACGGGCGTCTCGGTCGGCGCACTTATCGGCTTCACTGGCTGACTGCTGCTGCCGACGGGCTGCGTGGTTTCTTCGGTCGCGCCCGCATGTTTCATACTGTCCTTCGTATCGGGCGTATCCGACTGCTTGCTGCCGTCAAATTCGTCATCGGTGCCTTTGCCCGAACTGACAACATCGCTGAACTCGTGGTCGGTGCCAGTCACTTTGGGTTTGACCTGATCACTCGTGGAGTGGGTTGAATCAGCTTGATTGTTTGGGGATGTCATCGTGTGTCTCCTGTGGTTATTTGTGGTAGTCATAACCGCAGTAGGCACCGATGCCCATCCCCGAAAGACCTATTTTCGACTAGACCCCGTGACTGCTCAGCCCTCACCCTAAGTCCCTCAGCCCACAAGGGGAGAGGGACTTTCTACCGCGTTTCTCCCCTTCTCCCACAAACTGGAGAAGGAGTCGGGGGATGAGGGATACCTGAGCAGTTACCTAGACCCCGTAAATTTCACCGTATTTGGCTTGCAGATACTCCATGTAGTAGTGCGACTGGATGCCTTCGCCCGTGACGCGGCGCGTCAGTTCGTCGCCGTCGTATTTGCGCCCGTGCTGATGAATATGCTCGTTGAGCCACAAGCGCAGCGTATCGAACTTGCCGCTGGCGATATCCGCCGGAATCGACGGATGATCTGCGATGGCTTTGCGGTAATACTGCGCCGCCAGCATATTCCCCAACGCATAGGTGGGGAAGTAACCGATCAAGCCGCTTGACCAATGCACGTCTTGCAGTACACCGAGCGTATCGGTCGGCGGCACAATGCCGAAGAAGGCTTCAAAGCGTTCGTTCCATACGCGCGCGAGGTCGGCGATCTTAATCTGCCCATTCAAGAGTTCCATCTCGATTTCGAAGCGGAGCATGATATGCAGGTTGTAGGTGGCTTCGTCGGCTTCGACGCGGATGAACGACGGCGTGACCTGGTTGATCGCGCGGTAGAACGTGTCCAAATCGACGCCGCCCAACTGCTGAGGGAAGGCGAGTTGAAGCTGTGGCAGCGCCCACGACCAAAAGCCTTTGCTGCGCCCGACGATATTTTCCCACATACGCGACTGCGACTCATGCACGCCGAGCGATGTGCCTTCGCCCAAAAGTGGCAGCGCATCGATTTGTGCGCTCACGCCTTGTTCGTACATGGCGTGACCCGCTTCGTGCAGCATCCCAAACAGTGCTGGATTCAGAAAGTTGGGGTTAAAGCGCGTCGTGATCCGCACATCGTCGCGGCTGAAACTTTGCGCGAACGGATGCACCGAAATATCCTGGCGTCCACGATTGAGATCGAAGCCGAACGCCTTGATGATATCGAGCGCGAACGCGCGTTGATCGTCGATGGGATACGGCTGATGCAAAATCGTGTTATCGGTGCGGTCGGCGTGGTCGCTGATCTGGCTGATCAACGCAACCAGCGGCGTTTTGTGGTCATCGAAGATCGCTTTGACTTGCGCCGACGTGACGCCGCGCTCGTATTCGCCTAAAAGCGCATCATACGGGTGATCGTCATAACCAAGATGATCGGCGATGCGGCGGGCGAGTTCGTAAATCTGCGTGAGCGCGGGGACGAATGAGGCAAAGTCGTTATTGGCACGGGCGTGCGCCCATACGTCATGTGCCAACGCGGTGACGCGGACATTTTCTGAGACAAGCGCTGCCGGGAGTTTGGTCAAGCGGCGGTAATCTTCGCGTACCACGCGGATCAAGCTGGCGTCGTCGCTATCGTATGCCGCGCCGTTCAATTCGTTCTCGGCGGCATCGAGCAGGCGCGCGGTTTGTTCGCCTGTAAAGAGTTCGTGGGTAATGCGCGAAACCGTCGCCAACTGCGACGCACGCGACTCCGCGCCGCCGGGTGGCATAATGACTTGTTGATCCCAACCAAGCAAGCCTTCGGCGGCGTTCAGATTTTCGACATCGCGCAGGTGTTCAACAAGCGCGTCAAACGATGATCTCATGATGACCTCAATGGTTGATTTAAAAAGATTCAAATCCTATTAAACCACAGAAGCGGTCATCGATAAATAAAGGCGGAAGCATTCACCGCAGAGGGCGCAAAGCGCAGCACGCTGCGCCTCTACGGACGATGGTTTTATATCGTTAAAACGATCAGCGTACCGTAAACGTACAGGTCCCCGACTCGCGCGGCGTGCCTGTACTGGGACCAAACTGCGCGATACCGTCGCTGATCGCGGCACGCCATGTCACGGTGTAATCGATGCGATGCGACCCGCTCGATAACGATGGCGATGGAATGAGCCAATCGACCTCGTGCTGTCCATCGCTGCGCTCGCGGATGCTGGTGCGATATTGGTTGTAATTTTGCAAGCGCACGCCATCCAAGCGGACATCGTAGATCGCATTGTCGATGTGCTGACTGACTAAATCGGGCGTGGTGGCGATCCACTTCCACCATACATCGATGGAAGAACCAACGGCAAGATCGAGCGGGGGCGGTTCGCCAAACAGCGTGTTATCACAGTACGCCAATACATCGACACCCTGCCGCGCGCCTGTGGCGGGCGTGCCGATAAACGTCTGCGCGGCAAATGTCGCCGTCCCGGTCAGGATAGGACCGCCGGTGGGACCGCCCGCGCTGTTGGTCGCTGGGTTGGTCGGAAGCTGCAAGCCGCCACCTGTCAGCGCGGTCGCGGTCTGGCTGATCGTCAACTGGTTGGTCTCGACAATCACAGGCAGCCCAAGATTGGGCGTGCCGAGCGTATCGGTCGCAACGGCGATCACACGGTCGCCGTCGCTGAGCGGCGTCGGCGTCACGACTGAGCGCGGCGGCGTCGGTGTGACGGTGCCGCCGCCCAAAATCGAGGTTGGGAGCGGTGAGCCTTGTGCCAGCGCGGTCAAATCTGGCGTCGGGGTCAAAGTCGGAAACGGCGTCAAGGTATCTTGTACGCGCACCAACGATGTACTCACCCAGCCTTCGTCGCCGCCATCAAGACGGATGTTGAACCAGGTATTTTCGGCATTGGTGCCAAGGATGGCAAAGCCTGTGCCGGGTGGCAGCGCCGACAGCGCATCGAAGTTCAAGCCGGGACCGGCGCGCATATTGATCGCCTGCACCGAGAACACGCTGCCTAAAATCGGCGGTGTCGCGGTCGGGGTCGGGCTTTGAGTCGCGGTCGGCGGGATCGGCGTCTCACTGGGGATCGGGCTTTGCGTCAGGCTGGGCGTGCGCGTCGGCACGAGCGTCGCCGTCGAACGCGGCGTCAAACTCAGGATCGGCGCGAGCGTATTGGTCGGCAAACTTTGCGCGACTTCTTCGCCTGTCGTAGCGCACGCGGCGAGCATGATCACCAGCACCAGCGCGGCTGCACAACGCGCCAGAACCATGCCGGATTGACGTAGGAAATTCAGATTGTGTGGTGTCGGTCTCATCATGTCATCGACCACTCTATTCGGTCTTTCAACCTGTCAGCATAGCAAGGATCGGCGTCAATCGCAAAACGGCGTCAGGTGATCAGTGGTTTGCGGATGGCAAAAAACAAGCTGAATGCCGCCTGAGATCACAAAAGTAGGCGATTGCTTAAGAAACCTTTATTAGTTTTTTGCGTATTGTGGTTTGACAAGGCGAACTGTGCACCTTTACACTTGGAATTGCAGCACCGCTTTACGTCAGTTTTGTCAATTACGATACAGTAGGAGAACGTCTCAATGAAGTACACGCGTATTCTGGTCGTCATCGCTGCATTGTTCTGTTTTGTACTGCCCACATTTGCACAGGATTTTGGCTTGGGTGAGGATGATGGGGCATTGCTTGTGAGCGCAGTCGATAGCAGCGCTGCCGCGGGCTCTTTCTCGTATGAATTTACCGCTGCTGTCGTCACTGCTGGCATGGGCGAAGGCGGCGACGTGGCAATAGATATTGCCGGTTCGGGTGTGGTTAGCGCCGATGGTTTCACCATGATCGTGACGGGTGAAATCACTGCCAATGGGGATAGCATCCCCGCCGACCTCGAAATTCGCGTGATCGAAGAAGCGATTTACATCAATATCGGTGGTCAGTGGCTGAGCATCACCGGCGAAGATGTGACAAGCTTGGGTGATATGGCAGGCGGCATGGGTGCAGCGGGTGGTTTGCCGTTTGACCCGAACGCCTTGATGAATGGTGATGTGGGTGAATTTGGCGACGCGATGGCAGCGCTCAACGATTTGGACGCGACCGATTTCGTCGCGCAGGCACGCCTCGAAGATGAAGATGGTCAGGCGCGTTTCCAGACCTCGTTCGATGTTGCCGCTTTGCTCTCGAATGAAGATTTTGGTACGTTCCTCTCGTCAATCCTCGAACAAGCCGCCGCGCAAAGTGGTCAGGACATGGACGACATGTCACCCGCGCAAATGGGCATGATGGTGCAGATGATGGGCGTTATGCTCGAAGATGCGACCTTCACGTTTGATCAGTTGGTCGATTTGGAAAGCAACACGGTTTCGGGTGCATCGCTGGTGATGGATGTGCCGCTGGATGCGATGACGGGTGAAGAAGGCGCGGGCGTGCTGCTCAACTTCGACATCGAATTGTCGGGCTATGGCGACAGCTATACCATCGAAGTGCCAGAAGATGCACAGCCGTTGATGGAGATGTTCGGCACGATGATGGGCAATACGTAGTCGTTCGTTTTGCATCACAGCGTGTAAAGTCAACTTAAAAAGGGGCGTCTCTTCGTGATGAAGGGATGCCCTTTTTTTTCGTCATAGAATGCATTGAAGATCATGAGCGTGGTGTCGCTTCAGCCCAATGCAGCCGAATCGATTACAATGGCTGTATCAGCGTCAAAATCCGAGATACGTATATAATTTAATTGATGATTGGTTTAATGATGCTGCTCTAACTATCATGCGATTAAGGAATTGAAAAAGGATAACTCGATGCGTAATTGCACATGGCTCGTTCGTTCTGGTTTTATCTTTGTACTGGTTCTGATCGGCGCGCTCCCGGTATTCGCGCAAGAACAGACATTTGGCTTGAGTGACGACGATTTCGCGCTGCTGCAAGCGGCGAATCAAAATTCGGCGGCGACGGATAGCCTGACGGTCGCCTTTGAACTCAGCGGCGAACTCAGCGCTGATAATGTGCCGATCACTATCGATTTAACGGGTGAAGTCGCGTTTGCCGGTGCGAATTCCGGTTCTGACGGCGCAGGTTTGTTAACTGTCGATGGTGAACTCGCCGGTGATGGACAAACGATCCCAACCACGTTTGAACTTCGGTTCGTGGACGGCAACTTCTACATCAGCGCGATTGATCCCGGCACAGGCGAACCGACGGGTTGGCTGGGTGATTCGGTGGACAATTTGAATATAGCGGTGACGCAAGCGCTGGAACAAGCCTTTGAAGCACAAGGCATGACCGGGCTGCTTGAAAATCAGGACGGGCTGGCTATGTCGTTCATCGGGCTGTTTGGAATCGATCTCTTTGACTTCGTGACCGTCGAACGTGGCGACGACTCTGATGATGGCATGGCGGAGTTCCTCTATAATGTCAACATTGGCGAGCTATTGGGCAGCGAAGAAGTCGCCACCCCCATACTCGCGTTGATCAGCGCTACTGGCGCTGGAACCGATATGGAAGGCATGACGCCGGGCTTGTTGGGCGCGGCGATAGAAGTGGTGTTGGCGGACAGCGCGCTCATGGTGCGCCAGACCATCGACATCGAAGAATCGTTGGTGCGGCAAACAGTCGTCACGCTCGATTTGAACATCGATCCGACCACGCTTGGCACGGCGGGGGACTCGATCATCGTGCAGATCGAATTCGTCATGAACTTCGAGGATTATGGCGTCGATCCAGGCATCGAAATCCCCGATGACGCACAAATGGGCGTGCTTGAGTCCATGTTGAGCCCATCGATTCAGATTGATCCGCCTGCGACACTCCTGCCGCCCCCCAGCCAGACCGCCGCACCGACCACTGAACCAACATCAGCGCCGAACACGCTTGCACCGGGCGGCAATTCCAGCGAGACCGCGCCGCTCGACTCGGTAATCATCGACGCGAACGAACCGACCGAGATCGCGTTCGACAGCGCGCCAATCGAATTGATTTACGAAGCATCGAGCGATCAAACGATCACGGTTGTCGCGCGCAGCGTCGAAGGCGATCTCGATACCACGATTGAAATTCTGGACAGTGACGGCGAACGGATCGCGTTCAACGATGATCAGGATAGCGACCGAGACGATTTGGCACGTTTCGACTCGCTGATCGAGGCGCAAGCGATCGAGGCTGGCACGTATACAATTGTGGTCAATACCTTCAGCAGCACGGGCGAAGGCGTGATCGAAATCACGGTTGAAACAGAAGTGGAAACCGCCGCGCCGACCGCTGTACCGGGCAAGGACGGCGATGCTGAAGGCACGGAAGTGATCGAAGCCAGCGTGCCGGATAGCGACACGTACGACACCGAATTTGAAGGCGCGGCGGGTGAGATCGTCACGATCACCGTGCTTGCGACCGATGACAGCCTGGACACTGTGTTGTCACTTGAAGATAGCAGCGGCAATGTGATCGCGGAAAATGACGATCACGGCACTGATGACCCAGGGCTGGGGCGCTACGATTCGCGCATCGAAGCGTTTGAACTGCCTGATGACGATACCTATACGATCATAGTGCGCGGGTTTGCGGGCGGCGGCGGCGATTTTGAGCTGATCATTCAGCGCGGTGACAGTGAAAGCGTCACGACGCCCGATACATCGAGCATTGAAACCTACACGGAAAGCATCGACGCAGGCGACACGTATACGATTACGCTCGATGTTGATGAGGGCGATATGTATACGATCACCGTGCGCGCGCTGACCGAAGACCTCGACCCAGTCCTTGCGGTATATGATACCGATGCGATTCTGGTGATCAGCAACGATGATCATGGCGGCAATGATCCTGATCTTGCCGATCTCGACTCGCGCATCGAGCGCTTTATTTTCGCGGATGCGGGAAGCTATACTGTCGAAGTTTCGGGCTACCGAGAGGCGTCGGGTGATTTCGAAATGACGGTCGAGCGTGCAGCGACCGATGCGCCGACCAACGCAGGCGATGATGACTTGTTCACAGGTGAAATTGATCTGAACGGGACATTCGAGCAGGAAATCGACGTGGCGGCGGGTGATTATGTCAGCGTCAGCGTCCGTTCGCTTTCCAGCGAGTTTGACCCGTATGTACTGCTTGTCACCGAGACGGGCGATGTGTTGGCGAGCAATGAGGATCATGGGAGCGCCGATCCATCACTTGGTTTCTACGACGCACGCATCAATAATTACCCCATCAGCGAAGATGGAATCCTTACGGTTGTCATAAGCTCTGTCAATTCGTCGGGACCGTACGCGCTGACGGTGAATATCAAGCGCTAAAATGACAGGGGGCGGCTCAGCGAGTCGCCCCCTCCGAATCGCTGGTGTGTCAGCGATTTGCACTTGACCAGATCGCGCATTTGTGTTATGTTATGGGTATCACACAATGTGCCTGTAGCTCAGCGGATAGAGCATCTGCCTACGGAGCAGAGGGCCGGGGGTTCGAATCTCTCCAGGCACAAACATGTAAAAACGCCAACTTATAAATATCCGCTGATTTTGAAGCGATTGCCCTGCCTTATATCCCCCTGCCTTCAGGCAGGGGGATATAAGGCGCTTTTCAGGTAAATCGTCCCACCATCCCCAACGCCGCGACGATCTCGACGGTTTTGACGCTGACGGCGACGACGCGCCCGACCAATTCGACGATATATTTTTCGTCGTCGCTGTAGCGGTTCGGGTCGCTGGTGATGCCGCTGCGTTTATCGGTCTTGACCTGATATTGATCGATGATCCAATCGAGCGCCGAGCGGCTGCCGAGTCGATACGTGAAGGCGTCCGGCGGAATGCCTTCCAGCGTCAAGAATTTGTTGACGATCAGCGCGGTTTTATCCGGCGTCAGCTTCATTTTTTCGACGCGCCACAAGCTGCCCCCCGCCCCCGTCGGTTTCCACTTATATTGCAACGGATACGGCGCGATGGTTTCATAATTCAAGTGTAAATCTGCCAGTGCCGCGCCCGCCGTGCTGACAGCGCGGAAATTCGGTGCGAAGGGCAGACGCGGCAGATCGCGCTTGAGGTTATCGGCATAGGTGGCGCGATACGCAGGTTGATGCAGCAAGCCGTAGGTGTAATAGAAGATGTCCCACTTGGTGATGGTGGGGTCGGCGTACTGAGTTTGGAACTGTGCCAGCGCCCAATCGGTGATGTTGTCGCGCCGATTCGTCCCGTCCTCGTCGTAGACGTAGAAGGGGAAACATTGATGCGCATCGATTGCAGCACACAAGTGTAGATCGGCAATAGCCGAACTCATCAATACGCTAAATTGTGGGGCGCGGTGTCCAATGTCGCTGGTGACAATCACCCGATTTTCCGATTCCGCCGCCGCAGTCGGAAAAAATTGTGGTTGTACATAGACTTCTTCATTCAATACACGATCAAAAAACAAATGCTGTTTACAAAAGGGGCGATAGAGACTGGTGCGTACTTTGGCGTCGTCATATACCGCGTATTTGCCCCTCACAAGGTCAAGTTTTAAGTCACGACTCCATTTCACCCGTTCATAATGCACAAAGTTATCGATTTCTTTCGGCTTGCCTGCGCGCCGATAACGATCTACTTCCCCGTTGTAATCTTCGATAAATACCTGTATCTCGCGCTTGAGTTTTGTTTCATCGTAATCGTAGACAACTTCATCACGATTCGTTTTGACCCCACTCGAAAAGGTTTTGAAAAGCGTTTTTATATCCGCACTTTTCGCGCTTTTGGTCTCTTTACTTCCCATTGGCATGTAAGCGTCAAACGTATCAGCATTTTGAGGCACAAGCCATGTGCCGCGTGTATCCGGCGTCATATCATGCCATGCCACGGTATTGAGCGCATTTTGCCGCCCGTTGGATGAGACATGCTGTTCCAAAAACGTCAGTTTTTGATCGGCTTTCCAATAATCCGGCACACGGTGGTAAAACAGCTTGCGTTCAGCGTGCGCCGTGCGTCGTACCGCGACCGTGATCCCGACGCCGACGCGGATTAGATCGTTGAACACGTTACCGCCTTCTTTGCGCCGTTCTTCCCCGCTTGAACGTGCATTACCATGCAAATCGAGATGATAAATTTGCGTAAAATCTTGGAGCAGATGTTTACGCATCCCATCGAAGGCGATTCCATCGACAAAGCCGTTATTGGTGACATAACACACGATACCATCGCGCCCATCCAGGCGATCCGACGCCCACCGGAAGAATTTGACATACGCATCACTCAATGCGTTTTTATTACTCGCTTTTGAGTCTGCCGCATATGTCTCACGAATACGTTTGTCAATCACATCGTATTTACGGTTTTTGTTATTGTCGTTCTCGTTCACCTGCCCGACGTTATACGGCGGGTTGCCGATGATGACGGTGATCGGCGCGGCTTTTTGGCGCTGCACGCGCTCGCTGTTCTTCTGCGTCATAAAATCCATACGCATCTGCGCGCCTTCGGCAAGATCGAGCGTATCGACGAAACACAAGCCCTCGAACGGCGCATACTGCCCGCTCAATTCGTAATAGGCATGTTCGATATTCAGGCTGGCGACATAATACGGCAGCAGCATAACCTCGTTGGCGAACAGTCGGTTTTGGTACACATCTTTCAACACCGCCGGGTTTTGCTGGGCGATGCGGTGCAGCAAATTGATGACGAAATTGCCCGTCCCAGTCGCTGGATCGATGATGCACACCTGCGGGTCGCTCAGCGCCAAGCCAAAATCGTCGTGCAGCACTTCTTCGACCGCCGCACACATAAAATCGACGATCGGCTGCGGCGTGTACACGATGCCATGCGTATCCGCGACTTTGACGGCGTAGCCCTGAAAAAAGCGCTCATATACAGTGTTGATGAAGGCTTGGCGTTCTCGGAATCCGTGCAAATCACGCGCCGCGCCTTCGATGGCATCATAAAAGAATCCAAGCTGCCCCAAAAATTCGGTGCGGCTAAAACTCTTACTGGTCAGCGCGGCGATCACGGTTTCGACTTCGGCGGCAATCGCGTTGCGCGTGCTAAAATCAGGGTTATTAAAGACCGTCCGCATCAAGCGCTCGGTCAGCAAATGCTGGATCAACATTTCGTCTACCGCGTCGCGGCTGATATTCGGGTTCAGCGCGCTTTGACATAACGCGAAGAACGTCGCGAACGCGGCTTGAAACGCCTTGTTGGTCTTGTGCGCGTCCTGGATCAACGACAGCAGCCCTTGCGCGATTTTCGGCGTGCGCTCTTTGAACATGCTGACGGCTTGCTCGAAGCCTTCGACATTCGGTTCGGTGTACGTTAAAAAGCGCGTGAACAGCGCCGCGATTTGATCGGGATTAGCCAACGGATAGACCCCAACCCGTTCGCCACCTTGATACAGGATGGCGGTGCGCGTGTCTTCAAAGATGATGTTGGTTTTAGGGTAGCCGCGTGCGAATTTCTTCTCGATTTCAGCTTCAAGATCGTCGCGTGTGTCTTTCGCTTCCCAATACCCACGCGGCAGCGTGTTCGCGTCGCGCATGGTCGCATCGGGGACGGCGCGATGCGCCAAGCCATCGACTCGTTGTTCGGTCACGAGCGTCCAGTGCTGCATCCCGCCAAAACGCTCCAACATCGCCTTGAAAGCTTCGCGCGTCGCCGTTTCGTGGCTGACATTTTGCTGCGCCAGTTCCGCCGTCTTTTTGTAATACGCGACGATTGCCGGATGTTTGACTGGAATGCGGACGCTCGCTGCCATCATAAGGTTGATTCCGTGTGTAAATAATAAACTAAGTATAACAGATCGTGACCGTTATTTCGCTGTGATCCGCGTTTACGTTACAATCCGCGCAATGAACTTTGTAAGGACTCGACATTCGTATGAAACGACTCGCCTTTTTTGCGTTATTAGTCTTGTCGGTCGCGCTCGTCGCGCGCGCACAAGAGACGACTCCGCCGCCCGACCCTGATCGTTACACCGACTTGCGCGAGATCACCAACGCGCGCGGCTTTCCACAGCTTGGCTACCCGTCCGCGCCGATCAGCGTGATCATTTACGGCGCGTTCGACGATGTGCAGTCAGGCGTGTTTTACGGCGCTGGTTTTCCAGCGCTGCTGGAGCGCGCACGCACAGGCGAGATTGTGCTCGTGTATGTGCCGATGGCGGGGCGCGGCACGATTCCCACCGGGCGCGGCGCGGCGCGTGCGGCGATCTGCGCGGGTGAACAGGACGCGTTCTGGGAATTTCATGATCTGTTGTTCACATGGCAAAGCACATTTGGTGCTGACGCTTTCTCTGGCGCACGCTTGATCGACGGCGCAAACAACCTGCCGATCAGCCGCCCGCTGTGGGACGCGTGTATGCTGAGCGACCGCCCCGACGCTGTATTGCTGGAAGGTGAAGCGACCGCTGCCAGCGAGCCATTGTTCGCCATCACGCCGTATATCACCATCAACGGGGTGCCGACACTCCCCGACGCGGACAGCCTCACCGCCTCGATTGAGTTCGAGGTTACACGCAACGTCGCTACTTTTGAAGCCGCGCTCGATACGAGCGCCGAGCCAGCGCTCGACGGTACGCCTGACCCCGAAGCCACCGAGCCGGTCGTGATCACGCTCGAACCGCTCATGGGCGCGAGCATCACGCCGCCCTTGATCATCGGCTTGCCGCAAGGATGGGCGTATGGTTACGATGTGCTGGTGCTGCAAGATGTGGATGCGATCCGCAACATTCCGATCGCGGTCTATATGGGTCCCGTCACGGGTGGCACTGGCACGATTATTCTGGTGTGGGGATTCCCGAATTTGATCCCATCGCTGACCGAAAACGGCATCGCGGAGCCGAATTTATGGGCAGACGGCTTACGCTTGCTGCGGCTTGCGGTCATCGAACAAGGCTGCAATATCGGCACCGATCTGCGCCGCGATTACAGCATTGGCGGGTTGGCATCGGTGGGCACGTCATTCGCCGCCGTCGGCTGCCCCGAACTGGCAGATACGCGCGGATGGTTTGCGGGTTTGCAGCAGTTCGAGTTAAATTTCGTGTTTTATACGTACGTGGAGCCCATTTCCGCGATGGACGCGAGCGCGCCGGACGAATTGCAGCGCATTCTGGATACCGTGCGCTTTGTCGTGCCGCCAACCGCGACGCCGACGCTCCTGACGCCGACGCCCGCCCCATAAAATTGACAGCTTGCGACGGGCGATTTAATGGATCGCCCCACGATCAATACGAACATAAAGGAAACCGACCATGACAACGATTCGCTTGATGAACGACGACGATCTCGATTTTGTCACCGATTTGTGGGATCAGCATGTGACCGAAGTCGGCGGCGGTGCGTTTGACGAAAATACACGGATGCGAATTTTCGGCAGCTTATGTCGGTGTCTGCCTGCGGCTGCTTCCATATGTTACGTCGCAAAGCAGGAGGATAAGCTGGTCGGGTTCATCGTCGGCGCCGTCAGCACCAGTGAAATCTGGGAAGGCTCGGCAGGCGAAATCGAAGAATTGTATGTGATCCCAGACGCGCGGCGGCAGAAAGTTGCCACGTCGTTGGTCAACGCGGTGACGGGGTGGCTGATGACCAAAGGCGCGGGCATGATGCGCGTGCAAAGCGCCCATAATTCATCAGAAGCACACGCATTCTGGGCGGCGCTCGGTTGGGAAGGCGATTTGACGACGTATTCACGCTATCAACTGTGATACAAAAACAATGGTGACTGGGTACCCGGGCATCCGCCTGGATACCCAGCAGAGCATTTTTAATCGTTTATCATCGGCGGTTACAGGTCAAACACCCAACACGAATGGCTACAGACATGCTTTACCACTTATGCTTGATCTCGAACGGCATGATCAATTGCGCGCGCCCATTCAATACCCCGCGCGCGTTATCGAGCAGCCGCTTGACACCCGCCGCCGGATCAATAATTTTTGCCGCCATCGGTGGTAATCCGCTCAATTTGCGCGACGAATACAGCACCGACGGCGTGCGTTCCGGCAAATCTCCCAGCACACGCGCCTTAAGAATCGCGGCACGCACGTCGCCCAGTTCATCGACCAGCCCATTGGCTAACCCTTGTTCACCCGTCCACACGCGCCCACCGCCGATCGCGTCGATGGCTTCGGGCGTAGTGTGGCGCGCCGCCGCTACCATTTCGATGAACTGGCGATAGCTGTATTCAATGGCGGTGCGGACTTTAGCGCGTTGATCGTCGGTGAACGGCGCGGACGAGCTGTATAAATCGGCATTCGCGCCGCGCAGAAACGAAAACGATTTGAACAGCAGTTTTTCTTCCAAGCCGCCCGTGACCGGTTTCGCCGTCACCACACCAATCGACCCCGTTATCGTTCCCGGCTGCGCGACGATCCATTGCGCCGGACACGCGACCATATACCCGCCGCTCGCCGCGACGCCATTCATATAAGCGACGACAGGGTGCATTTTGGCGAGTTCTTGCAGCGCGCTGGTCATGGCTTCGGCGGCGATCGCCGCACCGCCGCCGCTGTCGATATACAAGACCACCGCGCCAACGCGTTCGTCTTTCATCAAGCCGCGCACCTGCTGGACAACCGTGATATCGCCCGCCCGTTCGCCACCGATGATCGGCAGCGGAATCGGCAGATCGATCGGCGGCGCGCCGCTTTCACCGGGCATCATCAAGCCTGTAATCGGCAAAATAGCGATGTATTTATCGGTATCGTAGCGGCGCGGCTTCCGCACGAGTTTTTTCTCGATATCTTCCCACTCGATCAGGTCTTCCGTGCCGAGCCGTTCCGGTAAGCCTTCTTCGTAGACCAAGCCATCGATATAGCCAGCATCCACCGCTTCTTGATCGATATAGGGCGCGCCGTCGATCATCGCGCGCACTTTCGACTCTTCCCACCCGCGTGACGCCGCAATATCGCGCACGATCATCGTGTAACGCGAATCGAGCAGCCATTCCTGCTGCGCGCGCGCTTCGGGCGAGATACTGTCGCGCGAGAGTTGATCGTACACGCCTTTGTAGGGGGTAATGGCGATCACATCGAGCGCGACACCGACCGCCGCGAGTGCGTCTTTCAAAAAGACCGCTTGCTGATATAAACCGAGCGTCGAAACATCACCGCCCGGCTGCATCAGAATTTCATCGCACACACTGGCGATCAGATACGTGCCCAGATCGTAACTTTGCGCATAGGCGATCACGCGCTTACCCGCCGCGCGCAATCGTTCGATGATCGTGCGCAGCGTTTGCGCATCTGCCAGCGATAATTCGGGGTCGCGCAGCATCAAAATCACGCCTTTGGGGCGCGGGTCATCGGCGATCTGGCGGAAGTAACGGTCGATTTCCCACAGTGTGATCGGTGGCTCGCCCAAAATCCGTTTTTCCAGCCATGAGCGCGCTTCGGGCAGCGCCGGAATCGCACCTTCGATAGGAAACAGAATATAATCCATTTCTTTGTAGCGCAGTCGCCGCCAGTTGCGAACGCCTGCCCACGCGCGCGCCATCATGCGGAGTGGGTTAAGATCACGACGTTTCATGATAGTTCCCTTATTTGAACCGTTTTTAATACCTGCAAATAATTATCAGACCGCAGCACATACACAGTTTCCATTATTGTGGTACGCTCACCTCGTGCGTTCATTATTGATGTACGATTCTACATGAGTCGCGGTTATGATACATAGTGACTCGATTATTCTTACTGTCTCCATTACATCGCTTTATGGCTGAGGTCTAGGAAAATAACGTGGAACCTCAAGCACTGCCCAAGCTACCCTTATCAGTGCGACTGCGGCGGCTGCTCAATCAGCCTTCCGATGCAGTAACAACGCCGACTGAACGCCGCCGCGCTGCGACGCTCGCATCACTGCTGCTGACGTTCATCTCAATCGCCCTCTTGAATTTACTCGTCGCCATAATCGTAGATGACAATGTCATGCTGATGCTGTACGACATCGCCATTATCACGATCGCCTATTGCCTGAGTCGCACCCGTTATTATACCGTAGGTGGCGTGCTGGCATTGGTCGGGTTGTGGCTGTCGGCACTAGGTCTCATTTTTCAGACTCCGCAATTTGGCGCGCGCGATATGCTGCTGTTCATCGAAGCTATCGTTTCGGTCATGTTTATCGCAATCTTGCTGTATTCGCAGCGTCGCGTGTTGATTCTGATTGGTTTGACATTTGTCGGGATCAGCGCCGCCGTGTTGATGCGGCCCAATGGGGAAGCGTTAGAAATGCTGCTTCTTGCGATCAGCTTTTTTGCCATGCTGTTCGGCTTGGTCCTCGTCGTCGCGTTAATCCGCCGTGAAGATGTCTACGAACGTGACCGTGTTGAACTCTCGCTGCGCGAACGCGAAGAACGCTACCGATTGATCACCGAAGTTATGTCCGATTATGCATACTCGGTCCTGCCAAGCTTAAAAGATCGCTGGGAAATCGAATGGGTCGAAGGCGCGTGGACGACGATCACGGGTATTCCGATTGAACGAGCCAAGCAGACGGATTGGCGCACGTTTTTGCTGCCAGAAGACATCCCAATCTTGGAAAAGCGGACGGAGGAGTTAATCGCCAACAAACCCGCAGTGGTTGAATATCGTATTCGCCGCGCCGATGGTCAAATTCGATGGATACGTGACTACGGTTATCCCGTCTGGGATGAAGTTCAAAAGCGTGTCATCCGTATTTACGGCGCGGGACAAGATATTACCACGCGTAAAAATGCCGAACTCGAAGCCCAGGAGCATGCACGTCTGGCGGGTTCGCTGCGTGATACGGCGGCGATTTTATCCAGCACGCTCGACCAGGACGAAGTCCTGAACCGCATTCTGGATGAGATCTATCGCGTTATCCCGTCCGATTCTGCCGACATCATGCTGATCGATAACGGCATCACACGACTGGTGCGCGTGCGCGGCGGTGAAAAGTATGGCGTTTCGACCGAAACGCTGACCGATTTCACGATAGCGCCTGACGACCTGCCCAATCTGAAAAAGATGTACGAAACGGGCAGCGCAGTCATCATCCCCGATACCTCGGACTCGATGTTGTGGGTCGATCTGCCGTTCACGGGCTGGGTGCGCACCTACTTAGGCGTGCCCATCGTCCTGGATGGCATCACGATGGGGTTCATTAATTTGATGAGCGCGCGGGTCGGTCAGTTCACACATAACCACGCGATTCAGCTTCGCGCCTTTGCCGACCAAGCCGCTGTCGCCATTCGTAATGCCGTGCTGTTCGACGAAGTCCAACGGTATGCCGATGCGCTCAGCATTATCGTGACGGAACGCAACAACGAACTCTCGTTCGAGCGCGAACGGTTGCGCGTGATTTTGGAAGCGACCGCCGAAGGCGTAATTTACACCGAAAATTCGATCTTCTTGTACGTCAATCCAGCGTTTGCGCAGCTCACTGGTTACACGCCAACTGAGTTGATTGGTCAACCCGTCACGATTTTGGCATCTCCAGAATCGTCGCAAAGCGAGATGACCGAATTTCTCGGCGACATGGCCGCACAATTGGAAAATGGCACATGGCGCGGCGCGATGCGCATGACGCGCAAAGATGGCTCGACATTCATCTGCGGGATGACGATCTCGCCTATCGCCCGCGACGAAGTGGCGACGCGCGCCGTCACCATCGCCCGTGATATTACGCGCGAGAAAATTCTTCAGCAGCAGCAGTCGCAGTTCGTCGCTCATGCGTCGCATGAACTACGGACGCCGATCACCAATTTCAAGACGCGCCTGCATTTATTGCGCCGCGACCCGGCCAATCTGGAAAATCATCTCGCTGTTATGGACGAAGTGACCGAACGTATGCGCCGACTCGTCAACGATTTGCTCGATCTGACGCGCTTCGAACGCGGCATTATCCCGCTCAACCTGCGCGAACAGCCGTTGCAAGCGCTATTAGAAATCGTCGTCCGTGATCAGATCAGCGAGGCGGATCAGAAATCGCTGACGCTGCGCCTGACCATGCCCAGTATCCCACTCATCGCGCGTGTGGATGACGAACGCATTATTCAGGTCATCACCAATATCGTGACAAACGCGATTAACTATACGCCGATCAAAGGTGATATTCATATCAGCCTGCACGCGCAGCCCGACGCTGGCAGCGCGATGATTACGGTAGAGGATACGGGTGTCGGCATTTCGCCAGCACATTTACCGTTGATTTTTCAGCCGTTTTACCGCGTTGCCAGCAGCGTCGAAGGCACGGGCTTGGGCTTGAGCATCGCCCGCGAAATCATCGAACAGCACGGCGGGACGATCAACGTAAACAGTCAGGTCGATATTGGCAGCCGCTTCGAGATCACGCTGAATCTGGTTGACGGTGCGTCGGTGGATACCGCCCACGCACAGCTTACAGAGAATAACCATTCGATAACGACTCGCTGATGACACCGACGCCCATCACCGACCGCCCAAACGCGCTTGATAATACGCTCGTTCATCGACTGCTGGTCTTGAGCGAACGTATCGCTGGGCTGTCCGACGCCTATCTGATCGGCTCGCTCGTGATCGATGCGTTCACCGTCGGCGTGGTCTGGGCAAGCCTGTACGGTCTCATGGCTGGCGCTGCCGCCGCGCTCGCGATTGGGACGTTCGCGGGCGTGTGCGCCGTCTTTTTGTATCAGTTGCCGCGCGCCGGTCGCAGTTGGGGGTCGCCTAAACCGCCGTTGATCGCGCTCACGGCGGTGGCGGCGGTGCTGGTATCGGTGATCGGCGTGTTCGGGCTGCCGTTCGTCATTGTGCCTATCATGCTGATTCTTATCGCGGGCATCGCCTGTTATGCGACGTGGATCGAACCGTTCCGCGTTGGCGTCACCCGACAACGCCTGAAAACCGCCGACGGACGCGCGACTTTTACACTGCTGCATATGGGCGACCTGCATCTGGAGCATATCAGCCCACGCGAACACAAGCTTAATGCGCTGATAAAGCAACTGGCACCCGATGTCATCGTCTTTTCGGGGGATTTTGTCAACATCAGTTACACGTATGATCGAACGACAGAAAGTGAAATACGCACGGTGATCGGCGCGTGGCAGGCACCGCTTGGAGTGTGGTGTGTGCCAGGAACGCCCGCTGTCGAACCGCTCGATCGTGTGATCGCTTTCACAACTGCCTTGCCAGGTGTTACGCTGCTCACCAATACATGGCACACTATCCAAACGAATGCGGGCGTGCTGCATATACTGGGGTTGATCACAACGCACGATCTGAAACTTGATCGTGAAGCGCTGCGTATTGCACTTGAGGACGCACCGACGAGCGAAGGCGTGCGGCTTATGCTCACCCATTCGCCCGATCTCGCGCCCGAAGCCGCACAAGCAGGTTTCGATCTGTATGTGTGTGGGCATACACATGGCGGACAACTTCGATTACCCTTGTTAGGGGCATTGTTCACTGCCAGTCATTACGGGCGTCAGTTCGCGATGGGGCGCTATCGCATCGGACACATGACCCTGTACGTGACGCGTGGACTGGGCATGGAAGGCTTCGGGGCGCCGCGCGCGCGTTTTTTGTGTCCGCCCGAACTGGTGTTTTGGGAGATTACGTTCTAGCCCGATGTCGCCCATCGTCATCAGCGCGCATTCGAGACGGGATTAGCGATTAGGAACCAATGATTATTCTCTTGCTCACCGTCCTGTACGTGACCGCAGCTTTCACGCTGACGATCTACGCATCATCGCAGTTGATCCTGTTGATCTTGTACTGGCGGCATCGACGCGCACCCGCACTCGCACCCCCGACAACGGTTTTTCCGTGCGTGGTCGTACAGCTTCCAGTCTATAATGAACCGCACGTCATCGCCCGTTTGATCGACGCCGCCGCGCGGCTTGATTACCCCGCCGACCGCCTGACCATTCAAATCCTGGACGACTCCAATGATGCCACCACTCAGATCGCATCTGGCAAAGTCAGCGAATGGTCGGCGCGCGGTGTGCATATCGAGCATATCCGACGTGACAACCGCGTCGGGTACAAAGCGGGCGCGCTCGCTTATGGTTTAACGCTGACAGATGCCGATTTCGCCGCCGTATTCGACGCCGACTTCACCCCGCAGTCCGATTTTCTGCGCGCCATGATTCCAACCCTGCTCGAAGATGAGACGGTCGCCTGTGTGCAAGCCCGTTGGGGTCATATGAACCCGTTCGAGAACGCGCTCACGCTCATGCAAACGATCGCGCTTGACGGACATTTCGTCGTCGAGCAAATCGCGCGCGCGCAAGCGGGTTTGTTCGCCAACTTCAACGGCTCTGGCGGCATCTGGCGTATCGCGGCGGTGACAGCGGCGGGCGGGTGGCGCGATGTGACACTGACAGAGGACTTAGATTTAAGTTACCGCGTGCAGTTAAACGGCGGGCGCATCGCGTATCGCCCGGATGTCATCGTCGCGGCAGAACTCCCCGCGACGATGCCCGCGTATAAACAGCAGCAGGCTCGTTGGGCGCGCGGCGGCACGCAGGTGATGCGGTTACTGCTGCCGACCGTACTGCGCGCGCGTGTTTCCCCGCTCCGAAAATTTATGGCGGCGATGCACCTGTGTCAATATCTGGTACATCCGATCATGATTTTGCTCGTGCTGCTCACACCGCCGCTGCTGCTGACAGGGGCGCTGCAAGATTTGCAATTGAGCGCGCTCGGCGTGTTCGGCATTGTGCCACCGATTTTATTCGTCCTCAGTCAGCGCGCGCTGTATCGCGATTGGGCGCACCGTTTGCTTGGGCTGCCCGTGCTGGTCGCGCTCGGCATGGGGTTATCATGGAGCAATACGCGCGCCGTACTGCACGGCTTGATCAGCGCGCGCGGTGAATTTCGGCGCACGCCCAAAACTGCTGGTGCTGCCACCTCGCCAGATCAACCACGCTTTAATACCGATTGGTTGGGCGAAGCACTTTTGGCGGTGTACGCATTGGGCGGTGTGATCATCGCTGCGCGTGTTGCGCCGCCATACGCGGGCTATATGGCGCTGTACGCCATCGCGTACGGGTTATTCGCGTTGGTCAGCGCCCGTGAGTCGTGGGTCGCAGGGCAAGCACATATCAGCCATCGCTGGCGCTTCGCGTCGGTGCTGCTGCTGCTGGTCATTTTATCGGCGCTGGCGTTGGGGCGCGTTACGCTGTTGGCGCAAGCGCCGATCCTTAACTGCCCGAATGTTTTGGAGACGCGCGTCATCGTCCGCGAACGGGCGCGCGTAACGCCGCTCGGCGACGATGATCCGCTCAATATCCGTGATGCACCTGGGACGGACAGCGATATACTCGGTCGCATTCCAATTGGCGGGGTGTTTTTCGTACTGGCAGGACCCGAATGTACACAGCGCTATACGTGGTATCAGATCGATTATGATGGCGTGATCGGGTGGGTGGCAGAAGGCGACGTGAGCGTGTACTTTACCGAGCCGTACCCGCCAGCGCCTTAGTATTTGCTAAATTCTGACGGAGATATGCGCATGTTCAAACGTCTATTCAATGTGGCAAAAGTCGAAGCCCCATCCCCGAAAGAGAAGCAAATGACGCAAAATACAAATCTCGAAACCGTGACGCTCGCGGGCGGTTGTTTCTGGTGTTTAGAAGCGGTATACGATCAATTGAAGGGCGTTGAAGATGTGATCAGCGGTTACGCGGGTGGGCATGTCGTCAACCCGACGTATGAAGCGGTATGCAGCGCCACGACCGGACACGCCGAAGTGGTCAAACTCAAGTATGATCCGTCGTTGGTCAGCTTTAGTGATTTACTCGATGTGTTTTTTACCATCCATGACCCGACGACGCTCAACCGTCAGGGTAACGACGTAGGACCGCAGTATCGAAGCGCGGTGTTTTATCACACGCCTGAACAGCAGGCGACAGCGCAGGCGAAAATTGAGGAATATAACACGGCGGGCATCTGGAACAAGCCCATCGTCACTGAAGTGACAGCGCTCAACAACTACTACGACGCCGAAGATTATCATCAGGAATATTTCGAGAAGCACCCGAATCAAGGTTACTGCATGATGGTGGTCGCGCCGAAAGTCGCCAAGTTCCGTAAGAAGTTTTTCGAGCAGTTGAAGAAGTAAACGGTCAACTGCATCGCCAATCCCTTCTGCTATGGAGAGGGGAAAAGGCTGCTCATTCTAAACGAAGACGCTGTACGGGCGGAACGAAGACCCTCACTTTGAAGTGCATGGGTCGAGACCCGCCCTTGAGGTTGACGACATTGACTTGTAGGGGGCAGGGCAATCGCTTCAAAACTGATGGACAACCGATTTAAAGTTGGCGTAATAGAACAGGCGGAGCACACTGCTCCAGCCAATTGAACGTAAACAAACGGATCGTAGCTGCCGCTCCACAGCACAGCATTCGAGCTATCGATCACCCCGCGCACGCTGCCCAGTCCGTCTTGCAGCAGCCATTCGCAGTTGTTCGTCGTGTCTTTCTGAGCATGGATGCCGCGCGGGGCGTGGATATACCGATCCGTGTTCGCGCCGCTCGTCGCTGACAGAACAACCGCTAATCCGGGTTGCAGGTCGAGTAGATACTGGGTCACGGTTGAGCCGACGGTCTGCTTGAAGCGGTTGCTCATCCCGTCGTAGGCGTAGCTTGTGCTGCCTGCCGACAGCATCCGGTTGGCGCGATCCCATGAATATTTTCAGGAAGGCACCGCCAAAATGTTGACGTTGCTGCATCCCAAAACCGGTCAGGTGCGTGTCCGAGGCGTGACCAATACCCGCAACGAAACAC
>Ga0163147_10000882_pt1 | contig 46920 bp, 42 predicted proteins | sample OliLakLV19MP6G1_FD_148597 | JGI IMG/M metagenome (GOLD analysis project Ga0163147, IMG submission 148597) | Freshwater microbial mat bacterial communities from Lake Vanda, McMurdo Dry Valleys, Antarctica- Oligotrophic Lake LV.19.MP6.G1 | ecosystem: Environmental > Aquatic > Freshwater > Lake >... | reverse complement strand
CGGTCTGCGTATTATGAAGAAGCTTTCCTCAGATCCACCTGATTTGGGAGGATCGCAAGAAAAAAACTACCTATCCACCTGTTTTGGGGTGGAGCTGAGGAAAAATTCTCTCTAATAACAAGTTAGCTGGCTCCGCATCGAGTCGTTCCACTTGTCCTTGAAAGTTGTCGGTGAATCCAAAAACGCCCAGAAAATTGTCTGTTGAGGCAGTGGTTTGAGTCTTGTCTGTGGTTGAGAGAGCACCCAGGAAGGTGTCGGTGAGGGCAGTGGCGAGGGGCGATCGGTGGTGCCAAAACCGCTCAGAAGGTTGTGGGTGAGGCGGTGTTGAAAGGCGATCGGTTGGGTGTGAGAGGAGGAGTGGTTGAGAGGTTGTCGGTGCGTGTTCCAGCTAACACGGCAGTGCAGCGGATTGACGGGCGATTTGTGCTGGAGTTAAATTTAGTCTGCAACCGCTGACCTTAGCCGTTGGGCTGCTTTGGTTATCGGTTAGGGCAGCATTTTCAAAGTCCCGGTGAATGTAGAGATAGCGCCATTAAAAGGACATTTTGAGATTATTTGTGGCATACGACTAAAAAACGCACTTTGAGTTCGTTCTGTTATTCTTAGACATTCCATAGGATTTGAGACGTACTTTAGGTTCGTTTTAAATCCTATGACTTCTGAAAAATACGAGGAAGCTAAGCAGCTTTTTGGGGAGAGAGTTCAGGCACTTCGCAGAGAAAGAGGAATCATCCAGGAGCAGCTTGCAGAGCGCCTTAACAAGTCTATTGAGCATGTTAGCTACATAGAACGCGGTGAACGCGCCCCATCTTTTGAAACGATTTTAGATATTGCCGAAGCTCTTGATGTGTCAGTACCGTACTTGATGAACGTTACTCGTCAAGCAGAAGTCAGCACCAGCTTTCTTAGTGAATTACAAACTCCAGTAGTTCCTCCTTCCCTTGTCGAGCCTGTCGAAGAACCAATTAACACAACTAAAGAGCGTCGCTCGGATTTAGAACGTCTACAAACGGCACTTGAAGCCATACAGGAATTGCAGAGCCTTGCAAATGAGTATGGTATCAACGATATTTTTCAAGACAACGGCGGTAAAGTTCTTCAAGTACTAATTCTACTTGGTTTACGAATATCGCCTGGGCGTGAAGGAAATGACGCAATTGATGCAGAAGAAAATGAGTATGAGTTAAAAACAATTAATAAACTTCTGAGTAGAAGTGTAACTACACATCACCACCTTAATTTAGATATTCTTGCAAAGTATCGAGCTGTGAGAGCTTGGTATATTGCTGTTTACGAAGGAATAGTATTAAAAGCTATCTATAAGGTCAATCCAGCATCACTAGAACCTAAATTTAGCTATTGGGAGTCTAGAATACTTGGAGGAATGGAGTCAATTAATAACCCTAAAATTCCTTTAGGGTTGATCGAGAAAGAAGGTGAACTGATGTATCCCAAAGAAAATGAGCAGACGTAACGAAATTTGCTGATGTATGCTGGAGCTTACAATTTCATAGCTAATTGCTTTAGGTTAGTTAGATGGGTTGGTTCTTGTTGACACAGAAGATTTTCGTAAAGAGAAAGAGCATCCTTGGGAGCCTGGGGTTTATCTATAAAACGAAAGGCTGAAGCAGCAAGGTAGGCTGATTCAGCCTCAAAAGCAATCCATTTCCTATCTAGCTCTTCAGCTACAAATCCTGTAGTGTTTGAGCCTGCAAATATATCAAGAACTTTATCTTCAGGCTCAGTCAAAAATTTAATGAAGAACATTGGCAACTTCTGCGGGAATCTTGCAGGATGAGGAGCTATGGAGGCAGATTTACATATTTGGATATAGCTAGAATTACTTTCAGTGTTTGGAATTTCTAATAAGTTGGAAGGAATAGCACCACCATTATCAGTGGCAAAGTTTTTACCAATATCATGACCTGAAGGTCTTTCCTTTGGTGTGTAATACTTCTGAGGGTTGGCTTGTAATTTCTTCATGCGATCGGAGTAAGGAACTAAAACATTACTTACGTTAGCTTTAGGATTATCAGTTTTCGATAACCACCAAACTGTATTTACAGCGTCTTTAGCTCGGATCTTTCGTTTGTTAACCCACTCAATGGGTGACGGCAATTTTGCTGGATTAAACCAGAAAAACTCTTCAGCAAGTCTAAATTCTAATTCATCACAGAGTTTAATTAAAATCCGGTAGTTGTAAAGAGATCGGACAGGGCGTTTACTTTGATAAGCTCCACCCAAATCAAGCACAAAGCTTCCAGTTGGTGAGAGAACTCTATAAACTTTTTTACAAAACTCAAGAAGCCAATCAACGTAATCATCTTGCTCCACATTGCCGTATGTCTTTTTGCGTTGAAGAGCGAAGGGCGGAGAGGTCAACACCAAATCAATTGAATCATCTTCAAGCTGATCGAGAAGCGAAAGGGAATCGCCAACATATGCTGCCCCGTAGTTTGTGGTGTAGAGGGGATTTGGAAGAGCCATTGCAAACGCACTTAGAGTTCGTCCTATACTATAGTACTAAAATGCCAAAATCGTATATGCAATCCCAAAAACTTACAGTCATTTGCATCCGAAAATTGTCAGCAGCCCAACAACCCTGGTGCAGCGGACGGTATTAAGATTCTGGTGGTGATGCAAAGCTAATCTGCCGCCGCTGACCAGGAACGTTAGAGGGTTAAAGTATCTGCAACTGCGATCGCTAGGGATTTAAGATCGCTTCAACGACGATCGCCAAAGCAGGGAAAGCCAGTAGGTTAATTGTTCCACTGATGAAGGTTTGTTGGGAGGCAGATGCACCATTCTGCGGATCGCGAAATACAATGAGTTGCATTGCTTTCAAGTTCACAACCCAAGCTTCTGGCATACCAGCCTTGGCATAGACCTTACGTTTGACCGCTAAATCTTTTGCCAACGAAGACTCAGCATATTCGATTAGCCAAAAGATAGTTTCAGGCTAGGGATGGTGCGATCGCTATCGCGGTGAATAACAAAGATTGGAGCAGTGCCATTAAAATTGTGGACAGATTGCTTAAAACTACTTCTCCTCAAGAAGCCAAGAATCTTCAGGACTACCGAGTAGTGTTATAGAAGCGACTAGCTGAGCTATCTAAGACTCCCCAGCCGCCGGAAGCTATGTTTGTCAAGTTCGCTAAATTAATTCTTAACAGAAGCCTTCCTTTGCTGCCCTCGTTGTTTCGGTAGAGGCTATAATCAGGCTCACAAACAGTTTCTCCGCACGGCACCTATGGCTATTTCTCAACCTTTATCTCCCCCTCCAGGATTTGAGCAACTGACTAAAGCGCAGCAAATCGATTATGTTCAGCGCCTCTGGGATTTGATCATCATCACAACTGATGAACTACCTGTTCCTGAATGGCATCTAGAGATCGTCAATGAGCGTGTTGCCTCACAGAGTACGGCATCATTCAGTACATGGGATGAGGTAAAGCAAAGATTACTGAGCAAATATCGTGAGTGCCAGTCTACCAATTTTGCTTGATTCTAGGGCTGAAGAGGATCTTGATGCCGCAGCCCAGTGATATTCCGAGCAACGCACGGAACTTGCTCTAGAGTTCTTAGAGGCTATTGACGCTGTATTTGAATTCATTACCCAATTTCCCAAAGCGGGTCAAGAGATCTCTGCTGGAATTCGCAGAGTATTGACCAAGAAGTTCCCCTTCTGCGTTTACTATACGCTTGATGATGGGCGGGTGACTGTTTTTGCTGTCTTGCATTTTCGCCGCAGCCCTAATAGCTGGCAGCAAAGACTGGAGTAGCCATAAGTTATCGGTGAGACACGAGGGCTAACAAGTCGTTGGAGCAGCGATTTGAAGATTTTCTGCTTCGTTTCGGGACTACTTGCCGCCGCTCAATTTAGCCTTTAGAGGGTTAAAGTGCCTGCAACTGCGATCGCTAGGGATTTAAGCTAGCTTCAACGACGATCGCCAAAGCAGGTAAAGCCAGTGGGTTCATTGTTCCACTGATGAAGGTTTGTTGGGAGGCATAGGCACCATTCTGCGGATCGCGAAACACAATGAGTGCGATCGCCTATCGCCGTAGGCTGGGTTGATAGCAGGAAACCCAGCATCACTTTTTGCTGGCAGTACTAACCAGAAGCGAGATTCACTTTAAGCTGTAACTGCGGATGCAATCGCGAGGCTAAAATGAGAGGGCGATCGCTTCCTTTCATCAACCCTCAGACGAGGAGATTCTCAGATGCCATTAGCTGAACTCATGTCACAAATCCAGGAACTTCCAAAAATTGACAAGCTTCGGCTGATGCAGTTTCTGGCAACAGAATTGGTCAAGGAAGAAGATGCAAACTTCTTTGTTGCGAACCGGGAGTATCCAATCTGGTCGCCGTACAATTGTTCTGAGGCTGCTAATGTCTTGATGAATCTTCTGGCGACAAAGCAGCAAGAGAAGAATGGTTGACACTCAAAGATTTCCCTACAAAATCATTGATAGCGGACTTGGCATGGTTGATCGAATGCCATACCTACCTTTGACGCTCAGCCTTGATGATCAATCTCTGAATACTGAAGGTTTATTGGATACAGGTGCAAATGTTAATGTTTTGCCCTACGAGTTAGGTTTACAACTGGGCTTAATTTGGGAGGATGAAACTCTCTCAGTTCTATTGGCAGGGAACTTAGATCGATTTGAAGCTCGTGCAGTCGTTGTTGATGCTCAAGTCAGTTCATTCCCCACCATTAACCTTGCATTTGCTTGGACACAAGCCCCCAATGTGCCTTTAATCTTGGGGCAAGCCAATTTCTTCTTTGAGTTTGATGTTTGTTTCTTCCGTGCGCGTTCTGAATTTGAAGTTCGTCCCAAACAGGTTGGATAAAATGAAGACAGGAGCGCCAGTTGGCAGCAATCGGTGAGGTACGGTCTAACAATCCCGTTGCACACCGACCGTATAGAGTCTCTTTGTGGAGTCCGAAAGGTTGCTTGCGGCGGGTAAGCGGGGTCGTTAGAGGGTTAAAGTGCCTACAACTGCGATCGCTAGGGGTTTAAGCTAGCTTCAACGACGATCGCCAAAGCAGGGAAAGCCAGTGGGTTAATTGTTCCACTGATGAAGGTTTGTTGGGAGGCATAGGCACCTTAACGGTTGCGACTGTCATGGCTGGTTTCGCTGGCGATGGCTTTACTTTGGCAGATCGGTCTTCTCAACCAAACGCAGCGGATGACCGTCTGGATCGCGTACCAGAATCCCTTTTTTGAAACCGAATGGTTGCTGGGGCATGGTGACAACATGGGGAGAAATAAAGGTGGCTTGATTGAGCCGTAGACGATCGGCGATCGCCGCTACATCCTTCACCACCAGAGTGGTTTGCCAGTGTAATAGATCATTCGGTTTGGCATCCGCAGGGAGCGATCGCCTATCCCTCGGTTCTAGATAGTCCAAAAACTCAATACCAGGTCCAGCGGGAGAACGTAACCCAGTAATGTGCAGTCGTGCGCCTTGCACATTATTGAGATGTTCCTGCTCAGTGCCAGCGTTCATGCTTTCCCCTGCTACTTTGAGACCCAGTAAATCGCGATAGAACTTGAGGCTGGCGGCTGTATTGAAAACCACGATCGCCGTATGGTCAATGCCTAAGAAAAGCTGCTTTGTTGGTTGCTGCCATTTTGGATCGCCCTTGCCGGGTGGAAAGTAAATAAGCTCTAAATTGTGTCCATCAGGATCTTTAAAGTAGAAGGCACGAATGCCAGCCGCCGCTTTGTTGGAGTTGGGGATGCGCTGGGGAGCGGTGGATACGTATTGTACTTTGTATTTGCGTAACTGTTGGTATGCCTGATCCATATCGCTCACCGCAATGGCAATATGTTGAAACCAGCGATCGTTACTGCGTGAATCAATGGGAATCGGTCGTCCTTTCGGTGTCAGGTATTCCGTCAGCTCAATGAGCTCCTTGCCGAGTTGCAGCTTGACCACTCGTAACCGTACACCAAACAACCCTTGTAGCTGCTCATACTCTGTACCTAGTACTTCCACATCAGACACTTTCTTGAAGGACAAGACGGTGGAGTAGAAGTCTACTGCCCGATCCATCTCCGAAACTGTCATACCCACAGACTCCACTGCGACAACAGCGTGTAGCTGCTCATACTCTGTACCTAGTACTTCCACATCAGACACTTTCTTGAAGGACAAGACGGTGGAGTAGAAGTCTACTGCCCGATCCATCTCCGAAACTGTCATACCCACAGACTCCACTGCGACAACAGCGTGCTGAATTGTCTGTGTTTGAGCGAATTGAGTCGGTAAGGAAAGGCTCTGCTGAGTGGTTTGGGAAGCCGCCTGACGTTGCGGTGTCGCCACAATGACCGCAAAGGCAACCGCAGCGAGGAGCGATCGTTTGAGTGTTTGAGTGAAGCGCGTAGACATGGTCAAACCTTAACGGGAGATGCGGACTGAAGCAGGGTGATTGATGTCTCCAAGGCAGCCTGCAAAAATGACTCAACCTGCTGCTGTTGCGTTTCAACACTGACCGGTGCAGTCAGTCGGGAAGCAGGCAGTACAGCTCCAACCCAGTGCTGAGTATGCCAGAAACCATCACCGTTGAGGGCAGGAAGGCTCGCTGTCTCTGGATACGGGTAGGGAGACACATACCAGTAAGGTTCGTTGTAGTTAGCGTCTCCAGGCGATAAACCCACACCGACAGTAAAGGGACTTCCATTTTTAGTGCCAGGAAGCATGATGAGCGTTGCCATATCAAAGTGATGGGGCCAGATGCGGGTAGCAGTCGCGTCCTCGGTCGTTGCCATGATTGCCTGGAAGAGTGGATGCGTATTGGCGTAATAATCGGTCAGCTCGCTCAACGCCAATGCCTGATGGGTGGCAAAGGCGGCACCGTGAGCAAGAGGATGATCAGGAAAATCATCCGGTGGATACGTCAGAAACGCAATTTTGCTGCCATCAACACCCAGTTGAGCGACCGCTTGCTGAAGCCAATCCAGCCCTGCCGCCATTGTTTTTCCAGGCAATGGTAAGGTGGCGATCGCTTCACTCTGCTCATTCAAAAGCATTAATTTGAGGCTGACCGGATCAAGTGCCACTTGAAACGGCTGCGGTGCTTGAATGGCAGACCCAACAAACACCTCTAAACCCGGATGCCATGCCAAACTGGTATGGCTATAGTCTGGGAGCGGTTCTGCCAATGCCGCACCGGTAGCGGCAATGAACTGGATGGCGTAATGCAATTGCAGTCTACTTTCACTGAGTGCATGAGGTTTGATTTTTCCGATCAGATGCCAGGTCGTAGTCATAGTTAAGTGCCATGCATAACGAGAACGTTTATAGAGCTAACCCAACCTCATTGCAGCCGTTCAAGCAGATGCTCGCCCACTCGTAAGTCATACACCTTTCTAAAGGTCAAGGACAACGTTTGCGGTTTTGGGTTTAGCGATACAAATCAGTACCGAACCCTCCTCAACAGTCGCTGTAGGTGTTGTTTGATACTCCACTTCACCCTCTAGAAGCTTGCACTCGCAGGTGCCACAGATGCCTTGACGACAACTATAGGGAGGATTTAAACCATTGGCTTCGGCAAACTCCAGAAGACTGTCTGCATCCGCGCTCCAGGCGATCGTCTGATTCGATTGGGCAAAGACAATGGTTGCTGCTTCAATCTTGTTACCATTCACTTCAGCGAGTGGGCGATCGCCGATCGCCTTACTCGCTTTTGTGAACACCTCAAAAAAGACGCGGCTTTCAGGTACATTTGCAGCGCTTAAGCCCGCACGAATGGCTTCCATAAAGGGTGGAGAACCACACAGAAAATATTCTGCGTCTTGCATCACCAGCGATTGAATTAAAGCCGTATCGACGTAACCAACGCTCTGATGATGACCCGCATCTTCTGCTCTGGGACGGCTGTAGGCATAATGAACCGTTAAATTGGGATTCTGTGCCGCGATCGCGCTCACCTCTTCTCGAAAGGCATGGAAGCTGCCATCACGCGCACCATGTAGAAACCAGAGGGGGCGATCGGGATTCAGACGCGTCACCGCTTTTGCCATACTGATCATGGGTGTAATGCCCACCCCATTGCTGATGAGCACGGCGGGGATGGACTTTTGCACATCAAGAACAAACTTGCCGCTGGGTGGCTTTGCCGGAATGACGGAACCTTCATGAATCTGGTCATGCATGAAATTCGAGGCAAGCCCCGGCATCACATCTAAGCCTGGAGGCATCGATTCTCGCTTGATGGATAAACGGTAGTATACGTGCGGTTCCGCATAATCTGATAGCGAATAGGTGCGAATGACGGGTCTTGCTTGCCCAGGAATCTCCAGCTTAATGGTCAGAAATTGCCCTGGTTGAAAAGCGGGGATAGCGCCCTGATCGCCTGGTTGCAAGTAAAACGAGGTGATCTCCTCACTTTCTTTCACTTTGCGAACGACCACAAAGTCGCGCCAGTCTTTCCATATCGTGCTTTCAGTCGCTTGAACAGCCTGCCCCTCATCTTGCACTTGAGTCGCGTTTTGCTGCTTTCCCTTACCTCTAGCCAGACCAAACAAAGCACTGCAGCCTGCCCCAATGAAGGACGCATATACGGCTGTTTTAGAGGCAGATTCGTCTTTTGGTTTTGTGAATCCAATGACGATCGCAGACGCAAGAGTGATGACTGAAAGTGTCGTGAAGGCAGCGGTTACACTTCTAGCAACTGGATTTTGAATTCTGCTCAGGCTTTCAAACATACTTGGCTCCTTTTGGTGTTTCACTGGATGGCACGAAACTGGCTTGAGTCGCGATCGGCATACACTTCTAATGTGCCATCAAGATGGGTGACTTCCCATCGCGTTTGTTCGCCTTCTCGCCAGAAGCGTAAGGCAACCTTTGCATCACCCACCACCAAATTCCTCAAGGCAATGTCTGGCAACCATGCAGGTAGGGTTGGCTGCACCCGCAATTGTCGCTTTGGGGCATTGGCTTCGAGTCCGAGGATGGTGCGGATGAAGAAGAAAATGGAGCCAGCCGCCCATGCTTGTGGAATATTGGCATCAGGATAGGGGACTGGAAAGCTTTCTGCTTGGCGTTCGATGCCAGCAAAGAGTTCTGGCATCCGTCCAGCCTCAAAGTAACTGGCAGCCGCAAAGATGCCTTCTGCAATGCGGTTCGCTTCGGCGTGATACCCATAGCGTTTTAGTCCCGCGGCAATAAACCCATTGTCATGGGGCCAGACGCTCCCAAGTTGATAGCTAATGGGGTTATAAGCCGGATTCTGCGATGAGAGTGTGCGAATGCCCCAACCACACCAGAGATCGGGTTGGAATAACCGTGCGACAAGCCGTTTTGCCCGTTCTGGTGGTACGATCCCTGACCAAAGTAGATGTCCAGGATTGGAAGCGATCGCTCGAATCTGCTGCTTTTGGGCATCCAACCCTAAACAGTAAAAGTCTTCGTCTTCCATCCAGAAGCGATCGTTAAAACGCTCATACAGGTCGTCTGCTTTCTGGTGCAGTGCCTTCGCTCGGTCGTGGTTGCCCAAGATGTCATAAATGCCTGCGGCTCGCCTCCAGGCATCGTAGACGTAGCCCTGCACTTCACAGAGCGCGATCGGTGGATCAACTTGACTTCCATCAGGATACACGATGGCATCACCAGAATCCTTCCAGCCCTGGTTTCGCAAGCCATCTTTGGAACGAGTGAGATATTCCACAAAGCCATCCCCATCAAAATCGCCATACTGGTCAATCCAGGTAAGTGCCCGCTCCAGTGGCACAGAGCAGTGATCCAGCAAAGAACGATCGGCATTCCAGCGATACGTCTCTGCTAGAGTCACAATCCAAAGAATCGTGGCTTCGATCGTGCCGTAGTAAGGTGTATGGGGCACTTCATGCAGTTGCGCTAACTCACCCCGCCGAATTTCGTGGAGAATCTTACCGGGTTGAGCATCCCGCCAATCGTCTACCTCGGTTGCCTGTAAATGAGCCAGTCGAGCCAGTGTGCCACGCGCAAACTCAGCATTCACTGCCATCGTTTGCAAGCCAGCAATGATGGAATCTCGTCCAAAGACTGCCATAAACCACGGCATTCCAGCGGCTGGCATCCAGTAGGATTTCTCATTCTCTTCAAAGGCAATCCGCAAGGCACCCATATCAATCAACGCCTGTTGATACGTTGCTGCAACGGCGGCATTGGAGGTTTGGAGTTGAGTGGAGACATGGAGAAAGTTTTCCAGTACTTTGCCCGCCTCTGTAACCGCAATCTCAGCGCTGGTATGACGGGGTTCCAACACATCGCCGTCTACCAGGGCGATAAAGTTGATGCAAGCATGCCACGCCGCACCGGGATCGAGCACCACATCAAAGACCAGGCGACCATTGGCAAAATTGGGCGGTGAACTCGCGCCATCGGGTGCTGCGATGATGCTCCTGTGGAATGACTCATTCTGATAATCAGTGATTAGTTTGCCATCGTTCCAGTTTGTCTGTGTCTTGCCACGGGCTAACAGTTGCTGCGACTTGACTTGAAAGATATCGGCAAAATCGGAACGAATCGCCAACATAAGTTGAAATTCGACGCGATCGCCAGAATGGTTCGTAATGTCAATATCTTCATGTAGCCCACCCACAACATCCCGTCGTACCGTAATAATCAACTGACCATAAGGCACGGTTCCCCGCACAGTCCGGAATACAGGATTTGTAAATTGATACAGTGCCACCCGATGGGTCAGTGGACTGGATGCCAGCAGTTTGAGTGGATATCGATTGAGCGAGATCTCGTAGTAGGAAATGAGACGCGTATCGCGGACAAAAAAGCCTTGCGGGAGTTGATCATCGATCGAGCCATCGCGTGCGGTGACGAGAAACGAAGAACCATCACTAATGGCAATCTGGTCGGGGTTAACAACAACTTGGGTGGGCATAGCTTAGTTCTCCTGAAAGGGGCATGGAGCGTTAGACCCAAATGGTGCAAGCGGTTGCCTCAGGGTCTTCATCAAAACTGATGAGCGCTAAGGATCGTGGATTAAATAAAACCGACAAATTGTTCGTAGGTAGGGGCGCACAGCCGTGCGCCCCTACGGAAAACGCCGAGGTGATTAAATTCTTGTTCCTAAGTCGTTTGGCTTGACTCTGGTTACTGCCCGATACCAGAGCCACTTTACCGCAAGTGTCATGAGTGTTCTCCTTGTCGATATATGCACCACGTGTCCTTTGTGCTTGATTAACACAGTGACCAGTGACCACAGGTTACTGACTCACCAATTTGGCAGCACCAAAGGTTGCATTAAACTTCCGACACCAGATGACGGCAGATTTATACTTGGCTAAATTGACTGTCGTGGGAATGGCATACCGTTGCGCACCACTAAATTTTTGTAGCGGTGCCAGAAAGACGTAATCTCCTGTTTTTAGCGGATACGCCGGTGGTTTGGTGCCACCGATTACGTTACTAGAGCGATGTAAAACCACAACCAGATCGGGTCCCTGACTGGAGGTTTTAAACCCCTGATCGAGTTCCAGAAAGAGTTTGCCATTTTGAGCGATAACCCTTGCCGTGCCCTGGGTTGGGTGTTCTCCAGACGCAAAGCTGCCAGCACTGACAAGAGTTGGCTTTGTCGAATTCATCATCTGAGCAATCAATGCTGGTTTGGTCGAGGGTGCAGACGCATGGCTGCTCAGCGGAAGAGGGCTTTCAGCCGCCTGGTTCTTCACCGCAATCCCGACAGACCCGACAGCCACTAGAGACGCTAAACCTAACAGAATCCATTGTTTCGCTTTCATCATCAAACGTCCTTAAGGCAAGATCAAGCAGCAACAGCTCTGTTTAATCGCTGTACTGTTAATTGTGATCGGTAGCAGCGATCACAGGATGATGCCGTGCTAAAGAGTTCGATCGGAGAAGCTGATAGATTGGTGAAAAAGTGTTTAGCTCATTCTCAGCCAGTTCTCATTTTTGGTTGCCCAACTCAAGACACTTAGCATTTTCTCACAAACAAACGTGATGGGTTTCTAGTGGATGGTGCGCTTGATGCAGATGATTCATTCCCATGAGTTATACCCAAGAAGCCGATAAGTCCCTTCAATACCGTGCATCCCTGGTTAACTGGAGGGCATGAATGAGGCTGAGCGATCGTGAAAACCCTGGTCGAGGCATGGGTAGCAGCTTTGCGGTGCGATCGAAACTAGATGAGGGCGGTGTGTTTGCGATCGTCTTACCAACACAATTTCAAAGAAACTAACGTTCCGGTTGAGCGGCTGTCAATAACTTTCACATCTTATCAGTATCTCTCAAAAGCCCGCTCCAACCGGGTTGTTATCCCGCGCTATAAAGCAACATTTACTCTGCTGTTTTCTTTCAGCTATCTAATCATAGTTTTTATCCTGCGGCAGGAACAGGTATCGGTCTGAGATTTAAATCTAGTTGTTTACGCAAACCATCGCTATACTTGGCTTTTTGCCAGTTATTAGCGCTTTTAACTTGTGCCACATTTAGATTTTTAGCTCCAGTTAAATCCGCTCCTTCTAAATTCGCACCACTTAAGTTAACGCCTTTCATGTTGGTGTTACGTAGAATAGCTCTACGAAGATCAGCATTACTTAAATCAATGTTTTGAAGATCTAAATAGAGGAGATTAGCATCTGACAGATCAGCGCCCTTTAAGTCAGCACCAGGCTTAGCCAAATACATCTTACTTTTGGATGGATCAAATCCTTCAGGGAAAATAGTAGTTTGGTTATACACGGAGGAAGCAAATTCAGCATTATTAAGATCAGCTACTTTCGATAAGTCAACACCAATTAAATTAGAGCCTCTTAGAAGACTGCTATTTAAGTTTGCCCTATATAGATCACTGTTTTGCAATATAGAACCACTCATGTCAGCACCACTTAAATTCGTTTGACGAAGATTAATGTTAGTCAAGTTGGCACCTCTCAAACTAGCATTTGTTAAATCTGAATTACTAAAATTCGATGAGCTTAAAACTGCGCCATCTAGTCTTGCAGCTATCAGATTGCCGTGTTCTAACTTCATTCCGGATAGATTGGCATTTTCTACATTTATACCTAGTAAACTAACTTTACTCTTATTTAAATCTTGTAAGGCATCAATTCTGCCACCGCTTTCAATTCTTCCTCTATTGTCAGTAATTATTTTCCAAGCTTCATAGTTTGCTTTTTTCTTTTCAATTTCTTTTTGCTCTGCTTGTTGAAGAAGTCCAATTAAAAAAAGAATAACAACAACAATCAAAGACAATTTACTTAGCTGATCTATTACAGGTAATAAATCCCATTGACTAAGCAGACGGTTAAAATACTCTAGCTGATGCTCCATGAACCAAAAGGGTCTTTGCCAGCTAGGAGAAGCTGCTTCCATGTCTTTTCGAGCATAGTCTTTAAGCATTTGTCGAAAACTATCAATAGGTATATCAAGCTGTTTTGTTAGCCTTAAAAGCTCATATTCGCGATGTACAGGATCTTGGATTTTATTAAGCTTCGCAAGGGCAAACAACAACTTATCCAGATCTTTGTCAAGAACATTTTGTTGATTGGGTTCTTGGTTCAAGGAATTTTTATCCATAAAATAAATTGACTAGCTTTAATGATAGCCCCACATATGCTCTGCTAAAAGCTATAAATTATGGCTCTTCCGGATCTGTGGTTGAAATCGTATGAAAGGCTACAAAATGCCGCCCGATCGACGGCTGAAACCCAATGATAGTTTGATATAAGGTTGTCTTATCAGCGCAAAGCCGGGAGAGCCGATATAGATTCCTAGGTTCTCACAACGATCACCTTATCAAAAGCTTAGATCCGATCGCTTCGATCAAGATGTAGTCTTCGACCTTGTTTAGTTTATACAAAACTGTAATGATTTCCACGGGATCAAGTCGCTTGGTGAAATCAGGATCGATAAAGCGATGAGCGACCATCCCATTTGGGTCAATGATAAATGTGGCAGGCACGGGTAGTTCTTCCACTCCATTGCCGCTGAACTTTTCTAGGGACAGTCCAAATTCTTCAAAAACCTGGCGCATGGATTCTGTAACTTGGTAAACAATGCCAAATTGGCGAGCAACCTGATTACCTACATCACGCGGCACTATATGAGTCAGATTTTGTTGCTCAGCCGTTAAGCGGGTAGAATGACGAGTTTGGGGAGAAATGGATACTAAAAAGGCTCCAAGGCTTTGAATCGCGGGCAGGATTCCTTCTAGGGTACGCAGCTCTAAAGAACAATAGGGGCACCACATGCCCCGGTAAAACGAGACGACAACCGGTCCAGATTGCAGCAATTGTTGTAATTCAACCGAATTGCCGTTGGCATCAGGCAAGGTAAAGTTGGGTGCGCGATCGCCTACCTGCAAACTTCGTTCAACTAAACCTGAATGGGACAATTCTGCGACTTCTTGATCTATCCATATCACTTGTTCCGTGGAATAAACCTGTGTTCGACAATAGTGGCGAGTTTTTTCCAATTCCTGGATCAAGTTTGTTGTTGGCTTCGGCAACAGGTTCATAAGCTAGCCTGTAATGAGTAGAGATAAACCGACATCGTAAAGGGGCGAAGCATTCGGGCGATAATTTTACACTTCGATGAGAGTTGAATTTCCGAATGCTTTGCTCCTACTGGAACCCGTAAATAAATGGAAATTTTACAGGTGGAAAATTTTGAGCTGACTACATCAAGCCAAGGACGGCAATTTGCTCAAGAATGATTAGGTTAGTACATCAAACTTAGCCATTGCAGCAAGCGTTGTCATCAGCAATTTCTACAGTCGCCATTTCAAAATTCAGCTAGAACGAATCAGCAAGATAAAACAGCATTCTTTACCTCGCTGATGTTGCGATCGCAAAACTTAACGAGCAGCTAAACCAGTCGCACTGTTAGGAATGCCATCTAGAGTCGCCGTAGAGTCAAGAGACCCATCGCGTTTAACTCGAAAGGTTGAGATCGTGCCATTACGAGTATTGAGCGAATGCAGAAAGCTGTCGTTACGACTAATAACCATGTCAATGGGGTCACTCCCTGCACCCGTATCTGCTGTGCGTCCATCCGGGGTCAAGGCATCGAGACTGCCATTGCATCGAATGCTAAACCCTGATAAAGAACCACTGGCTGCATTAAGCGCAGTTCATCTTCATCGATCTCGATCGGGGAGATTGCGTTACTGCCAGCATTAACGGCAACCAGCCGACGCCCATTGGGAATCAAGACGATCGCACCTTGGTTTCCAAGCCCTCCACCTGTACCACGGCCACCGGTTGAAAGTAACCGGCAAGTTTTAATGTGCCATCATTGAATTCATTCAAGACTAGAATTTGATTCTCAGTTGTTGCATTGCTTGTTGTATGGATCGTTCCAATTTGTTGATTGTCTTCATCGGCAGTTGCGATCGTCGGAAAAAGCAGCAGTTGTGCCTATCAAGAAAGGACAGCGACGGATCTTCATGATCACACTCCTTGGGAATTTTTAGAAATTTAAAAACCTGTCGAATAGCTATCTCAGGTCAGAATCTTTCTCTGAGAAGGTTTCACTAAGTTTACAGATAGGCTTTCAATTTGGATTTAAATTTAGAGAATTGAGTTGTCTAAGACCTTGCACCATTCTCAATAAGGGTTGCAAAAGGAGCCAAAATCTGAAAAAAAGTGCGTAGTAAAAAATCAGAAGACGGTCATGGAAATCATCCTTCAACACGCCCAAGGGCTAGTGTATAGCCTCTTATGCTTGATGCCTAGTGAGTATCAAAAAGCCAGTCTCAACGCCCTCTTGGGACTCTTTCTCGAAGCCCAAGGACATGCCTTGCCCGAACATACGCAGGTAAAATTGGCCAGTTCGTTGAGTCGCTCTCTCAACCGTTATACCTGGTCCACTCGACGTGTCATTCAAACGATGCGTCAGGCAAGCTTGCAGCAGAGCGCTGGTCATCCTCCACACCACAGCATGCCGGTACGGATCTTGATTGACTTGACGACGCTGGAGAAGAGCGGCAAGTTTTGGCCTTTGAGCACCTCAACGGGTGACCCCAACGCGCCCGACCCTTGGGTGCGGATGCTCAACGGCAAACGGGGCCTCCATCTGGTGGTGCTCGTGCTCTAAGTAGGAAGGCACAATCATTTGTAGGATGGGTTAGCGAAGCGTAACCCATGCGGGCGTTGGGTTTCATGCTTCAACCCAACCTACAGCTATTTTATATTTAATTCCACCCACCTACTTATCTGGTCGTGGGCGCATGGCGAGTCCCTTGGAGTTTTCGCGTCTGGCGTGGCAAGGGTCATCCCAGTCCCGTTCCATTGGCGTGTAAGTTGTTAGCGACGGTGCCCAAGTCTTTGGTCAAGGGCAGAGTCGTGCTGGGGCAAGCGGATACCGAATTTGGCACGATAGCGTTTCTCAATGCGGTGCGCCAACGCGCCTAGCGACCGATTGTGGGGATGCGAGGCAATCGTCAATTGCAAGACGGTCGCTGTCTCAAAGACTTGTATCGTCGAGCTCAGCGTGGTCTACAAGTTGATTTAGAGGGCATTGACTACCCACTGACCGTTTCTTGGTTTTGGCTCAAACGGGCTGAAGGTAAACGCGCATGGCGCTTTGTGGTTTCCACCTATCCCTACTCCGGGGCCTCTCTCGTACGGTTGGGGCGTAAGCGTTAGACCATTGAGGGCTTTTTCAAAACCGCCAAGCACCAGTTTGGCTTGCATTGCTTTGGTCAAGGCACAAAGTTAGGCGTGTATCGCTGGCTGATTCTGTCGTTGCTTGCCTATCTATTAGCACCTTGGCTTGATCAATGGACATGGTCACCCGTGCTCAACTGGAAAGCGACCAGTCGCTTAGCGCTAGAAACTTTATTTCCTTCGATTATCTAGTTTCAGTTGCTGAGGCAAAGCCGCATCGGGGCAGAGAGCGCTGCACGGTATGGATGGGAAATAGTCCTCAAACCATTGTCTGACCAAGCTTACCAAGAATGGTGCAAGATATGAGTTAAGGCTTCTTGCCGCATCACCCTTCGAGAAGCTGAGTGCTTAATTTCAAGTTTAGAGAGAATAGCTAGATTGACGGGGTACCCTCGCGGGTACTTCTAAGCACTCGTCAAGCCTTCTGCTCAATCGCTGCTTGACGAGAAAATCTGCATCTCTCACTTAAGTTAGATCTTCCTTCCTTAATAACCTTCTCTTTACTTTGTCTTTCTAAGGTTAGGTGTCCTCATCAGGCAGTACATAACCTAGTATGGCTACACAGATTCAAGCGAGGGATGGTCAAAGAGAAGCCGTTCAACCCCGCTCTGCCCTGGAAAGCTTATTAGAGCGAGGCTTTGTTTGGGTCACGCGCCTTTTTGCCTTAGCAGTAGCAGGCATTTTAATCTGGATTGCAGTCCAAGTGGCGATCGATGCCTCACCAGCGATTCAAAAATATGGGCTGAGGTTTTTAATCGATAGTAGCTGGGACCCTGTGCATAATAACTATGGAGCGTTACCAATAATTTATGGCACCGTGATGAGTGCGGCGATCGCGTTGCTCTTTGCGATTCCCATTGGCGTTGGTACGGCAATCTTCCTCAGCGAAAACTTTATACCGTCATCCCTTCGGACAGTACTCATTTTTCTGGTTGAACTGCTGGCAGCTATTCCCAGTGTGGTCTATGGTCTATGGGGCATCTATGTTCTGATTCCGTTGCTGAAGCCGATCGGCAATTGGCTGCACGACAATCTCGGTTGGCTGCCCCTTTTTAGCACTCGCTATATCGGTCCGGGTCTCTTTCCGGCTGGCATCATTCTGACGGTGATGGTGTTGCCCATTATCACGGCGATCGCACGGGACTCTTTGTCATCCGTTGAGCCTAGCTTGCGGCAAGCCTCAATGAGCATGGGCGCAACCCGTTGGACAACCATTTTTAGAGTGATGGTTCCAGCGGCGTTCTCTGGCATTGTTGGCGGTATTATGCTAGCGCTGGGACGAGCCTTGGGCGAAACAATGGCAGTCACGTTGCTCATTGGCGGCTCTAATCGCTTGACTTTCTCCATCCTTGCACCTGCCAATACGATCGCCTCGCTGCTTGCCAATCAGTTTGCGGAAGCCAGTGGCTTACAAGTTGCGGCGTTAATGTATGCCAGTTTGGTGCTGTTTTTTCTGACGTTGGTGATCAATGTCGTGGCTGAGCTGATTGTTCAGCGAGCGAGATCTTACTAAATTTCAACCATTCCGCAATCTATAAAATCAAGGCGTTGGCGATCGCATCATGACTACACACCCTCAAAATACTCCTGAGTTTGACACCAGCACGTTAACGCACTCCCGCACCTCTCGCCAATCTGTCATTGAAACTGCATGGACTGTTGTGGCAGGCAGTTTTTTGGCAATTTCTCTGCTGCCGCTGGGTGCGGTCTTAATCTATGTCGTTGTTCGGGGGGGTAGCAGATTGTCGCTAACGGCATTGACGGAGCTACCACCACCACCCTTAGCGGGTGAAGGTGGTTTTGGCAATGCCATTGTAGGAACCCTCGTCATTGTAGGGATTGCCACAGCGATAGCGGTGCCGTTTGGCGTTCTGGCTGCGATCTATTTGTCAGAGTTCGGCACTGGACGTATCCCTCGCTGGATTCGCTTTGCTACTAATGTCCTTAGTGGGGTGCCTTCAATCATCATGGGTGTCGTTGTCTACGGCTCTTTTGTGCTGGCTACAGGTACGTTTTCAGCGGTAGCTGGTGGCATTGCCCTTTTTCTGCTGATGCTACCCATCATTATTCGTACGACCGAAGAGGCGTTAAAACTTGTGCCAGAAGCGGTGCGCTGGGCTTCTGTAGGTATGGGAGCGTCCAAATATCAAACGGTGTTTCGCGTAGTCTTACCCGCAGCGTTGCCCGCGATCGCTACAGGCACCAGTCTTGCCATCGCCCGTGCAGCAGGAGAAACAGCACCCTTAGTTTTTACAGCCTCGTTTGCTCAGTATTGGGCGCGTGGTTTGTTTGAACCCACTGCCTCTCTGTCGGTATTGATTTATCGGTTTGCCACAACACCGTACGACAATCAGCAGGGGTTAGCCTGGGCAGCATCTTTGCTTCTGGTGGGATTGGTCTTGCTGACTAGCATTCTGTCTCGTTGGGTAACTCGTAAAAGCGTTTATTAAATCTCTGGAGAATGATCATGGCTCCTAACAGCCAACTTGAAAATCAAGCTACACACTCTGCCAATCATACCGATACTGTTTTTCAGGTTGAAGACCTCAATATGTATTATGGCGACTTTCTGGCTGTTCGGAATGTCTCAATGGCCATTCCACGCAACCAAATCACCGCCTTGATTGGTCCATCTGGCTGCGGCAAAAGCACTTTACTGCGTTGTTTTAACCGATTGAACGATTTGATCGAGGGGTTCCATCTTGACGGCAAGCTGCTGTATCGCAACAAGGATCTATACGCTAAAGATATTGATCCGGTTGCCGTGCGCCGCCGCATTGGAATGGTCTTCCAAAAACCAAATCCTTTTCCCAAGTCGATTTACGATAATGTTGCCTACGGTGCGCGAGTCACCGGGATGGAGGCGAACCTGGATGAGATCGTGGAGCGATCGCTCAAGCAAGCGGCTTTGTGGGATGAAGTGAAAGATAAATTGAAAGAGAATGCGCTTTCTCTATCGGGCGGGCAGCAACAACGGCTTTGTCTGGCGCGGACAATTTCAACGAAGCCGGATGTGGTGTTGATGGATGAACCCGCTTCCTCGCTCGACCCCATTTCAACCAGCAAAATTGAAGATCTCATCCATAAATTGGCTCAGGAGTACACGATCGTCATTGTCACACACAATATGCAACAGGCAACCCGTGCCTCAGATATGACTGCCTTTTTTAATGCAGAAGCCAATGAACAAGGCAAACGAAGCGGCTATTTGGTGGAATATGCCCCGACTCAACAAATTTTTGGTGATCCGCAGCAAGAGGCAACTAAGGACTACGTGAGTGGTCGCTTCGGTTAATGGATTGAACTCGTCTTGCCGCCTTGTGGAAAACAGCGAGCATCGAGAGGATGGGATGTCTTAGGCTCATGCTATCTATGTATATGTATACGGCAATATATCAAGCTACTGCAATCGGCTTAGACTGCTGCTACCTTTAGATAGGCTCCGACGATTGCGAATCGGTATTGAGCTGCCGATCGTGCTGCTCTCATATTTGGCTGGGTGGAGAGTCTGGGGTTGGAACGGTTTCACCTAACGTGCAAACGGGTTGTCTTACTCAACGTGAGGCGATCGCGACATTGAACAAAACGGTGCCTTTCTTCTTCGTTACTCTGAATCATCAAGCTGGCAATATCCTGAATGCTCTTAATACGACTTGCATAAAGGGCTGTACGTAAAAGCTGCCGCACCTCAGCATCTAACGACTGTTGCAGTTCTCGACGACTTCGTGCTTGGCGGTTCAGTTTTTCATGAGGTTCAGCAAGGCTATAAGCTGGAACAATGAGCTTTGCTTTTTCTGCCTCACAAAGTTGCAAAATCTGTTCACAACTTGAACATTGCTCTTGCTCAAAGGTTAGTTCTAGGACAAAGTTTGTCTCAACATAAATGTTCACGCAGCCGCCTCATGCTCAAGCTTACCTCCAACTAAGGCGGCATAAAGTCCTGACTCAATTAACCATTGTTGAGAAGCATCAATGCTCTCAGGCAATTGATCTGCATGAATTACCTCTCCAAGCCACAATGTAACAATGAGTTCTAGACTAGCTCCACTGATGTGGTCAGCAGTTACTCCTGCCCTCTCAAAGTAAGGTTGAAGAATTGGGGATGCATCAATAGTGTAAGTAGTTCGCTCTGATCCTGATAAGCCTCAGCATTAGACCATAGGTAAAATTTATCTGGAAAAACCATCAAAAAATACGGAGCTTTCGGAAAAGTTCCGTGTGCAAAGATATTTCGACGTAGCTTTGCTGCCCACTCTGGCGATACATTAGTTTTGCGCTTGATTTCAACGACAAGAGCTAATTGACCGTTACGATTGTCAACTGACAAGTCCCAACCAGAATCAGTTCTGATAGCCATAACTAGCTTCTCCTGCAAAACTGCTACCCACTATAGAGGCTTGCACTATCCTAATACTAACTTCCAGCCAATGGACTTTTAGGTGCGTCCTCACCGAGATCTAAGAGGCATAACGATTAATAGACAGAAAGTTTCCGCCTAAGATTCCGCAGTGAGTGGATAGGAAGAATGATACGGTAATGCCCCAAAGTTAATGCTTGGGTAGAATCTTGCCATATCGTTCCCAGATTGTATCCGAGCGAGAAGTGGCTTACATAAGCAAAAGATCTGGTATGGGGGCGATCGCAGTGCGGTCAAGCTCCACAAAGCCCACAGCATCAGCACCTGCGTTCAGCAAACCCTCTCGAATGGCAGCAACGAGATTGGCACTGTCCTCTGAGAGCGTGACGCTGAGGTGCTGTGTGACAGACGCATAAGTCATACAGATCGGCAAACAAGAAAGACAGTGATGCCCTATCTTTCCAACATACGCCCCCGCGACGGATCACGCTATTTTTATATTTTTACGGGTTGGGAGTAAATCTGATTATGTCCACAGTGCACCTGCGTTTGTTAATAGCTGTCGCGGTCAGCGTCATCACTCTTTTGGTTGTCGTTGCTGTGCAAGCCAAACCTGTCTGGTATCCCGAAACCACACTGTATGCCAGTGATGGACAGCGCTTAGATGCCTTTGGTACTGCCGTTGCCATTGAGCAAGACACCCTCGTGGTTGCATCAAGGATCGCTCCCACCTATGTGTTTGAGCGCTCTGGCTCTACCTGGGTTGAACGGGCAAAACTGATGCCTGACGATCCGCAGGAAGATATTGGGTTCATTCGCAGTGTTGCCATCAGCGGCGATACCATCGCTGTTGCTGCTCCTATCGCAGAGACCAGCATTGACCCCAGATATACTAACAGGGCAGGAGCCGTCTACATCTTCACGCGCCAAGGAGCTACCTGGAAACAGGAAGCCAAACTGTTTCCACCGCAACCAAAAGCAGGCTTTTACTTTGGCTACAGCGTGGCACTTGATCACAACACACTTGTCGTAGGACAACAAAGAGAGGCATATGTGTTTGAGCGTGACCCTGCCACAGCGACCTGGTCTTACACGACCAACCTCGTCATACCCCAAAATCTGGAGCGTGGCACCGGAGGATCATTCACCACGTTAGGTACACCTGTAGCCATCAGCGGTAAGACGATTCTCGTCGGTGGCACTAGCAGTCTGCCAAAGAGTGCTGTTGCTATACTCTTTGAGCGCCAGTCCCAAACAAGCACCTGGACTTACCAGCAGGAGTTACCGTTTCCCCTACCACCGAAAGCTTTTGGTGGCACTGGCGGTGTTGCCCTGCAAGGGAATACCCTGCTTGTCGGTGCGCCGTTAAATGGACCCTTTTTTATTGGCTCTGCCTATATTGCGAAGCGTCCCACTGCCAGCACTGAGTGGCGACAAACCGCTAAACTGGCACCGCGCTATATACACCGTCCTGGTGGGCTGCTTGGCTTACTTATAGATTATGGCTTTGGTAACAGGGTCGCGCTGAAGGGTGAGTACGCAGTCGTTGCGGCTGTCGGTGAACAGAGCAATTTTATGGGTCGCAATGACGAAGGAGAAGCGTTTCTTTTTCGCCGTCAACCAAACTCAGAGTATTGGTCGCAGCTTGCCAAGTTATAGCGGTTCTCAAGCTAGTGGGGTACAGCCGATCCCCGACTGGAAAGGACTTCAAGGCTGGAAGTGTACCGCACCAGACTAAGAACCGCTATAGTACCGCGAGCGGACAGAAAAGAATCCTACCCACGGTCAGCCTCTCCGATCGTTATGTCGTGGTTGGTGACAAAACGGCACTCAATGCTCAAGGAGAACTGACAGGTGCCGTTCACCTCTTTGCGCTACCGACAGCCCCTTAAGGATTAGAGCGCGCCGAGTTTAGCCTTCATCCTTTTCCGCCTGTAAACGCCACACCTTGAATGAAATAGCGATTGAAAAAAGCGTATACGGCTAAAGCGGGTAGGGTGAAGATCATAGAAGCCGCCATGATGTAGTTCCAATAGCTAATGTATTGTCCTTTGAAGGCGTTCAAGCCAAGCGGTAGTGTGAACATTTCGGGATCAGATAGAATCACTAAGGGCATAAGAAATTCATTCCAGGAACCCATAAAGACAAAAATTGTTTGAGCGGCTAACGCAGGCTTTGCAAGCGGTAAGACAATTTGAAAAAAGGTGCCGAAACGACCCAAGCCATCCAGTGCTGCGGCTTCTTCCAACTCTTTGGGGAAGTTAACAAAAAACTGTCGCATCATGAAGATAAAAGTAGCATTTACGGCTGATGGCACAATCAATCCTTGATAGGTATTGAGCCAGCCAAGTGATTTTAGGATCAGAAATTTCGGCAAGAGAGTAATTTGTCCCGGCACCATCAGTACTGCCAGAATGAGAAAGAACCAGAGCTGATTACCGGGAAATTGAATTCTTGCCAGGGCATAGCCTGCCATTGAATTGAATAAGAGGTTCAATAGTGTGACTGAGATAGCCGCGATCGCGCTATTCATCAACCAGCGACCAAACAGCGGTTCCTGCACAAAAATCGTCTGGTAGTTCGCCAGCGTCAACTGCTTGGGAAGTAAACTTAAACCACCGGCTGAAATTTCAGCCAGAGATTTGAAGGATGCGGACAATGCCCAAGCAAAGGGCAGTAATGTAATTACCGTGTAAGCAATTAGGACAATGTATAAAAGACTGGTTGACCAACGTAGAGACTTCATGTAAGGCTCCTAATCTAAGCGTTCTTCTTTAAACAACGTGCGCTGAATGATTGTTGATGTCATTAATATGGCTGCCAGCATTAACGTGAGCGCCAAGGCATAGCCCATATCCAGATTTTTGAAAGCGTATTGATAGATCAGAAGCACGATCGTCAACGTTGAATCGTTGGGACCACCAGAGCCAGCGGAGAAAATATACGACTGATCGAAAAGCTGAAAAGTCCCAATGATTCCCATCACAATGACGAAAAACGTAACGGGCTTTAAGAAGGGTATGGTGATATGCAGAAACTTCTCCCAGCGACTCGCTCCATCCAGCGTTGCCGCTTCATATAAGGTTTCTGGAATATCCTGGAGTGCCGCTAAGTAAATCACCATAAATAGCGGTGCTGTTGACCAAATATTCATGATCATGATGCCCTTCAGCGCAACATTGGGATCGCCTAACCAGTTGTAGGTTGGTAAGTGTAAAAAGCTCAACACACCGTTAAGTAAGCCGTTGGAGTTATAGATCCACATAAAGATCAATGTGAGGACAGCCGATGATGTGACTGTAGGCAGAAAAAACGCAACACGAAACCACGATCGCCCCTTAATTTGGCTGTTCAAAATTAGGGCAAGCGTAAGGGCAAGCATTGTTTGGATCGGCACGACGATCGCTACGTAGGAAGCCGTATTTTTTAGCGCAATCCAAACGCGATCGTCTTGAGCAATCCGAACAAAGTTTTTCAACCCTGTAAACTGGTAGCTCACATCACCTAAAAGCTGCACTTTTTGAAAGGCTAAGGCAATGGCATAGGCGATCGGTAGAATCAAGAAGACTCCAGCAATCAGAATGGTTGGAGCCATAAATAGATAGCCTGCTAAGCTATCCCCAGCTTTCCGGTTTCTCCAACGATCTTTGGTCAAGGCACTCATAATCAGACTCCTTCTTAGACCGCCGATTTCTTAAAGAAATCGGCGGTCTGGTTCCCTTTAATTACCTAAATAAATTTCTCGATTAGCTGTGTCCTGAGCTTTTTTCATAGCTTGTGGCAACGTTTGTTCCCCTAACAACGCACTGATAAATTGATTGTTGAAATTCATGCGGACAGTTGGTAAGTTTTTACCTGCCTGCCAGATCGTTGCATACTTTGCGCCTTTAGCGAAGGGAGCATATAAAGGGCTTTGATTGTATCCTAATCTTGCCAAGACCGATCGGCGAGTGGGTAACGCTAAGCCTTGTTTTGCCCAGGCATTCATACCTTCAGCGCCCGTTAGATAAGCAATCAATTTCCAAGCTGCTTTTTTGTGTTTAGTTTTACGATTCATCACATAGGCAACCGTGAACGCCATTGTGCCTGACTTGCCGTTAATTGTAGGCACTTCGGCTGTGGCAAAGTCTAATTCTGGAAAAGTTTCTTTGAAGTAAGGAATTGCCCAGGTGCCTTCGATCGTCATCGCAACTTTCCCCTGACCCAACATTTCGCTACCTGAGGTTGCGCCTACATCTGTTGGCTGAGCCGAGGTACGATCGCGGCGATATTGATCAATTACTAACTGCAAACCTTTCAAGCTTTTAGTGTCAGCAAAGGTAGCGTATGCATTTTGACCCATTAATTGACCGCCGAAGGCTTTGAGTACGAAGACCTGTCGTGCTAATTCGGGGGCAAGTCCAAAGCCGTATTGGTCAGTTTTTTGATCGTTATTTTGATCAATGGTCAGCTTTTTAGAAACAGCGATCAATTGATCCCAGGTTTGAGGCGGTTGCGTGATACCAACAGCAGCAAACGTCTTTTTATTGTAAATGAGTGCTAATGTCGAAAAATCCTTGGGTAGACCATAGAGTTTGCCATTATGCTTAAAGGCATTCAGCATTGACGATTCAAAATCAGCTAGATTGAATGCGGGTGTGATGTAAGAATCTAGTGGCTCTAGCACGTTATATTGCATGAGCAACGGAGCTTCAAGCGCGTCAAGATAGAAAACGTCCGGTGCAACGTCACCAATAAGGCGGGTTTTAATGACATCCATATATTCGCTATTGACGACTTCGTATTTAACGTTAATATCAGGATTCTTTGCCTCGAAAGCTTGAATTACCTGCTTTAACAGTTGCTTTTCGTTCGGATTACTTTGCCAGCCGCTTAAGGTAATGGTAACAGGTGACTCTTCCTGCTTGAATGCATTTTGGCTAGGCGATCGAGTTACCTGTTTGAGACAGCCTACTAACGCGATCGCGGCAAGGATTAAAGAACCCAAGCCACTTTTTTTAAGACCAATCTTCATGCTTGTCAATTAGCGATCGCGTGCCCATAGTAACGTCCTTACTGTAACGTCCTTATGACAAAAGGCGAACTCATGTCGAGAACATAATCTACCCATGCGTCGAAATATTGAGGAATGGGGTCTGCGGCGGTAACTCAGGTACGATCGCAGTGAGAAAAAGCAGATGAAAACCAGGTGCCGAGTGGTCAGAGGTAGATGGGATGGAACAGTCAGAGCGGAGAGTGTGGTTGCGCGAGAACACAAGCCTGGTTTCCTTATCGGAAGGCGCACTGGAGGCGATCGCGACTGCCATTCACGAAGAAGCGATTCAGGAAAATCGACGGCTTATTTTGGAGGATACGTCACCTGAGGCGCTTTATATTCTCAAAACGGGTCGCCTGGAGAGCTATCACACCAGCAAAACAGGTCTGGCGAATGCGGTCAGTCTCTTACCGGGAACCATTCTGCACCTGAAGGAACTGGCGCTAGAGCAGCCTGTCGAACAGACGGTGATTACGCTCAGCGATTCCGTGGTGTGGATGATTCCCAAAGCTGCTTTTTTGGCGATCGTCCAGCAGTATCCCGAAATTACCCAAACGCTCTCGCGTCAGTTAGCCACCGAGTTGGATCAGGTGTCGGCACAACTGGCGTATGAGCGGGAACGCCAAGCTGCCCTGCGTCCTTATCTCGTGCCCAAAGTGCGGCGGGGCATTGTGGGGTCTAGTCGTTATGCCACACGGTTACGGCAGGAGATTAAGAAGGCAGCAGGCGATCGCCGATCGGTGCTTGTGTTTGGTGAACCGGGGTTGGGCAAAGACAACATCACAGCGCTGATTCACTTTGGTTCGCGCGATCGACACGAGCCGATGATCAAAATCAACTGCGATACGCTGCAAGCCAGCGGGTCTGAACTTTTTGGGCGCGTGGGTGGCAAACCGGGACTCATCGAATGGCTGGGTGAAGGCACCCTGCTGCTGAACAATGTGCAGGAACTGCCAGCCGAACTACAGAGCAAGGTCGTGCGATTGTTGGAAACGGGCGCATATGATCCTGTGGGACGCGACGGCGAACTGCCTCTCACACCGCGTCAGTGTCAGGCACGTCTGATGATGACCTCTGAAAAGGTGCTGCCCACGCTGGAACGCAAAGGTCTGGTCGATCAGATTATTCGAGTGCCGCCTTTGCGAGTGCGAAAAGCCGATATTCAAGCGCAGGTGGAATACTATCTGAGCTTGTTTTGCCGTGCGAGAGGGCTTTCCAAGCCCAACGTGTCTCCAGAAGCCCTACGGCGGCTGCAAGGCTACGACTTTCCCGGTAATCTCACCGAGTTGGAGAATCTGGTGGAGCGGGCGCTCCTGCAATCAGATGGAGCATCGGAACTCACAGAGGAAGTCTTTTGGGCAGTCAGCGTGAAAACCAGGCGGTTTCGCGTCAATCTACTCAATTTTTCGCCGAAACTACGCCAGTTTTTGCGGAGTCCCTGGTATCCCGATCGCCTTAACTATGGCTTCACGCTAGGCTTTTTCGCGGTCGTCGTCGCCGTGCTGATGCTGGGACCGCAAAGCCGCGATCGCAACATTGCCCTCAATTTCTTTTGGGCGTGGTGGTGGATGCTGATTCTGGCAGCGTTCCCGTTTGTGGGACGGCTCTGGTGTTCGGTTTGCCCCTTCATGATTTACGGCGAACTTGCACAAAAACTGTCCCTCTGGCTCTATCCCCGCGAACTGCTGCCCTGGCCCCGACAGCAAGCCGAGAAGTGGGGTGGCTGGTTTATGTTTGGCATGTTCACCCTGATTCTGCTGTGGGAAGAGCTTTGGAATCTAGAAGACACCGCATACTTATCTGGTTGTCTGCTGCTGCTGATTACCGCTGGAGCCGTTATTTTTTCGCTGCTGTTTGAGCGTCGCTTCTGGTGTCGGTATCTGTGCCCGATCGGGGGCATGAACGGACTCTTTGCCAAACTGTCGATGGTAGAACTCCGAGCACAGCAGGGCATTTGTTCCGCCACCTGCACCACCTATCAGTGCTACAAAGGTGGACCAGAAAAAGGTGAAGGGCAAGAAACGGGCGGCTGTCCGCTCTATTCCCATCCGGCACAGCTTGAAGACAATCGGGATTGTGTGCTTTGCATGACCTGTCTGAAAGCCTGTCCCCACCGTTCTGTTGAGCTAAACCTGCGTCCACCAGGGATTGAACTGTGGACAACCCACACGCCCACCTATGCCGAGGTTTGTCTGCTGTTTCTGCTCTTTGGCGCAGTGTTTCTGCATCGCTTGCCCGAAATTGAAGCGCAGTTTGGCTGGAACCTACACCTGAATCACTTCGGGATTCACGCAGGCGTTTCACTGTTGGCATTATTGGTGCCCAGCGCGATCGCCCTCCTTGCTTACGCCATCATTCGCCTTCTGCAACGCAACCGCAAGCCCCGTCCCTTTTTGGAATTGGCTTATGGGTATTTACCCCTCGTTTTGGGCGCAAGCGTGGCACACTACCTCCGCCTCGGTTTGACGGAAGCCGGACAGATTGTGCCCGTCACCTTCGCGACCTTTGGACTTGGTACTGCAAACTTGCCGATCGCCATTACCGATCCTGCCGTCATTGCCTTTCTGCAAAGCGTCGTGCTGATCTTCGCCTTTTGGCTCAGTGTCATTCTGACCCAAAAGATTGCCCGTCAATCGTGGCTCAATCTGCTGCCGCAACACCTCGCGATGGTGGCGATCGGCTCTCTCATGTGGAAAGTCATCGTCGGTTGGTAAGGTCAGAGGGCAAGGGAAGCAGGGAAGTAGGGGAGCAGGGGAAGATACAGAGACTTAATTCAAAACTCAAAACTCAAAACTCTCTGATACCTCACACCTCACACCTCACTGACCTACCACAGCTCAAACGTCACTGCCCGATGCGACAGATTAGGGTTGTAATAAGGATCGCCGTTGAGTTCTTTGAAGTAGTCCTGCCATTTCTGGTTCAAGGTTTCCCATTCGTTTGGCTGTAGCCCTGGTTTACGGCTAATCGACTCGTAATGAATCAACTGGGCGTAAGGTGTGACCACATGGCGATAGCCCGCCTGATGCACCTTTAAGCAAAAGTCTACATCGTTATAGTTGAGTGGGAAAATTTCGTCCATGCCGCCAACCTGCTGAAACACCTCCCGACGAATTAGCAAGCAAGCAGCCGTCACCGCCAGATAATTGCGATTGACCAGATTGGAGCAAAAATAGCCTGGATGGTCGCCCTCAAAGCCGTGAAAGGCGTGACCAGCATTCCCTCCCAGCACCATGACTCCCCCGTGCTGAATTTTGCCATCAGGGAAGAGTAGTTTTGCACCGACAGCGCCAATGTCCTTCTGCTGGGCAAACTCCAGCATCGATTCCAACCAATCTGGCGTGATAACTTCGGTATCGTCGTTCAGCAGCAGCAGAAATTCTCCGCTGGCATGGGCAGCACCCTGATTGATGCGATCGGCAAAATTGAACGGCTCTTGGCAGCGAACCAGGCGTACATTGGTCGCTGCAACGCCTTCCGAGGTTTGCGTCAGTGCTGCCAGCGTCTCGTCTGGAATGTCGTAACCGTCCACTAACACCAGCTCAAACTTGCGATATGTACTGCGCTCCTGAATGCTGCGGATGCAGTTTTCCAGTGCCACCAGAGTTCCATCGGGCGTAGTCATCAGCTTCCCAGCACTGGGAATAATGATGCTGATCAAGGGTTCACCCATAATCTGGCGGCGAATGCGCCAAAAACCGGGTCGATCGGGCACTGCCTCAACCAAACCTGGATACGGGCTGCGAGTCAGCATGTCTTCCAGGGCTTTGCGTGCGGCAATGTATGCCCAGGGCTTTGCCTGCTCTCCGCCTGCTGTCACCGATGCGGGGATAACCCGCCAATGATAAAGAATTTTGGGAATGTGGTAGATGTGGCTGGTTTTTTCTACCACTCGCAGAACTAAATCGTAGTCCTGCGCGCCGTCATAGCCCGTACGGAAACCGCCGATCGCACGGATCAAGCTGGTGCGATACACACCTAAATGGCAGGTGTACATGCAGGCATGAAAGTAATCGGGCGACCAGTCTGGCTTGAAGAAGGGGTCGAGCCGCTTTCCTTTTGTATCCAGTTTGTCTTCATCGCTGTAGATGAAGTCGGCATCAGGATGCTCGTTGATTAGCTTGGCGTTCTCGAACAAGGCATTAATCGCAAGCTCGTCATCATGGTCGAGCAGTGCAATGTAAGCCCCTGTTGCCAGCGTTAAGGCATCATTGCTGGCAGCGGCGATCTGACCATTTTCGAGGCGAAAAACGACTTTGATGCGGGGATCTAGCTGGCTGTAATGGGTGAGAAGGCGCTTGATATGCGGTTTAGGTGAAGCATCATCAGCAATACAAAGCTCCCAATGGGGATAAAGCTGCTTCTGCACAGACTGAATCGCTTTTTCTAACCAGCTTGCCTCGACGTTGTAGACGGGCATGACGATCGAAAACGTCGGACGAGTAGACCACTGCTCGATCGCACGTTGGGCAGCAATCATGTCTGCTTTGGTGAGGCGATCGCGGGCAACCCATTTTTGGTAAGACATGCGACCCCGAAACGTCTCCAAGCTTCGTCGATAGAGAAATTTCAGCAGTCCTAGCGTATTGCGCTCCCGCCAGACCTTAAATAACTTGATAACCTTGTTGCCAACAAAACGGATAGGATTGGAATCGCTCATAGAGTCGGTTGTAATTAGGGCATGACAACGGTTGCCTGACTTGCATAGCCATCCTAAACCGTCTTAGCCCTCTCTTCGATCTCCGGCTTCTCGAAGAAACCAGAGATCTGCCTACTAAAGTTCTGACGGCGAGTCAGGGGCAACAATTTCCCCTTCACCCAACGCGAGAATTCTTTGTTGATCGGTGATCAAATCGCTGAGTTCGTGAAATTCAACCCCCATTGCCTGACAGGCTTGCTGTAGCTCCTGCTTAAAAGTATTGATATCTGACCCATAGCCGCACAAATTTGCAGCCGTTTCAGCTCCCTGCTTTGCGTTTGCGCGCGCACAATCGACTAGCTCTAGCCCTTTTAGCGGTGTGGTTGCTGCCATGATTCATCTTACATAACGTCTTTCTATCTATCATGAGCGAACCGTTACCATCGGCTTATCCCTCATTGGGCAGATTCGCGATCGCTCCTTTGAGGGGGAGTAGGGAGTAGGGAATGGGGAGTAGGGGGTGGAGTATGACGCAGTTTGCACCTCCCTGACTCCTGCGGCTTACCCTCATTGGGCAGATTCGCGATCGCTCCTTTGAGGGGGAGTAGGGAGTAGGGAATGGGGAGTAGGGGGTGGAGTATGACGCAGTTTGCACCTCCCTGACTCCTGCGGCTTACCCTCATTGGGCAGATTCGCGATCGCTCCTTTGAGGGGGAGTAGGGAGTAGGGAATGGGGAGTAGGGGGTGGAGTATGACGCAGTTTGCACCTCCCTGACTCCTGACTTCTGACTTCTGACTCCTCTCCCCTCACTCCTCACTCCTCACCCCTCTCCCCTCTCCCCTAATGCTGCTGCCAATACTGACAAGCCGCATAAGCAAGCGTCACCACACCTGTCACGATCGCCGTCTCATCAACCTCAAACTGCGGATGATGAAGGGGATAGTTATGTTTTTCTCTAAAGCCAACGCCCAACCGAAACATGCTGCCCGGTGCGTGTTGCAGATAGATCGAAAAATCTTCTGCGCCTAGCGACGGCTCGTGAATCATTTGCACGCCCTGATTGCCCCAGGCAGCTCTGGCAGAGGATTCTAGAAGCTGAGTCAGCGCTTTGTCGTTCTGCACGGACGGTGTACCGCGTCGGTAGTTGAGTTCGTAGCGAGCGCCGTAGGTCTGGCAAAGGTTCCCGACAATCTGTTCAATCCAGGCGGGCAGGGCAGCACTGGTTTCAGGATGGAGCGATCGCACGGTGCCCAATAACTGCACCTGATCCGCAATCACGTTCGGTGCCCGTCCACCGTTGATTTGTCCGATCGTCAGCACAACAGGACGCAACGGATTCTGAGTGCGGCTGATAGCTTGCTGTAGCGTGGTGATAATCTGCGAAGCAATCCAGATAGCATCGATCGCCTCATGCGGACGTGCCCCATGCCCTGACTCTCCCAGAATCGTAATTTCCAGATCATCAGCGGCGGCAGTCAACGCCCCATAGCGAATGCCCACCACACCCGCTGGAATCGATGGAAACACATGCACCGATAAAATGCCTGATACGTCTTCCATTACGCCATCCTGCACCATCCACATAGCACCCTGAGCAATCTCTTCCGCCGACTGAAACAAAAAGCGGATGCTTCCTGGTAACGTTTGCTCCAGTTGGGAGAGCACCATTGCTGTCCCCAGCCCGACGGTGGTGTGGACATCGTGACCACAGGCATGCATCACTCCGGGTTGTCGGGAGGTAAACGCTAAATCAGTTTGCTCACGAATGGGTAACGCATCCATATCGGTACGGATTGCCAGCAGCCGGGGATCAGCCCCTCCCGGCAGTTCGCCCACAACCCCAACTTTGCCAACACCTTCTTTAACCTGAAGCCCACAGGAGGAGAGCACCCCCGCTACATATGCCGCTGTCTGCTGTTCCTGTCCGCTCAGTTCGGGATGGCTGTGCAGGTGTCGCCGAATTTTAATCAAACGCGGAGCTAGATTGGCAGCGAGATCTTTAATTTGGGCAAGCATGAATCAAATGTATTGTGCTTTACCTCTATGATACGGATTGTTACAACGTTCTGAAAGCTACTCATTCTCACCAGGAGGATGAGCGCTTACATTGTTCGGCACGTTGGGCGATCGTGCACCGTCATCGTGCCACTACAAAGTTCAGATCCCCGACTTCTGGTAGAAACTCCAAGTCGAGAAGCTTGCCTGCCATAGAAGCCGGGGATCTCTGTCTAGCCTTAATGAGGCGATAGCGTTAGTACGTCCACAGCCTGACCTTACCGTCGTTCCCACCGCTGGCAAAGTAGGGTTCAACTGGATTGAAGGCAATGGAGTAAACCGCAGCATCGTGTTTCCCCCTCGTGTAGCGCAGTTCTCCGTCGAACACATCCCAGAGATTGATGGTCGTGTCTTCACTGCCGCTTGCCAACGTGCGTCCGTTAGGACTGAACGCGATCGTGTTCACCTTATTGGAGTGCTTAACCAGAGTATGCAGCAGTTCGCCTGTTTTGACAGTCCAGAGCTTGACGGTTTGATCATCACTGCCACTGGCTAACGTACGTCCATCGGGACTAAACGCCACTGCATTGACTTCACCAGTGTGACCAGTTAGAGTGCGGAGCAATTTTCCAGTGGTCAAATCCCATAATTTGATCGTTTTGTCTTTACTGCCGCTTGCCAGAAGCTGATTGTTGGGGCTGATAGCGATCGAGTTTATATCCTCAGTCTCAACCAAATGACCGCGTGACTCTCCTGTAGCCGGATTCCACAAAAAGATTTGCTGATCTTTTCCAGCACTAGCCAGCATTTGCCCATTTGGGCTAAACACCACTGTGTAAATCTCTTTTTTATGCCCCGTCAAAACACGCGGTTGAGTGTCTGATAGTTGCAGGTTCCATAGTTTGATCGTGGTGTCATAGTCGCCAGTCGCCAACGTGCGTCCATTGGGACTGAAGGCAACCGATCGCACAATTCCGGTATAACCATTGAAAATGCGTGGGTCAATCTTAACCTCAAGGTTTTCTTGTCTGTTGTAGGTTAGATTCCATAGCCTAGCGCCGGTTTCTGTAGCGGTCTGTCCCTTAACTTCATAGCGACCACCACCAGCGAGGGCACGCCCATCGGGGCTGAAAACGAGACTGCTTGCCCAGAATGAGAAGCGATCGTTTAGTACCAGCGCATAGCCCGTACTTTCTTGCTGAAGGTCGATCGTAAGTTGGTTAGCTGGACGTTGACTGGACGGTTTCGTAGGGCTGAAGGTGATCCGATTGCCTTCAGTTTGAGCAGACGCACGTTCGGACTCAGCAAAATGGTTGACGTGCGATCGCGCTGGCAGGTGAGGCGCAGAAAGGTAGGCTAGTACAGACGCAAAAACTGTGATGGTTGTAGCTCGGCACATAAAACAACGTAGAGACTGTTTTTCTTCGCTGAGAGCACTACCTACAGAATATCACAGAAGCCGTGGACATATGCTGTTTCAGTTCGTAGCAGGGTCAGCGTGTAGCACCTCCCCTACCAGTGCTTGGATCTGGTACATCAGTACATTTGAACGTCAGGCACGGTGAATTTGGGGGTGGTGAGGGCGATGGCTCAGGCAGGTATGGAGGCACCTCTGGTAGAGGAGTCGGAGTCGAAGGTGCTGGGGTGCTGGTCGTTGGCTGTGGAGCTGGGCTATTCAAAGGTACTGGTAGGGTTTGCCGCGCCGCACCTGGAGGCGTAAATGACGGCGATACGGGTAGGTTTTTCCTCGCCGAATCTGGGGGCGTGGAGGCACTGGGCGATGGCAAAGCGCCTGCGGCAGGTGTCGTTACAGCGGGGGTGGGCAATGAAGGCGAGGGTGATGCGGGGGGCGATCCAGAGGGATAGGATGGTGCTGGTGTTGGTGAGGGTGTAACATCCGGTTTTGGGGTTAAGATGCGATACGCTAAACCAGCAAGGATGGCAGCACCGATAATGCTGATCGCCCAATAGAGCACCTTTCTGGATTTCGGTGGCGTTGGAGCGGTTACACCCGATCGCACAGCCGTTGCTTTTGTCCGCGCATCAGTCAGCAATGGCTCAAATGCGGCGAGAGGTTCTGCTAACGTTTCAACGATCGCGGCAACGCGGAGGCATTCTGTCTTGTCGTGTTGATAAGTGCTGGCAAGGATGCGGGAGAGTTCCTGAGCGGCTATACCCGGTTGAGTGTAGGCGATCGCTGCCCAGCGTTGGGCTTCGGCACGATCGCGAGTATCGATATCGGGGCTGTCCAACTGCTGTTGCACATAGGTCAACAGAAAATCTGAGAGTTCGTGGAGGCGTGGTTGTCCAAACCGATCGTCATGCTTCAATTGTTCTAGTAAGGCTGCCCGCACCGATCGATCCATCTCGTAGAGTTCGTGCCCGACTTCTTCGCACAGGCTGGAGAGCAACAAATCGGCAACGGCAACCCAGGGAATGTTGAGCATCTCGCTCTGCACATCCTGTTGAAAATTTGCCCAAAGGCGATACAGCAAGTCAGGGGTCAGCGCCAGCGGCAGGGCAGCATGATACGCCAGATGCAAATGTGCTTCGCTAAAGCGTTTGCGAAACCCATCCAGACGTGGATGCAATACTTTCGGCTGCGACACGTCAAGCTTCATTGCCCAACCCCTGCAAAATCAGTGCCATCAGTCGTTTTATGTCTGGCAGATCCTGTTCTACAGCATTCCATACACTGACCAGAGAAAGTCCCAAGAAATTATGGATCAACACATCTCGAAAGCCTGCGATCGTTCGCCAGGGGACAGCCGTATACTGCTGCCTCAAGTCTGGAGAAAGCTGTTTCACTGCTTCACCAATGACTTCAAAGTTACGTATCACGCCATCTTGAATGAGTGTGGACTGCAAAAACTCCGTGCGTCCGCCCTGGGTATAGCGCTGAATACGCTGGATTCGTTGCGCGATTTCGTTCAGATATTGATCGTCCGTATTCATAAGGGCAATGCCTCCTTCAGAAGATGGGCATTGGTATTTTCTTTGAGTCCCTCAACCGTTAAAATTCTGACCTTGCGATCGAGGAGGTCTTCAAAAGCCTGGACGAGCGCCACGTAATCCAGCAGGCTACGATCGGAGTCCAATGCAACCAGAAAATCGACATCGCGATCGGGTTGATCCTCGTGTGAGGCGACCGAGTTTAGCAGGCGGACATCGGAGGCTCCATGCTTCGCTGCCAGTTTCAAGATCTCTTCACGTTTTGCTTGCAGTAATTCATGCATATTCATCGCTCAGTCCTTGAAGCTAGCTCAATCTTAGCCAACCTTCGATGTTTTACCGCGCAGCACATCGATCGCCCCATCCAACCCCTGACGACTCACTTCAAACATAGGAATCACATGGGCAACATCGCCTGCCGTGGTGCCAGTCCAGCGCGATCGCGGCATAGGATTTAGCCACGCCACATAGCGAACGTGCTGTTTTAGATCGTCAAGAAACGTTTTGGTGGCACGACGGCGGCGAGCATTAAAGCCACCCCGCGCTGATCCGGCATCGCTGAAGATGAGAACAGCCGTGCGAGGATTAAGTTGTGCGAAAAAGTCATCGATCGCCACTGCCTGTTGATGCACCGGATCGCGATACACGTAATCGGTCGGGCAGTTGTGGAAGTAGTAAACGCTGGCGTTGCCTAACCGTCCACCCTGCAATGCCGTTTGGATTAGTCGCTGCGACAGGTTGTGGAAGGGCACCATTGAGCCATCCTGATCAATCAACAAGAGCAGTTCACTTCGATTCACACGACCGGGTATTAGAACAGGCTCCAGCAGCAGTCCCTGTTGCCCAACGCGACGAATGGTGGCATCGATATCGATTTCGATCGGTGCGCCTTCCCGGATAAACCGTCGTAGGTAACGCCAACTCTGCTTCATCTGTCGCCGCGTAATCGGAAAGAATTCGGGATTGGTAAGGATGCGATCGCCCGTTTCCCCGTCGCCTTCAAGCCGCCGCCGCACTACTCTGGCAACCCGCACCTCATCGCCAATCTGTTGAATGAGTTCGGTTGAAAGCTTGTTGGTGGCGATCGTGTCCGCTGCTTGCGCCCGACGCTGACGCTGCTTCCTCCGTTCTACTCTCCAAGCGATTACCGATATGGCGATAGTAATCGTAACACTTAGTAACCCTGAAACTTGATGATCGACAAAGGTAGAGAGTGGTGAGGGCTTTTGAGCGATCGGAGCGCTGGGCGCAGGCACGGCAGTTTTGGTTGGTATGGGTACAGTCGAGAGATTGGAAGGTGGGGAACTTTGGGATACAGGAGATGGAGAGAACTGCTGCAAAAACGGTATTTTGGGCAGCAGTGACGAAACCATAATGAATAATAGCGATACGGTTAAAATTAAAAGACACACTGAAAAAACTGAGCGTTCCCACTTTGTCATGTGGCGATAGTCGAAGACGTTAAGCGCTTTAGAAAAGACACTCAGCCACCAGGAAGATTGAGCTGTTTGAGCGGGTAAGCTTCCGCCAGTTGAGGCAGTCGATGTAGGATGACCAATGATCTGTTCAAAGTGATGATTGAAGAGGCGTTCTTCTTCCGGGGATTTGATCCAGAGGGTGCGGCAGAGTTTGGCAAGGGCTGCGCGATCCTGGATGCCGAAGCCTGCCTGGAGCGATCGCAACACCAATTGATATTCATTGATACCCAGCGGCAAACCAGCCTCACGCAAGCGGGTAAAGAGTTCCAGTAAGGGCAATTCATCCACTGGGTTGGTGTTCATTGGGTTAGCTCCGCTTCAAGTAGCGCAGGTGGTCATCCCAGCTTTTAAGCAACACACCCAGATAGGGGAGTTTGCCGTCGAGTTTCTTCAGCGCTTCGTCGTCGGGGTGGCGTTTCAGGACGCGGAACCAGTCTATGAGTTCGCTGGTGCTGACGTTTTTTGCCGCTTCGCCTTTTTCCTTTCGCAGTTGTTCGCGCAGTTGCAGGAAGCGATCGACGGCGGCTTGCGTCAATGTATCGGCAGCATCGGGGTAACGATCGTGCACAATGCGTACCAACTGTTCCGCACTGGGAAACTGGACTTGTTGAAACAGACAGCGGCGCAAAAAGGCATCGGGCATGTCTTTTTCGTCGTTGCTGGTGATAAAGATAATCGGCGCAACGGTTGCCTGAATCCGTAGCTCCTTGCCATCCTGTCGGGCTTCGTCCACCACAAACTGCTGTTCATCCAGTTCCACCAGCAGGTCATTGGGAAAATCAATATCAGCTTTATCAACTTCGTCGATGAGGACGATCGTGCGTTCGGTACTTTGAAAGGCTCGCCCCAACGGTCCAAACCGAATGTAGGTAGCAGGATTGTCGATACGTTCCAGATCGGCTGGGGCAAGGCGACCAGAGGACGCAAGCTGGGCATCGCGCAAACGGGCGATCGCGTCATAGGTATACAGCCCATCCCGCGCACGACTGGTCGATTTCACATACCAGGGTTCAAACTTCAAGCCGAGTTCGTAGGCAACGGCACGGGCAAGCTGGGTTTTGCCGCATCCGGGTTCACCTTTCAGCAATAAAGGTCGTTCCAGGTAAATTGCCAGGTTCACGGCTTCGATCAAATCATCGCTGGGCAGATACGGGTAAAGGAGTTGCCCATTGTCATCCCGTTCGCCTAGTTGCGGCTGATGCTTACCTGTGTACTCTAGCGATCGATTGCTCACAGTTTTAACCATTTGTCCTCTTGGTCATACCAATTGCAGCCACATAGATCACAAATTTCGCGCAATGTTGGCTCTGGGATGCCATTATCTGTGTTTGCCAAAAGCGCTGCAACCACTGTTTCGGCATCATCAGTGATGGCGGTTGGCAGCACACCGCTCTGCTGCTCGATCCAGGTGATGAGTAAGTCTGACGAAAACTCAGTCAGGTTTGGCAACCCAAAGGGAATGATGGGTCTCCAGGTGGAATCATACTGCTTGGCAAAGGTTAGATTCCACGTATTGACGCTGCCTTTGTCATCCAGCAAAAACATCAGCAGTTTAAAGCCGTTCCCCTGAGTGGCTGTTTCAGAGACCCGATTTGCCAGCACTGCCCAAAAGTCAGTAATCAGGTCACGCAAGTTCTCTTCAATAGTGCTTTGCACATCGTAAAACACGATATGCACGTTTTGCGTCTGCCACCACTGATGGACGCGCTCCACAATTTCAGCTTCAGAAGGTGTGTTCTGCCGTCCCAACCCTACACGTTCAGCGAGTTCTCGCCACAGTGCAGGAATATTGCTGCGTGATGAGACTCTGCCAAGATTGACCTTCACCACTTTTGCTTCGAGGCTTCTGGATGTCTCCAGCGCGAGTCGGTTTAGCAGCCAACGCTGACCGTATTCGGGCGAATTTCCTTGAATCAAAAAGGCACCCACTGGATGATCTTTGATCACCTTTTTGAACGATCGCTGCTGCTCCCAATATCCCAGCTTTAGCAATGCTCCATGAAGCTGATCCAAGCTGCAACTCGGACTGGCGCTGCTAGCAGGTTGAGCAAACTCCTTGATCTGGCACTCCAAGCGATCGAGGTCTTGTTCTACCTGTTCCAGTGACTCGGTGGTTTCCTCAATCTGCACATCCAGCTTGGTTCTCACAGCCGCATCGGTTTCGATCGCACGACTCCGACGCAAACCACGCAGCTTTTTGGTCAGCAGCCCGCATTCATACTCAAGGTCTTCAACTTTGGTTTGTAAGCGATCGAGTGTAGGCATTGACAGCAGGGGGCTATGCGGACAGGGAAACGGACACCAGACTAACGTAACTGACTCTCAAGTTGATTCAACCGCTGCTCAACTGTTTCCAGATCAGCGGTTGCTTCGTCGATTTGCACCTCCAGTTTCAGCTTGACTGCCACATCGGTTTCGATCGCCCGCGCCTGCCGTAGATTTTTGAGCTTACGACTGAGCAAGTCATACTCTTGCTGCTGCGAGGCAAGATCGTCTTCCAGTCTACGTCGCTGACGACTCGTTAATCCGTCCGTTGACACTGGTGATGACGGTGCGAATGCAGGAGCTGTAACGACAGGGCTTGCATCTGCGACTGAAGTGGTAGGCTTTGCCTGCACGAGCGCCTCCACTGCTCGCCGAATGCCTTTGGCAACATCCAAAAATGCTTCATCGGGATTTGCCCAACTTGTGACAGGTTGGGCGTTCTTGGGCAATGCCTGTAGTTTGCTAAACGGCGCACCGCTCCAATCGACGGGCTTCAGAATGATCGGGATCACGCAAGCCTCTCCGGCTTCATGGCGCTCGATCGCCCGCTTCAACTCCACATCCCAGCAGTAATCCGATGCCAAAAAATCAGCGCTAATCAACAGCAAAATGACTCGTGCTGAGTCGAGGTGATCATCGATCGCGCCTGCCCATTCACTCCCTGCGGCAATTTGGCGATCGTGCCATGCGGTAATCACACCCTGTCTTTTTAGAATACTCAGGTGCTTTGCCAATTCATCCCTCAGCGTTTCATCGCGGTGAGAGTACGAGAAGAACACTTCGATCGCGGTGTTGTTGGGTGCCGTGCTCATCAGTCAAGCTGAACCGTAGTAGCAGGTTCGATTCAGTCTCCTGAACGTAAATTAGCCGATTCAAGGCTTAAATGCGAGGTCAGATCTGGAAATTTTTATTTCGACCGTTTGACGGGAGCCAGTACCCAGAGCGAATCTACACGTTGCGCCTCAGCCGTGGTGGAATTAGAAGTGCTGACGCTGCGCACCGAGCCAGCAAGCCGCTGGAACTCTCGCACAAACTGCGTATCTGTTGTGGGTAAAGACGGCAAAAGCAGGTTGTAAAAGAAAGAAAGCGTTGCGCCCATGTTGACGTAAAAGTAGCCTTCGTTGGGCATGGGGAAGCTGGCGGTAGCCGTTTGAAACGTGTGGTTGAGGTGGAGTGGCAGGTAGGGTTTGGGAGCCAAATCTGCCATTGGTTTCGCACCTGTTGTAATCACCAGCGTCTTGGCATCCACCCAGCCGTGAGACAGAAAGCTGATCGGTTTACCCCGCTCTTTGGCTTCCCAGCTCACGATCGGCTGTCCCTTTAACCGTTGGGGGACGATCGTCACTTCACCCTTCGCTTCTTTTTTGACAAATTGATCCAGTTTTTTCAGTGCCGCTTCCGCCGCTGGGCGATCGCTGGTTTGCACCATCAGCCCTACGCCGAGATTGAATTTAGGGTAAATGGAGTTAAACAGCCCGCCTGTGGTGGGAAAGAAGAAGAAGGCATATTCGCCGTCCATCCAGGGGATGACATCCTTTTCAGGATCGAGACCTGTGGCGGTGCGGAATGAGTTACGCAGGCTGGCGATCGCAATCTGGCTGGCTAGATCATCTTGCGCGGAGGCGAGCGAGTCTTGCCACTGCTGCTTAAAGTTACGGCTGCTGGCGGAAAGATAGGTCGCTGCCGGAAGCCGAGTCAAAATCTGATTGGCATCGGGACGTGTGCGTGTCGCCAGATCAGGCTGGGGGGTGGTGTAGTAAAAATTCACCTGACTGTGGATACCTTCCGGTTGCAGCCAGACATGGCTATCGGCAGAGCTGTAGAGCTTGGTCAGCGCTGCAAGCTGTTTTTCGTTGAAAGGCGGCAAGCCAAAGCCAAACGTTGACGGTGGCGCTTTTTTGGCGATCGCCCACAAGAACTTGGCAATCGCGCTCACTTCGCCGTAGCTGGTCATGAGCGATCGTCCCGCTTGAGGGTGCTGCAACGTGCGTTGAAACAGCGGACTTTGCGCCAGTGGCTCCCGCTCAGCACGAGCATCGATCAGGTCTTCCAGCGTGTCTGCCTGTGTTGCTACCGCGACGTTGCCTGGTAAAAGCGCGATCGCCAGACCACGTGGCTTCAAAGCGTCTGTAAGATCGGGCGCTGGTTCAGCAGCAGCGTCTGGTGTCGCGATCGGTGGGGTCTTTGATAGCGCTGGTTTGGGCTTCACAACCTTGCTCTGTACAAGATCTGGTAGACGGTGCGCGGTTAGCGCTAGCAAAGGCTGTGGAATGTTACGCTGCGTTGAGTCTGGTTCTACAGGCTTAGAGGGTTTTTCCTCAGCAGGTGGAGACCATTGCAGCAGCTTCACGCCCTTATACTCGCGCTCGATTTCGGGTTGCCCTCGTGTTGCTTTGAGCTTGCGCAAAAAGGCATCGAAGCGATCGCGATCCGTGATCGGTGCCAGCAGAATCGCACTCGCATCAAGGGTTTGCAGCACGGAGCCAGCGATCGATCCCGCTGTGGGCACCAGAGCGATCGCCACTTCATCCCCTAACCAGGGTTGAATATCTTGCGGGAAGCTCATTGCGTCTGGCAAGAACGGCACCTTAAAGGGCACTCGGAGGTAGTCTGGTAAAGCATTGAAGCGCTCAACTTCTGCCCAGGCGGCTGGCTTAGCATTGACTAGCACCAAGCCTGGAGTGTTGTCTGGCAGCACAGTAGTAACGGCAGGTGGCGATGGTTGAGGCACAGCGCGAACGATCGCACAACTGGAAAGCACCGTCATAGCCACCGAGAATGATACAGAAACGCAACGCAACAACGCTTTCTCCTCCAACCGTTAGTTCACTGAAATGAGTTCTCAACAGCAGACTAAACACACAACTCTGCACTCAGGCTTGGGGATCTGAGGCACAAGGGAGCTTCCATCTCAAGCCCAGAGTCTGGCAAAGCTAGTGCTTCACTGCTCAGGCAACCCTAGCCTATTTTGCTACTACTGCCAAGATTTGCGCTGTTGCCTGACGGGCACGATCGCCTTGCACCTGTACCGCCCTTAAAACCTCTTGACATTAGTAGCAACAAAATCAATCGCTTCTCCATGCTCTAGACAGCTTCTTTAAAGACGTAGAGCCAGCTTCCTCGACCGCTTACTTAGACCCAGTTTTGCAAGAGGCTTAACATCAAACTGATTGCTCTCTACCGCTTCAGAAGTTCTTATTGCTAAATAGTCTCAATAGCTATGGTAGGATATGCCCAGTTCTCATTGAAGAAGAGTCTCAGATCCCATGTCACTCTCGTTTGACCTACTCTGGCTGAATGCCAGCCCCAGCTTGAAGCATTTTGATCAGCCATTGCTCCAATGCTTAGCAAACCACCTCACTGTGGCGCAGTGGGAATACCAGCAGTCTCAAGATGAAGCCAGTGCTCTCGATCAAGCGGTTGTGTTGTTGCATGACTATTTAAAGGGTCAGCCGCGCCCGATTCATTTGGGTGGTCACGGCATGAGCGGGGTCTTGGGGTTGACCTACGCACGGCGCTATCCTGAACGGGTGCGATCGCTCACACTCTTAGCCGTTGCCGCGCAGCCTGCCGTGACCTGGCAAACGCACTACTATGTCCAACGTCAGTTAATCGCCTGTAGCCGCCAGCAACTACTAGCCTGTACGACCCGTAGCCTCTTTGGTCGCCAGCTTCCCTATGCTGTCAAAGCGTTGGTCACGTCCCTCAGCCGTGATCTAGAAGAGTCTCCCTCGCCACACTCCTTATTCAAACTGGCAACCCTGCCTAAAGGCGGCGTTGCGATGCCGTTGCTGGTCTGCGGTAGCAAAAATGATCCAGTGGTGCATCCGCCCGTACTGCAAGAGTGGTTGTCCTACTTCAAGTCAGACGATACCCTTTGGCAATGCCCCGATGGTCATCACTTTTTTCATTATTTTCAGCCCCAGTTGGTAGGGGATCAGATGTTACGGTTTTGGCGCTGTCTGGAGGCGCAACAGATTCTCATGAGAAAGGCGTTGCATAGGGACACATAACCGTTGCTTTCAGGCTCACCCGTTTGTGCGTTAGACCGTACGGAGCGTTACCTTAAGTGAAAGCTGACCATTACGCGCCTATGCAACGCCACTAGAAGGGAGTTTAGACTCATACCAACAATGATACTATTGAAGTTCATAGATTAAAATCACGCTTTTCTCTCAAAAGAATAGATTTCTGTCTATGAATTAGTGGATGAGGAGATGCCCTTGAAGAATGCAACGCTCCACCAGTTAAAAGTATTTGAAGCTGTGGCGCGGCATAACAGCTTTACTCGTGCTGCCGAGGAACTCTTTCTGACGCAACCAACGGTTTCCATGCAGGTGAAGCAACTGTCAAAATCGGTTGGGCTACCGCTGTTTGAGCAAGTAGGCAAGCGGCTCTACTTAACTGACGCTGGAAAAGAACTTTACGTTGCCTGTCGAGACATTTTTTCTCGCTTGTCGCAGTTTGCCATTGCGATCGCCGACCTCAAGGGACTCAAACAAGGGGCGCTGCGGCTGGCCGTTGTCACTACCGCAAAATATGTGGTGCCGCGGTTGCTAGGACCTTTTTGCCAGCGGTATCCCGGCATTGATGTCTCGTTGACTGTGAATAACCACGCGTGGGTGTTGGAAAGTTTAGCTGAGAATCGCGACGACCTTTACATCTTGAGCCAACTGCCCACCGATATGGATGTGAAGGTGCATCCGTTCTTGGAAAACCCGCTGGTGGTGCTGGCGCAGCGCAACCATCCGTTGGCGCACGAGCGCGATATTTCGCTCAAGCGGCTGGCAGAAGAGCCGTTCATTATGCGGGAACCCGGTTCAGGCACGCGCAAAGCCGTGCAAAAGCTCTTTGACGACCACGCACTGGCACTTAAGGTGAAGCTGGATTTGGGCAGCAATGAGGCCATTAAGCAGGCGATCGCGGGTGGACTTGGCGTGTCTGTACTGTCGCTACACACGTTGGCGCTAGAAGGGCACAACAGCCAGTTGACCATCCTGGATGTGGAAGGGTTTCCGATTCAACGCCACTGGTATGTCATTTATCCCTCTGGCAAACAGCTATCGGTCATTGCCCGCACCTTTTATGACTACTTACTGAATGAAGGCAAAAGCGTAGCTGAAGAAACGGCCTTTCAGGGCGTTTTTAGCAAGGGACTGAAACCCGAAGGGCACGATGAGTAAAGTTTTGAGTAGCGCTTTGAGCTTAGAGACCTGATTAGGGCGTGCTTTAAACCCCTTCGCTAGCAGAAAGATGAGCGGCTTTCGACTCAGACGATCGTTTCATTCAGGCTCATGTCGCGCTATAAGTGCGTCGCCCAGCTCAGCGCTAACTAGCCATGCCTGCAAGCGCTGTCGTTGGGGCAACCGATCGCTCCCAAGTTTTCTGGCGAACAGAGACAACACGCGATGCTTTCACGGCGCTGGGTGACTTTAGCGCGTAGACCATGGCGACAGCGAGATAGGCAAAGAGAAAGTATTCCACTACGGTAGCGGCAACGGTCAAAACGTCTTGAAGATTGTCCATGCTGTGTCACCTCAAGCTTCAATGCCACTGTCCCATCACTCTCTTGCGTTGTCTGTTGCAAGCGACACCGGATCAGCAGCCCTACCAAACAATGCGATCGTACCGGGTGGGATTCGCTGCTGTATAGCGAACCGTATGCTGAATGTTCTTATGCCCCAGGTAGGCTTGAATGTCCCTGTGGGCAAGCCTTGTTCTGCCAAATAGTAACCGCAGGCATGGCGCAGCATATGCGGATGCACTGAGAGGGGAAGGTCTGCCACCTCGCCAGAGCGTGCCACAATTCATTGGCAAAGACGTAGTGACTCTGACCCTGGCTTTGTAGTTGCCAGAGCGCCTCGATTTCGTCCTCTTGCAGTCGATGGATACCGCTTTCACTCTTCTTTAGCCGCGTGATGCTGATCGTCCGAGCATCAAACATCACCGCATCCCAGCGCGACAGGCAAGCCTCCCCTGCACGTAACCCATGCCTGAACAACATCAAGAGCAGGGTGCGATCGCTCAAGCGATCGCGTCCGCGTTCCCCAGCCGCCTCAATCAGCCGTTTCACTTCTGCCGGGGTGAGCTATTCACGACTGCGGTAAGGCTGAGTAAACCAAGCACGGTCAGAGTTTTGAGGGACATAAATGAGTGAGGCGGGAGAACGCTCCTTATGTATTGCCCAACGCTTGTCACTGACCAGGGGGAGGTCACGGAATAAAAAGCGATCGCACTCAAAATGATCCTTGCCCGATAAACCCTGTCAATATCTTAGGATCGTGGATTAAATAAAACCGACAAATTGTTCGTAGGTAGGGGCGCACGGCTGTGCGCCCCTACGGAAAACGCCGAGGTTATTAAATTCTTGTTCCTTAGCTAAGACTGGTGAACTGATCCCCAATTACAACAGCTTAATTGCAGCGGTGAACTGACCCCTTCGAGCCAATATATGAACGATGCAAAACGAGTGGGTAGACAAGCCATCGACCAGGAACGCCGTGAAATCTTACAGCAGGTCGAGGCATGGCTAGAACCACCCCTGCTCGTGTTGAGTGTCGTGTGGACAGCACTACTGATCATAGAATTTGTGCGGGGAGCCAATCCATGCTTAAACGCAGCCAGCATCACAATCTGGCTGGTCTTCATTTTAGATTTTATCCTTCGGCTGTTGCTGGCACCCCAAAGACTCAATTATTTAAAACACAACTGGTTATCCGCCGTTGCACTGCTGCTCCCAGCCTTGTGGATTTTTCGCACGGCACACATCATTCGGGTGATGGGCACCATCCCTGGGATACATGGGCTGCAACTGTTGCGCGTGCTGGCTCGGATCAATCGAGGCATGAAAACGCTCTCTAGAAGTGTTAACCGTCGCGGCTTTGGCTATGCGGTCGCGTTAACACTACTGGTTGTTTTGCTCGGTGCCGCAGGGATGTATGTGTTTGAGCGCAACAGCACGGGCAGTACCCTCACAAACTATGGCAATGCGCTGTGGTGGACGGCGATGGTGATGACAACGATGGGATCAGATTACTTTCCCAAAACTCCAGCCGTTCGAGCGCTGTGCTTATTGTTAGCCCTGTATGCGTTTGTGGTGTTTGGCTATGTTACTGCTACCATTGCCACATTTTTTGTGGGTCAAGATGCCAACGACGATGAGGGTGAAATTGCCAGCGAGAAAGCCGTTAAAGCACTCCAAGCCGAAATTGCTGCGTTGCGAAAAGAGATCCAAGCCCGTCCGTAGCCCCAAAGATACAGTGCGATCGGCGGCTTCTTCAAGCAGTCGCAGACCTGAAACCATTGCTTAGCGTCACGATTTATCTCGTAATCAAACAACTCACTCCATAAATCAAACGACAGCCCCTCAGAGTGGTAGATGAGTGGCGATCGCTTCAATCTGCGCTCAACACCATTGCCCGATCGCCCATTGCCAAAAAGAAACTGCAATCAAGCTCAAGCCCGCGATCGCGCCTGCGCTGCGTAGCCAGAGCACTGAGAACGGAAGACAAAGACCATTTTACATGGCACTCAATTATTCACGGTTAAGGAGAAAGA